>Ga0209088_10000928_pt1 | contig 19749 bp, 17 predicted proteins | sample S_140625_EF_Meta_FD_187324 | JGI IMG/M metagenome (GOLD analysis project Ga0209088, IMG submission 187324) | Freshwater microbial communities from Lake Simoncouche, Canada to study carbon cycling - S_140625_EF_MetaG (SPAdes) (version 2) | ecosystem: Environmental > Aquatic > Freshwater > Lake ... | reverse complement strand
GCCCCGACGGCACGGTGGTGGGCTGCGCCGCCGAAGCGGCACGGGAGCTGGCCGGGTTTGTGACCGAACCGGACCACCGCAACCTCGAATACATCACCCCTCCCGATGCCAGCTACGGGCGGCAACTGGAGCTGCTGCTGGAACCGCGGCAACGGCTGCGCCGTTGGCTGGAGCCCCGGGGGCTCACCCTGCTGCCGGGCAGCACCATGTCCACCGGCGGGAGCGACCGCTTCGAGCGATCCGATCCCAACAATGCCTACCACGCCCACATTGAGCAGACCTACGGCACCCGGGTGGTGACCGCCAGCGTGCACATCAATTTTGGCCTGACGGCCATGGAGCCCCTCTTCGCCGGGCTACGCCTGCTCCGTTGTGAGGGGGCCCTGCTGCTGGCCCTAAGCGCCAGCTCGCCCTTTCTCAATGGCCAGGCCACCGGGGCCCATTCCCAGCGATGGCTCCAGTTCCCGCTCACGCCCCCCCAGGTTCCCCTGTTCCTCAACCATCCGCACTACGTGCGCTGGATGGAGGAGCAACTCGCCGCCGGCTCGATGCAAAACGTGCGCCACCTGTGGACCTCCGTGCGCCCGAACGGTGACGACCGTCCCCACGACCTCAACCGCATCGAAGTGCGGATCTGCGATCTGATCGCCGATCCCCTCGAACTGTTGGCGGTGACCGCTTTCGCCGAGCTGCGCCTGCTGCAGCTCCTGGCGGAGCCCGGGCGCTTCGACCCACTCCTGGCCAGCGACCTAGCCCCGGAGGAACTGGCTGAACTTGCCGATGCCAACGACCGGGCCGCCGCCCGCTCCAGCCTGGAGGCGGAACTGCGCCACTGGAAGACCGGCGCCCCGATCCTGGCCCGGGACTGGATCGCGGCGGAGCTCGAATCGATGGCCCCCCTGGCCGGCTCGCTGGGCCTGGGGAATCTGCTGCCCCCCTTGGAGATGCTGCTCACCCGAGGCAACACGGCGATGCGCTGGCTCGCCCTCCAGCGGACCGGCCAACCCGTGGGGGCCATCGTGGCGGCCGAAGCCGCGGCCCTCGCAGCGCAGGAAACTGCGCTGGGGGCATGCCTTGCGACAGACCCAGCCACCGCTTTGGGATGATCATGGATCGCTCCAACGCTTTTCCGCTGTCCATGCGGCCGCCCTCCCCAGCGCCAGCCGCAGCGCCCCCCCCTCCGGGGTCGTTGCCGATGGCCGGATCCCCTGCCGTCGCCGTCGCCCCCCCCGAGGTGCCCGCTGCGGTGGGGCGGCTGCTGGAGGAACGGCTCGAGCTGGTGGAAGACCTCTGGCTCACGGTGCTGCGGAGTGAATGTCCACCGGCCCAGGTGGAACGCCTGATCCGCCTCAAGGAACTGAGCGCCCCCCTCTCGCCCGCCGAAATCGAAGCCGATCAGGAATCGGCAGGCTTCTCCAGCGGAGCAAGCGAGGCGATCGTGGCGGTGATCCGCGAGATGGATCTGGCCGATGGCATCGCGGCGGCCCGCGCCTTCTCGCTTTATTTCCAGCTGGTCAACATCCTGGAGCAGCACATCGAGGAAGACAGCTACCTCGCGAGCCTCCAGACCGGCCCCTCCACCAGCGTCAACGATCCCTTCCTGCCGGCCCTCGCCAGCCAGAGCGAACCGGCCACCTTCCGCCAGCTGTTCGAACGCCTGCGGGCCCTAGGGGTGCCACCAGCCCAGATCGAAAACCTGCTGCGCGAACTCGACATCCGGCTGGTGTTCACGGCCCACCCCACCGAGATCGTGCGTCACACCGTGCGCCACAAGCAGCGCCGCGTGGCCTCGCTGATCCAGAAGCTGGAGGAAGGCCGGGGCGGCAGCCGCGAAGCGCGCGAACGGCACCGCCAGCAATTGGAGGAGGAGATCCGGCTGTGGTGGCGCACCGACGAACTGCACCAGTTCAAACCGTCGGTGCTGGATGAGGTGGATTACGCCCTGCACTACTTCCAGCAGGTGCTCTTCGACGCGATGCCGAAGCTGCAGCAACGCATCCGCTCAGCCCTGGCCGCCAGCTACCCCGATGTGCAACCGCCCCAGGACGACTTCTGCACCTTCGGCTCCTGGGTCGGCTCCGACCGGGACGGCAACCCCTCGGTGACTCCGGAGATCACCTGGCGTACCGCCTGCTACCAGCGGGAGCTGATGCTGCAGCGCTATGTGAAGTCGGTGGAGCAGCTGCGCGACCAGCTGAGCATCTCGATGCAATGGAGCCAGGTGAGCCCCGCCCTGCTCGAATCGCTGGAGATGGACCGACTGCGCTTTCCTGAGATCTACGAACAGCGGGCGGCGCGCTACAGGCTGGAGCCCTACCGGCTCAAGCTCAGCTACGTGCTGGAGCGGTTGCGACTCTCCCTCGAGCGCAACCAACAGCTTTACCAGACAGGCTGGGATGCCCCGTTCGACAACGGCGGCGGTGGCGGCCTCACCCTCAACCCGGGCAATCTCACACCGGTGGCCAGCGGCACGGACCTCCACTACGGCTCCGCCGAGGAGTTCCGCGCCGACCTCGAACTGGTGGTCGATAGTTTGGTCGCCACCGGCCTGAGCTGCGAATCCCTGGGCGAACTGCTCAGCCAGGTGCACATCTTTGCGTTCTGCCTGGCCAGCCTCGACATCCGCCAGGAGAGCACCCGCCACAGCGACGCCATCGACGAGCTCAGCCGCTACCTGCAACTGCCGGTGGCCTATGGGGCGATGGATGAGGAGCAACGGATCACCTGGCTCCTGGCCGAACTCCAGACCCGCCGCCCCCTGCTGCCGCCGGCGGCCCGCTGGAGTGAATCCACCGCCGAAACCTTCGCCGTGTTCCGCATGCTGCAACGGCTGCAGCAGGAGTTCGGTTCACGCATCTGCCGCACCTACGTGATCTCCATGAGTCACACGGTGTCCGATCTGCTCGAGGTGCTCCTCCTAGCCAAAGAGACGGGCCTGGTGGATCCCCTGGCCCGCAGCTCCGACCTGCTGGTCATTCCCCTGTTCGAGACCGTGGAGGATCTCCAGGGCGCCCCGGCCGTGATGGGGCGCCTGTTCGCCGATCCCTTCTACCGCCAGCTGCTCGGTAGCGGTGGTGAGCGGGGAGAACCGCTTCAGGAGGTGATGCTCGGCTACTCGGACAGCAACAAGGATTCCGGTTTCCTCTCCAGCAACTGGGAGATCCATCGGGCCCAAATCGCCCTGCAACAGCTCGCCACCCAGCACGCCGTGGCCCTGCGCATCTTCCACGGCCGCGGCGGATCCGTTGGCCGCGGCGGCGGCCCGGCCTACCAGGCCATCCTCGCCCAGCCCAGCGGCACCCTGAGGGGTCGCATCAAGATCACCGAACAGGGCGAGGTGCTCGCCTCCAAGTACTCCCTGCCCGAGCTGGCCCTCTACAACCTGGAAACCGTCACCACCGCGGTGCTCCAGAACAGCCTGGTGAGCGCCCCGATTGATGACACCCCCAGCTGGAATGCCCTGATGGAGCGGCTGGCGGCCCGTTCGCGCGACCACTATCGGGCCCTGGTGCATGACAACCCCGACCTGGTGGCCTTCTTCCAGCAGGTCACGCCGATCGAGGAAATCAGCAAGCTGCAGATCTCAAGCCGTCCGGCCCGCCGCAAGAGCGGCGCCAAGGATCTCTCCAGCCTGCGGGCCATCCCCTGGGTGTTCGGCTGGACCCAGAGCCGCTTCCTCCTCCCCAGCTGGTACGGCGTGGGCATGGCCCTCGACCAAGAGGTGGGCGGCGACCCCGGCCAGATGGAACTGCTGCAGCTGCTCTATCAGCGCTGGCCCTTCTTCCGCATGCTCATTTCCAAGGTGGAGATGACCCTCTCCAAGGTCGACCTTGAACTTGCCCATCACTATGTGCTCTCGCTGGGGCGCCCCGAGAACCGCGAAGCCTTCGCGGCGATCTTCAGCTCCATCGCCACCGAGTTCGAACGCACCCGCGATCTGGTGCTCCAGATCAGCAACCACACCCGCCTGCTGGATGGCGACCCAGCCCTGCAGCTCTCGGTCGATCTGCGCAACCGCACGATCGTGCCGCTCGGCTTTCTTCAGGTGGCCCTGCTGCGCCGCCTTCGGGACCAGAACCGCCAACCCCCGATGAGCGAAGGTCCGATCAACGGGCAGGGCGGCGGTGACAGCCCCACCTACAGCCGCAGTGAGCTGTTGCGCGGGGCCCTGCTCACGATCAACGGCATCGCCGCCGGCATGCGGAACACCGGCTGATGCCGCCGCCTGATCGCCTCGCTTCCCTGTTGGTCCCCTTCCGCACCTCCGGCGCGGCCCAGCTTCTGCCGGAGGGATACAGCCTGATCCAGTCCCCCGAAAGCGATCTGGCGACGGAGGGTGAGACCGCCGCCGAAGCCCTCAATCGCCTGCTGGTCGGCTGCGACGAACGCACCCGCAGCCCCGAGCGCTGGAGCCAGGTGCTCGAACGCAGCGCCTGGCACCTTGGCGTGAAGGATCGCCAGGGGCGCCTGGTGGGCTTCTTGCGGGCCACCAGCGACCTGGCCCTCAACGCCAACCTCTGGGACCTGCTCAGCGATCCGGCCGACCCCGGGCGCGATCAGGTGCTCGCTGCCCTGGTGCGTTGCGCCCTGGGCCGGCTGAGGCGGGAGCTGGCCGGCTGCAGCGTCTCCCTCTCCGCCCCTCCGGAGGCTCTCGAGATCATTAGCCGGGCGGGATTCGTGGTGGATCCGGGCGGCATCCGCGCCATGGGCCTCAGCCTCACGACGCAAGAAGGCGGACAAAAAGAAAGCCCCCGTTCCGGCGGAGGCGTCTGAGGGTCGGGGTGTCCCCCGAAGAACCTGAACCACGAGCATGGAGGGACTCGAACCCCCGACCCTCAGAACCGGAATCTGATGCTCTATCCAACTGAGCTACATGCCCAACACCAGGAGAGGTGTACCAGGAACTGTGGCGGATGGATCGAATCCAACACCTGCCCCTGTTGGACGTACCTTAGCCGCAGACCGCCCCAGACCCATCCGGCTGCATCGCCTGGAGCTGCTCCACTTCCGCAATATCGCCGGCCTCGAACTGGAGCTGCAAGCTCCGCGGTTGCTGGTGATCGGTGCCAATGGGGAAGGAAAATCCAATCTGCTGGAGGCCGTGGAGCTGCTCACAAGCCTGCGCTCCCACCGCTGCAGCAGCGACCCTGACCTGATCCGCCAGGGGGAACCAACCAGTCGACTGCGGGCCCTCACCAGTGAAGGGGACCAACTGGAACTGGAGCTGCGGCGACGCGGCGGCCGCCGGGCCCTGCGCAACGGCCGCAACCTGGAGCGCCTGATCGACCTGATCGGACCGCTGCGGTGCGTGGGGTTCAGTGCCCTGGATCTGGAGCTGGTGCGAGGGGAACCCGCCCAGCGCCGCCAGTGGCTCGACCGTGTGGTGCTGCAGCTCGAGCCGATCTATGGCTCCCTGCTGAGCCGCTACGGCCGGTTGTTGCGCCAGCGCAGCCAGCTGTTGCGGCGCGGCCTGGCGCCGGCGGAACGGAGCGCACTGCTGGATGCCTTCGACCACCAGATGGCGCTGGTGGGCACCCGCCTGCATCGCCGGCGGCGCCGGGCCCTGGAACGCCTCGAGCCGCTGGCGCGGCTCTGGCAGGAGCGCCTGGGCGGCGGCGAAGAGGCCCTGGAGCTGGCCTATCGGAGCGGCACGAAGCTGGAGGCCGAGGCGGCCGCCGACGGGGAAGACGTGTGGCGGGCCGCCCTCCTCCACCAGCTGCGGCTGCAGCGCAGCGAAGAGGAACGGCTCGGCCAGTGCCTGGTGGGCCCCCACCGTGATGAGATCGAACTGCTGCTGGGGGGAGCCGCGGCCCGGCGCTACGGCTCGGCGGGACAGCAGCGCACCTTGGTGCTGGCCCTGAAGCTGGCCGAACTGGATCTGGTACACGCGGTGGTGGGGGAGCCTCCGCTCCTCCTGCTCGACGACGTCTTCGCCGAACTGGATCCCCGGCGCCAGAACCTGCTGCTGGAGGCGGTGGGCAACGGCCACCAGTGCCTGGTGAGTGCCACCCACCTGGAGTGCTTCAACGGAGGCTGGAAAACCGACGCCCAGGTGGTGCGCATGCGCCAAGGCAGCCTGCAGAGCGTTTAAACCGCCCCCACAGGATCGCGATCCTGTGGGGAATGGGCCACGGCGGTGCGATCCGAACATGGATGCGGCACCAAAGCCCCTATGGTGAGTTGCTGTTTGACTGGATTCGATGAACCAGCGTCTGTCCTGCCTCCACCCCAACCCGGGATGGAATGGAGCCGCCACCGAGCAAGCCTCCTCCACGCCCGCCATCTCTGACGCGGTTGGGAAACACTGCATCCTCGAGCTGTACGACTGTCAAAACAGCCGACTGGATGACGAAGCATTTCTCAGGGACACCATCACCACAGCAGCCAAGCGTGCCGGTGCAACCCTTCTCAACCTGATCACCCATCGCTTCGAGCCCCAGGGCGTGACTGGGCTGGCATTGCTGGCCGAATCCCACATCTCCATCCACACCTGGCCGGAATCCGGCTATGCGGCCGTGGATGTGTTCACTTGCGGGGACCACACCATGCCCGAAAGGGCCTGTCAGGTGCTGGCCGAGGAACTCGGAGCCGCCCGGCACAAACTCACCAGCTTCCGCCGCGAAACTCCAGGATCGATCGCGGGTAGCCCGCGCGAGCCCGAACTCTCCCCGGCCTGAGGATCTCCTCTTGAATCCGTGCCCTCTCCCCCGGGCCGCCTGCGCGGTCCGGGGAATTTTATTGGCCCGATCAGCCGCCGCTCCCCGGCGTCGGGGTGGAGGCAGCGCCCCCGATAGCCGTTGCAGCGGAGCGTTCTCGATTGAGCTTGCCGCTCACCAGGCCCTCCAGGTCGAGGGCCACGGCCGTGAATCCAAAGTCCCCCAGGGCCGCCACCAGCTCCTGGCGCAATGGGCCCTGGGCCAGCCTGGCCAGCACTTCGGACAGGGACCCGGCCGGCAGCTCAATACGGGCCGTCTCCCCCTGGCTGCGCACCCGCAGCTCGGCGAATCCCCGCTGACGCAACCAGTCCTCAGCGTCGGCCACCCGCTGCAGGCGGGCCGCCGTGATCGGCTCGCCGTAGGGAAAGCGGGAAGCCAGGCAGGGCTGGGCTGGCTTGTCCCACCAGGGCAGCCCCAGGGCCCGGGAAATACACCGCACACCCTGCTTATTAATGCCGGCCTCCGCCAGCGGAGAAATCACCCCCCGCTCACGGGCTGCCCCCAGACCGGGGCGGAAATCAGCCAGATCATCCCGGTTGACCCCATCGAGCACCACCGCATCGGCGGCAAGAGCAAGCGGCGCCAGCAAACCATGGAGTTCCCGCTTGCAGGCGTAGCAGCGATCCTGAGGATTGCCGGCGTAGGCCGGATCCTCCAGCTCGGCGGTGGGGATTTCCCGGTGCCGTAATCCCAGCCAGCGGGCCTGGGCACGGGCCTCCTGGCGCAGATGGGGTGCCAGGGCCGGGGAGATACCGGTCACCGCCAAGGCCCGATCCCCGATCCGGTCCACGGCCAGGGCCGCCACCAGGGCACTGTCCACCCCACCGGAATAGGCCACCACGACCCGGGGAAAGGCGGCGATGCGAGCGCACACCACCCGATAGGCCTTTTCGAGCTCCGGCGGGAGCGCTTCTAGCAGGGTGAGGGGTGGGGGCGAGAAATCCATGGAGATGATCCTGGCAAGTCCCGTCCGATTCAGGGAGAAACAGGCCAACGAGGCCCCGAGCCCGCAGCTCAGATCGGCGGATTCCATGGGATCCCCCCGGGATGCTCAGTAGCATCCGCTGATCACCGCCTCCCGATGACGCCCCCGCCCCCCGGCCCTACCCAGACCCCCCAACGGGGCACCGGCCGGGGCATCGGCATCCGCACGGCCGCCGGCAGCGATGAGCGTGCCCACGGCCAGTTGCACGTCTACGACGGCGACGGCAAGGGGAAAAGCCAGGCGGCCCTTGGGGTGGTGCTCCGCACCATCGGCCTGGGCATCTGCGAGCGCAAGCGCACCCGGGTGCTGTTGCTGCGGTTCCTGAAGGGACCCGGTCGCTCTTACGACGAAGATGCCGCGATCGAGGCGCTGCAGCAGGGTTTTCCCCACCTGATCGACCAGGTGCGCACCGGCCGTGGCGAATACTTCACCGCCGACCAGGCCACCCGCTTCGATCGTCAGGAAGCCCAGCGCGGCTGGGACATCGCCAAGGGGGCCATCGCCAGCGACCTCTACTCGGTGGTAGTCCTCGACGAACTCAATCCCGTGCTGGACCTGGGACTGCTCGATGCCGCCGAGGTGGTGCGCACCCTGGCGGCCAAGCCGGCGGGCATGGAGGTGATCTGCACCGGCCGGGGAGCTCCACGGGAGCTGGTCCGCCTGGCCGACCTGCACTCGGAGATGCGGGCCCACCGCCGCCGGAGCCCCGGGGATCATGAAGGGCCTGAATCCGGATACGACGACGATGGCGTGGAAGCTGAAGCCCGGGAACGGGGGCTCGATGGGATCGAGATCTACACCGGTGAAGGCAAGGGAAAGTCCACCAGCGCCCTCGGCAAGGCCCTCCAGGCGATCGGCCGCGGTATCAGCCAGGACAAGAGCCACCGGGTTCTCATCCTGCAGTGGCTCAAGGGGGGCAGCGGCTACACCGAGGACGCCGCCATCGCCGCCCTGCGCGAGAGCTACCCCCACCTGGTGGATCATCTGCGCTCCGGCCGCGACGCGATCGTGTGGCGCGGCCAGCAGCAGCCGATCGACTACCTGGAGGCCGAGCGGGCCTGGGAGATCGCCCGGGCCGCGATCGCTAGCGGCCTCTACAAAACGGTGATCCTCGATGAGCTCAATCCCACCGTGGATCTCGAACTTCTGCCGGTGGAGCCGATCGTGCAGACCCTGCTGCGCAAGCCCGCCGAAACCGAGGTGATCATCACCGGCCGCTGCAAGAGCCGACCCGCCTACTTCGACCTGGCCAGCGTGCATTCGGAGATGGTGTGCCACAAGCACTACGCCGAGCGGGGCGTGGACCTGAAACGGGGTGTGGACTACTGAGCGGAATCACCACCGACCGGCTCGCCGGCCTGCCCCGGTGCCTCCCGCTGGATCCGCCCAGGCTCTCCACGCTGGCGGTCCCATTGGGCGATCCGAGCCGCGATCGGGCTGGCGGCATCCTCCACCTCATCGGCGAGGGCATCGAATTCCAGCTCCACCTCCTGGGTGGCGATGAAACGCCCAATTAGCAGGCCGATCAGCAGGGCTAAATAGAGCGTGCCGGAGAGGCTGAGCAGGATCACGAACCGTTCGCCCAGGGGGTTCGTGGGCAGCACGTCCCCCAGCCCGAGGCCCGCCAGCACCACGAAGCTGAAATAGGTGAGCCGGTCCACTAGGAGCGCGTGGCCCGCGTTGATGCCCAGGGTGAAGGTGCCTGGATTCACCACCTGCAGGGCTGCTGCCACCAGGCCACCGGTGAGGCCCAGGTAGATGTAGCCGGCCGCGGCCCCCGCCATCACCTGGGCATTCACCCGGGGCACCCGTGCCAGCAGCAGCACCAGCTTGAGGGAGGCCAGCAGCGAGAAGAGTCCCGAGAACAGCAGCACCCCGAAACGCAGCAGCAGATAGCCGCTGTGGTGGTCCACCAGGGTGAGCAGCCACATGCCCGTGATCGCCCCGAAGCCCAGCACCCGCTGCAGGACGAGAACCCCCTGCGAGAGGCGCCCGAAGCCAAGGGCCGGCAAGGATCGAAGCGACTGGACGACCTGAGCGGTCAGGAGAACCGGCAGCAGCCAGTAAAATCGTCCTCCGGGCAGGGCGGCAAACGGCAGCAGCAGCACCGGCAACAACACGCTGAGCAGCAGCGGCACAAACTGGGGCTCCAACTGCACCAGCCGCCGCTGGAGGCGCCGATGCCGTTCAAGGTAGCGGCTGCGCTCCTCTGACCCGGATCCGGCCAGCCCTTGCACCTGTGCGGTATCGATCCGGTCGCCCCCGGAGGCCATGGGAAGGGCTCAGTAGCGGGGCAAGGAGGGGTCCACCTCCTGGCTCCAGGCGTCGATGCCGCCGGTCACGTTGATGCCCTCGATGCCGTGGCGCTTGAGGGCGATCAGAGCCTTGGCACTGCGGCCGCCGAGCTTGCAGTGGACATAGAGCTGCTTGCCGGCCGCCAGCTCCCGCACCCGCTCGACGGCGGTGCCGCTTTCGATCTGGTCGAGGGGAATCAGGATGGCAGCGGGGATTGCGGCGATCTCCGCTTCGGGGGGATTGCGCACATCGATCAGCACCAGGCCGCTGGTGTCGCCATCGAGCAGGGCCTTGAGCTCCACCACCCCCACACTCGGCACGGCGCCGGCCTCTTCCTGGCCGGGTGCACTGCCGCCAACACCGCAAAACTCCTGATAGTCGATCAGCTTCTCGATCACGGGCCGCTCGGGATTCGGACGCAGCTTCAGCTCGCGGAACTTCATGCCCAAGGCATCGAAGAGCAGCAGGCGGCCGCTGAGGGAGGTGCCAATGCCGGTGATGATCTTCACCGCCTCGGTGGCCTGGATCACCCCAATGATCCCCGGCAGAACGCCCACCACGCCGCCTTCGGCGCAGGAGGGCACCATGCCCGGCGGCGGCGGCTCGGGAAAAAGGTCGCGGTAGTTGGGGCTCTCCGCATCCAGGTTGAACACGGTGGCCTGGCCCTCGAAGCGGAAGATCGAGCCGTACACGTTGGGCTTGCCCAGCAGCACGCAGGCGTCGTTCACCAGGTAGCGGGTGGGGAAGTTGTCCGTGCCATCGCAGACGAGGTCGTAGGGACGGATGATCTCGAGGGCGTTCTCACTGGTCAGGGCGGTCTCGTAGAGATCCACCTGGCAGTGGGGATTGATCTCGAGGATGCGCGCCCTGGCCGATTCGATCTTGGGTTTGCCCACCCAGCTGGTGCCATGGATCACCTGGCGCTGCAGGTTGGAATGGTCGACCACATCGAAATCAACGATGCCGATCCGCCCCACGCCGGCGGCGGCCAGGTAGAGCAGCAGAGGCGAACCCAGACCGCCCGTGCCCACACAGAGCACCGAGGCCGCCTTCAGGCGCTTCTGCCCCTCCATGCCCACCTCCGGCAGGATCAGGTGGCGGGCAAAGCGGGCCACCTCATCGGGGCTGAGCTGGACGCCGCTGGTGTCGGGGGGAAGCATGGGCGGAAGGGAAGCAGGGCGCGGCCGCTGGGGCGATCGCCTCAATCCTCCATTCTCCATGGCAGAAGCCGGGGTGGTCCCCCCTGCTCCAGCCACCAGCAGCAGAGCACCGGCAGCGCGGCGGCACCCTCCCCGCCCCCCCGGCCATGCTCGCCAGCGGCCGCGCCGCGGATCAGCATCAGGGTCGGGGCAAAGGCCATGCTGCGGTCGGTGGCGGAGGGAAGCGGCGGGCTGGCCGGATGGCTGTGCAGCGCGCCCAGCACCTCCAGCCGATGGGCGCGGGCCCACTTCTGGGCATGGAGTTGCTCGCGGGGATCGATCCGGAAGCGGCGCAGCCGTTCGACCGCCGGCTCCCAGACATTTGCCGTGGGCCACACCCGCAGGAGATGCCAGTGGGTGTGGCCCACTCCCAGCGCATCTTGGGGGCCGCTCCGCCGTGTCCCCAGCAGCAGGGCACAGCCCTCCTCGGGGGCCGCCGCATCCAACAGCCGGTCGATCAACGTCAGCGCCTGACGACCGATTCGGATTTCAGCTGGCGTGTTCAAGGTCTCCCCATTACCTTGTGAACCAGTGTGAATCCAACCATTCGCGATGAGCGACCTCAGCACCGAAGCCAAGGAAGCGGCCGAAGCGGTTGGCCATGCCGCTGAAGAAGCCAGCGCCGATTTCAACCAACGCTTTGGCGAGGTGATCGGCAAGGTGAATGAATCCCTCGATAAGCTCGATTGGAGCCAGATCGGCAAGGCCGGCAAGATCGCTGGCATCCTGCTGGCCGTGATCGTGGCCCAAATCCTGATCAAGGGGGTGCTCGACACCATCAATCTCCTGCCGATCGTTCCCGGACTGCTCGAATTGCTGGGCCTGGTGGTGGTGGGCACCTGGAGTTGGGAGAATCTCACCACCAGCGAAAAGCGCAACGCCGTGGTGGACCGCCTCCAGGGCGTACGCAAGGAATACCTGGGCTGATCCCAGCCAGTGCTTCTGGCCCACTCCCTAAACACCGGAAGCCTGGCAGCTGTCCAAGCTGTGCTGGGCCAGCCGAGTCCCAGAGCTCTCGAGAGCCACAACTTGAGCCCCCGCTCGCCGGGGGCTTTCTTGTTTTTTGACACCGCCACACCCCCCGGGGCCTGATGAGCCCGGCGCAGGGATCCAGCGGGGTGTGAACGAGTTGGCCTGAGCGACACCAACCCACCGGCTGTCCTCAACCGGGCGGATCGAGCAGCAGTTCAGCCATCACAGCCTGGGCCTGGGAGGCGTAGCTGCCGCCAAACAGATTGGCGTGGTTGAGCAGGTGGTAGAGGTTGTAAAGAGAAACCCGACGGTGGTGGTCACCGGGTAAGGGCCAGGTGGCCTCATAGCCCGCGAAGAACGGGGCCGGGAAGCCACCGAACAGCCTCGCCATCGCCAGATCCACCTCCCGGTCGGCGCGGTGGACTGCGGGATCAAAGATCACCCCGTTGCCGCTGCCATCGATGGCGGCGTTGCCGCTCCAGAGATCGCCATGCACCAGGCAGGGATCGGCGCCGTGGCCATCGAGCCAGCGAGGCACCCGCTCCAGCAGGACCTGCCCACCCCGCAGCGCACCGATCCTGCTCTCCAGCCGCTCGAGCTGGGGCGCCAGTCGCCGTTCGGCGAAAAAGCGACCCCAACTGTCCATCCAGCTGTTCCCCTGGGGGCCGGCACCGATGGCATTGTCGCGGGGCCAGCCGAAGCGGCCGGGCCGATCCCCCGGCGTGCAGGGGCGCTCAAGGCTGCTGCGATGCATCGAGGCCAGGGCGGCCCCCAGCCGTCGCCAGGCGCCTGGAGCACGGCCAGATGCTGATCCCCCCAGGTCGAACCAAGGCAGCACCAGCACGGCTTGGTTGCCGGCAGCCCCCAGGGCGAGGGGCACCGGTACGCGCAGGTCCGTGCCCGCCGCGGCACACGCCAGGGCCTCCAGGCCCTCGGCCTCCGCCTCCAGCAGGGCCAGGGCTTGGAGGGTGTTGGTCTTGGCGAACACACGGCTCCCCGCGAGCGGCGTAGAGCGATCCGCCGCCGCCCCGGACGGCACCACCGAAAGGCACCAGGCGCTGTGGATGCAGCCCCCACCCACCGGCCGCCTGCCCACCGGGCGAACCCCGAGGTTCTCGGCCAGCCAGTCCGCCAGGTCATCCCCCGGCACCGCCCCCGAAGATCCCGGCATCTCTATGGCCTCGGTGCTGGATCCGGATCGTGCTGAAGCAGGGCGGCCGCTAGGTGGAGGGCTCCATGGCAGGCATCACCCCGGGGGGCCACCAGGATCCACCCCCGCCGCCGCAGACCAGTCTCGAAAAGGTGGCGCAACCCCGCCAGATGGATGAGCCCGCCCCCCAGGGCAGCCACCGGTGGTTGGCGCAGTTCCAGGGCCGCGGCCACGGCAGCCACCATCGCCACCAGGGCCTCGGCGTTCTGGGCCAGGATTGCGCTGGCCCGGGCGTCGCCCTGCTCCGCCAGTCGGTCAACCACCGGTGCCAGCCGGGCGAAGCCCGCGGCGCCGAAGGCCGGTTCCACCACCAGGGCTTTGATCCGCTGGGGGGCGCCCGGATCCTCGGGATCCAGGCCGAGGGCCAGCCAGATCGCCCTCCGCAGGGGACCATCGGGCTCCCGGCCATCGGCCATCCGCAGGCTGAGGGCCAGCCCGTCCCGGCCGATATCCATGGTGGATCCGGCCCCATCGAGGAGCCAGCCCCAGCCGGCGCAGCGGTGATGGCGGCCGCGGCCATCACCGCCCACGGCGATCGTGCCAGTGCCGCTAATCACCACGATGCCGGCCCCCTCCGGGAAGGCTCCCCGCAGGGCGGTGCGCTCGTCACCGGTCACCACCAGCCGCTGCACGGGCAAGGCCAACGCCTCGACCGCCAGGTCCAGCCCCTCCTGCTGCACCGCACTGCCGGCCTCGATGCCACTGGCCCCCACCGCCGCCGCCACCAGGGGGTCCTGGCGCCGCCCCGCCGGCAGCCCCTGCCTGGCCAACTCCAAGCTTTGGCGCAGGGCGGCAACGAACCTCTGCCGCCCTGCCGCAGCCGCCAGATGGGAAACCCCCGGCCCCTCCCCCTCCGCCAGGGTGACGCCGGTAAGGCGATCGGCCAGGCGGCAGGTGGTGTGGGTCTGGCCGGCGTCGAAGCCCGCCAACAGAACCGGCAAGGCGGCGGCGGGGGCCAAGGGAAAGGGGTCGACGGTGGCCGCCATGGCGGGCTCAGCGGTGGCTGGGGAGGTGGGTAGAAGGCCTTGAGAGGGGCGGGCTCGGCTTAGGCGGGAAGGGTGGCGTCCGGGTCTCGAACGGAGCTGGAAGCCCCGGCGGCCTGGGGAGCATCGGCCGCCGCCGCCGCGAGGGTGGCGAGGCTGAACAGGGCCAACAACTGCACCTCCGGCCGGAAGAAGATCGTGTCGGTGAGGCCCTGCACGCCAAGCCCCGCGAACACCGCCACCGCAGCCAGGGAGGGGAGACTGAACAAGCCCTGGCCTTGGCCCTGACGCAGCCCGCTGCGGACGGCCGTGAACAACACCGCCACACCGGCGAGCAATCCCGGCACGCCGGCTTCCACCAGCAGTTCCAGGGGGATGGAATAGGCGCTGAGGGCGTTGAACTTGGGTTGCTGGTAGAGGGGATAGATCAGGTTGAAGGCGGTGTTGCCTGGACCGATGCCCAGCCAGGGGCGGTCCTGGATCATCGCCAGCACGGAGGTCCAAACGTTGATGCGGAAGTTGTTGGAGCTGTCCTCCCGGCCGGCCACCAGGCTCATCACCCGCACCCGCAGGGGCTCCACCTGGGTGACCAGCACCACCAGGGCCACGGCCGTGCCCAACAACAGCAGCAACGGCAGCGTGCGGCGCCAGAAGGGTGGCCAATGGTGGGTCTGGCGCATCGCCAGCAGCAGGCCCAGCAGACCAAGGGAGGCCACCATGCCCATCCAGGCACCGCGGCTGTAGGTGAGCACCATGGCCACGACCCCGAGCACCAAAGACGCCAGGGCGAAGAGACGGTGCGGCAGGCTCCGCCAGCGCATCAGGGCGACCACCGCCAGGGGGAGGATCGGCAGCAGATAGCCGCCCAGCAAGTTGGGGTTGTCGAGGGTGCTGTAGATCCGCACCGTGCCTTCCGCCACCGAGTTGCTGTCCGACCAGCGGGCCAGCTGGCTGGAGTCGGCATAGAGCTGGCGGATGCCGATGACACTGGTCAGTAGTTCTCCGGTCAGCAGGGCCGCTACCAGGCGGTCCCACCAGAACGGGGAACTAGCCAGCAGCTGGCGCAGCAGCGCGTAGACCCCTAGATAGCTGGTGAGCTTCATCAACCCCTTGGCCGCGGCCAGCGGCACCGGTGAGAAGCCGACGGCCAGCACCGCCACGGCAAGCACCGCCAGCAGGGCCAGGTTGATCGGACCGATCCGACCGGGAGGGGTGCGCAGGGCCCAGAGCACCCAGAGAAGGCAGCAGGCGGCGATCAACAGGCTCAGTCCGCCCCGGGTGACCAACGGCAGACCGGCCAGAAGCGCGCTAAGCACCAACCCGGAGATCAGCGGCAGGTGCTTCATGAGGCTGCCCGCCGGTGAGCCCGCCAGCAGGCCCTGCCAACGCAGCAGCAGGGGCGTGGGTGTGGCGGGGGAGAGCACGGAGAACCGGCGGTTTGCTTGGGATTATCGGTGCCACCGGCCCGCCTTTCCAGCCGGCCCGGCGATTTCGGGTGGTCGCCGCCCGCCATGGTCAGGTGAGGGCATTCGGTGCCAGCCGCTTCAGGTCTCGCCGCCATCCGCTCGGGACGCGGCCGATCCGATCGCGAGCTCCAGGGTCTCCAGCGCGGGCAGCGCCTCGTGGTTACGCCGGTAGAGCACCCGATACACGGGTAGCCCCTGGGCAAGCACGTGGCGCTCCCGTTCCGTGGGCACCGGCAGGGGATTGGAGGCCCGCCAGGGCCGGCCATCCTCAAGGGGCCGCTCAAAGGACGCGCTGGCCTCACAAAGCGCCACCATCGGCGCGATCACCGCCTCCACATCGCTCTGAAGAAAGAGCTCGGCCCCGGGCACAAGGGCGGCGGCGATGGCCCGCAGCAGGGGAGGCTGCAACACCCGCCGTTTGTGGTGCCGGATCTTGAACCAGGGGTCGGGGAACTGGATCGAAACGCGATGCAACAAGCCCCCGGGCAGCTCGCCCAGCCAGTGCTCCAGGCTCACGTTGGCGTTGCAATACAGAAAGCGCAGGTTGGTGAGGCCCGCGGCGATCCGCTCGGACTCGGCGGCCTCCACCAGGGGCCGGCGGATCTCCAGTCCTAAGTGGTTGTGGTCGCTCTGCAGGGGCGCCAGGTCCAGCAAAAAGCGGCCACGGGCGCAGCCGATGTCGAGCACCAGCGGTTGGTCGGGGTGGGAGAACAGCTCGGCAGGCGGCGGCAGGGGCCGTAGCTGCTGGTGGATACGGCTGAGCGGATTGACGTGCTGGCGCACCCGTCAGTCCTCCGGCACCAGGAAGCCCCAGCTGGCGGTATACCCATGCAGGTGGGTGGTGCTTCCCACTGGCCCGATCTCCCCGTTGCAGAACACGCCGGCGATCGGCAGCTGGTCGAAGGCCTCGCGGCAGAGGCTCACATCCCCGTCGGGGTGCCCATAGAGGCCGCGACCGCGACCGAGGCAGGCGAACAGCAAAGCCGCCAGGGGCTCGGCCGGCCGACGGGCCGCCTGGCGCAGCAACTGCCGTGATTCCTCGCGGGAGGCATCGGCATCCCGCAGCTGAAACTGCACCTTCTGGCCAATCCGCATCCGTTCGCCCACCGCCACGGCACCGTTGCGGGGGTCCACGCCGATCAGGTTGCGCACCAGGAAGGCCGGCGGCTGCTCACCGCTGGGCTCCAGGCTGAAATCACTGCGGGCCACTCCCAGAAACAGGGAGTTCTTCACCTGCTCGCGCTCCGCGGCATTCAGCCCACTGAGGATGTTCTGCAGCGCCTCCACCGGGCTGCGGCGCTGGTCGCCCTCGCTCACCTGCAGCACCACATTGCGCTGGGCCTGCTCCACCTCCAGCACCGGACCGATCGGCCGGCAGCCCTGGGCCACCACCGGCTGGAGGCGCCAGGCGCCGCCGATCAGGCAGCCCACCGCGCCAGCGCGCACCTGATCACCGAACAGCAGGGACCCATGGGGAGCGCTGTGCTGGCCCGCGATACCGCCCACCTTGGCCAGGCCGGGGAAGGCGTAGTCGAGGCCCCCGATCAGGTCGTTCACGGCGGTGCAGCCCGGATCCACCAGCAGCAGCATCCCGGTGAAATCCTTCGGCCCGCCCCCCACCGCCGTGCGCCAGGGTTCGGCGGGGCCGTCGAGGTCGGGGAGGTCGGCCGTATCGAGGCAGAAGGGATGGAGTTCTGCACCGGGGAGGTGCAGCAGGGTGAGGCTGAGGGCGGGTTCATGCTCCAGCTCGTGGGCCTGGCCCCCCGCCTCGGTACCGACCACACCGCCACCCAGGCAGCCGATCCAATGCTTGGCCTGCAGCTTCTGACGCAGTAGGGGAAGCAGGCGAGGCAGGTCGCTGGCGTAGCTGGCGGAGGCGAACACCAAGGCCAGGTCGGCCGGAGGAGCCCCTGCCAGCTGGCGGGTCAGGTCGTCAACCGCCCCCTGGAGGGAGGGGTCGCGGGCCAGGCCGCTGCGACACCAGGCGGGACGCTCACGCCGCGCCAACCAGGGGAAGGGGGGGAAGGCAACCATCACCGGACCCTAGGTCCCGGAGGGGTGAGCGGATAATGGCGCCATACCGCCCTCGATCGTCCGTGCCGGATCCGCTTTACCGCTCCCTGGTCTGGCTGGCCGTGCGCCTTGGCCTGCTCTTCACGGTGGGGTTACCCCTGGTGCTGCTGGTGTGGACCTCGCTGCGGCAAGAGGGGGCCCTGCGGCGCCTGCTCGGGCTCTACTGGAAGATGGCCAGCCTGCTGCTGATCGCCCTGCTGCTGCTCACCAACAAGGCTCCGCTGGGCTTCGCCCTGCTCGTGGCCGCACCCCTGCTGCTGGTGGCGGTGCTTTGGTTCTGGGTGGACCTCAATGAGGAGCTCGCCGATTTCCCGACCTGGCGCGGCCTGCCGCTCACCGTGCGGATCTGGCGCTGGAGCCTCACCTTTTATGCCCTGGCCCTGGCGGCCCTGGCCAGCACTGCCCTTTCCTGCCTAACAGGCGGGCTGGAACGCCCCGTCTGCACCGCCTGGCTGGAGGCCCCAGGCCAGCTGCATGGCGTGCTGGCCCAGATCTTCGGCTTCATCTTCGGTGGCCGCTGGACCCCTGCGGTGGCTGGTTTCCTTGGCTACGCAGGCCTGGCGGGCTTCGCGGTGGGTCTGCTGCAGTGGCTGCTCGTGCGGCTGCCCCGCCAGGGGCGCGTGGCCGGCGAATTCTGAGGGGCCCAGGCCCTGATGCTTTGCAAGGGAGCTGCCGCGGGGCCTTCCGACCCATCGTTTCGGGCCATTCCCTGCCGCCCGGAGCGTGGCCGGCACCGGGGATCCGTCCCCCCAGACCCCGGACCTTCACCCTGGTCGGCCCGTCCCGCAACCATGCCTGCGTCCACCCTGCAGGAGCGGGCGCCGCAGCCTCCTCCCCTCGTTCCGAACCCCGCTCCTCACAGCACCCATGGCCTCCGTGACAAGCCCCTTCGCGCCGGAGCCACCGCCGGGAGCCACCGCCGCCACCGAACAGCTCCTGGCCAGGCTGGAGGCGATCAGCCGCGAGCGCCCCGACCGGGTGCTGCGGCTCCACGGAACCCTGCGGCCCCTGCCGGCCGAGGACGGCAGGGAACCCGGCGAGGAACCCGAAGCAGCAGCGTCGCCCTTGGAGCCCTTTGAACTGGTGATCTACCGGGGCTTTTCCAGCAGCACCACCCACCCCACCGCCTTCGATCCCGACCAGCCAGCCCTGCCGGAGACCGCCCGGCTGCTCAGCGCTGAGATCCTGCAGGCCCCGCTGCGGCCCGGCGAGGCGGAGGGCCTGCTGGCGGGGCCAGGACCGGTGGATTTGTTCCTGGAGCCTGGGGCCTGGCCTTAGCGGTGGGGCACGGCCGCCCAGGCCCAGCGCTGCGGGGGGCGGTGCCGGGGAGGGCGTTTCTAGGCTGAAGGCTCCTGGGCATCGAAGCATGCAGCTACGGCATGTGATCAACCTCCACAAGGGATCCACCGCCCTGGTGATCGGTGCGTTGATGCTGGCCTACGCCAATGGATCCCTGGGGGCCTGGGTGTATCTCGCCCTGCATGGCACCTACGGGATGCTCTGGTTGCTCAAGGAACGGATCTTCCCCGACCGCCAGTGGCAGCAGCCGATCGGCTGGGTTGGGGCCGTGGGGGGCTTCCTGGTGTTGGCGCTCTACTGGCTGGCGCCCTTTCTGCTGATTTCTTCCGGCGCCGTGCCGCCCATGCCGCTGGTGGCCCTGGCCATCGCCCTCAATCTGCTGGGCGTGTTTCTGCATTTCGGCAGCGATGCCCAGAAGCACTTCGTGCTGAAGCTGCAGCCTGGCCTGATCGACGATGGCTTCTTCGCCCGCTGCCGCAACACCAACTACCTCGGCGAGCTGCTCATCTACCTCTCCTTCGCGCTGCTGGCGATGCACTGGCTCCCCTATG
>Ga0209088_10000927_pt1 | contig 19782 bp, 24 predicted proteins | sample S_140625_EF_Meta_FD_187324 | JGI IMG/M metagenome (GOLD analysis project Ga0209088, IMG submission 187324) | Freshwater microbial communities from Lake Simoncouche, Canada to study carbon cycling - S_140625_EF_MetaG (SPAdes) (version 2) | ecosystem: Environmental > Aquatic > Freshwater > Lake ... | reverse complement strand
ACTTGTTGTTGTTCGTGGCACAAACGAAGATAGAGAAATAGAACAAGAAGAAGAAAAGTTTCAAGATAAAAAAGAAGAATATAAAGTTAAACTGGGCGCAGACTATGACAAAAGCGAAGGCAGTGATGTCAAAGCCAGTGAATTATTTGGTGATAAGTTTAATGGCAGTTTATTAAAAGAACTTAAAAAGATCAGTGATGCTAAAAAGAAGGAAGTCAAAACTCCTAAGATTATCAAAGATCCAGATGTACCAGCAAACGCACCTGAGATAGGTGACAGCATGAGAACTAACAAAAAAAGTCCAGTGGCTAATCGCGGTCCAGTGATTGCTAAGAAATAAGGAAAAATATTATGAATAGTTTACAAGATTTAATTAAAAGACTAAGCAACATCGGCCAAGTCACTGAAGCAGAAGAAAAATGCCCAGAGTGCGGTAAAGTTCACGAAGGTAAATGTGATAAAGAAATTCTTTTGGATAAAGATAAAGTTGATGAATCCAAAGGCAAAAAGCCAGACTTCTTAGATGTAGATAATGATGGTAATAAAAAAGAGACTATGTCAGATGCACTCAAAGACAAGGAAGAAAAAGTTGATGAAGGACTTGGTCATCAAATATTAGGCGGTGCAGCACTATTGGCGGCATTGTGGGGCGTTAACAATCAAATGGCCAACGATGCTTATGATAACAGTCCACAGCTACAACAATTAATTAAATTACACCAAGACGCAAAAGCCAGTGGTAATATAGTTAAAGCAAAAGAATTACAGCAACGTATTCAAGCTCAAAAAGACCGTTTAGACTTGGATCGCGGAGAAGTTGTTGGCGCTGACGGAAATCCTGTTAAAGTTAAAGAAACTGCATTAAATCTGTTACGTAGATATGCTGGTATACAAGAAACAAAAATTGAAGAAGAAGAAGTTGAAGAAGGCGGTAAATTTGGTTTTGAATTAAAAAAAGCCAGAGATGCAGGCAAAGAAGAATTTGAAGTTGACGGCAAAAAATATAAAGTCAACGAATGTGGAGATATGTCCATGGGCGGCGAAATGAGCCCAATGAGTTATGTCAGCGATATGGCCAGTCCTATTCAAGTTATTGGTAATCCAGAAGCGGAACATGAAGCCCCGCACATGGAAATGCCAATGGCAGCAGAAGAACCAAAGCCAAAATACACATTAAATATTCAAAACGGTGAAAACAATTTAAGTATGACAACTGACATGCCTGATGAAATTATTCACATCATGAAATTGGCCGGTGTTAACAAAGGTGCAGAAGTAACTAAAAAATCTGCACCAGACAGCGAACAAGAAGTAGAAGAGTCTGGTTATGAAAATACTCCAGACAACACTCAAGCTCGTGATCCACAGGCATTTGGTGATATTCGTGACTGGGGCAAAAAAGGCACAGGCGCAGGCAAACCAAACTATCCTGGTACACGTGCCAGCGGCGATAACCCAATGAGCGAGACTCGTATGTTCGAGGACTATAAAAACTTTAAAGCAGGCAAATGAGCGGTCAAGCAGTTTTAGTAAAACAGCCTTACAAAAAAGAAAATTATACAGAGAATCAGATAGCGGAGATTGTTAAATCCGCTACTGATCCTATATACTTCATCGGCAAGTATATGTGGATTCAACATCCCACAAAAGGTCGTGTCAAATTTGAACTCTACGACTATCAAATAGATTTAATCAACGCTTATCAAAATCACAAGTATAGTATTAATATGCTTGGACGACAAATGGGCAAGTCAACTTGTGCCGCAGGTTACTTGCTATGGTACGCTATGTTTGTACCAGATTCAACAATTCTTATTGCCGCACACAAATACACAGGTAGTCAGGAGATCATGCAACGTGTGCGTTTCATGTATGAAAGTCTGCCTGAATGGATTAAAGCTGGCGCAGTAAGTTATAACAAAGGCAGTATTGACTTTGACAACGGCAGTCGTATCGTCAGTGCTACAACAACAGAAAACACTGGTCGTGGTATGAGTATTACCTTAGTTTACTTAGACGAGTTTGCCTTCGTTCCACCACGTATTGCCAAAGAATTCTGGACAGCATTGAGCCCGACATTATCCACAGGTGGTAAGTGTATTATTACAAGCACACCTAACCAAGACAATGACCAGTTTGCACAAATTTGGAATGATGCTATTAAAAAGTTTGACGAGTTTGGCAATGAACGTGAAGTGGGTAAAAACGGTTTTAAAAGTATTAAGTATATTTGGAGTGATCATCCTGATCGAGATGAATCTTGGGCAGATCATGAACGTAGTAAAATTGGCAGTGAACGCTTTATGCGTGAACATGAATGTTTGTTCATTACTGCTGATGAAACATTAATCAGTAGTTTAGTTTTAACAAATCTAAATGGTGAAGATCCTTATGAACGTGTGGGACAACTTCGAGTTTACACACCTATTGACAAAGATAAGATATATGTAGCAGCCTGGGATCCCAGTTTAGGCACAGGCGGTGATGCCGCAGCCATTGAGATTTTTAGTTTGCCTGATTTAGTACAGGTGGCAGAGTGGCAACACAACAAAACAGATATTCGTGGACAGCTTAGAAACTTTGTAGCTATATTAGATTGGCTGCGTGAAAAAGGTGTTTCCAACGATAATATCTATTGGAGTGTAGAAAATAATACACTGGGAGAAGCCGCATTAGTTGCTATTCAGGAATATGGCGAAGAACGTATTGCTGGACACTTTATCAGCGAAGCAGGCGGCAAACGTCGTGGATTTAACACCACTAATAAGAGTAAACTAGCTGCCTGTACCAAACTCAAATATTATATTGAAAGCAGTAAGATGCATCCTAAGAGCAAGAGTTTGGTACAAGAACTAAAAACATTTGTTGCCAAAGGAGCTAGTTTTGCAGCCAAAGAAGGCGAAACAGATGACTTGGTCATGGGTACAATACTAGCAGTTCGACTAATTGAATATGTTATGAAATATGATGAAGCAACATATAACACATTAGTTGAGAGAACCAGCGGCGATTATTTACAACCCATGCCAATTGGAATAATTTAATTAAAATAGGTAAATAAGTGTATGGCTATAAATTACAACGTTGTTGCTGATAGAATATTCGACCAACTCAAAGGTTTTGGTCACGACATCATTGTCTATGACAAAGATGGACGTCAAACTGCTAATAGTAATAAAGGCCGTAATTTTTATAGTAAAGATCAAAAGTTTACAATAGTATTAGATGAAAAGCATAATCTTATTCAAATTAAATACGGTGAAACTACTGACAGAGAAAAGTTAAAAAAATTAGAACAAACCATACGTAACGGTATTGCTAAGAAATTTATTATAAACGTAGACCTAATACCGTACACAGGTAAAGACATAGAATTAAAGGATGTAGAGAATATGGCTAAAGTCCAAGAAAGTTTAAGCCCAACAATGGGTTCAACTAAAACTAGTTACCAACAAACAGAAGGTGCTAAACTAATCATTAGACATAGCACTGCTGTTAACGAAGAAGTTCGTGGTAGTCGTAGTCGCAACATCAGTGCATTGTTCATTGAAAATGCTCAAGGTGAGCGTTTCAAATATCCACACAATCACTTAACCGGCGCTCGCATTATGACTCAGCATGTTGCTGAAGGTGGCACACCCTATGATGAAGTTGGACAAAAGATTATTGGATTAAGTGAAGAACGCAATCAACTTTCACAGGTATCCAAGTACATTAAGAGTCAAGGTCTACAGGAACAAGCCGGCGATGTACAATTTGCTGTTATTCAACGTTTAAGCGAAATTAAAGGCTTGTTGGGTAGATATAATCCTGCTAAGTTCATGGAAGACAAAGCAGAAGCCGACGAAACAAATCTGGAAGCACTACAAGAAAAACTAACCAAAAACGTATTTGACGAAAGCATTGGCACACTATTACCAAAACTAAATGGCTATGTAAAACAATATCAACAACAAATGGAAGCAAAACAAGAATTAGATACTTTAAAACAACAAGTAGAAGAATCAATATCAATCCAAGTTAGTGCTATGCCAGATTTAGAATTTTTAAGTATGATGGTCTATGAAAGTCCAACTGTTAATACCACTCAATTAATCAACACAATTTTACCAGTATTGGAAGACGAAGAAGTTAAAACAAGTTTATCCAAAGTAGCCAAATATGTTCAAGAAGGCAAATTGGATGCCATGGAAGTTGAAAACTTGACTCGTAGTATTATTGGTAAGAGCAGTGTTAAAGAATCTGAATACAAATTAATACACCGATTGAATTCAACTGAAGAAGTATTTGAATCAGTTATGAAACGTTTTGAACTAAAAGAAATACTGAAATAAGAGTATAAATATTTTTAACAGCAATTCATCCAAAAGGAAAAATTGCTGTTGACATAACACACAATAGAGTGTTATAATTGTTCACAAGATGAGAGTATCTTGTGTTCCAGGCAACAAAATTTTTTAAACCCTGGCATTTTATAAAGGAAAAACATTATGGCAACATCACTAGCAGAAATTCGCGCTCGACTACTTGAGCAAGAGAATCGTCAAAGCGGCAACAAAACACAGGGCGGCGGCGACAATGGAATCTTTCCGTTCTGGAACATTCCAGAAAATTCAACAACAGTACTACGTTTTCTTCCAGATGGAGACGAGACAAATACTTTCCCATGGCGTGAACGTCAAATGATCCGATTAGAATTTGCAGGAGTTCTTGGCGGTGACGAAGGGAAGCGTGTAACTGTTACAGTACCTTGTATGGAAATGTGGAAAGAAACCTGTCCGATCCACGCAGAAATTCGTCCATGGTTTAAGGACAAGAGTTTAGAAGACTTGGGTCGTAAGTATTGGAAGAAAAAATCTTATATCTTCCAAGGTTTTGTAGTAGACACAAAGCTACAAGAAGATGTACAACCAGAGAATCCAATCCGTAGATTGATCATCAATCCAAGTATCTTTAACATTGTTAAAGGTGCGTTAATGGATCCAGAAATGGATAATTTGTTTACAGACTACGAGAATGGTACAGATTTCCGACTAACAAAGACTACAAAAGGTCAATACGCAGATTACAGCACAAGTAGCTTTGCTCGTAAAGAGCGTGGCTTAAATGAAGTTGAACTGCAAGCAATTGCCGACAAAGGCTTGTTCAACTTAAACGACTTTATGCCTAAGAAGCCGACTAAAGAAGAAGTTGACGTCATTTATGACATGTTCAAAGCCAGTGTTGATGGTGAGTTGTATGATCCTAAGCGTTGGGGTCAATACTTTAAACCAGCAGGTGTAAACCTTGGTAACTTGGGTGTGGCATCAGATGTTGATGCCGCTGAAGCAAGTTTCAAAGCACCAGCTACGACAGCTCGTCCTAGCCCGGTTGCAGTGGCAAAGCCAGCGCCAGTAGATGATGAAGATGATGCACCTTTTGAAACTGCTGATGAGGCTCCAGCACCAACAGGTAAAAAGGATGTCAATGACATTCTTGCGATGATTCGTAATCGTCAGCAAAAGTAAACACGGCCCGGGCCAATGTGATAACTAACCGGTAAATGGTTATTGTACGCCCGGGTTCTTCTATGCAGAAGAAACGTTTATTAACTAATAAAGATATGACACTACCAGACGAACGATATCGTGCCGTAGCATCTGCTAGAGAATTGCTAGTTGAAATAGCAAACTCTAGTGGCAGATGGAAACGTGTACCAAAAGAATTGCGATTATATTGTATGCATGCCTTGCGACATTATCCTACTAGCTATGATATGAAATCGGCAGCAAGGCAAGCACCAGATGTGTTTCAAGAGAAAATGGAACCATTGACAAGAATGATTATGGTATACGATCAAGAACAAAAGGAAGAAAAGGAAAATTAATATGGTAAAACCCTTCGACATTTCTAAATTTAGAAAAGAAATCACTAAGAGCATTGAAGGTCTCTCTATTGGTTTTAACGACCCAACTGATTGGGTCAGCACAGGTAACTATACACTAAACTATTTGATTAGTGGCGACTTTTTCAAAGGCGTGCCCATGGGTAAGGTTACTGTGTTTGCCGGAGAGTCTGGTGCAGGTAAATCATACATCTGCTCAGGCAACTTGATCCGTCATGCACAAGAACAAGGCATTTATGTTGTGCTTATTGACACAGAAAACGCACTAGATGAAGCCTGGCTTCATGCGCTTGGTGTAAACACTGGCGAAGATAAGTTACTAAAACTTAACATGGCCATGATTGATGATGTGGCTATGACAATTACAAAGTTTGTTGCAGACTACAAAACACTAGCAGAAGATGCTCGCCCAAAAGTATTATTTGTAGTGGACAGCTTAGGTATGTTGTTAACGCCCACAGACGTTAATCAATTCCAAGCAGGTGACATGAAAGGTGATATGGGTCGTAAGCCCAAGGCATTGACAGCGTTGGTTCGTAACTGTGTTAACATGTTTGGTAATCTAAACATTGGCATGGTCTGTACCAACCACACCTATGCCAGTCAGGACATGTTTGATCCAGATGATAAGATCAGTGGTGGTCAAGGCTTTATCTATGCAAGTAGTATTGTAGTTGCCATGCGTAAATTGAAGTTAAAAGAAGATGAAGATGGCAACAAAACAGGTAGTCAAGTAATGGGTATTCGTGCCAGTTGCAAGATTATGAAAACTCGTTATGCTAAACCTTTTGAATCAGTTCACGTTAAGATTCCCTATGCAACAGGTATGAGTCCTTACAGCGGATTGTTTGACATGCTGGAAGAACGTGGCAGTCTAAAGCGTGAAGGCAATAGCTATCTTTACACAACTAAAGAAGGCGAAATCCTTAAGGCCATGCGTAAAGGTTGGAATAATGAAATGTTGGACAAAGCCATGGCAGATATTATGCTTAGAGATTTGACAGCTGGAGTAAATACAGCAGATACAACACCATTGGAGGATATTGAAGATGTTGCATGATGAACAAGTAAATTTGATCGTAGATGTATGGTCAACTGTTAAAACTTATATTGACAAGAAAGAACGCTATGATGCTGCCTGTGCATTGTTGCGTAGTTTAGAGAATCACTATGAAATGGATAGTGTTGCAGAAGAACTTCTTGGCAATGACGCTACATTGGATACCGTAATTAAAGATTTGTACACCGCCGACGATATCGTAGACGACGATGATGACTATGAAGAAGATAATTACGATTCTGACGTTGATGACGAATGAGTACTTGGTATAGACGTGTATCTGGTAACTTAGCCGAGTTACCAGATGCAATAACCTACTTTGAATCTCAATTACAAGATGCTAGAATAGAAACCAGCATCAAAGGTAATCTAGAATCAAACTCAAGGTTAATGCCTGGAGTAGTTGAACACAGATTTAATCAATTGCAGGAAGTTGAAGCTATATTAGAATTTTTAAATATTCAACTTAAAAAAAAACGCAGTGAGATGTTTAGGAAATACACTGAAAGTTATAACAGATCACTCAGTGATAGAAGCGCCGACAAATATGTTGACGGTGATGATGAAGTAATCGAATGGCAGATTCTAGTAAATGAGTTTGCGATGATTCGTAATAAATATTTGGGGCTTATGAAGGCTCTAGATGCCAAGCAATTCCAAATTAATAATATTGTTAAATTGAGAGTAGCCGGCATGGAAGACATAACAATGGGGTAAACAATGAAAGAAATATTGCAACAAATGGTTGAAATTATTCATCTTAGTCCTGCTAGACAAGCACAGATCTACTTTAAAGTAGAAGCTGATGTAAGTCGGGGAACATTATCAATTAATACAGCAACTGATTATTTTCTTGAAAATCGAAGCGGTCCAAGAGATGACGGCACAAAAATTGCAGAAGCGGCTTTCCATTTAGGACTAGCTATGGGCTGTTTAGAAGAATGGTTAAGAGATGAAAGAATTAACTATAATTTAGATGAAATGTTCAAAGGCGGATATCCAAGAGTAAAGGTAACATTACTATGACAACACTATCACAACACCAACAATTTAGTCACACTACAAGATCTTATGATTTGACTCGTCCAGTGGATGAGAAATTAAAAGCAAAAATTAATAGAATTATTGATGCTAATAAAGATAATTTTCAATATGTCTTTGTCTTAGAAGACAAGGATATCATTGAAAAGATTTATCAAATCAGCGACGTGCCTGACGAATCTAATATTGGTATTCCTTATCTTCCTAGAAAGAATAGTCAATTACTAGCACCGTTATTGATATTGTTAGTACCGCATGGTGATGATCAGTACAGTAGTTACGTGGCAGGTAAGACCTACAGTCACATAGGATTAGAAGCAATTAATGCAGGACATCATACATCATTCTGTATTTGCTATGATCGTGACAAGGCTAAAGCAATTTTTGCAGATAAAATAGCTGTGCAACATTGGTTGCCGTTGGGTGCAATTTTTATGAGCGTAGGCTATATTGCTCCTGGTACTACACCTCAAACAGATTTAAGACAAAATCTTGTTGTACCTGGTGAGAGAAAATCCAACAAAAATTACATCACTATGATTGATTGATTAATCTATTTGATTTATGAAAAGCCCCTTAGGGGCTTTTCATATAATATTAAAACATGAAATTAGCTGTTGGTTTATTTGGCATACATTATATTGAAAAATTAAATCATTGGTCTGATTATGGTATGTCCGTTGATTATCGAAAAAGTTTACAAAATTGTAAAACGAATATGTTCGATAGTTTTTTAGATTCTACTGTAGATTATTTTTCAGCAACATATAAATCACCACTTTCTCAAGTATTATTAAATGATTATAAATTTCGTAAAATTCAATTTAACGATATTGATAATACCCCACCTATTAATAATGAAAAATTTATTAGACGAAATCGAATTTTTAAAAAAACTGTAAAATTAATGTTGGGTTATGACTACGACTTTGCGTTGATAACACGATATGATATACGAATGATGGTGAATATCAACACATTAACTTTTGATTTTGATAAAATTAATTTGTTTTATAAAACAAAATGGGGAGAAGATTATAACTTGTGTGATGACAATTTTTATTTCCTTCCATATAATCGGCTTCAAAAGTTTTATGATGATATTTGCTTAATAGATGAATCTATATCTAGTCATAGATGGAATCAATATTTAAGTGATTTGAATTATCTAATAGATGGCATTTACTATTCACATCAAAGTAAAATTTATCATGTAACAAGGACTGCTTCAAAATCTAATTGACACAAATTGGTTCTGGCAGTACAATACTTACATACAGACACAAAAGGAGTTGCAAATGGAACTAGCAATAGGAACTAAAATTGTTTATACAAGTGGCGCAGGCACTCGTAATGCAGAAGTAGTTAACATCAAAATTAAACCCACAGCAAAGCCTGGATTTCTTAATACTTTTGTTACACTTTTTGTACCAGCCCAAAATGGTGCAAAATTTGATACTCATACTACAATTTGTGCTGATAACGCCAGCCTCAAAATGTTTAAAGTTCAAGTCATTTAATTGACACAAATTGGTTTTGGTAGTATAATACTTACATACAGACACAAAAGGAGCTATTATGTACAATTGGTATGATCTTATCCGCCCAATGGAATTTCAAGATGCTGTTAACTTTTTGGCAGCCACTCAAAAAGTTTACAATAAAAACACAGGCGAAAACTTGTCCCTGCAAGAAACCTTTGAAATGATTGAACAATGTGCGCCTAATGTAGGCACTAACAAAGACTATGCCATGCTCAAGGCCTTTGATGAGTGTATTGGTGGCAAGTCTCAAAGAGCAACAAAACGTTTCTTCGATGACCTTATGTCAAAAATTGACACAAAAACAGTTGACGAAATGATCAAAGATGAAATGTTGTTTGAAGAAACCGACGAGTATACCATGACAGATGAAGAGTACGAAGAATCCGAGTACTTTGAAGAACAATATTAATAGACACAAATTGGCATTCGTGCTATAATACATTTTTAGTTAACAAAACAGGAGTTTGTAAATGGCTAATGTAACTGTCTTTGCTGGCGAATATCGCGGCACTAAAGTTCGTAATGAGACCTTCCGTTTAGTGTCAGATGTTAAGTCTGGCGCCAAAGGTATGTATGTCACAGTACAAGATAATGGCGCCTTGGGTTATGAAGGCAAAAATGTTCGTATTAAAATTAAAAGCATGGAGGATATCACAGTGAGTGGTCAAACTATTGCTGACATGTCAGATAGTCAGCGTCGCAAAGCAAATAAAGATGAGAATGTCTTTTCGTTGGTAACAACTAAAGAGCCAGAAGTGTACACAGAAACAGATGAGCAAGCCATTGAACGCATTCGTGAACGCTTTGACATTCTAGATCAAATGGCAGAAGGTACTACTACTGGTGCAGTTCGTGCTATGATTGTCAGTGGCCCTCCAGGTGTTGGTAAGAGCTATGGTGTTGAGAAGGTATTAGAACAAGCCAGCTTGTTTGACAAGATTTCAGATCGTAAGCCACGTTTTGAAGTTGTTAAAGGTGCAATGTCAGCATTAGGTTTGTATGCTAAACTTTACAAGTTCTCAGACGAAGGTAATGTACTAGTGTTTGATGACTGTGACAGCATCTTGCTTGACGACTTGTCACTGAACATTTTGAAAGCCGCATTAGACAGTTCTAAGAAGCGTTATATCTCTTGGAATACAGACAGCCGTATGTTAAGCAACGAAGGTATTCCAGATCGTTTTGAATTTAAAGGTAGTGTGATTTTTATCACTAATATTAAGTTTGAACACGTTCGCAGTAAGAAATTGAAAGACCATTTGGATGCATTGGAAAGCCGTTGCCACTATTTGGACTTGACCATGGACACCCAACGTGACAAGTTTTTGCGTATTAAACAGATTGTACGTGATGGTATGTTGGACAGTTATGATTTTGAAGACCATGTTGCACAAGAAATTGTGGATTACATGTGGGAAATGAAAAGTCGTTTGCGTGAGTTGTCATTGCGTACAGTTTTGAAGATTGCAGATCTGCGTAAGATGAGCGACCACAACTGGAAGCGTCTTGCAGAGACAACAATTTTGAAACGTGCAGAAGTGTGCTAAACTAAATAGTTTAAGGACTACAATGAAATTCAAACCAACTCTTATTGCTTTGGCAATTGCATCAATTGCCACAGTATCTCATGCACAGATTGCCAATGGTGAAGATAGTGCAAAGACTCGTTACTTGACTCCTATTGGAGTCACATCGGCATGGTCTCGTAATATCACTGGTAAAGGTTCTGTAATTGCTATCATTGACAATGGATTTGAAGTTAATCATGCAGATCTTAAAGGCAATGTTTTAGAAAGTAAAAACTTTTATACACTTAATTCGCCGGTTACTTGGGCATTGCATGGTACTCAAATGGCCAGTATTGCCGCAGGTAATTCCAACAATATTGGTACAGTGGGAGCCGCTCCGGATGCTAAACTATTGTTAGCCCAAGTTGGTTCGGGTGGGTTGTCTCCATCAGTGAGTACAAGTTTGGCATTCACAGCAATGGCTTGGGCAGAGTCAAAAGGTGCAGATGTAATTAATTTGAGTTTGGGATCCACTTATGATCCAAACTTTAAAGCTGGCACTACAATGATTGCCCCTGGTATCTATCGAGCAAATTCTGCTTATACCAATTATGATGCAAAGACAGGAGCAGTTATTTCTTTGGCTAGTTTGTATGGTTCATCGTATGCTAGTCTTTTACCCTTTGCAACATCAACTAAGAAAGCAGTTATTGTTGCCAGTGCAGGTAATTCTGCAACAGGTTACGCACAATTTCCAGGAGCATTTGCTACGCAAACAGATGCTAATGGTAATTTGTTAATGGGTGGTCGTGTGCTTATTGTTGGTAATGTTGCCGCAGATGGTAACGGTGGTTGGGTTATGAACGCTACTAGCAATCTAGCTGGCAGTCTTTGCACAACTATTGTTAACAATGTATGTCAAGACAAGTATTATGTAAAAGACTTTTATGTTGTTGCTCCTGGTAGTGCTATTTTAGGTGCAGTTCCTGATCAAGCTCGTAGTGCAAGCGGCCTTGCACAAGGTGTTACCAGCGGAGCAGGTAGTGTAAGTGGCACCAGTCCAGCCGCGGCGTTAGTCAGCGGAGGAGTAGCATTGCTTAAACAAGCATGGCCACAGCTCAGTGCCGCACAGATTGTTCATTTGGTTAAAACCACTGCCACAGATTTGGGCAAGCCTGGCGTTGATGAAGTTTATGGTTGGGGCATGGTTAATTTTGATAAGGCTACGCAACCACAAGGTTTGTTGAAGATTGCCAACTTTAAAGGATATGCAAGTGCAACTCCATTAACATCCACAGGCGTTGCATTCAGCGGTAGTGCTAGTATTACTTCTAGTAATGTGCTAAAAAATGTACAAGGCTTGGATAGTTATAATCGTAACTATACATTGGATATGACTCGTGCAGTGATTGCCAATCCTGTAATGACTTATCGTAGTTCTAGTTCTTATTTGGCACTAAACCCTGCTAACTACCATGAAGCATCTGTGCCAGTAAATGAAAACTACAGCATTAAGATGATGCAAAGTATGGCGGGTTTTGCCAGCGAAGTCACTTACAGCGAACAAGGTGCTAGCTATAGTGTACAATATGGTAGCATGTCAGAGAAGTCTGGCTTCCTTGGTAACTATGGTGCAGGTGCAATGGCATTTGGTGACAGCAGTACAAACTATTTACAACTTGGTACCGAACACAAGTTTGATAGTGTAGCAGTATTTGGTAGTTATGGCTTTGGTGTTACTCGTACAGGAAGAGTGCAAGATAGCATGATCCAACTTGCTAATCGTATCAGCAGTGATACATGGAGAATGGGTGTTGCTAAGAACAATGTATTTCAAAATAAAGACTCAGTGAGCTTGAGTATTGTTAGTCCTGTAAGTGTGCGAAATGGTAGTGCAACAGTCACAGGTGTCACAGGCTACGAGTTTACCGACAATGGCGATGGTGCAGATGCCAAGGCAGTCGTCAGCAAAGAAACCATCAGTCTTCGCCAACAAGTCAAACCCATGGACTTGGTATTGGGCTATACAGTAATTGGCAAGGGCTATGATCGTGTAAACGTAAATGTAGCACGACAGTTCAATGTTGGTGGTATTGCAGGTAATACAGCTAACAGCATTGGTGTAATGGCAGTTAAATCATTCTAATAGGAAATTAAAATGTCAGAGCCAGTAGAACTTTATTGTACACAAGGAGATGAGGGACAATGGTTGGTTTGGTTCCCTCATCCACTTGGTGGTAAAAGTGTGCTAGAAGAATTTGACAACGAAAAAGACGCTAGAGAATTTTGGCAGGATCAAATTGATAATGCAGACTATTCAGATTAATTGACACAAATTAGTTTTGGTGCTATAATACATATATATTAACAAAACAGGGGCTGGAAATGATGAATACTAAATTACTAATTGCCGCAGGTATTACACCAACCTATGATCCTTATAAAGATCAAGAATTGTTCTTTTTAGCGATGGAAAAACCAGAAACTCGTATCAAGGTCAATTCAGCACTTGCAGAAATTACACAACCGTTTTTAAGGTTTTTCCATTATGGCACTAATGTAGGCGAGGCATTTGAAGAAGTTGTTGGTAAAAAGTTTGAAGGTATCATACCTAAAACGATCAAAATATCTAAGAAGAATGGTAAGGGATATAAGACTGATAAAAATCCAGTGTACACAGCCTATTACAAAGAACACAAACTAAAACCGTCTAATTTCGATTGGTTGTTCTACGGCGCTGATGATAAGATATATCGATTAGAGGTTAAGGTAATACGTGCCATTGAAGGCAAAGAAAAAGAAGACAACGGAGAAAAATTGTATCAAATACAAACCCCGCAATGGGAAAGAGCATTGACTTTTTCTCAGGGATCAGGCGGCAATGGAACCTTTCAGCAAACTAAACCAGAGTTTTTCGATTATGTCATGGGCATCGTTGTTTATGCTGATCAAGTTGATTTCTATGTTGTACCGTCAATTGATATCAACAAAGAAGAAAACATTGTATCGGCAGTTGATACTGATTCCGAAACAGGAAAAAAGAAAAAAGGAATCACTGGTCATCTTATCTTAAAACCACAGCATGGTAAAGCAGAGAAGAATACCAATGGCACATATAAAGAAGGCCATTTGGTTCTCGCTCAGCTTGGCGCCTATAAAAAATTATCTGTGTTCAGTGAGCAAGAGTTATTGGCAACTGACAACATTGCTAAATATATTATATGACAGTTACTTTTAAAGATTTAAAGAAAACAAAAAATCAATTAGGTCAATTTATGACTCCTGATATTATATCTCAGGACATGGTAGATAATAATGAGTATAAAGGTTTAATTATAGAACCAAGTTTTGGACTTGGTTCTTTTTTATATAAATTAGAACAAAAAAATAATAATGTTATTGGTGTAGAGTTTGATCCAGAATTATATTCTCAATATACTGGCAAAGCTAAAGTGTTCAATCAATCGTTTTATAAATTTAATATACCAAATGACATAGAAGTTAATTACATTACTTTTGTTGGTAATCCTCCTTATAGAACTCCTGCTTTTTCTTTAAATAGTGTAGACAAGGATAGAGTAAAAGAACTTATTAAAAAATATAAACTTACCGGTGTAAAAGAAGAAGCAGTATTTTTTATTGCTCATGCAGTAGATTTAATTTTAGAAAAAAATGTACCGGGAGAAATACATTGGGTTCTGCCAACTACTATTTTCCAAAATAGCAGTAGTGCATTTTCTTGTTTTAGAAAATTTTTAAATAAATTTGCACCAGTAGTAGAATTAAAATACATATCAGAAGAATACCCAGACGTAGCACAACCTTTATGTATCGCTAAATTTTTAGTAAATCAAGAAGTTTCTATAAACTTAACTGACAGCTTTGTTTTAAAAGATACAATTGAGTTTCAAGAAGTGTTTAAAAGAACTTGGTTAGGAAGTGTGCCGTGTGAAGGTATTTTAATGTCCTGTAAAGATGAGCCATTAGATAGTTTTGTACAAAGATTAGAAAGTATTTTCCAACAAAATATAGATCTACGAACAGGGTTAAAGTATAAAGACAAATATCATTTAAGAGCATTAACTGGAACTTCGGCAGCCGAGAAGTTTGAAATTTTAGAAGGATATGTCAAAGAGATCAAGAAAACTATCAAGGTTGAAGATTTTTCTGATATAACAAAATATAAAACACTTGCTCATCGAAATGAAATTAGATGGTATTTCCGACATGAAGGTATAAAAAATGTCAACTTTATATACATTATAAATTCTAATCCATCAAAAGGATTTTATTTTCCAGGAAATCCAACAAAAACATCTACTGATTATTTTGGATATTGCGATTATGATGTGAACAGAAATAGTAGCCCGGGCGCGAATAGAGTTGTTCCAATAAAAGATTTAGATTTAAATATTAAAGATACATTTAAATTATACTGGACTTCCAATACTAAAGAACCAATTAGTAAGATATTCGAGTACATACTTCATGTAAGTAAATCGTCTTGGTATAAAGAATATAAGGCAAAATATCAAAGATTTTATTTTGGACTTCCAAAAGAATTTGATAAAACATGGAGTCCAAAACAGAATTTACAAAATGATATGAGTTGGGATGATTTAAAATCATTAGAAGTTAAAGTGGAAGAGCCTATAATAATTAAATTAAAAACTCCTAAGAAGAAAAAAACTAAATTATCTACAACAACCTTTAACGAAATGTTCCAAGCACAAGCATAACGCAAAAGGTAAAACTGCTCAAAGCCTAGACTAACAATCTAGGCTTTTTTACGACCTTAAATTGTAAATACTTGTACACTAAAAGTCCACCGTAGTTGCTTCCCGGCCTAATGCAATGTTAGGCGAACATTCCCAAGGAAGCCCAGCGACATATGTCAATGGTAGTTGGTCATATTAAACATATAGACTGATAATTGGTTAGGTGGCATTTCTTAATTTACATAAAGGAAAACCAAATGAGAAAAATTTATTTAAACCCACGCATACAAGATGCACAACCAGTAATTGATTTCGATTACTTTCAAAAGGATGTTATCATTATTAAAAATGAAGACGGTCAAATTGAAAAGTATAAAATTGAAAAGCATGTCTGGGAGGGTAAAGGATATACGCTAGCAGAAATCATTGCTATAGATCAGTGCAATAAGATATTAGATACTCCAATGACTGATGAGGAAATCGAATATATGCTGACTAATGGTCTAGGCAAACCAGAAAAGTTAAACCCAGAAAAAACTGCGGCTCTTGCTGGATATAGAGTCGAAAAACAAATTATACCTTTGTAAGAAGTGTGAGGCCGACGATGAATATACCTGAAAAATGGATAGCCATATCCACCACTGAATTTTATGAAATTTGTATAAGCTGTGACAATTTCGAATTAAAATATTGCGATCAATTTAAAGATTCAACTGCATGGAATAATAGATGTTATCATCTGGTAGAAGATTATCCCGATGTACAACATTGCAACAAAGAACAGGCCTTGCTATATGCAATGACTGGACTTGAAGTTAGACCGGCACCGGGAGAAGGACTATGAGTAAAGATACAGGATTCAATAAACCAAATTTTTTTAAAGATATGACTTTGATAGAAGTCAAAGAAATAGAAGGTGATCCAAATGTATATCTAATATATAAATCAACAGATCCTACAAATCCTAGAATGATAATGTTAAAACAACGTCATGTTAATCAACAAGAATTTGATAATTATGATGCTGCCAATGCTGTTATAGATTTTGTAAAGAAAGTAGAAGGCCTATGAGTAAACCATGGTTGCCTCCACTTTTATGTCCAATCCCTCAGGGACATGTAAATCATCATAATAATTCTTCTAACGGTAAATTGGCCAATATATTGAGAACATTTTCGTCTGGCAAAACATTTACACATAGAGGACTTATTAGAAGTTTATTTCCTGCAAAAGATATATTTCCCGGCCTATTTGTTGACGATGACAGACTGCAACAACCAAGTACATACTATAGATTGTTCAAACGTAGAAGTGCAGACAAAAAGGTAAAGTATAAAAAATCTAAACCGCAATATATAATGTTTGATCCCAATAGTAAATTTATCAGAGTTGACTATACTTTAAAAGATTCAGAACGTCATTTGGCACAAGATGAAACTTCTTATAGGAATAGACATAAAAAACTAATAAAAAAAGAAATTCCCGTTGGTTCGTATGTGATCAAATTTATAGAAAACCCTGAACATTTTAATTGGGAACGTCCTGATATACAAGACAACGCACCTGTAGCAGTTAAAAGATGTAATGAATGCCCAAACAAAACCAGTACACAAGGACAATGTGTCTGCGGATTTTGGGCTTCGATAAGAGATTCTACTCATAGCAAAGTTTGGTGGTCGATACATGATCGTAAGATGCATGACATTCGAAAAGAAAAAGAAGAGAAGAAAATACTAAAGATCAAAGTTAGTCTACAAAGTCTTTTTGAAGATTGAACAAATAGAGCAAGCTAGTCTTGCTCTATCATAACTTATCATGTATAATATATTATGAACAAGTATACAGACTTTCCAGAACAACCTCGCATTATGTCTGATGCAGAAGGCGAAGCATTGTTCCAAACTATGCTTAAACAGATTGCAGACTATAACCCAGATGAGATCATAGCAGTTCATCGCAGTGGTTTTAGTTATGCAATGTGGGTAGCGCAAATCCTTAAACTACCATTGGGTGTTTACTTTCCTAAGAAGCCACAGATCAACTTAGACTCTAGAGCTAGGAAAATTGTATTTGTTGATGATAACATTTTAAGTGGATCATCATATAAGGCAGCCAAGGAATATATGGCAGCAGTATATCCTGGCATTGAATTTAAGTGGGCAGTATTGTTTAGTGACTGGAATGCTACTCCAGAAAACATTAGAAATGAAATTATACAAGGTGCTAGACTTCCTTACTTTGCTGAAGAGCCAATGTGGGGCAGTCGTAAAGTTAGTGCAGACTATGGAGTGAGATTTAGAGATGAGTAAAATTGCATTTGACATTGATGGAGTATTGGTTCCTGACTGTGACAAGTTTCCTAAGCTAGGCGGACTTGATGCATTTTATGCTATGACAACTTGTATGCGACCATTGTTTAAACCAAACGGAGAATGGTATGCTCTTACAGCTCGAGAAGCACAGTATAGGCCATATACAATGGAATGGATTCGTAAGTATTTTACAAATAAACCCATTGAACTTTGGCATGAAAGTGATAGTACAAATCCACCAGAGTATAAAGCAGAAGTAATCAATAATAATGGCATTACAAAATACATTGAAAGTGATTATGACATTGTTCAATATTTAAGGAAACATACTCAAGCAGAAATTATTCACTTTGAAGAGTTTTGTAGTCGAAGTTTTGAATAACTACTTTATAAAAAGCAACCTAATAGGTTGCTTTTTTATGACTGAATATGTTATACTATGTCTATGACATCTTGTACAATACATATTAAAGACGAAGTTAACATTAAGATTTCCGATCTTGCAACTACAACAAGACGCAAGTTAGAAAAAGAATTTAAGTACTTCCAACCTTGGGCTTACCATAGTCCTGCTTACAAACTTGGTCGCTGGGATGGTTGCGTAAGTTATTTTAGTTTAGGTGGTACTACGTTCTTTAATCTATTAGATAGAATACTTCCTATTCTAGTAGATGAAGGTTACAACATTGAAATTGATGATCACAGACCTAAACACAATTTTAACTTTGTTGAAGTGACTGAGCAAACACACGAACAAACTATATGGCCCAAAGGGCACGTCAATGAAGGTAAACCAGTTTTACTGCGTGACTATCAAGTTGATGCTATTAATAAGTTTCTTAATAATTTACAGTGTATCCAAGAAATTAGCACAGGAGCAGGCAAGACTATTACGACAGCTACATTAAGTAAAAGTGTGCAAGACTATGGTAGAAGTTTAATTATTGTTCCTAATAAAGATCTAGTTAAACAAACATTAGAAGATTATGAATTGCTGGGTCTTGATGTTGGTGTTTATTTTGGCGACAAAAAAGAACTAGGTAAAACGCATACTATATGTACATGGCAAAGTCTTAACATAATGGAGAAACGTTTTAAGGATGGTGAAAGTCCGCTAAGTCTAGCAGAGTTTGGTCAAGACTTGGTAGCAATTATTGTTGACGAGGTACACCAAGCTAAAGCAGATGTACTTAAAGCCTTGTTAAGTGGTCCATTTTCAAATGTTCCTATTCGTTGGGGATTAACAGGAACTATTCCTAAAGAAGATTTTGAAAAAGTTGGATTGGTAGCAACTTTGGGCCCAGTGGTAAATAAGATCGCTGCCAAAGATTTACAGGATCAGGGTGTACTTGCCAATTGTACAGTCAATGTTATTCAATTACAAGAAACAGCACAGTATCAAACTTATCAAGAAGAATTAACATTCTTAACGACAAATACTCGTCGCATGGACTTCATTGCAGAGTTTGTTCGTGGCCTTTCTTTGTCAGGAAACACATTAGTATTAGTGGATAGAATTAAAGCAGGTGAATTACTCTGTGAAAGGATTCCAGATAGTGTATTCGTCAGCGGTGCAATGAAAACAGGTGATAGAAAAGAACACTATGATGAAATTAAAGACAGCGATGGCAAGGTTATTGTGGCGACTTACGGTGTGGCCGCTGTGGGTATTAATATTCCTCGTATTTTTAATCTGGTTCTTTTGGAACCCGGAA
>Ga0209088_10000926_pt1 | contig 19788 bp, 21 predicted proteins | sample S_140625_EF_Meta_FD_187324 | JGI IMG/M metagenome (GOLD analysis project Ga0209088, IMG submission 187324) | Freshwater microbial communities from Lake Simoncouche, Canada to study carbon cycling - S_140625_EF_MetaG (SPAdes) (version 2) | ecosystem: Environmental > Aquatic > Freshwater > Lake ... | reverse complement strand
TCAGAAGGCGATAAAGATCCATAAACCTCATCAGTAGAAACATGATGAAATCGAAACGCTTTCTTAACAGACTCATCTAAACCATTCCAATATGCTCTTGCACACTCTAGCAAATTGAAAGTGCCCAGAATATTCGTTTGTACAAACTCAGCAGGACCATGAATGGAGCGATCCACATGGCTTTCAGCAGCCAAATTAATAATCGCACGAGGTTGATGTTCTTTTACCAACTGAGTTACTAGATCTTTGTCGCCAATATCCCCATGAACAAAAATATGTCGGGGATCATCTTTTAGGGTTACTAAGTTAGCCAGGTTACCGGCATAGGTCAGCTTATCGAGATTAACAAGCCCTTCTGCCTTTGGATTGGCAAGCCAATCTAGGGCGAAGTTGCTTCCAATGAAACCGGCGCCACCTGTTATTAAAATCATGATTTACCAATAAATGAAGTGCAAAATGTAATACGATTAGCGTTGGTAGGGATTTTTCTTAAATGAAGCCTAAACCCCTGTAACCTAGAATTACCGCTCACAAATCAATTTTAACAAAAGATTAACCCTGTCAAATCGTGAATCCTAATAAATACAGCCTTACATTTGCTTGCTACAACTCGGTTGAATATACCAAGATGTGTATTGATAGCATGGTAAAGCATGGTACCCCATTAAATAGGCTTGTCGTAGTGGATAACCACTCGACTGACGGAACACGGGACTATCTTTCAACGCTGCCCTTAGGTGGGAGAATCTTCAATTCCACCAACTTGGGATGTGGGACAGCCTGGAATCAAGGGGCACTTGCGCTACAAAGTGAATGGAGCATCATTATGAATAATGATGTTTTGGTATCACCCAAGTGGATTGAGAGCCTCATTTATGCCGCAGAATCCAAAAACCTCAAAGTCATTAGCCCAGCATTAATTGAGGGCTCACTAGACTATGACTTTGAGGCGTTTAATCTAAAAGCTAGTGCGCAAATGAAGGATGTGCATCGCTTTGGTAGCAAACATGCGGTATGCCTTGCCATTCACAACTCAGTTTGGATGGATGTGGGTTATTTCCAGCCGATTCCCAAGCTCCTTGGATATGAAGATACTTTGTTCTTCAATGAACTCAAGAAGTCCAATATTCAAACATCCATCACCGGCGCCTCTTGGTTACATCACTTTGGCTCAATTACCCAAGCTGCCATGAAACAAGAGAGAGGTTTAGCAGAAAAAGACGGGCTGGCTAATCGCTATAACTACAAGCTATTGAATCAGAGCTGGATGCAAAGAAAGCTAGCCAAGGCTAAAGCCAAACAACATCAATTAAACTCCAGCCGCGATGAAGTAAAAGTGTATGGCATTTCCATACATGGACTCAGAAAAAATAATACATTCGAGTGGATCTAATTAATTCTTCTCGAACAGACTTATTAGGCTGTTGGTATTAGTATTTAGTGAGAATTTCTCAACAACCATTTTTTTTCCAGCTTTTGCCATCTGCTTTGCAGGCTCTGAATTAGATAGCATCCAAATGATGGCATTAGCCCACTGCTCAACATTGCCAGGCTCAATCATGAGACCAGTCTGCTGATCCAGCATCGTTTCGGGTATGCCGCCCACCCTACTTGCAATAGTTGGTACCTCCAAATATTGCGCCTCGATTTGGAACATGCCCAGGGGCTCAACTAGGGAAGGCAAAACAGCCAAATTACTCTTTCTTAGCAATGGTGCTATCTTTTTTAATATCCCGGTCAAAAACACGTTCTCACCAAGACCAAGCGCTGCAATCTCAGCCTCGAGTAATGGCTTGTCCTGACCCTCTCCCGCGATCAAATAGCGAACATTCGGGATCACTTTTTTAACCTCAATGAGGGCTTTCAAAATGGTGCTATGTCCTTTTTCACCCCTCAGAATTGCTCCGTGCGACATTACGGGGCCAGGGTGAGAAGCCAGCCAAGTTAAGACATTAGTGGGCAACTGCTCTGTTACACTATCAAGTGCTGAAAAATCAATTCCTGGATAAACCACTCTAAGCTTATTGGGATCGATAGCGGGATTTGCCAAAAAACGTGAGCGCAGATAGTTGCTAGGAATGACCGTCCCAGAAAACAGATAGTTATACGCAAAAGATAGAGGGTATCCGTGCTGGAAGGTTTTCACGCGAAAGACTGAAGCACGCTTACGTGTACGCAACACTTGCATCATTCCAACCAGCGCACAAATCAGAGCATCATGACTGCCATGACAAAACATGGCTATAGGGTTCTTTGCCCTAACCAAACTTAACAATTTACTCAGACTCGGTATATGAAAAGCATTTTGGAAGGGAATCTCGTGAACCACGAGACCGTCGCTTCTAGCGCGAACAGAAATTGCACTCTTAGGCTTGCAAAGCAATATCGTTTGATACCCAAGCATATTGAGTGAGCGCATTTGTTGCAGAGCCTGCAACTCTTGACCACCAATATTCATAGAGGAATCAGAAAACAGAACGACTTTTGTATCGCCCATATTTAAATCGACCCCCATTAAACCCAACCCACTCAGACAACCGAAGATTGACGAGTCGACTCTATAGCTAAAGGCTTATAAAGCACTTGGGCCAATAAAGTGGCCACCATCAAACCATAAAAAGTACACAAATACTTGAGTGATAACTGCTCATTAGACAATCCAGCAATAAAAACCCCACAGATGTAATAGAGTCCTATTCTAGATGCCATTTTTATATCAGCATTTAGTGTATATCGATGTTGCCAAAAAATACTGAAAGGAATTAGTAGCACACTAAAGTAGGCAACTAGGCCAATAATTCCAGCGGAAAGTAATTTACTCAAAATATCGCTATGGGGGCCGGTCAATGCCATGGCATTAATGGCAGTCATATTCTCAGAAATATTCAGACTACTACCCTGCAAGACTTGAATCATATTTTTCTCTTCACCATATCCAAATAAAAAACTTTGTTTAGCAAATTCAAGTGAAAATTTCCAAATACTCAACCTAACTCCAGCTGAACCCTCTAAATCCAATCCAGTAAACCAGTTTCTTACCTCAAAATAGGCGCTAATAATTCTTGACGATAATTTATCGGAAAAATAAATGCTAAGCGCAACCAAACTTAGAGTGCCGATAAAAATTATCAAGGTCTGAAGCTGCATTTTTGCCTTGTCAGCTTCACTTGCTCGAGAAATATCCCCCATCCTAAAAATAAAAAACAGCAATAAGATAAAGGGTGCGGTTAGCCAACCCCCGCGAGAGCCAGACCCAACCGAAAGATATAACCCAACTCCAAAGCCTAGTAGCTTCAAAATAAATGTGTAAAAAGAATGCATCCTGAGGGGTGGAATCATTAGTAAACAAAGCAAGCAAAGAATAAAGCTCTGAGATCCCAAAGTATTTGGATCAACAAAGTAAGTAGCATATCTGCCACCCCAGTAAGTCTGTGATGCTTGGGGATATAGCTCGAAGGAAATAAAAGTGGACAATAAACCTAAAGGGATGCCAATTCCAAGAATTTTTATGTAAGGAATATTCAATGTGCGCAGAAAAATAAATACTACACCTGCAATCATGATCCTAATAGGTCCATCAAATGCTGGAAAGTACAGGGCGTGTCGAAATATCTGCGACACCAGTACGGATATAAATATGCCGGAGAATGCCAAGAACACCAAAAGCTCCTGCCCACCCTGGAAATAAGCTCCGTGAGATTTCCTTGTGAATATTTTATAAAATGCAAGCAAGGCAAGTAAAAATAAAGGCACATGGACAGCATGCCTTACAGACATAAAGAATATAGGAAATGCCAAGAGTATAAGTACCACAAACCCATTAAGATTTAGGCACGCTAAATTGAGATTTTTTTTCATAATTACTTTAAAAATAATTCGACTATTCTTGAGTCTAAGAAATTTTATTGCTACTTGCTATGATTTTTAATATCAAACACTTGACCAATAGAGAATACCATTAAGGTCCCCTCCGTCATTTACTTTTAATTCACGAGGAATATGAAGACAATTCTGGTTACTGGTGGGGCAGGATATATAGGCTCACATACTGTGGTTGCTCTCCAAGAGAGAGGTTATCAAGCGGTAATTTTAGATAACCTTTGCAACAGCAAATTAGTTGCGATTGACAGCATTCAGAAAATTAGCTCTCAAGCCCCTATTTTCTATCAAGGGGATATCCGGGATCGGACATTATTATCCAAAATCTTTAACAATCATTCGATTTCAGGAGTGATTCATTTTGCAGGATTAAAAGCGGTTGGTGAGTCCCAAATTGAACCTCTCAAGTATTACGATAATAATGTGGTCGGCAGTATTATTCTTCTAGAAGAAATGCTCAAAGTCAAAGTAGAAACCTTTGTATTTTCTTCTTCTGCAACTGTATATGGTGAACCAGGAGTCACGCAATATCAAGAGGACATGCCTACTAAACCTATAAATGTCTATGGTAGTACAAAACTCATGGTCGAAGAAATCCTCAGGGATAGCGCAAAAGCCAATCCTTACCTGAAAGTGGCCTGTTTACGCTACTTCAATCCGGTAGGTGCCCACTCATCAGGATTGATTGGAGAAAACCCTGTTGGAACCCCGAATAATCTAATGCCCTACATTGGACAAATTGCCTTAGGCGTTTTGCCGCGCTTAAAGGTGTTCGGAAGTGATTACCCCACTCCAGATGGCACTGGCCTCAGAGACTATATTCACGTTGACGACTTGGCTCGAGGGCATGTGCTGGCATTGGATTACTTGGAATGCAATCCAGGCGCACTTATAGTCAACTTGGGAACTGGGAAACCGTATAGCGTTCTTGAAATGATTGCCACATTTGAAATAGTCAGCGGCAAAAAAATTCCATACGATCTTGTGGAACGAAGATCGGGAGATCTGGCAGAGTATTATGCAAATTCTGACTTAGCTAAAACAGCCCTAGGCTGGCAAGCAAAGCATGGGATCGAAAGAATGTGTGAAGATACTTGGCGCTTTTATAAGCAATTAGGTCCTCAGGGTTCATAAACAATATCAACTGAGAATGACTGATCTCTAGATGCATAAATTTAAAAAAATATTGGTGGTTTGCCCTGCGGGAGCTGTTACCGGCGGTCCAGAAGCACTTCATCAATTAACTGCACATATGAGGAGCTTGGGTTTACCGGCATATATGTGCTACCTTCCATTCTCAGAGTCTGCAAAGCCACCTATACCTTATGAGCACTACCAAACTCACTCAGCTCCGTATGAAGACGCACCCGGCCATTTGATCATCTTCCCAGAAGTTGATCCCATGCTCGCCCTGAAAGTAAAGCATGCAAAGGCAGCTTTATGGTGGCTTTCTCTGGAGAACTTTTTAGAGCGGAGACACGTTTGGCCGCTCCATGATCGTGTCCGCTACTTCAAAAGAGTGCTTCAAGGACGAAGGCCTTGGGGTGGCGCGAAGAATCTCAAGAGTCTCCTGCATTTTTCACAGACAGAACATTCAACTCAATATCTCAAGTCTTGCGGCATTGTTCCAATTCCATTAATTGATTCAATCAATGAAGATTTCCTCACAGACAAATATCTGGACAAAATTAACCATAAGCAAAATATTATTTTGTATAACCCAACCAAGGGATGGAAAGTCACTCAACAACTTATTGCACACTACCCTCAGTGGCAATTCCATCCACTCAAGGGGTTAAACAGAGTCCAGCTCTCAGAAAAGCTCTATAGCGCAAAGCTATATATAGATTTTGGACACCATCCTGGCAGAGATCGTATGCCACGCGAAGCAGCAATGCATGGATGCTGCCTGATCACCGGAAAATTAGGTTCGGCTGGGAACGCAATTGACCTGCCAATCCCATCGGAATACAAATTTGATAGTAGCACTCCAAACTTTGTAGAAGCCTTTGGTCATCTTGCTAATGATGTGATGGAGAATTTTCCTAAACACTATGCAGATTTTGGTGCGTACCGAAAATGGCTACAAGATGAGCCAAGAATCTTTAAACAGCAAATCGCTGATTATTTTATTAACAAAACTTCAAATAGTTAATCCCCTAGATGTTGATACTTATTGTTTATCAATCTAAGCCAGCCATTGTCCCAGGACTAAAAAAAGGGTTTCAAAATGCTGGCCTTGAAACAATTGACTTCCTAGCGAATGAATATCATCATTGGATTGATAAATATGTTTTCCACGCTATTAATAAGTGGGCGCACAATCTCAGAATAGTAAAAAAAGGAAAGTTTCTTTTTTCGAGCCATCCATTAACTCATTGGAATTACCTCAATACAGAGCTCGTCAAGTTTTACAAAAAAAATAATCCTGATTTTGTATTTTTATCCACGGTATTCACTATTCAGATTCAACTCTAGCTCAGATTAATGCCCCCATGATTGGCTGGCTTGTTGATCCAGTTCAGGATCCCAAAAGACTGGCTTTATTTTCTAAAAATCTTAACTGGTACTTCTCTTATAGCAAGATCGCAATTGCGGCTCTTAACAAGTTGGGTTTTTTAAAGACGAGCTATCTGCCGCATGCGGTTGATCACCATGAATTTCGCTATCTTCCGGAAGCCAAAAAAACAATCGATATCTCCTTTGTTGGAAAGCATAGCGTACACCGAGAAAAGTTTATATTGGCTGCGCTAGAGGTAACAAACAAAATTAGCCTCTATGGCTCAAGGTGGATAGCGCCCGCTCTATTTAAACCCTCTTTAATTAAGTCAATTAAGGGAATTGAGTGCTATGGAGAGAAGTTAAATAAACTCTATAACTCATCTAAAGTTGTTCTAAGCATCATTGCAAAACCAGAGCATGCGCTAGAGACTCAAAGCGGGATTAACATGAGGCCTTATGAAATTTTAGCCTCGGGATCAATTCTTTTTTCCGACAATTATGATGAGCTCCATCCAGAACTCATCAATAATCAGAACTTAATTCTCTTCAACAATATCGTTGAATTTAAGCAATCCCTTACCGAACTACTGCATGATGACCAAAAAATAGAGAGGGTTGCAACCGCTGGTAGACAGTTCATTGAAGGCCGCTTCTCTTACGATGAAATGGCAAAAAATATACTAGAAAAATTTAAGGAAATTAAAGCTAGCTCATCTCAATGAGAGCGCTAATTAGGCTATAGATTACCTCTAATTTCCCGCCACAATCGACATCACTGCCATCCGCACAGCAATACCAAAGGTTACCTGGTTCAGGATAACTGATTGAGGGCCATCGGCTACTGCTGAGTCAATTTCTACACCGCGATTCATAGGGCCTGGATGCATCACGATAGCATCAGGTTTAGCCAAGGCTAGGCGTGTAGTCGTTAAACCATACTGCTTGAAAAAAGCATCGCCCTCTGGAACCTGCCCCGCCTCCATGCGCTCGTTCTGAATGCGCAAGGTCATGACAACATCAACCCCCTTAAGGCCCTCTTCCATACTATGAAATACCTTCACCCCAAGCATATCTAAGTCACTTGGCAAAAGGCTCTCAGGACCAATCGCACGAATGTCGGTGCAACCCAGGGTCCTCAGGGCGCAAATATTGGATTTTGCAACACGACTGTGAACGATGTCTCCAACGATGGCGACCTTGAGACCGCTAAAGTCTCTCTTAAAATGGCGCATCGTGTACATGTCGAGCAAGCCTTGGGTGGGATGCTGGTGACTACCATCGCCAGCATTAACCACGTGCACATGTGCGGGAACATGCTGGGCTATCTCAATAGGTGCCCTAGAGATGCTATGGCGCACCACAAAAATATCGGCCTGCATAGCAACCAAATTATCAATCGTATCAAGCAGACTCTCACCCTTAGCCGTAGAAGAGGTTGAGATATCCAGGTTAATGACATCGGCCGATAAACGTTTGGCTGCAATTTCAAAAGTAGTGCGAGTACGGGTAGAGTTTTCAAAGAATAAATTGAAGACGCTCTTGCCACGCAGGAGTGGTACTTTTTTGACTTCTCTTGCCGGATCAGTCACACTCACAAATTGCTGGGCCGTATCAAGAATATGTAAGATCTGCTCTCTTGGCAAACCTTCCAGAGTCAATAAATGGGTTAACTCACCGGTGCTATTGAATTGATTAAGAGGGCTAGCTGTCGGGTTAGTCAATTCACTCATTGCGCACGCTCCTCCAATTGGAAGCTGAACTTACCAGCACCGTCTTTTTCTAAAACTAAAATTTGATTGTCAGGAACGCTTACTTGCTCTCCTACAAAGTCTGCGGCTATGGGTAACTCACGATTCCGTCTATCAACCAGCACCATGAGTTTTACATCTGCTGGTCTGCCAAAATCAAATAACTCATTCAGAGCGGCACGAACCGTACGACCAGTGAGCAAAACATCATCGACCAAAATCACATTTGTGCCATTGACTTCAAAAGGGAGATGGGTAGTCATTGTGTTGGCTGTGCGAAGTGCTGTCATACCCTTCTCTGCATAGTCGTCTCGATGAAACGCCACATTGATTACACCAAAGTGCGGCAGATTTAAATCCATGGATAAGCGCTCTGCAATCCAAGCCCCACCCATTGCAAGACCAGCCAACTCAAATACATCGCCAGCCTTTTTGCGCTGACTCAAAGTCTCTAGTAATTTCAAATAGGACTGCTCTGCATTCATCTCAACTAATCCAATTCTTTTCAAGAAAATACTGCTCCAAAATCAAGGCCGCAGACTGCGCATCCAAATTGTCTCGCATGTCTGGATTTCCCTCTAAAACAGCTGAGGTATAGCGCTCATCCACCCACTCCACAGGCAACTGGAAGCGTCCCTGCAGCTGATTGCCAAAGCGGCGCGCCTTGGCGCTCATCTCATGCTCGGTGCCGTCAGGGTGACAAGGCAAGCCAACCACTAGGTGATTGGGTCGCCATTCCTTCAAAAGCCCCTCAATGACTTTAAATACAGCATCACCGGATGATTCCGCAATCGTTTTAATTGGCTGCCCCAGACAAGTGAGGGTATTTCCGACGGCAACACCAATCCGCCGAGTCCCGAAGTCAAAGGCCATGACAGTCAACTCTGCGCTTTTCTCAATACCCTCAGGCATGCCCTGCCTCGCCAGATAGATGGGATGGATCAAACCCCAACAGGCCCATCGTCCGCTCATAGCGCTGGCTAGAGGGAGTATTAAAAATAATCTCAACCATTTGCTTCTGGGACAAGGGAACATTGATCCAGCCGTTGAGGGTAATTTCTTCCTCAAGCTGGCCAGCACTCCAGCCCGCATAGCCCAAGGTCATTAAGAACTTACTGGGTCCAGAACCTGTTGCCACAGCCTCAAGCACATCCTTGGATGTTGTCATAGTCAAGCCCCCTGGAACCGCCAAGGAAGAGCTATATGCCAACTCTGTGGTGGGCTCGTGCAAGACAAAACCACGCTCGATTTGCACTGGACCACCAAAATAGACTGGTTGATCAGATACCGGTTCAGCCTCCAGCTTGACCTCGATTTTCTCAAATAAGGCACCCATATCAAGCTCGGTCGGGCGATTGATCACCAAACCCATTGCACCCCGCTCAGTATGCTCAAAAAGATAAATAACTGAACCCGCAAAATTGGGATCAACCATCCCAGGCATAGCAATCAGGAATTGATTTGCTAGATGGTCAGCGGAATAAGCAATTGAGGACCCAGCAGCGGAAGCTTGGGAAGTTTGGGTGGGTGCTGCAGCTTGACCCACGGGGGCTTTTTTAGCCATGTTCATGTGGGATTATTTTACCGAATTCCCCTGCCAGAGTTAGATCTTTCCAGTAATCCAATAAGCTGAAAGCCCAACCCCTTCATGCATCACCTTATTCCAGTTTTGCACACCATCTTCCAAATCAAACTTACCCCAGCGAGGCTGGTTGCTAGTTTGGTAGTCCACAGGGACTGGAATCACCTCAATCCCTTGTTTTTGGAAAATCTTTACTGATCGGTACATATGTGATGCCGAAGTAATCAGCAACCAAGGTTTTGGGGGCGTATCAGCTTCTTTGGCTCTCCTGGCCCCTAGCCCCAAGATCATGGGCTTCATCAATACGACATTTTCATAGGTATTGCGGGACTGATTTTCATAATGGGCATTTTTGTCTGGCAAACCCTGCTCAGCAACCAATTGCTTAAAGGCATCTGCCTCAGACATTCCGACAGGCGACAGGCGACCAGAGAAGCCGCTAAAAATAAAGGGTAGATCGGGAAACTTGCGAATGAGTTCAAAGGCTTTGGTGACACGCTCAGCTGAGGAGTAAATGGACACCTCGCCCCGATCGAGAGCGATTTCACCCCCCTCAATCGCCCCACCCAAAATAATGATTCCTCCGAAGTCCGCCTCTGACATCTGCGCAAGCTGGACCTTAGGAACACTATCCTCAAGAGTCCTTAAAAAGACTTCGGAAGTTGGCAACCATCCAAGCAGTAGTAAGTCCGCCAAAGCTAACAGCAAAAGTCGTTTGCAAAGATGTGGTTTTCTAAGCCTCAGAAACAATAAGCTGAGCGCTACAAAAACAATGACCCAGTTGAGAGGCTCAACACAAAACTGCACAATCTTAGAAAAAACAAAAAATAAAGTATCCATAAATTCGTAATCTATTAATAAGCAGGATATTACTCGCAAGCCAAGCAAGTCAGGCTAATTAGCCCTAATATAAGGGCTATGAAAAAAGCTCTCGTTTGGCTCCGCCGTGATTTACGCCTGCATGACAATGCCGCGCTTCATCACGCCCTAAAAAACAATGCCCAAGTTTGGCTAGCGTTTATCTTCGATACCGAAATTCTGGATCCACTGAAGTCTGAAGATTTAGATGCAAACGGCCTTAAACATGATCGCCGCGTGGACTTTATCTGGCAAGGTCTACAGCAAATCGACGAGCAATTACGTAAACAAGGTGGCGGACTCATTGTTCGGTACGGTAAACCTACTACATGTATTCCGAAGATTGCAGAGACTTTGGGTGTCAACACCGTTTATACCAATCATGACTATGAGCCATCGGCAATCGCTCGCGATATATCTGTTGCCAGATCGCTAGAAAAACTGAGTATTGAATTTGAGTCTTTTAAAGACCAAGTGATTTTCGAGAAAAAAGAAATCCTGACGAACTCCAATACGGTGTTCTCCATCTTCACGCCTTATAAAAATAATTGGCTTAAGACACTAAAAGAAAAAGATATTGCCGCTTATGACTGCGATCCTAAAAAAGGTCAGTTAGGCGCTATCCCCAAATCATTAGAGATACCCTTGCCATCACTAGAATCCATGGGCTTTAGCCCGACAGGGATTGAAACTTATCTCCCACCAGGATCTGAGGGTGGCCAGAGTTTCTTGGAAGACTTCCTTCACCGTATTGATCAATACCAAATCGGTCGAGACTTCCCTGCCATCAAAGGCGTAAGCTATCTATCGACACACCTTCGTTTTGGCATGCTCTCCATTCGTGGATTAGTTCGTGAAGCACATCGCCGCATGCTTTCTGGCAGTATGGGTGCGACGATCTGGTTAAGCGAACTCATTTGGCGTGATTTTTATTTCATGATTCTGGCTAACCATCCACGCCTTGCGGAGGGCGCAGCATTCAAGCCAGACTATGACAATATCGAATGGGAAAGTGGTGCTACTGCCAAGAAATTATTTAAAGCTTGGTGTGATGGTAAGACAGGTTACCCACTGGTAGATGCAGCTATGTGCCAACTCAATCAAAGTGGCTATATGCACAATCGCCTGCGCATGGTGGTTGCCAGCTTTCTTACCAAGGATTTAGGAATTGATTGGCGCTGGGGTGAAATGTATTTCGCAAAACATCTCAATGACTTTGAACTGTCTTCCAACAATGGTGGCTGGCAATGGGCCTCTTCCTCGGGATGCGATGCCCAGCCCTACTTCCGCATCTTCAACCCCATCACTCAATCCCAGAAGTTTGATCCTGAGGGAAAATTTATTCGTCGCTACTTGCCTCAGCTAGAAAAACTCTCTAAGAAGTCCATTCATGCACCTTGGGAATCTGGTCATATCGAGCTAGAAGCCGCTGGCATTCTTTTGGGACGCGACTATCCTCTGCCGGTTGTTAATCACGATGAGGCACGGAAAAAGACCTTAGTGCGTTACAGCGTAGTGAAAAAAGTTAGCCCAGAATCTGCAGCCGACTAACTTAATCACGACTTTGATGCTTTCCGCTTTAAGATAGGGCATGAGCAAAATCTATGCCGTAGGCGATATCCAGGGCTGCGCACCCTCCTTGAAGGCGCTCGTTAAAAAACTGCCCAAACAGTCTAAGATGATTTTCTTGGGCGATCTTGTCAATCGCGGTCCCGACTCATTAGGAGCCCTTCGCTACCTTAAGAAATTACAAGAAGAGAAACGCATTGAGTGCATTCTTGGAAATCATGATCTCCATTTACTTGCAGTAGATGCAGGCATTCGCAAAACCAAAGGGCTAGATACCGTACAACCCATTCTAGATGCGCCTGATAGAACCGAGTTAATGGATTGGCTACGTTATAGGCCAATGGCCCTAAGTAATGGACAAGTACTCACTGTTCATGCTGGGGTTCTACCTCAATGGGATCTACAGCAAACGATTGAATGCGCGCAAGAAGTAGAAAAAGCGCTTCGTAAAAAATCCTACAAAGACTTTTTAGCGAATATGTATGGTAATACCCCGAATAAATGGAGCAATTCCCTAAAGGGATATGAGCGTTTACGTGTCATCACCAATGCACTAACCCGAATTCGTTTTTGCACTCCCACTGGCATCATGGAGTTTGAAAGCAAGGAAGGTTTTGAGGATGGCCCCAAAGGCTATATCCCTTGGTTCAAAACACCCAAGAGAAAAACGCAAGACGCCCTGATTTACTTTGGCCACTGGTCGACTCTAGGATTGCTCCAGCATGGGAATGTTATTGGTCTCGATACAGGATGCGTCTGGGGTGGAAAACTGACTGCTATGGAAATTCCAGAGTCAGGTAAGCCAAGCAAGAATCTAGAGATTATCCAAGTAGATGGCTACGACCATCCACTCAGAATGTAATTCTGACTCTGCCCCTTATAGTTTCTTATAGCTTGTTAAATGCAGTTTTCGCGGCAGCGATGATTTCTTCTAAAACTGCATTGTCGTGAGTAATTGAGGTAAATCCAGCTTCATATGCAGATGGGGCTAAATACACCCCTTGATCGAGCATTAAGTGGAAGAATTTCTTAAACGCCTCGATATCCGTTTTAGTCACCGCCTCAAAAGAAGTTGGGACCGCATTGGCAAAGTAAAAGCCGAACATCCCACCAACACTGTCAACCGCAAAAGGCACACCCGCTTCATCTGCCGCAAGCTTGAACCCAGCCATGAGCTTTTCAGTTTGTCCAGTTAGGCATTCGAAGAAACCTTCCCTAGAAATAATCTCCAGCGTCTTTAATCCCGCCGCTACCGCCACTGGATTGCCAGACAAGGTGCCCGCTTGGTAAACATTACCCAGCGGCGCTAACTTAGACATAATTTCTTTTTTACCGCCAAAGGCAGCTATCGGCATACCGCCGCCCATCACCTTGCCAAGACAAGTGAGGTCGGGAGTGATGCCTTGTAGGGACTGTGCGCCACCTAAAGCGACTCTGAAGCCCGTCATCACTTCATCGTAAATTAATACACTGCCATGCTGGCTAGTCAGTTGACGAAGCGTCGACAAAAATTCTTTTGAGGGCTTGATGAGATTCATGTTGCCAGCAAAAGGTTCAATAATTACCGCGGCAACCTGATTACCCTGCCTCTGAAACACTTCTTTCAGTGCTGCCGCATCGTTATATGGCAATACCAAGGTATGCTTCACCAAATCGTGTGGCACACCTCCAGAAGAAGGTGCATTTTGAGTTGAATCTGCAAAGGTTAAAAGACCAGAGCCTGCTTTTACCAAAAGACTGTCTGCATGGCCGTGATAACAACCTTCAAATTTAATAATGAGATCCCGCCCTGTATAACCACGTGCAAGACGCAATGCACTCATAGTGGCCTCAGTTCCACTCGATACCATCCGTACTTGCTCAATACTAGGAACCAACTGGCAGATGCGTTCTGCTAAATCAATTTCACCTTCGGTAGGAGCGCCGTAGCTAAAGCTAGTTTCTGCAGCCTGCTTAACCGCTTCGACCACTTCTGGATTGGCATGGCCTGCAATCATGGGGCCCCAAGACATAATTAAATCAATGTAGCGCGTACCTTCAGCATCCCAAAAGTAAGGACCTTTTGCTTTAGCAACAAAACGTGGGGTACCACCTACCTGACGAAAGGCGCGTACTGGAGAATTCACACCCCCAGGGATTGTTTTTTGTGCGCGCTCAAATAAGATGTCATTTTTTCCCACGATACTTTTCCCGATTTAGCTATTGAATTTAAACATTACCTAATTAAATTGATCTATTAGATCGCCATCATTTCAAAGTCTTCCTTGCGTGCTCCACACTCAGGACAGGTCCAGTTTATGGGTACATCTTTCCAAAGCGTGCCTGGCGCAATACCCTCTTCAGGTACACCTGCAGCTTCGTCATAGACCCAGCCACAAATTAAGCACATATATGTTTTAAATTCCATTACCGTCTTCCTTATCTATTTTTTATTTAAAATCGGATGCAGCATCACGTTTTTGATGCATCTCGAACTTAAACAATCTGCATTCTAAGGGGCCATTAAACAAAGGGGTGCGCTTAGATTCTTTGATACGCAACTGTCCTGGTAAGGCCATGTCTGCGGTTAATACAAAGACATTCCAGCCACCAAAAGCATCTTTGAGATGCTGGCCAAACTGCCTTAAGAACTCGACAAACTTCGGATCCTGCTCTTCTTGAGCTTGTAACTTTTTGAGAGACTCACGGCTAGAGCGTTTAGCACTTTGACGACCCGTTTCTAAATTAAAGGCATAGCGATCTTCTGGCTCTTCAGCTTGCTCGTATGAATCTTGTTCCATATCATCACCTGCAACACGATCCTGGCCTCGTCCACCCTTAATCACCAAGCGCTCACCATAAGGCGGGTTCAATAGCATCACACCATATTGAGTATTTGCTGGCGGCCTACTTGCTAAAGCATCAATTTGACGCGTTACTGGCAAGCCCGGCAACTGAGCCCGCTGCCAGTTACCTTTAAACATGGCTACCAAGCGCTCATTAATATCGCCACCACTAATACCCAAGGACTCTGAATCTGGGAACTGTTTACGCCTTTCCATCATCTCAGCATGCACAGCGTCTTTTAGAGAGACCCAGCGCTTTTGTTCAGCAGCCTCATTAAATGGTTTGAGTCGTTGAAAACCAAACCCATGAGCGGAAGTTACTAATGGGCGATAGGCCAAGCGACTCGGCTTAGCGTCATCACCATACATCCCCGCCCGAATAGCTCCCGGCGGAATAGCCAAAGCCATTTGTGCAGCCTCAACCAAAAAAGTACCACTACCGCACATCGGATCAAATAAAGTTTGTGAAGGCTTCCAGCCAGTAATCGACAAGATACCCGCTGCAAGATTTTCTTTTAAAGGTGCATCACCTTTTTCATCACGCCAGCCGCGTTTAAACAAGGCCTCACCTGAAGTGTCTAAATAGATCGTGGCATGAGTTGCTGTGAGATGAGCCTGTACTCGCACATCCGGAAACGCGGTATCAATACTTGGGCGATCACCAGTCACATCACGTAGGCGATCAACAATCGCATCCTTAATCTTCAAGGTCGCGAAATTCAAGCTCTTGAGTGGGGAGCGATGTGCTGTGACATCAACACGTAGAGTTTGCTTAGAAGAAAACCATTCTTCCCAAGCTAAACCACTGGCCAACTTATACAAATCTTCTTCCTGGCGGTATGGCGATTCCGCCATTTGGAGTAATACGCGGCTCGCAATCCGTGAATGTAAGTTCAATGCCATAGCTGCCGATATTGGTGCCGCCAAGCCTACCCCACCCGTAGGACTCGTAGGTGTAGGATCAATCACCCAAGCACCCAGCGCTTTACAGTCGGGGCGCTGCGCAATACTTGCTAGCTCTTGTGCAAGAGGCACTTCCAGTCCGCCTGGACAAACAACAAAAAATCTCATGATGCTAGCAATCTAAAAGGGGTGAAATAAAAAATTAAGGCTTAATGACTACCAAAGCTGTCACGATCAATAGAAGAAGGACCGGCGCTTCATTAAACCAACGATACCAAACTCCTGAATGGGTATTCACACCATTACGGAACTTTTTGAGCAAACCCCAACAAGCATGGTGATAGCCGATCACTAAAAGTACAAAGAACATCTTGGCATGCATCCATGTCTCACCAGCACCTATTCTGAAGTGCAACCACAGAGCAAGACCTAGCAATACAGCAGGTACCGCCAATATGGTCATAAATCGAAATAAGCGATTCGCCATTCCTAAAAGACGGGCATAGATCTCAGGATTTTTTTCATCAGCCAAGTTCACAAAAATCCGCGGGAGATAAAACAAACCAGCAAACCAAGAGGCAATCAAAACAATATGAAGCGTCTTAGTCCATAAATATGCATTGCCCATAATGAATAATTTCCGTTCTAAATTTTTTCTGTGATTTTTAAATAAAGCTTAATAAATTAAGTACGAATTTCACCATGACCCATGACGATATATTTGAGAGAAGTGAGACCATCTAGGCCTACTGGGCCACGAGCATGCAGCTTGTCATTCGAGATGCCAATTTCGGCACCAAGACCATACTCAAAGCCATCTGCAAAACGGGTGCTAGCGTTGACCATCACGCTGGCACTATCGACTTCACGCAAGAAACGATTGGCTTGCGCTTGATTGTTGGTAATGATGGCATCGGTATGTTTACTGCCGTATTGCTCAATATGGCCCATTGCTTCATCCATATCTGAAACAGTCTTAATCGACAAAATTGGTGCCAAATATTCTGTTTGCCAATCCTCTTCGGTGGCATTGACTAGGTCTTTAAAACCCACCGCCTCAAGCGTGCTTCGGGTTTGTTCATCAACGCGCAACTCCACACCTTTGTCTTGGTAGATCTTACAAAGAGCTGGTAGTACTTGCGGTGCAATGGTTTTATTGACCAAGAGTGTTTCCATTGCATTGCAAGGTGCATAGCGCTGAGTCTTCGCGTTATCGCAAACCTTAATTGCCATTGCGACATCCGCATCTGCATCAATATAGGTATGGCAGATGCCATCCAAATGCTTAATCATTGGCACGCGCGCTTCTGCCATCAGGCGGGCAATCAAACTCTTGCCACCACGTGGCACGATCACATCAATATATTGGGTCATGGTGATCATTTCGCCAACAGCAGCCCGATCTGTAGTACTCACAACCTGCACGGCATCCATCGGTAAATTAGCCGTATCCAAACCTTCTTGAATCAATTGCGCCAACAAGGTATTTGAATCAATTGCTTCTGAACCACCGCGCAAAATGACAGCATTGCCTGACTTCAAGCAAAGCGCGGCTGCGTCAATCGTGACATTCGGACGAGATTCATAAATAATGCCGATCACACCGAGCGGTACTCGCATCTGACCAAGATCAATACCCGAAGCCTGCTTCTGTAATGGAGTAATTTTTCCAATCGGATCTTCCAAGGAAACAATTTGCTCCAAACCTAAAGCCATAGATTCAATCGTCTTTGGCGTCATGGTGAGGCGGTCAATAAATGCAGCGTCTTGACCATTAGTTTTGGCGCGAGCAACATCGAGTGCATTTACTCGGGCAATTTCCTCAGAGCGCTCACGAACCAACTTAGCAATATGCAATAGCGCCTGATTTTTTTGCTCGCTTGATGCCCGCGCCATTGCGCGTGATGCCTGACGAGCTCGTTGGCCAATATCTTGCATCATGTGCTGGATAGTATTTGTTGTATTACTCATATCTTTGTTGTGTCTAAATTCATTTTGTTATGCCTAAGCTTTAATCTTCACCCTAGATTTATCTAGCGCAGTAAATTACCCACCAAACGCAAACCATCCCAAGGATCTGCTGGTAATTCTGCCGCATGCAATCCCTTAGCCTGACGATCTAAACCTGCAGCTACCTGCATCGCTCTGCGCAACTTTAAAGGCTGTACCCGTTTAAGAGCCATAGGATACAAACGCTCTTTATTGCCCCAGATGCGATTTGCGCGCATTAAGTTCTGCACAGACTCCCCAGCATCGCTCGCTGCTTTCAGTTTCGATAGTATCCGAAGCTCTTCAGTTACGCTCCACAGAATCAGGACTAGGGGCTCACCTTCGCCTTTAAGACCATCTAGCATGCGATTGAGGCGGGGCAGATCGCCAGCTAGCATTGCTTCAGTCAATTCAAAGACGTTGTAGCGCGCCACCTTCAAAATAGCCGACCGAATTTGTTCCTCAGTAAGAACGCCAGCGGGATGCAATAAACCCAACTTCTGAATCTCTTGGTGAGCAGCAATGAGGTTTCCCTCCACCTGCTCAGCAATGAAGGCTAAAGCCCGTTGGCCCTCTGGACCAGACTGCACCTCTTGACCCTGTTTCTTTAGGCGCCCTGCAATCCATTGCGGCAATTGCGCGCGCTCCAAGGAATCCAATTGAATCGCCATACCCGCCTCATCTAAAGCAGTAAACCAAGCCGAGGTTTTGGTCTTGCTATCTAATTTAGGCAAGATGATGCAAAAAATCGTATCTGGGCCTTCAGGGCCTACAGATTGAGACTCGATTTGGGCTGAGAACTGCTTGAGTGCATCAGCACCATCACGCCCAGGCTTACCTGTAGGTATACGTAACTCAACCCAGCGCTTATCTCCAAATAAAGACATGGTCTGACCAGCACTTAACAGAGCACTCCAATCAAACCCGCGCTCTTGTAATAAAACTTCACGATCGGTGTAACCCATTTTTTTAGCAGTGGCACGCAACTGATCCATCGCCTCCATCATCAACAGAGGCTCATCACCACTAAAAATATACAAAGGATTTAATGAAGCTGCAGAATTAAGCGACTTCAAATGAACCTGTAGGGCATCGCTCTTAACCATGCGATTTGATCGTCATTCTTTAAAAGCTTCTAGCCTGTGGAGCTCGGGCAGATGCAGAAACACGCCGCAGAATTTGTACGGCAAGATCTCTGCGCATCAAAGATAAAAATTGCTGCATTTGGACGTCGGTCGCCAAAACGGTAGACACAGAGAAGTCCATATCGCGAGTCATGTAAATCTCAGCTTCAGGCACGACATCGGCTCCAGCATTATCGTAAGCCCTAAATCCAACCCGAATATTTAAGCGATAGGCGGAGACTTGACCATTGGAGTTGTATGCCAAGATTTCACGGCCATTTAGATCGCTAATAATATCCAGGATGAGATCTGCATCTTTAGGATTAATCGCTACCTTAGCATCTGTACCGGTCAAGATCGCTGTCTGTAGATCAGCTCTCAAGGGGGGTGATGGGCTGCCAGTAATCGCAATAACCTTAAATGGCAAATCAACCATGCCGCGCAAACGATAGCCGCAGGCAATCAAACCACTGACTGGGGCTAAGGCCAAAAACCCAAGCATGGTACGTCGAAGGTGATTTACGCGCATGTGTTTAATTTCTATTCAAAGTAATTTGCAAGGATCTAAGCAACAATATTAATTAAGCGACCAGGAACCACAATCACCTTTTTAGGAGATGCGCCGCTTAATGCTTTCATAGCAGGCTCGCTTTGAAGTGCCAAAACCTCAATTTGCTCTTTAGTGGCATCGGCAGGTACCCGTATATCGCCACGCAACTTGCCATTAATTTGCAACATGATGGTTAACTCAGTTTGAATCAAGGCAGCCTCATCCACATTAGGCCAAGGCGCATCCAAAAGAGTACCAA
>Ga0209088_10000925_pt1 | contig 19794 bp, 20 predicted proteins | sample S_140625_EF_Meta_FD_187324 | JGI IMG/M metagenome (GOLD analysis project Ga0209088, IMG submission 187324) | Freshwater microbial communities from Lake Simoncouche, Canada to study carbon cycling - S_140625_EF_MetaG (SPAdes) (version 2) | ecosystem: Environmental > Aquatic > Freshwater > Lake ... | reverse complement strand
CGCTTGCCGAGCAGTGCCTCCAGACGGTCGGCCAGATGCATGAAGCCAAATCCCATGGGCCTGCTGAAGGTCACCAGAAGGTCGACGTCGCTCTGGGGGGTCTGCTGGTCGCGGGCATAGGAGCCGAAGAGGGCAAGGCTGGCCACAGAAAACTGTTGGGCTAAGTCAGCATAGTTCTCGGTTAAAACAGCAATAATCTGAGACCTGGTCAGTAGATTGCTGGCACTGGAAACTGACATGACTAACGTTAGTCTTTTGCCATTCTAGCCTGTCTCGGTCTGTGCGCAGCCGGCTTTCCAAGGCCTTGTGCTGTCGCCATCCGGCTAGGCACTCGTCGCCACCGGAAAAGTGCAAAACATGCACATTGCTTGTTTTGGGTAGCTCCCCCTCTCGAAGCAAGTTGCCCACGTGGTGGGTGGCATCGGCGGCCTGAAACAGCACCACTTGACCAAGGGCATCCTTTTGAGCCTGATTGGTTGGGGTGCTGGTTGCCAGCAGATACCAACCTCCTCAAGCATCTTCACGACATCAGGGATGCGGAGTTCGCCGGAGATGAGTTTGGGGGGTGGCTTCGGGGGGCATCGTTAGTGCGCGGTCTCTACCAAGACAGTTCGCTCTTGGGAGCTTGCAGCCTTGAAGCACGGAGTCTTGATCACCAACTCCGTCAGCAGATCGACTTGCCGACCATAAGGAACCTCCAGTGCATCTGCGAAGTCACAAAAACGTGCGGCATAGCCTGGTTCCCGTCGCCCCTTCATCTGCACGATGAAATTAAGATCGCTGTGGGCTGGATCAAACTCACCCCGGGCCGCCGAACCGAACAGCTCCAGTTTCTCCACCCCATAGCGCTCGCACAGCTCCAGCAATGGCTGCAGCTTGGCCTGCAGCAGCTCTGGCAGTGGCGCAGCGGTGGTCATCTTGCCGATGCACAACCTAGAATTCCATCCTACCGAGATCTGGCAGAAGCCCTCTCTGATCTCAACCCAGCCATTCCTGGGCGAGGCTGCTGATCGCCTGGAATTCCGGATCCTTGTGTACCAATACCGCCCCTTCCTGCTGGGCGGCGGCGGCAATCCAGGCATCGGCCACCGAGAGGGCATGGCAGGCCTTGATGGCTGCCACATGCTCCGCACCCGCTTCGTTATCGCGCAGGGCCAGCAGAGCGGAGGTGTCGAGCAGCCAGCGGCTAGCCATCAACCCTCCCGCTGCCGCTCCGCCTGGCGCTCGGCCAGGAGCCGGGCGGTAGAGCCGCCGGGACCGGAGCCTCGGAAAGCGGCGATCGGATCGGCAGCCACCGGCACCACGCGGATCGAGCCATCGCTCTCTACGACCCACTCCAGCCTGGTGGCGGGCCCCAGCCGGAACCGTTCACGGATGGCCGCAGGCACCACCGTCTGCCCGCGGGAGGTGATTGTGCTGCGCATCGATGAATTACGGAAGTTTTCTTATGGTAATTCGGCTGGGTGGGGCCTGGGCTCCGGATAAATCACCTTCCCAACACGCTCGATGTGCTCCAGCAGCGGCGTGTGGGTGATGGCCGCTAGGGCGTGCACATCAAAGCGATACGGCAGGGGCAGCTCCTCCAGTTCGGCGGCGATCGCTTCGGCACCAAGGCCTCCCAGGGAGCCGGCCAGGGCCAGGTCCACGTCGGAGCGATCGCTGTGGGTGCCCTTGGCGCGGGAGCCGAACAGGATGGCGCTCTCGATTTCCGGGTGCTGGCGCAGCACTGAAAGCACTAGCTCCAGTTCGCTGGCGACCAGGGGATCTAGGGTCATGGCGTGGCCTCCTGTTGCAGGAAGTCGAGCAGCCGCTCCATAGCAGGAAGATACTGCTGGTGAATGGCCTCCACCGCCTCTTGAAATACCGCTGGGTTGTAGGTGTGCGAGAGCAAATTGCGATGATCGAGCATGGCGATCCACACCTGGCCCTCGGCGATCAGCTTGGCGGCAAAGGCATCCTTGAGCACCTGGCGCGGCATCACCACCGCAAACACGAAGCCATTGGCCTCCATGTAATCCTTGGTGGTTTTCCAGGCCAGCTCGAAGGAGTATTCGAAGCGTTGGATCACCCCTTCCTTTTCCAGCTGGTTGAGGGCTGCGGGGCCATTCACCAGGGCCTCGCGCAACAACGCCAGCGCCCGCTCAAAGTTACTCAGGCGCTGCTGCCAGCGGATGTCGGCGGCTGGTGTCATTCGGCTCCAAACCCCAACCAGGCCAGGTTACGGGCAATCGCTGCATCCAACTTCGCCCCCTCTTCCTGCTGCTGCTTGAGCAACCCAGTGAGGCGCTTCATCTTCTCCTCAAATATCTCGCCATCGGCTTCAACATCTGCCGCTCCCACATAACGCCCAGGCGTGAGCACAAATCCATTCTTCTCGATCTCCTCTAACCTGGCGCTGTAGCAGAATCCTGCGACATCCTCATAAGTCTCAGACACCTCACCATCACCACGCCAGGCATGAACAGTGTCAGCAATCTTGGCAATATCCTCATCGGTCATCACCCGCTCAACCCGTGTCTTCATCGTGCCCATCTGGCGGGCATCAATAAACAGTGTTTCGCCACGACGACCACGACCACGCTGGGTCTTGTCATTGGTCAAAAACCACAGGCAAACAGGAATCTGGGTGTTCAGAAACAGTTGCCCAGGGAGCGCCACCATCACCTCAACCACATCGCCACGCACCATCGCTTCACGAATCTGCCCCTCACCGCTTTGGTTGGAACTCATCGATCCATTCGCTAGCACTACCCCCGCTTCACCACCAGGGCGTAGTTTCCAGAGCATATGTTGCAACCACGCATAGTTGGCATTGCCTACAGGTGGCCTGCCATAAACCCAGCGTGGATCACTCTCGTATTTCTCCCCGCCCCAATCCGAAATATTGAATGGTGGGTTGGCAAGGATGTAGTCGAACTTCTGATCGGGGAACTGATCTCTGGCAAAGGTGTCAGCGGGTTCTTGACCAAGATCAGCAGCAAACCCCCGAATCGCCAGGTTCATCGCTGCCAAGCGCCAGGTGGTGGGGTTGCTTTCCTGCCCATAGATCGAAGCGTCATCACGCTTGCCCCCGTGGGCCTGGATGAACTTCTCGCTCTGAACGAACATTCCCCCTGATCCGCAGCAGGGGTCATAGATCCGACCCTTATGGGGGGCCAGCACAGCAACCAGCGTTTTGACGACGTGAGCAGGCGTATAGAACTGACCGCCCTTCTTGCCTTCGGCGCTGGCGAACTGACCGAGGAAGTATTCGTAGACCTCACCCAGCACATCTCCCGATCGCTGGTCGTCGGCAAATCCAATGGTGGAGATCAGATCCACCAGTTCACCCAGACGCCCTGGTTCAAGTTGAGCGGCGCCAAACCGCTTATCCAACTTGCCCCTCAATGGAAGGTTCTCGTTTTCGATGGCACCAAGTGCCTTGTCGATCAGTTGACCGATATCAGGTTGCTTGGCTCGTGCCCGTAGCGATTCCCAGCGAGCATCAGCAGGCACCCAGAACACATTCTCCTGGGTGTAGTAGTCACGGTCTTCCAGGGATGCTTGGTGGTCAGCAGGATCATCGCCGATGTAGTTGTCAGAGTCAGGGTCGCTGACCATCAGCAGCACCTTGCTTTGCTGGGCAGCAAAGGTGTCGGAGATGTATTTGAGGAAGATCAGACCCAGCACCAGATGCTTGTATTCCGCCGCATCCATCTGGGCACGCAGTTTGTCGGCACTCGCCCAGAGCACCGCCTTGAAATCCTTGGCCGGTGCTTCTTTCTTGGCCCTGCCTCGACCCCGCTTGGGCGCTGGTTCGTCGTCTGAGCGCAGCGATGCCAGCAGGTCATCCAGACCGCCCAGGTCTTCTCCCAGGTTCTTGTCGTCGGTCTCCAGGGTGGGAAAGGTCGCTGAGTCGGTCAAGTCGCTGAATCGGTCAAAGGGTTTGCTCTCTTACCCCTATTCTGCCCTCTAGGACTGGGTTTTGCCGGTTATGCAGTCCCTGCATTGTTGCTGCTGTTTTCGTAGCGACGCAACGACTGCCGCCCTAGGGCGTTCGCGGCTCCTTCGCCCAGATCTTCTCCAGGGACTTGCGGAATGCGTCCTCGCTCAGCGGTTTGGCCAATTCCCGCTTCCAAAAGACGCTGCCGATCCACCAAATCTGAAGACCGCCAAAGATCAGGGCGACCAGACCTAGTTGGATGTATCCCCAGTTCAAGCTTTCCATTGCCCTTGTTAATCCATATCAAAAAGGCGGCACCCAGATTCGAACTGGGGATAAAGGATTTGCAATCCTCTGCCTTACCACTTGGCCATGCCGCCGCCTGGGAGCAAACTCCCAACTGCGGATCGTATCAGCCATGGCATGCCCCACCGACTCCTGGTCCTGAGCAACGGCCATGGGGAAGATCTGATCGCCCTGCAGGTGATGCGGGCCCTCAAGGCGCGCCAGCCCGGTTTGCAACTGCTAGTGATGCCCCTGGTGGGCGTCGGCTCCGCCTTTGACGCCGCCGAAAGCCAGGGGCTGCTGCAGCGCTACGGCCCCCGCCGCCCCCTGCCCAGCGGCGGCTTCAGCAACCAGAGCGTCTCGGGCCTGCTGCAAGACCTGGGTGCCGGCCTGGTCCAGCTGAGCTGGCGCCAATGGCGCCTGGTGCGCCGCTGGGGCCGGGGAGGGAACCCCGTGCTGGCGGTCGGCGACCTGCTGCCCCTGCTGCTGGCCTGGGCCGGGGGCGGCCCCTTCGGCTTTGTCGGCACCCCAAAAAGCGATTACACCTGGCGCTCGCCGCCACCGGCCGGTTGGGGGGCCAGCCCCCTTGCCGACCTCTACCACCGCTGCAAGGGCAGCGAATGGGATCCCTGGGAGTGGGCCCTGATGGGCCGGCCCCGTTGCCGCCTGGTGGCCGTGCGCGATGCACTCACGGCCCGGGGCCTGCGGGGCCACCGGGTGCGGGCCACCGCCCCGGGCAACCCGATGATGGATGGTTTCAGCGCCTTCCCCCCGTGGCCCGCTTGGCTGTACGGCCAGCGGCGGCTGTTGCTGTTGCCGGGCAGTCGGGCGCCAGAAGCCCTGCACAACCTTGAGCGGCTGCTGGGGGCCCTCCCCGCTGGCCCCGGTGGAGACCTGCATGCCGGCTTGGCGGGGCAAGCCCTCACAGTGTTGGTGGCCCTGGGATCCTTCCCCAGCCCCCAGCAGTTGGCACCGCTGCTGGCGGGCGCAGGCTTCCGGCCCCAGTCGGTGCCGGCAGGCAGCGGCGCCGCCAACGCCTGGGGGCGGGGGGCGGTGCGGTTGCTGCTGGGCCCCCAGCAATTTGCCCGTTGGGCTCCCCTGGCCGAAGTGGGCCTGGCCACCGCCGGCACGGCCACCGAGCAACTGGTGGGGCTGGGGGTACCGGCCCTATCGCTGCCGGGGCCCGGTCCCCAGTTCAAGGCGGCTTTTGCCCGGCGCCAGAGCCGGCTCCTGGGGGGTGCTGTCGAACCCTGCCACTCCAGCGCCGAACTCGCCTTGAAACTGGCCGCCCTGCTGGACGATGGTTCGCGCCGCCAGCAGCTCGGGGCGATCGGGCGGCAGCGCATGGGTCCCTGCGGCGGCAGCGTTCGCCTGGCCGAGCTGGTGCAGGCCCATTTGCTCAGCCCCACGGGCCCGGGGGGCAGGGGTTGATGGCAGCGGGCAGGAGATGATGCAAGTGGGGCCGATCTCAGCCCAACCCGTTACCTGAGCCAACCCCCATGGTCGCCATCCCCGATCGCCACTACAACGCCGCCTGCGGCAGGTTGGCCAGCCAACTGGGCATCAGCCAGTCAGCGGCCCGCCGCAAGGTGGACATCAAGGCCTCCCAGGACGGCATCAAGGACCTGGCCGCCCGCATTGCCCTGGCCGAATCGATGCTGGCCGAAGCCCTGGCCGCCGGTGTGGACAACGGCAGCCTGTTCACCGACCAACTGGGCGCCGTCGGCAACGACGAAAACTTCATGACCGAAGACTGAAGACCGAAGACTGAAGACTGAAGACTGGGCTGCAGTCGGCGCAATTCAAGAGCGGGCGGCCGAGCCCGGGAGCACCGCCGCCCGCTTCAGTGCTCGAACACCGAGCCGAAATGTTGGCGGTCGAGATCGGCGAAGACGGGCAGGCAGGCAAAACAGCGCTCGGCCAGCTGCCAGCGCTCCTCCCGGCGCAACATCGTTTCGAGGCGATCGCGGGCGCCGATCAGCCAGCGCACATCACCGGCGGCATAGGCGAGTTGGACCTCCGTCAACTCCTCGACCCGGCCCCAATCCGAACTCTGGGCCCGTTTGTCCAGCTCCACGCCCACCAGCTCATTCACCACATCCTTGAGCCCATGGCGGGGGCTGTAGGTGCGGGCCAGCCTGCTGGCCACCTTGGTGCAGAAGAACGGCGCCACGGTGATGCCCAGCCCCTCGGCCAGGGCCGCCAGGTCAAAACGGGCGAAATGGAACACCTTCTCGACAGCCGGATTTTCCAGCAGCAGCTTGAGCTTGGGCGCAGCTTGCTGGCCCCGGGAGATGCGGATGCAACTGGTGTTGTCGTGATCATCACAAAGCTGAACCAGGCAGAGCCGGTCCCGGCCGTGCACCAGTCCCATGGCTTCGGTATCTACCGCCAGGGCCCTGGCCCCGCCATAGAGGGCCAGCCAAGCGTCATCCAGATCGCCATCGAAGACGGCAAAGCGGGCCGGGGGCGGTTGGGCCGCAGCCGGGGCGGTTGGGGCCTGGGTCATCGCCATGGTGTCGAGGGCCTCCATGCTCCCCCAGGCCACGGCCGGGCAGCGTCGCAGCAGGGACTCATGTGTTACAGAATGCTTGCTTTGCGGCCGTTGCCTCCATGCCCATTCCGGGCTCCACCTTGTTGCTGACCCTGCTGCTGGCCGTTGGCCTGGTGTTCTTTCTGCGCGCCGCCAGCAAGGACCGCACCACGGTGGTGGAGGTCCATTCCCCCCGCCCACCCCTGGAAGTGTTGCAAGGCCTGACCCAGTGGCTGCTGGAGCGGGGTTGGAGTGCCGAGGACAGTGATCCAGACCGGCGCTGGTTGAGTTTTCGCGGCCAGGTGCGGGCCAGCCGTCCCCTGGCGGTGCTGCTGTCCGTGCTGGCGGGCATCGGCGCCGGCTGCCTGGGCCTGGTACTGCGCCAGCTCCAGCCTGCCCTGGGCTGGTGGAGCCTGGGCCTGGCGGCCCTTGGCCCCTTGGCCGGACTGGTGTACTGGCGCCGGGCGACCCGCAATGAAAACCTGGAGCTGCGTCTCATCAGTGACGACAGCGCCGCAGGCAGCAGCCTCAAACTACGGGCCCACCGCGACGAGTTGATCGCCATGGAAGCCGAACTGGGCCCCCGTCTTGGGTTGGCCAGCGACGGTGCCCTGCTCCGTTCTCCGATCTGACCCCCCATGACCCTCTCCATCCGGCGCCTGGTAGCCACCGGCCTGCTGCTCAGCTCGATCCTGCCCCTGATGGCCAGGGCCCAGCAGCAACCCCTGGTGCTGCGTACTGTCCAACCCAACCAAGCCGGCAGCCAAGCCCTGCCCTATCACCCGCTCACCGGTGTGCGCAGCCCCATGCGCAAGGACTGGGTCGGCATGCGGGCGGTCAGTCGCGACACCCCCATTGTGGTGATGGCCGGCCATGCCGACTCCCAGGGCATTTCCGGTTCCGGCACCAGCGGCGAAGCGGTGGCTCTCTACCGCCAACCGCCGATGTACCCCGGCATCACCGACGAGCACTACTGGAACCTGGTGGTGGCCCACGCCATCGCCACCCTGGGCCAGCAGCGGGGCTTGCGGATCCAGTTCTACAAACCGCCGTTGCGCACCATCGTCAGCGCCGACGATCCAGGCACCAATTGGAGTTACGGTCGCCAGTTCGCCGCCGCTGGCGGTTATGCCCTGGAGATCCACTTCGACGCCTACGGACAAGATGGAGTGGGTTCGGGTCTGATCCCGCCCCTGCATCGGCCCTTCAGCCGCATCGACGAATCCCTGGCCCAGGAATTCGGGGCCTACCCGATGAATTTCCGCGACATGCTGGGCGGCCCCAAGCGGGGCATCGGCCTGCTGGAAATCGGCAAGCTCGAAGGCAACCTGGAGGCTTCCCTGCGGGACCCCCGCACCCGTCAGCGAACGGTGCAGTTAATTGCTTGGCGGGTGGTCAATGCCATCGAGGCCGGCATGGGTCGCGGTGGCTCTCCGGTGGCCCGCCGCTGGCCGCCGCTCAACCCACCGCCTGATGCGGCAGGCACAGGGCGTCCAGTCCGGGATCTTCAAGCCAATTCTGTGGGCGAGTAAACACCTCGGTCAGGAGCGCTTCCCGGCTGCCTGGGGCCGGGGTGTAGCCATATTCCCAACGCACTAGCGGCGGTAGTGACATCAGGATGGATTCGGTGCGGCCGTTGGTCTGGAGGCCGAAGATTGTGCCCCGATCAAAGACCAGATTGAATTCGACGTAACGGCCGCGGCGATAGAGCTGAAACTGCCTTTCGGTCTCGCCGTAGGCCAGGTTGTTACGCCGTTCGACGATCGGACCATAACTCGGCAAGAAGGCCTGGCCGCAGGCGGAAGCCAGGCGAAACAGCTTCTCCCAGTCCTGCTCGATCGGGCCGCTGGCCGCCGCCACGGCCGCCGCCGCTGCCTCGGGTTCTGACCCCTTGTAGAGCACGCCGCCCGAATCCTGATAGTCGTAAAAAATTCCGCCGACACCGCGGGTTTCCTGGCGGTGGCGCAGATAAAAATATTCGTCGCACCAGGGTTTGAAAACCTTGTAGTAACTGGGATCAACGCTGTCACAGGCCCCCTTCAGGGTGCGATGGAAATGGCGGGCATCCTCCAGAAAGGGGTAATAGGGAGTCAGGTCGGCGCCACCACCGAACCACCACACCGGTCCGGCCTCGAAGTAGCGGTAATTGAGATGCACCGTCGGCACCCAGGGATTGCGGGGGTGCAGCACCATCGAGGTGCCGACCGCAAACCAACGGTGCCCTTCGGCTTCAGGGCGCTGGTTGAGGATCGAAGGCGGCAGTTGGGCCCCCTCCACCTCCGAAAAATTGACGCCCCCCTGCTCGAAGACCCGGCCCTCCTTCATGACCCGGGAGCGGCCACCGCCGCCCTCCGGCCGCTGCCAACTCTCCTCCTGAAATTGGCCCTCAGCATCGAGCGCCTGGAGCCCTTGACAGATCGAATCCTGCAGCCCCATCAATAGGGTTCTGGCCCGGCTGCGGGAGTCGACGGGAGGCATCTCCATGGAAAAGGCGGCCTGGGGCCAAAACCGTTGGCGACCCTATTCCAATACTCCGGGAGTACTCCGGGAGCCTCTGGTAGCCCAGCCCTGGTGCCCAGCGGCCCCAGCCCTGGCGCCCAGCGGCACCCGGCCCCTGGGTTCTTCGTCCAGCCGTCCGCCTAGTATCAATACCGAAGCAGACCCTGACAACCCGGATGGCCAGTGACGACCAGGCCCTGCGGCAGGTTCTTCAAACTGTTTGTGATGCCGGCAGCGGCCGCCCCCTCAACGAGCTTGGCTGGATCCCGGGGCTGCGCCGTCAGGGCAACCGGGCCATCCTCACCCTGGCCTTGCCCCAATTCGCCGCCGCCCAACGCGACCGGCTGGCCGCGGAGGCCCGCACGGCCCTGATCAGCCTTCCCGACATCGACGATGTCCAGATTGAAGTGGCCCAACCCGCTTCCTCCGGACCGATCGGCGGCGCCGGCCATGGCCAGAGCCAGGGGCCCGAGCGTCAGCCGATCCCCGGGGTGGCCAAGGTGATCGCCGTCAGCAGCGGCAAGGGGGGCGTCGGCAAGAGCACGGTGGCCGTGAATCTGGCCTGCGCCCTTGTTCAATCCGGGCTCAGGGTCGGCCTGCTGGACGCCGACATCTATGGCCCCAATGCCCCGACGATGCTGGGCGTCGCCGGCCGCACCCCGGAGGTTCGGGGTGAAGGAGCTGACCAATGCCTCACGCCGATCGCCACCTGCGGGTTGGTGATGGTGTCCATGGGGCTGCTGATCGCCGACGACCAGCCGGTGATCTGGCGGGGACCGATGCTCAACGGCATCATCCGCCAGTTTCTCTACCAAGTCGACTGGGGCGTCCTGGATGTGCTGGTGGTGGACCTGCCACCGGGTACCGGCGACGCCCAGCTCTCCCTGGCCCAGGCCGTGCCCATGGCGGGTGTGCTGATTGTCACCACCCCCCAGCAGGTTTCGCTCCAGGATGCTCGCCGTGGCCTGGCCATGTTCCAGCAGATGGGCATCCCCGTGCTGGGGGTGGTGGAAAACATGAGCGCCTTCATCCCCCCCGACCAGCCGGAGCGCAGCTATGCCCTCTTCGGCAGCGGTGGCGGTGCCTGCCTCGCTGCCGAGGCGGAGGTGCCCCTGCTGGCCCAGCTGCCCATGGAAATGCCCGTGATGCAAGGGGGCGACCAAGGGCGGCCGGCGGTGCTGAGTGCCCCCGCTTCGGTCACGGCCCAGGCTTTCCAATCCCTGGCTAGCCGGGTCAGCGGCCTGGCCGCCCTGGCTTCCAAGCCCGCCTGATCGCGATGGTCGCCCTCGGCAACGCCCGGGCCCAAGCCCTGCGCCGCAACCGCCGCCAACGCCAAGGGAGCGCCGTCGACTGGATTCTCTGGGGGGTGCCCCTCTGGCTCACCGTGGTGGCCGGCATCTTGATCGCCAGCACCCAGCGCCAGGCCGATTACGCCGACTGGTACCAGCACTGGATCACGGCCGCCGTCGGCATGGCCATGGGCCTGCTGGTGGCCCGCATTCCTCTGGAACAGCTACGCATCCTGCTCTGGCCGATCTATGGCCTCACCATTCTTTCGCTGCTGGCCGTGCGCTTTGTGGGCACCTCAGCCCTTGGGGCCCAGCGCTGGATCAGCATCGCCGGCTTCCACGTGCAACCCTCCGAATTCGCCAAGCTCGGGGCCATCCTGCTGCTGGCGGGGCTGTTGTCGCGCCATCCGGTGGAACGGCCCGTCGATCTGGTCCGTCCGCTCGGCCTGATCGGTGTGCCCTGGTTCCTGGTTTTCATCCAACCCGATCTGGGCACCTCCCTGGTGTTTGGAGCCATCGTGCTGGTGATGCTTTTTTGGGCCGGCATGCCATTGCCCTGGCTGGTCCTGCTGTTGTCCCCCCTGCTGTCGGCGATCTTGGCGGGCACCTTCGCCTGGGCCCTGCTGGCTTGGATTCCGCTGATGGGCTGGGTGGCCTGGCGCAGCCTCCCTTGGAAACGGGTGGGGCTGGCGGTGGTCAGCGGCGTGCAGGTGCTCTTCGCCGTGATCACCCCCCAGCTCTGGATGCACGGCCTCAAGGAGTACCAACGCGATCGGCTGGTGCTGTTCCTGGATCCCTCCAAAGATCCCCTTGGCGGCGGCTATCACCTGCTGCAGAGCAAGGTGGGCATCGGCTCTGGGGGCCTCTGGGGCACAGGCCTGATGCACGGCCTGCTCACCAAATTGCGCTTCATTCCCGAGCAGCACACCGATTTCATCTTCAGTGCCGTGGGCGAAGAAATGGGCTTCCTGGGCTCCGCTCTGATGGTCGCAGCCTACGCCCTGCTCTGCTGGCGCCTGATCCAGATTGCTGTCCACGCCCGCACCGATGTCGAGTCGCTGGTGGTGGTGGGGGTTGGTGCGATGCTGATGTTCCAGGTGGTGGTCAACATCTGCATGACCATTGGTTTGGGCCCAGTGACAGGCATCCCCCTGCCCTGGGTCAGCTACGGACGCTCGGCGATGCTCGTCAACTTCGTCTGCCTCGGCTTATGCGCCTCCGTCGGCCGCCGTAGCCACGCCAGCCAACGCTGGTGGTGAGTCTCGCCTCTCTCCATCAACATCTGGCCGAAGGGGCGCCAGCGGGTCGCGGAGATGAGGACAGCGTTCGCCGTCAATGGTGGGCCGCCCTGGCCACCCTGCAGGACGATCTGCTGGACCCGGCCTTGAGCCATCGGGGCGTCTGGTTGGCGATGCCCCTGCCGGCGCTTTACTCCCCCAACCTGCTGAGACACCTCAAAGGTTGGGTTTGGGCTCCGGCGCAGCTCGCCCAGGTGCTGCCCCGCGGCGGTCCACCCCAGTTGCAACGGGGGGCGAGCCCGGCGGACCTTGATCCCGCCAGGTCGACGGGCAGCTGCCGCCGCCTGCCCTTGCTAGAGGGCGATGGCACGGACCCCCTGCTGGTGGTGATCACCCAGGATCTGCAGGTGGCGATGGCCCTGGAAGGCTCCCCGGAAGCCCGCCGCCTGTTGGTGCGCTTTGACGCCGAGGCTGTCACCCTGATCCTCCATGGCCTGGATCAGCGTCTACAGGAGGACGACTCCCGCGAAGCGGCCCGGCTGCGGGCGGCCCTGCAGTCCCTCGGACCCCTGAGAAACAACCCCCAGCTGGCCCTGCGCTTCTGGCCCCTGCTGGCGGGACGGCTGGCCAGCATGGCCCCCAGCGTCACCCTGCAGCCGATCATCCACCCGCCCCGCCGGCAGGCCAACGGCAAGGATCAGGTGGATGGCGAGCTGGCCCTGCTGGAGGCCCTCACCCACGAAGTCAGGACCCCCCTGGCCACGATCCGCACCCTGATTCGCTCCATGCTGCGGCGCAAGGACTTGCCCACGGTGGTGCGCCAACGGCTGGAGCAGATCGACGGGGAATGCAGCGAACAGATCGACCGCTTCGGGCTGATTTTTCTGGCCGCCGAACTCCAGCGCCAACCCGGCAGCGGCAGTCCCTTGCCGGCCAGCGAGCTGGCCCGCACCGATCTGAGCGCCCTGCTGCACCAGCTGGAAGACCTGTGGAGCCGCCAATTGGCCCGACGGGGCCTGCAACTCGTGCTGGCCATCAGCGACGATCTGCCGCCGGTGCTCAGCGACCCCAGCCGGCTGGAAACAATGCTCGGCGGCCTTATGGATCGTTTCAGCCGCACCCTCAGAACTGGCAGCCTGGTGCTGGTGCGGCTGCGGCCCGCTGGCTCGCGCCTGAAACTGCAGCTCAGCAGTGATGACCAGGAGCCCAGGGATGGCCTGCCGGTTGCCGCTGCGGCCGAACCGGTGGGACCCGTATTGAGCTGGAACCCCTCCACGGGGGGGTTGCAATTGAGCCAACAGGCCACCCGCCGCCTCTTCCACCGTTTGGGCGGGCGGCTGACCGAACGGGGCGCCAGCTCCCTGACCGTGTTCTTCCCCCTGGCGGATCGCCAAGGCTGAGCCCGCCGGGTCCGTTTGTTGACGGGTGTGAAGACTGGGAGCAAGGCAGCGGTTCTGGCAAAAACACGGTGCTAGCTTCCCGTGCAAACGGACTGCGAGCCATGCCAGCGACGGCCCTCAACGGTCAACTCCCCAAGTTCATCGGCAGCACGGGTGGCTTGCTGAACTCGGCCGAAACCGAAGAGAAATATGCAATCACCTGGACCAGCGATGCGGCCCAGGTGTTTGAACTACCTACCGGCGGCGCGGCGGAGATGAACGCCGGCGAAAACATCATGTATTTCGCTCGCAAAGAGCAGTGCCTGGCCCTCGGCACCCAGCTGCGCACCAAGTTCAAGCCCCGCATTGAGGATTACAAGATCTACCGGATTTACCCCGGTGGTGACACAGAATTCCTGCATCCCAAGGACGGAGTCTTCCCAGAAAAAGTCAACGAAGGCCGGCCCATGGTCGGCCACAATGCCCGTCGGATTGGCGAAAACCCCAACCCCGCCGGACTCAAATTTAGCGGCAAGGAGCCCTATCAAGTCTGATCTCGGCCAGCCCTTGGCCCTATAACTGCGGGGCCGATTGCCCCGTTTTTTTTTGCCCGCCTGCGCCCCGATGCCGGGTTCCCAACCCAGTCCAGACCTTGACGCCCTCAGGGTCCTTGCCAAGCAGGGATCCACCTACATACCGCTCTGGAAACGCTGGCCCGCCGATCTGGAAACGCCTCTCACCACCTGGTTGAAGGTGGCCGAGGACAGTCGCCAGGGAGTTCTGCTGGAGTCGGTCGAAGGCGGTGAGCGGCTTGGCCGCTGGAGCTTTGTGGTCTGCGACCCCCTCTGGACCCTCACCTGGCGGGGTGAGCGGGGCGAACGCCGCTGGCGCGATGGGGGCCAGGAGCTGCTGGCGGGCAATCCCTTCAGCTGGCTGCGCGAACAGCTGGCAGACCTCAAGCCAGCCCCGGTCCCGGGGCTGCCCCCCGTGGGGCAGTTGTTTGGCATGTGGGGTTATGAGCTGATCCGCTGGATCGAACCCACCGTGCCGGTGCACCCCACGGCGGCCGGGGATCCACCAGATGGCTGCTGGATGTTGGCGGACAGCATGTTGGTGTTCGACCAGGTCAAACGCCAGATCACGGCCGTGGCCTACGCCGATCTCAGCCACAACGCCGACCCCCAACGGTCCTGGCAACAGGCTGCCGAGCGCATTGCCCGCCTCGAAGCCCGCATGCATGGCCCCCTGCCCGCCCACGCCATTCCCCTCGACTGGCGGGAGGAGCACGGACTGGATCTGACAACCACGCTGGCGACCCGCAGCAATTACAGCCAGCCGAGCTTTGAGGCGGCGGTCCAGACGGGCCGGGAGCACATCGCCGCCGGCGACGTGTTTCAGCTGGTGCTGAGCCAGCGGCTGGAAACCAGGGTGCGTCGAGATCCCTTCGACCTCTACCGCAGCCTGCGGATGGTCAATCCCTCTCCTTACATGGCCTTCTTCAACTTCGGGGACTGGTATCTGATTGGCTCCAGCCCCGAGGTGATGGTGCAGGCCGAACCCCTGGGCGGCGAGGTGGTGCGGGCCTCCCTGCGGCCGATCGCCGGCACCCGCCCCCGGGGGGCCAACCCCGCCGAGGATGCCAGCCTGGAGCAAGAATTGCTCGCCGATCCCAAGGAACGGGCCGAACACGTCATGCTGGTGGATCTGGGCCGCAACGACCTGGGTCGGGTCTGTCAACCGGGATCGGTGCGGGTCGAAGAGCTGATGGTTATCGAGCGTTACTCCCACGTCATGCACATCGTCAGCCAGGTGGAGGGCCTGTTGGCCAAGGGCTACGACATCTGGGATTTACTGATGGCCTGCTTTCCGGCCGGTACCGTCAGCGGCGCCCCCAAAATTCGGGCCATGCAATTGATTCATGACCTCGAACCCCAGGCCCGTGGCCCCTACTCCGGGGTTTACGGGGCCGTGGACTTAGGTGGTGCCCTCAATACGGCCATCACCATCCGAACCATGGTGGTTCTGCCCGCTGGTAACGGTGATTGGCGGGTGCTGGTCCAGGCCGGAGCGGGCATCGTGGCCGACTCCGATCCGGCCAGCGAGTTCGAGGAAACCCTTAACAAGGCCCGCGGCATGCTCAAGGCCATCGCCTGCCTGGACCGCCCCAGTGAGGCAGCAGCGTGAGCGGCCCCCTTTTGCTCAAGGGCTTCGAGGTGGAGATGTACACCGGTTGGCCGGACGGCACGGTGGTTGGTTGTGCCGCCGAGGCCGCCGGGTCCCTGCCGGGATTCGTCACGGAACCCGACAATCGCAACCTGGAGTACACCACGGTCCCGGAAGCCAACTACGGGCGCCAACTCCAACTGCTCTTGGAGCCGAGAAGCCAACTGCGCCAATGGCTCCAGCCTCGCGGCCTAACCATTTTGCCCGGCAGCACGCTGAGCCTGGGGGACACCGGTCAGTTCGTGCGATCCGACCCCAGCAATGACTATCACGCCACCATCGAGCGGACCTATGGCACCCGGGTGGTCACCGCCAGCGTGCACATCAACCTGGGCCTGGACAACACCCACCAGATCTTCACGGCGTTGCGGCTGCTGCGTTGCGAGGGTGCCCTGATGCTGGCCCTCAGTTGCAGTTCCCCCTTCCTGGACGGTGCGGTGACGGGAGCCCAGTCCCAACGCTGGTTGCAGTTTCCGCTGACGCCGCCCCAGGTGCCCCTGTTTCAAAGCCACGCCCACTATGTGGAATGGATGGGAGAGCAACTGGCCGCAGGGGCCATGCACAACGTTCGCCATCTCTGGACCTCGGTGCGACCCAATGGCGATAATCGTCCCCATGATCTCAACCGGGTCGAGATCCGCATCTGTGACCTGATCAGCGATGCCCGCGTGCTCTGCGCCATCACCGCCTGGGCCGAGCTGAGGGTGCTGCAATTGCTCCAGGACGAAGACCGGCTTGATCCCCTGCGGGCCAGCCAATTCACGGCCCCGGAGCTGGCCCTCCTGGCCGATGCCAACGACCGGGCCGTCGCCCGAGACGGATTGGACGCGGTGCTGCGCCACTGGCGCGACGGCCGACCGATCAGGGCCAGGGATTGGATCGAAACCGAACGGGGCGCCATGGCCCCCCTGGCCGCCAACCTGCGGCTTGACAGCGTGCTCGCCCCCTTGACGGCGGTGCTGCGGGACGGCAATGAGGCCAGCCGCTGGCTGGCGCGGCAGCGCCAGGGGGAGAGCATCCGCGCCATCATTAGCAGCGAAGCCAGGGCCATGGAAAAGCGGGACATCGCCCAGCTGGCCAGCGTCGCGACAGACCGAACACCCCTTTTGGGATGATCATGGCTCCCTCCTCCGCCTCGCCGACACCCATGAGGGAGTCAGCCGCTACGGGCCCAGCGCCCCTTGCCATCGCTGCCCACCCAGGGGCGACGGGGGTGATTCGGGTGCTGGGCGAACGCCTCGAATTGGTCGAGGACCTCTGGCTCACCATCCTGCGCAGCGAATGCGGTCCCCAGCAGCTCGAAAGGTTGCTGCGTCTCAAGGAGCTCGTCGGCCCCCTGCATCCGGCGGAGACGGCAGCTGGGGACAGCGACACTCCCAGCAGCAAGAGTGAGCAAATCGTGGCGGTGATCCAGGCGATGGATCTGGCCGACGGCATCGCCGCGGCCCGCGCCTTCTCCCTGTATTTCCAACTGATCAACATCCTCGAACAGCACATCGAGGAAGACAGCTATCTAGAAAGCTTGCGCAGCGCCCCTGCCCCCGCCAGCAGCGATCCTTTCCTGCCGCCCCTGGCTGCCCAGAGTTCCCCGGCCACGTTTCGCCAACTGTTTGAGCGACTGCGGGCCCTCAATGTGCCTCCAGCCCAGCTGGAAAACCTGCTGCGGCAGCTCGACATCCGTCTGGTGTTCACGGCCCACCCCACCGAGATCGTGCGCCACACCGTGCGTTACAAGCAGCGGCGGGTGGCCGCCCTGATCCAGAAGCTGCAACTGGACAGCCCGCTGGGAGCCGATGAACAGCAGCGACTGCGCTCGCAACTGGAGGAGGAGATCCGACTCTGGTGGCGCACTGACGAACTGCACCAGTTCAAGCCCTCCGTGCTTGATGAGGTCGATTATGCCCTGCACTACTTCCAGCAGGTGCTCTTCGATGCCATGCCGCAATTGCAGACCCGGCTGCGCATGGCCCTGGCCGCCAGTTATCCCGATGTGACACCGCCTCGCGAAAGCTTCTGCACCTTTGGTTCCTGGGTGGGGGCAGATCGCGATGGCAACCCCTCCGTGACACCGGAGATCACCTGGCGGGCAGCTTGCTATCAACGCCAGCTAATGCTGGAGCGCTACACCAAAGAGGTGTCCGAACTGCGCGATCAGCTAAGTATCTCCATGCAGTGGAGCCAGGTGGGACCAGCGTTGCTGGAGTCCCTGGAGATGGACCGACTTCGCTTCCCTGAAATCTACGACGAACGGGCTGCCCGTTATCGCCTTGAGCCCTACCGGCTCAAGCTCAGCTACATGCTTGAACGTCTCGAACTCAGCCAGGAGCGCAACCGCCAGCTATCTCGCAGTGGCTGGGAATTTCCGGGCGATGGCCACAGCGGTGTCAGCACGGCCCTTGGCAGCATTGCCCCCGCCAATTCCTGGTCCCAAGAACTCCATTACGGCTCGGAGGACGATTTTCGGGCCGACCTTGAACTGATCCGCGACAGCCTCCATGTCACGGGACTGCACTGTGAAGCCCTCGAAGATCTGCTCAGCCAGGTCCATATCTTTGCCTTCAGCCTGGCCAGCCTGGACATCCGCCAGGAAAGCACCCGTCACAGCGATGCAATTGACGAACTGACCCGCTATTTGCAGCTCCCCAAGCCCTACGGCGACATGGGAGAAGACGAGCGGGTGACCTGGCTGCTGGCCGAACTGCAGACCCGGCGCCCCCTGATCCCTCCAGCGGCCCGCTGGAGCGACAGCACGGCCGAAACGATGGCGGTGTTCCGGATGTTGCAGCGTTTGCAACAGGAATTCGGCAGCCGCATCTGCAGGACCTACGTGATTTCCATGAGTCACACGGTGTCCGATCTGCTGGAGGTGTTGCTGCTGGCCAAGGAGGCCGGTCTGGTGGATCCCCAGAGGCCCCGTTCCAGCCTGCTGGTGATTCCGCTCTTCGAAACCGTGGAGGACCTGCAGCGGGCCCCCGATGTGATGGGGCGCCTGTTTCAAGAACCTTTTTACCGCAAATTGCTGGAAGATGAAGGCGGCCAGCCTCTGCAGGAGGTGATGCTGGGCTACTCCGACAGCAACAAGGACTCGGGCTTTCTGGCCAGCAACTGGGAAATCCACCGCGCCCAGATTGCCCTGCAACAGCTCTCCAATCAGCACGAGGTGGCTCTCCGCCTCTTCCATGGCCGCGGTGGATCGGTGGGACGCGGTGGCGGCCCCGCCTACCAGGCGATCCTGGCCCAGCCCAGTGGCACCGTGCAGGGGCGGATCAAGATCACCGAACAGGGGGAGGTGCTGGCCTCCAAATACTCCTTGCCGGAGCTGGCCCTTTACAACCTGGAAACGGTGACCACGGCGGTCCTGCAGAACAGCATGATCACCACACCTTTAGATGCCACCCCGAACTGGAACGCCTTGATGGAGCGGCTGGCCCAGCGCTCCCGCAACCATTATCGGGCCCTCGTCTACGACAACCCGGATCTGGTGGCCTTCTTCCAGCAGGTCACCCCGATCGAGGAAATCAGCAAACTGGAGATCTCCAGCCGGCCGGCACGGCGTAAGAGTGGCGCCCGCGACCTATCCAGCCTGCGGGCCATTCCCTGGGTGTTCGGTTGGACCCAAAGCCGTTTCCTGCTGCCCAGCTGGTATGGGGTGGGCCATTCCCTGCAGGCCGAGTTGGATGCGGATCCCGAACAAATGGACCTGCTGCAGTTGCTCTATCAACGCTGGCCTTTCTTTCGCATGCTGATTTCCAAGGTGGAAATGACCCTTTCGAAGGTGGATCTCGACCTTGCCCAGCACTACGTGCGCAGCCTCGGCAGGGAGGAGAACCGGGAGGCCTTCGAACTGATCTTTGCTGCCATTGCCAGCGAATTCACCCTCACCCGCGATCTGGTGTTGCGCATTAGCCACCACACCCGGCTGCTAGATGGCGATCCTGCCCTGCAGCTTTCGGTCGATCTGCGCAACCGCACCATTGTGCCCTTGGGCTTCCTGCAAGTGGCTCTGCTGCGGCGCCTGCGCAACCAGAACCGCCAACCCCCCATGAGTGAGGGCCAGGAGACCGGCGGCGGCGCTGATCGCAACTACAGCCGCATCGAACTGCTGCGTGGTGCCTTGCTCACCATCAATGGCATCGCGGCTGGCATGCGCAACACGGGATGACGCCCGAATCCCTCTTGATTCCTTTCCGTACTAGCTCCCCATCCCTGCCGCGCCTGCCCCAGGGTTACGCCATCGTTTCCGTACCTGACCTAACCAGTGCGGATCTCAACTACCTGTTGGGCGCCTGCGGCGAACTCCCCCGTACAGCAACCATTTGGCAGCGGGTCCTGGAACGCAGCGCCTGGCATCTCGGTGTCCACAATGCCAACGGCCAGTGGGTGGGCTTCATCCGCGCCACCACGGACCAGGCGCTCAACGCCAACC
>Ga0209088_10000920_pt1 | contig 19816 bp, 20 predicted proteins | sample S_140625_EF_Meta_FD_187324 | JGI IMG/M metagenome (GOLD analysis project Ga0209088, IMG submission 187324) | Freshwater microbial communities from Lake Simoncouche, Canada to study carbon cycling - S_140625_EF_MetaG (SPAdes) (version 2) | ecosystem: Environmental > Aquatic > Freshwater > Lake ... | reverse complement strand
TATCGACTCCCTCGCCCAATGGGTTGGCGAGAAAACACACCAAACCCCTTGGCCCGCCCGCACCGCCCTCCTATCCCTCGGCCTCCTACTCAGCCTTTTTTTGACTGTGGTTCCTCTAACAAAATGGACCTTTCGCGTCCCGACCTTCCTTTCCCTTCTCGCTTGGCTCGCCGCACTCACTACCGCTTGCACGATCTCCTCTCTCCTTCGGACAAAACTACCCCCAATCCCAGACGCCCTCGTAGAAAAAGCGAAGCTTCCAGCCCCCTAATCACCCAGAGCCTGCTCCAACTTCTTGCGCGTCGGCTCGAACGAGGCCGGATCGGGTGAAGCAGGCGGGTCAATATTCGGCCCGATCACTAAACGACAGATCGAACCAGGAATCGGAATTTGGAATCGATCCCACGAGGGCAGTTCCCACTTCCAGCTGTAATGAAGCGTTGCTGGAATAATCGCCACCCCACTCGCCGCGGCGACTGCCAAAACTCCATCCTGTACTTTTCCGCGCGGTCCCCTCGGCCCATCAGGCGTAATCACAATATCCCGCGCTCCCTTCTGCCCCAACTCCCGAACCATCTCCAGCATCGCGCCTACTCCCCCTTTGGAAGAAGATCCCCTTGCCGTATCTAAACCAAAACGACTCGCCACCCGCGAAATAAACTCCCCATCCCGACTCCGGCTAATCAAAACCAAGCACTTCCTCCGCGCGCAAAACCGTTCATACACATACGACATCAAAAGAATCCGATTATGCCAAAATACGAAAATGCGAGGATCCCTCTCCTCTTGTTGCAAAATTTGATCCGGATCCTGGAGACGAAACCGAATCGTCCAAGCCAGCGCACGAATCAGTGCCGCCACCAAAGGGGGACTGTATTCCGCTAAAAATCTCTTCATGCGAAAGGCCTCCGATTCCACCACCGCGTGATCGATCTCCAAGGCGTCTCCAAAACAAGCTCACGCAACAGCTCCTCCGTCGTGCTGGCCCTCGCCTCCTCAATCCTGCGCAGCGCAACCATCGCAGGGATCAAAATTAAAGTGATCGTAACGTAAAGAATGACAAATCGGTTCACCTCAACTCCTACTCCAAACTTTACGGACTGCATCGCATCCGTTAACAGCCCCCAGCCCAACGGGGCCAACCCCGCCACCAAACTGGCAGCCACGCTGAAGAGGGCAAAGAAATGACTGCGCCCCATGGCAGGCACGGTGGCCATCAAAAGTCTCATGTGGGCGCTATTGTAAAGTGCTAGTCCAACTCCCGCAGTGGCCTGCTGGAACAAAATCGTGCCCCACTGAAAAGGAAGAAGATGAGCTGCCACCGCCCCCCATCCCAACCAGTGAATTCCGAAAATAAAAGCCGCCAGACCCAGCACGGGACGGCTTCCCACCCGATCCAACATCTTTCCCGTCGCCAAGGAAGTCAGGACAAAGATGCTGCCCCAGATCAAATGCAGAATCATGAACTTCGAATCGGAGCACCCCAGCTGATCCCGCGCGAATGGGATAAAGATCAACCCCCCGCCCGATAGGGCCAACATCATCATCGAATGAAAGATCACGAGCTTCAGAAAAGGCCCGTGCTGAAGCATCGCCCTCCACGGGACCTCCTCTCCCCCCTCCTTGGCCGAGGGAGAGACTGGTGCATCAGGAATCTTCTTCAGATAAATCAACGACATCCCCGCGAGAATCAAACTCGCCGCAAATAACGCCCCAAACGCAGAAGCCCGCTCTGCCCACTGCAGGTAGACCGCACTCAACGCCACAGTCAGCAGCAGTGCGGACTGGGAGGCCGCCTGATCCATCGACAAGAATCTTCCCCGCACCGATTCGGGAACAATCGCACTGATCCATGGCAAATATCCACTGAGAGAAATCCCCCTCGCAATATTGAAAAGAAATAAAAGAAATAAAACGAGGATCTGCCGCGTCGATTCATCCACTGGAAGCGGAAGGCTCACCACCAATGCTACTCCCCCAATCATGAAGCTACGGCTGATCCACCCCCTCAAGACGAAAGTACGATATCCGATTCTCTCCACAAATCGGGCCGCTGGGATTTGAAAGATGTTCATCAGCGCTCCCAGAGCCGCGATTACCCCCAGAACGGTTGCCGAAGCCCCCAATTTTTTAAAGTAGAGCATCATGGGCAGCCCCATGATGAGATAGAAGGAGCTAGTGTTAAAAACCTGGAAGAGAAACGCGTTGAGCAACGGCCCTCGGGCCAGCCCAAACCCGCTCCCCTTCACGCCGAAATCTCTCGGGGGCGGAGAAGCGGAAAAAAGATCACTTCCCGTATCGAATCAGATCCAGACAAAAGCATCGCCAACCGGTCAACCCCCAAACCCATGCCCCCCGCAGGAGGCATCCCACTTTGCAAAGCCTCCAAAAAATCCTCGTCCACTTTTTGAGTATGCTCCCCTACCTGATGGCGGAATCGCTCGGCCTGGAGTAGCGGGTCGTTCAACTCCGAATAGCCGGGAGAAATCTCCTGCCTACCCAAAATAAGTTCGAAAACATCTACCACCGTCGGGTCTTCTCGATTCAGCTTCGCTAAAGGCACCAGCTCCGCCGGAAGATGAGTGATGAAAACAGGGTTCACCGCTTGGCCCTCCACCTTTTTTTCAAATACCTTTTGCGTAATGTCCGCCGCCGCCAGCTTCGGCTCCAACTCTAAGCCCAACTCCCTACCCTTTTTTTCCATAGCATCACGGGAAAGCTGAAACCAGTCCGTCCCCGCTACCTCCATCACCGCATCCCGATACTTTTTCCTTGGCCAAGGCCCAGTGAAATCGATCACCGATCCATCACTTTGCGTGACTTGGGCCCCACCCGTTAACTCCCGGGCAGCCCCACCAATCATTTCCTCCACCAAACTGGCCATCCCCTCGAAATCAGAATAGGCCCAATAAGCCTCCAGCATCGTGAACTCCGGGTTGTGTTTGCGAGAAATCCCCTCATTACGAAAATTCCGGTTGATCTCAAACACCTTCTCCATTCCCCCTACCAGTAGCCGCTTCAAATACAGCTCAGGAGCGATTCTCAAAAATAGATCCATTCCCATCGCGTGATGCCGAGTCTGAAAAGGCTCCGCCGCCGCACCGCCAGCCACCGCCTGCATCATCGGCGTCTCCACCTCCGTAAACCCTTTGCTATGCAAAAATTCTCTTAAATATCTCACTAGCCGAATTCGCAGATCCAGCGCCTTGCGCGACGCCTCATTCGAAATTAAATCGAGATGCCTTTGCCGATGACGCGTCTCCACATCCACCAACCCGTGCCACTTGTCCGGCAAAGGGACCAACGACTTGGTCAATAGGGTGAAATTTTCTACCCTGACCGATGGCTCCCCCGCCTTCGTGGTAAAAAGTGTGCCCTCAACTCCCACGATATCCCCCAAATCTAGAAGCTGAAATACCGCCAACTCTTTTTCAGGCAGGGCTGGCTTTTGCACGTAAATCTGCAACCGCCCGACCCGATCCTGAAGATGCAAAAATTGGCTTTTCCCCATATCTCGGTGGGATACGACCCGTCCTGCTAATCTTACCCTACGCCCCTCCTCCCATCGCCCACGAATTTCCTCTGTCGTTTCCGTTCCAGGAAAAGCCGCCCCGAATGGATCAACACCCAGTTGGCGTAGCTGCTCTAACTTTTGACGTCGCGCAGCCAGCAAGGGGGCAAGATCTTCACTCATCGAAACTCATCTCTAGCGTAATCTGCCTCTACTTGAAAGAGTTAGCCTTCACCCCCTATTCCCTGCCCGCTCCGGTTTAGTTCACCAATTCGGGATAAACTCGCTGAGCCAGCTCAACCAGAATCTTTCGGCTCTCTTCCCCAGAATCCATTCCAAGCATCTTTTCCGCCAAAGCCTGACACTCACTGTAATTCAAACTCTGAACGGCTTTCTTCACCCTCGGAATCGCCACTGAACCCATGCTCATCTCATCGACCCCCAATCCCAACAAAATCGGTGTCATGGTAACGTCGCCAGCCATCTCCCCGCATACACCGACCCAAATCCCATTTGCGTGCGCCGCCTCCACCACCCTTCGTATTAAACCCAACACCGCAGGATGCGTCGGCTGGTATAATGAAGCCACCCGCTCATTGGTCCGATCTGCCGCAAGCGTGTACTGAGTCAGATCATTCGTTCCAATACTAAAGAACTGAACCAGTGGGGCCAAACGATCTACAATCAAAGCCGCTGAGGGAACTTCAATCATGGCACCCGCCTCCACCTCTGCCGCAGCAGGAATATCCGCCGCCTTCAACTCCTCTCTGGCCTCCCCTAATAATCCCAAGGCCGCAACCAACTCCTCACGAGTTGCAATCATTGGAAACATGACACGCACCTTGCCCCCAGGGTTGGATCGGCATATCGCACGAAGCTGGGTCTTGAATAAATCCGGTTTTTCTAAGCAGTACCGAATCGCCCTCCAACCTAAAAAGGGATTCGCCTCAGGGTCCAACCCCTGATGGGAGGGCAACTTATCCCCTCCTAAATCTAAAGTCCGGATAATAGCCAAATGAGGTCGCGAACTCTGCACCACCTGCTGATAAATATTCGTTTGCTCATCCTCACTGGGAAACTGGACCCGATTTAGAAACAAAAACTCCGTGCGATACAGTCCAACCCCCTCCGCACCGCTCTCTGTGATCAGGGGCAAATCCTCTGGTAGTTCCACATTGGCCGATAACACCAATCGTCTTCCGTCTCGAGTGGTTGCAGGTGTATCCCGCAAAACCTCCAAACTCTGCTCTACCGCCTGACGCCGCTTCTCAATCTGCCCGTACTCGTACCGCGTCTGCTCCGTCGGATAAACAATCAGAAGCCCCGCATACCCATCCAAAATGATGGGCGCCCCCTGCTCGACCTGAGCTAACACGCTGTGCAACCCAACCACCGCAGGAATATTCAACGAACGAGCCATGATGGCCGTGTGCGAAGTAGTGCTCCCCACCTCGGTTGCAAATCCCAGTGCTAACTGCCGATTCAGAAGAGCCGTATCCGACGGACTCAAGTCATGCGCTAGAATAATACTCGGCGCATCCAGCGAGTAGAGATCCGCCAGCTTACGACCGAGCAGGTTATAAATCACCCTTCGTCCCACATCTGAAATATCTGCAGCTCTCTCACGCAGATACGGATCCTCCATCTCCTTCATGCTTTGCGCATAGGCATGAATCACGTGTTGGTAAACGTGCTCCACACATACTTTCCGTAGCTCCAACTGTCTGCGCACCGCCGTAGCAATCGTACTGTCGGCCGCCACTAAAAGATGCGCCTCAAAAATCTCCGTCTGCCCTTCCCCAAGTGAACGGGCAAGGTGATCCTTAATTCCTTGAATCTGCTCCCGAGTTTTAAGGAGCGCCGACTCTAATCTTCGCAACTCATCAGGAATCTGGGACTCCTCGATCGGAGTAGGACGCACCCGAACCTCCTCATGAGAAAAAATGGCCAACCGGCCGCTTACCACCCCAGGGGAAGCAGGAATGCCGGCGAGACGGAGCTCCGTGCCGGAAACAGAAGAGGGTTTGTCGGAAGCAATCACGGGAGAAACTATCTCCCTTCCACCTACTCCTCGTCGAACTTTCTTTCTATCAATTCGCGTAACGATTGGATGGCAGTCTCCGCTCCGGGCCCTGCCGCCCGCAGGCTGATTTTAGAGCCCATCCCTGCCGCCAACATCATCAACCCCATAATACTCTTCCCGTTAATTGTTTCTCCGTCCTTTTCTACTAAAATCTCGCACGCGTGTCGGTTCGCCTCCCGGACAAACATTGCGGCAGGACGCGCATGCAGACCCAGCCGGTTTTTAATCGCAACCTCTTGAGAAGCTTTTTCTGCACCCGCTGCACTCATCTTTACCCGTCCTTTAACTTAAGTCGGCTCATCAACTTTTCGTTAAACTCTAAAGCCGAAAATTGCCCCATCGTCTTCATCTTCTGATCCAAGGCCGCCACTTGGACTAATCCCGCAAGATCCCGCCCAGGCCGGATCGGAAGTTTCACATGGGGAATCTTCATCCCCAAGATCTCGTAAAATTGCTGATCCAGCCCCGTCCTTTCAATCTCTTCCACTTTGTCCCACTCCGCCAAAGTGACCACCAGATCCAACCGCTTTTCCGTTCGAATCGCCCGCCCTCCAAAGATCGCCGCCACATTAATAATCCCAATTCCCCGTACTTCCATAAACGTCCGCGTCACTTCAGCCGAAGTCGCCATTAACTCCCGCCCCTCCAAAAGCCGCAGCCGGGTAATGTCATCCGCTACCAACGAATATCCCCTCTCTACCAAACCCAATGCACATTCACTTTTCCCCACCCCACTCTCTCCTCGAATCAGCACCCCCACCCCCATGATGTCCACCATACTTCCGTGCTCGCTGGTCGTGGGGGCAAAATCCTCCTCCAGACACAGAGTGATCAGATTCACCAACCGGGGCGTTGGAATCGGCGAAATGAAAATTGGAACCTTCGCCTTCTGGGCCTCTTTTAAAATGATCGTCGGAGGCCGATTATCCCGACTGAAAACAATACATGGGATTTTCCGATCTAAAATGGCCCGAATCCGGGCCTGCCGAGTGGCCAAATCCAGCGTGTGGAAATAGCTGATCTCACTCTTCCCGATCAACTGCACCCGTCGGAATGCAAAATATTTAATAAATCCCGTGAGCGCCATCCCCAACCGATTTACCGCGCCTTCCCGGATCAACCGCCCCATCCCTTCCTGCCCTGCGACCAGCTTCAGCTGCAGCCGTGCCGCGTGTTGCGTATAAAAATGTTCCACGGAAACTGTTAAAGGCTTTTTCATTCGGAAAATCTCCTACCCAGCATACCCTTGAGGGTGGGCCCGATGCCAATTCCATGCGCTGGTTAAAATCTCCTCCAACCCAGAATGCTTGGGCTTCCACCCCAGCTCTCTTTGCAACTTATGGGACCCCGCCACCAAAGCGGGGGGATCCCCCGCCCGAGCGGGCTGCGCACGGGTCGGAATGGGTCGCTGCGTCACTTTTTTTGCCGTCTCAATCACCTGTTTCACAGAATAGCCGTTCCCCGTGCCCACATTGAAAAACCCAGTCTTATCCCGATCCAACGCCAGAATGTGGGCCGAGGCCAAATCTTTCACATGAATATAATCCCGGATACAGGTCCCGTCGGGAGTTGCATGCTGCTCCCCAAAAACCTCCACCACTTCCCGCTGCCCCAAGGCCGTCAATAAAACATTCGGAATTAAATGGGTTTCGATACGATGATGCTCTCCCCGATCCTGCGACGCTCCCGACGCGTTAAAATATCGTAAGGCAGTTGGAATCAACCCATGCACATTCGCATACCAAGTCAAAATCTGTTCAAAAACCAATTTTGAGTGCCCGTAGGGATTAATTGGTTTTTGTGGGGTCTGCTCATCCATCGGCACCTTTTCAGGCAGCCCATACGTTGCACAAGTGGAGGAAAATATGATTTTTCTACATCCACACGCAACCATCGCGTCCAGAAGATTGACCCCTCCCGAAACATTGACCCGATAGTAAAGCGAGGGATCCTTCATGCTTTCAGGAACGAGCGCCTTGCCGGCGAAATGAATGACAGCCTCGGGTTTATGCTCAGCTAAAGCCCGATGCAAAAGATCCCTGTCCGCTAAATCTCCCTGCAAAAAATGAGCCTGAGGATGAACGGCCGCGCGATGGCCTTCACTTAAATTATCCCAAACCACCACGCCGTGGCCCGCGGCGATCAACTCCTCCACGCAAACTGAGCCGATATAGCCCGCGCCGCCAGTAACCAAAACTTTCATGAACGAAAAGAGAGCGTCCCTACTCCTTTAAATTCATGGCCAACAGGAATTCCACATTGTTCTTGGTCTTCTTGAGCCGACCCAAGAGCAACTCCATCGCCTCCACCGGCGGTAAAGAGGATAGTGCCCGTCGCAAAATATGAATTCGGGGCATCTCATCCGCATGATACAAGAGCTCCTCTTTTCGCGTTCCCGATTTGGGAATGTTGATGGCGGGATAGATCCGCTTGTCCACCAGGGCGCGATCCAGATGAATCTCCATATTCCCCGTACCCTTAAACTCCTCGAAGATTACCTCGTCCATCTTGCTGCCCGTGTCCACAAGAGCGGTGGCAATGATCGTTAAGCTACCCCTCTCCTCCAGATTCCGAGCCGCCCCGAAAAATCGTTTGGGCTTGTGCAACGCATTGGCATCCACACCGCCCGAGAGAATCTTTCCGCTGTGGGGTTGCATCGTGTTGTACGCCCGAGCCAGACGAGTGATGCTATCCAAAAGAATCACCACATCCGTTCCCTGCTCCGCTAACCGTTTAGCCCTCTCAATGACCATTTCAGCAATATGCACGTGCCGATCCGGTGGCTCATCAAAGGTAGAGCTGATCACTTCGCCCTGAACCGACCTCGCCATATCCGTCACCTCCTCCGGACGCTCATCGATCAGGAGCACGATTAAATGTGCCTTTGGATTATTCGCCGTGATTGCGTTAGCAATCTTTTGCATCAAAACCGTTTTTCCTGTCCTTGGCGGAGCTACAATCAAACCTCGCTGCCCGAATCCAATCGGGCTGATGAGATCAAATGCCCGCATCGCCATATCTTTCAGCTTCTCATTTTCCAACATCAACCTCCGGTTCGGAAACAGAGGCGTCAAATTATCAAAATGAATCGGGGGCTTGCGCTTCACAACGTCCTCCCCACTCACCGTTTCCACAGTCGCTAGGGAGAAGTAGTGCTCCTTCTGCCGGGGAGAACGAATCTCCCCCCCCACCCGATCTCCCCGCCGTAATCCGTATTTACGAATCAGACCAGGATTGACGTAGATATCCTCTCGCGTGGCCAAATAGTTATTTGCCTGCAACCGCAGAAATCCGTACTGGTCAGGCAGAATTTCTAAAATTCCCTCCCCCGCGACTCGGCCGTTTTCCATCGCATGCCGATGCAAAATTTCGAAAATCAACTCGTACTTCAACATTCCACCAGCGTTTTCCACCCCGACTTCCCCCGCCTTATCCAGCAACTCCTGAAAAGGCATCTTCTGTAAATCGTCCAGTCGCAATAAGGGACCCGTGGGCCGAGGCTCCTCAGCCGCAGGAGCATCCCCCCCGCCATCTTGATGTCCACCCTCCGGCCCACGCCGATAATTGTCGTAATCATTCCTCGCATAACCGCGTCCCCCACCATATCCACGCCCACCACGTCCGCCCCGCCGCTGAAACCGACGCGGCCCATAGTCATTGCGTGGGCCAAAATCGCCCCCGCCCTGTTGCCTTCCGTAATCTTGGTTTCCCTGATCTTGTCCGTCACCGTTCATAATTTTACTTTCTCGCTCCGTTCACCAGCGAACCCTGCCCTGACCCTTGGGGTTCAGGCCAAGCGATCCACCTGATCACGTAGCAAATCCAAACTTCCTTCATTCCATAAAACTTGGTCGCATGCTTGGGCTTTTTTTTCAATCGCCCACTGCTTCCCCATCCAAAAGTCGATCGCCTCGGGCGATAGACCCCGTTCCGCCAACCGCCGCCGAGAAACCGATTCCCGACACCCGATTGCAACTTTTCGATCGAAGGACTCCTCAACCCCAGCTTCGAAAAGGAGGGGGATGATTACCGCCACCGAACGGTGGGGTTGGAGGCGCAAACTTTCGCTAACTTCAGATTTCCAAGTTTTTCGTACCAGAGGATGGATCAAGCTGTTGACAGTGGCGGTGGTAGAGGAATCTCGTATCATCGTCGCGGCCAACAACCCGCGGTCCAAGTTCTTCGAGGAATCTAGAATCCCCTCCCCCAGCGCGTCAACCAGTAATCGGTACCCCTCCGCCCCCTTCTCATACAGACAATGCACAATCTCATCCGCTTCGATCACCTTCCACCCCCTCTCCGCCAACATCTTGCCCACCGTACTTTTGCCTGCACCCATCGCCCCCGTGATCCCCACAACCCTCCCATGGCCGAGCTTGGCTACGTCTCCTTCTAAGGTTAACTTGTCTTGTCTCATAAATGGCGGCCGTAGTTCAGTTGGTAGAACTCCAGATTGTGATTCTGGCTGTCGCGGGTTCGAGTCCCGTCGGTCGCCCATCTTGATTCCATAGTTTCATAACTTTCTGGCCTCTTCCTCATCCCGTAAATGAGGTCCCCAACGCGCATCCGGCACGTTTAACTCATACCAATCTAAAAGCTGATTCGCCCTCACCCGCATCTCTCGCCAACGTTGCACTGCCCCATCTGCATCTTGCCAGGCCTTTTCCATCTCCGCTTTCTGCTCCTTACTTGAACCTGCTTCCACCGCCTGCCGATACCGGTAAATCGCCGGCCTTAAAAAAGGATCTGCTGTCGCTTCCAACCGAATCAACTCCACCGATAAAGAACTCGAAGCAGGCCCGCCTCGCACCACCGTCCTCGCCGCCTCTTTCGCCAACTCCCGAAGATGCTTCTGCGTCTCCTCAGGAGATTGCAGAAATCCCCCCACTCTCACATCCGGCTCCGCCAAAGTGCGCCGCCATGCCCCATCCTCCTCTGGACTGTCCGACCAGAATTTTCCCGGACACCCCACCGCTACCCACTCCTGAAACTTGATTCTGTGCCCAGCCGAGGTCGCCCTTCCCAAAAGTCGAGCCGCCAACAATCGCCGCAGATCCCGAGTCAACGAATCCGGTGCTAATTTCCCTTGCTCACTCCAAGATTGAATTTTTCCTAAACCCGCTTCCTCTCCTTCACTCGCCTTTGTCGCCACCCGATCTCTCATTCCCTTATCATCACCTGCTGCTCTCCCCACACACCCCTCCGCTACCCAGCGAATCGATCCTGTACCCTCTTTTTTTCCTGCACCGCCTCGGATTCTCGCCTGAATCACCTGCACCACCAAAGCAGCCGCAAAATCCTCTGCTTTTGGATCCCCCTCGATCCAATCTTTTCCATCCTCCTTCACGCACTTTACGCCACCCAACCCCTCCACCAGCTTTACCTTCAATATGAGCGGAGTGGACAGACAACTCGAAGTCAGCTCATCGAAAACATCCGTGGCCGCCACCGCCCCCTGCGCCACTCTCGTGGACTCCCCGAAATCTTTTCCCTCGACCGAAATTTTTAAACTTTTTCCCTCCGCTCGACCGATCGCCCCATCCGCTTTTCCTGAAAAGCAAAAAACTACCAAACAAAGAACCAGCCCCCGTGGGCTCACGTGCTTTTCCCAGACTTCCCTTCTCCACCCTTCGCCCCTCCGCCCCCATCCGACTTCTTCTTGTCTGCACTTTTTTCTCCACCCCCTGTCGCCTCCTTCGCAGCTTTTTTATACCCCGCGCTTCGGTAGTCGGTGATGTAAAAGCCGCTCCCCTTGAAAAGAAAACCCGCACCCGTCCCCATCTGCTTCTCAATCTTTCCTTTTCCCCAAACCTTCTTCGGACACTTGTCCTTCGGGCAAACCTTTAGCGGTGCATCGTTCATCGAATGAAAAATGTCTAAGTGCGCTTTACACTTTTTACAAACGTACTCGTAGGTCGGCATTACAACTCATCCTATCCTTTTCACCCCTATTTTTCCAGCCACAAAGCTTATGCCCGAACAAACACCAGACAGGCATTCTGACCCCCAAATCCAAAAGATGGCTTTAACACAACCTTCAACCCTCTTTTTCCCTCCCTCCTCACCGCGCGCACAGGGCACTCCGGATCCGTCCGCCACTCTTTTCCTAAAGTTGAAGGCAAAAAGTCCTCCGTAATCGACTGAACCGCCAAAACCGACTCCACCGCCCCACACGCCATCGACAAATGCCCAATTCTACTTTTCGGAGCGATCACCCATGGACTTCTCTCCCCAAACACCTCCCCCAACATTTTCGCCTCTGCGCGATCGTTCGCCACTGTCCCCGTTCCATGCGCGACCACTCCATCTACTTCATTCTCCGAAATCTCCCCATCCTCCAAACATTCCTTAACGCACGCTACCGCCTCCTCAGCGTCCTCCCGAGGATCCGTTGCCCTCCAGGCATCACAACCCACTGCCGCTCCCCTCACCTCCGCAAAAATCTTTGCCCCCCTAGCCTCCGCCTTGCTCCTCTCCTCCAACACCAAAAAACCAGCTCCCTCCCCAACCACAAATCCTGATCGCCCCAAACCAAAAGGCTGACAAGCCTCCTCCGGCTTTTCCCTAAATCCCCGCGCTAACGCCCCCAACCTTTCGTACCCCAACAATCCCCCCGGATGCGCTCTTCCATCTGCCCCTCCCGCCACCATTTCATCCACTTCCCCCTGACGAATCATCCAAAATGCCTCTGCAATCGCATGAGTCGACGCCGCACATGCCGCCAAACTTTCCACTCTCTCTCCCTCCAAACCCTCTTCCCTTGCCAAAATTTCCAACGGATCTTGTCCCTCCCTCTTCTCCCCAGGACCCGGCCACCCGATCGCCCCAGCGATTCCCGCCCCCTGACTAACCCCGCTTGATCTCATCGCCTCCTGCAAAGCCAATCTCGCCCAACGCAAACTTCTCCACTCCTCCCCCTTCTCCGACCTCTCTTCCACAATCTGTGCGGCTACTTGAACAGGCGCTTTCTCCCACCCCTCCCATTCCAATGCGTGGACAGCAGATTTCCCTCCCGCCACACCTTCCCAAAAAACCTTTCTCCCCACCCCATACCCCGTGACCGCTCCCATTCCCGTGATAACCACACGCCGGCTCACTTTTTCCCCTCCAACATCACCCTCAAGCGCTCCGCCAACTCCGCGACCGTGGGATCAGGTTGGGCAAAAAGAATTTTGTCCTCCAACGCTTTTCCTAACGCCTCCTCCAAGCGAAACGTCAGATCAATCCGATCGATACTCTCGGCCCCCAGATCCGCCCCCAACCGCTGCTTATCCAGTATGGAAACTTTTTTTCGCAACGTCTCCGCCACCGCTTTTCTCACTAGCTCTTTTAACTCTTCCGCCGTCCTCATTATTCTCCCTTCCATCCCCAAACCTCCGCCTGCGCCCCCTCTTTCGTGAGCCAAACCGACACCACCCACTCCACCCCCCGCACTCCCCACCGCTGAATTCGTCTTTCTATGTCCTCCTTGGAACTCTCTCTCTCCCTCACACTTTCGACAGGTCCTCTCGCACCAATCTCCGCCGCCAACTGCGCCGCCGGCAAATTCGGCAACCTCTCCAATAACCATAACGGCGATCTCTCTCTCCACCTCTCCACCACCTCCCTAGAACTCATCCCCTCTAACCACTCTGGCCAACTCCCCCCCTCCACCACTCCAATCACCCCCACTTTCCTACCCTCCTCCTTCCCCAATTTTCCCAATCCCCACGCCCGTAACCCCGCCCTCACCATCCACCCACCCCTCTCCCCCAACCACCTGCCCGCCTTGCCCTCCTCCCAAGGATCCACTCCCTCGTCCCCACTCCTCCACTCCGCACGCCTAAAAACCAAGAGCTTGCCCGCCCCGCCCCTTCGCTTATGATTTCGATCTTGTGTCTTCCCACCCGAAGCATTTCGGGGGACATGAGAATCAACCTTTACCATAGAAACATAGCGGTCCGTTGACCGCCCTCAAAATGGAGCCACTTCATCGGCTCCCACTCTAACCCAAGAAACTTAAACATATGACCAATTTCGAAACTCTTTTATCCCAGTCGATGCAGAACTTTAAGGAAGGCACCATTGTCAAAGGCCGGATTATCGAACGCCGCCCCCGGGAAGTCATGGTCGATATCGGCTATAAATCCGAAGGTGCTATCGATCTGAACGAATTTAGCTCCGCGGACGATCTGGCTATCGGCCAAGAGATCGAGGTCCTTCTCGAACGCCTCGAAAACGAAGACGGCCAAGTCATCCTCTCCCGCCAAAAAGCCGCCCACAAACAAAATTGGGATAAAATCCTCAAACTCAGCCAAGCGGGCAAAACAGTCCAAGGCCTGGTCAGAGGCATCGTCAAAGGCGGCCTCATGGTGGATGTCGGAGTTGAAGCCTTCCTTCCCTCCTCCCAGATCGATATCAACCCACCGAAAAACCTTCGGGAATTTCTCGGCCAGACTCTCGAATGCCGAATCGTGAAGCTGAACGAAGATCGCAAAAACGTTGTTCTCTCACGCCGCGAGCTGATCGAAGAAGAGCGTAACGAAAAACGCTCCAAGCTCCTGTCCCACCTCGACAAGGGCGCCAAGGTGAAAGGCCGCGTTAAAAATCTCACCGAATTTGGCGCCTTCGTGGATCTGGATGGTTTGGACGGCCTCCTTCACGTCACCGATATGACATGGGGTCGCCTCGGTCACCCCTCCGAAATGCTCCAGACCGGACAAGAGATCGAAGTCCTTGTCCTCGAAATCGACAAAGAACGCCTCCGCGTTTCCCTCGGTCTGAAACAGATGTCGGAAAACCCATGGGACAAGATTGCTGAGAAATACCCAGTGAATCTCAAGGTCCGCGGGAAAATCACCAGTCTTGTTCCCTACGGCGCATTCATGCAACTCGAACCCGGAGTGGAAGGTCTCGTTCACGTCTCCGAACTCTCTTGGACACGCCGAATCAACCGACCCAGCGATGTCTTGCAGGACGGTCAGGAGATCGACGCCATCGTTATCAGCGTCAGCAAGGAAGAGCAGAAACTTTCCCTCTCCGTTCGTCATCTCGAAGCAAATCCTTGGGAGGAGATCCATCTTCGCTACCCCGTGGGTCGCCCCGTCAAAGGAATCGTGCGCAACACCACTGCCTACGGAGCCTTCGTCGAATTAGAGGAAGGAATTGACGGAATGATCCATGTTTCCGATATGTCGTGGACTCGCAAACCTGCCCACGCCTCCGAAATGCTCAAAAAGGGAGATACGGTCGAAGCTCAAGTCCTAGGTATCGATAAAGCCAACCAGAGAATTTCTCTCGGACTCAAACAGCTTGCCGAGGATCCATGGAAACAGGTTGAGACTCGATTCAAGATCGGTCAGATGGTCAAAGGAACCGTCAGCAAAGTCGCCAGCTTTGGTGCCTTTATCCAGCTCGAAGGAGAGCTCGACGGCCTTGTCCATATTTCCCAGATATCCGAAGAGCGCGTGGCCAAGGTCAAAGACGTTCTCAAGCCCGGCCAAGAGATCGAAGCTCGCGTCATTCGCCTCAATAAAGCTGAACGGCGCATTGGTCTCTCGATCAAAGCCGCCGCCTACTCCGACGAGGCGTTTGAAAAAGAACGCAACGCTTTGGAGGATACCTCCAAGTCGACCGACTTCTTGGGTGGCATGGAAGCCGCCTTCGAAAAAGCCGAAGAAGAGTATCGTCCGGGCGAAGGCTCCAAAAGCTAAGCGACCCTCACGGGCCGCGCTCCCCTTATGGCCTCGGACGACATCCTTCTCGAAACCGAGGAGAAAATGGAAAAAACCCTCCGCAAGGTGGAGGAGGACTTCCAAGGAGTTCGTACCGGCAAGGCCTCGGCCTCTTTGGTCGAGAACATCCGCGTCGAAGCCTACGGCTCGACGATGCGCCTCAAAGAACTCGCGGGCATTACTGCTCCCGAACCTCGCCTTCTCGTCGTCCAACCTTGGGATGCGACCACTGTGGATCCCGTTCGAAAAGCACTAGAGGAGTCTCAGTTGGGCATTACCCCTCAAGTGGATGGCAAAATTATTCGCCTTCCCATCCCCCAACTCTCGGAGGAACGACGCAGAGATCTGATTAAACTGATCGGAAAATTAGCTGAGGATGGTCGCGTCGCACTGCGTCACGAACGCCGCCATGGCCTTGAAGGCCTGAAAAAAGAGCAAAAGGACGGAAAGATTACCGAGGACGAGTTAAGCCTAGGCGAAAAAGAGGTCCAAAAACTCACCGATCAGTATACAGGAAAAATCGAAGCCCTTGTCACCGACAAGGAAGCCGAATTACTGAAAGTCTGACTAGGCAAAAAGCCCTACTGCTTTGCCGCGGGAGCGGGAACAAACGCCTTCAGTTGCTCCCCGGTTTTTGAGTCCAGCGCAGTCAGTTTAGCCAACACTTCCTCAAACGCCTCTTTTCTCCCTAGGGTTTTGTACGCCACTCCCAGATTAGCCAAAACCTCCACCACATTCGGTTTCAAATCTAAAGATTTTTCAAAACATCGGACAGCCTCATTATGGTTTTCGGAAACAAAAAGAGCTTTCCCCAACCGATCCCAACTATCCGCATCCTTAGGATCCATCTCCACCAGCTTCCGCAGGGCACCGACCTCCCCCGAATCACCTGTCCGTGCAGAGTTCTCTACCGAGGGCCCTCTTTCTTGGCTTGGGGCAACTGGAGACCCAATTTTTTCTGGCGAGAACTCCATCAAATCTCGCGCCAATTTCGGGTCCACCAGCGCAAGACTCTGAACAATTTTTTCGTACTCTGTCATCTCTCCGGTTGTTTTGAGCGTTACTCCCAGATTCGCCAAAACCTCCGCCACCCCTGGCTTGATCTCAAGCGCTCGCTGAAAAGCACGAACCGCTTCAGCAGTCTGACCTGAGGAGTACAGACTTTTTCCCAGCCGGTTCCAACTATCAGAATCATTTGGCTCCATCGCCACCAGTTTGCGCATCGCTTCCACCTCCCCCTTACCCTCAGCTCCCACTTGTGATCCTTGAGGGATCTCCTTCCTCATGCTCTCTGCTGTTCGCCAATCCTTGACCGCATTCGTTGCCTTCACTCGGGTCGGCTCTCCTGGTACTGGCTTCGAATCTGGAGCCACTGCAGGTAAAAGGACCGTGGGCTCCTGAATCAGTGCGATTCCTCCCGCCCCAGCCAAAATAATACCAACCACGCTAAATAAAATAATATGAATTCGCACTCCCATCGTCAGCCCACGGAACCACTCCGACAATCGATTCCCCCTAGGGTCATCTCCTAACATGTTCGAATCTTACCCCGACCTTCGTCCCTAATCCAGACAGAGTCTTAAAACCCCCTCTTCCAACGCGCGGATACGATCCCCACCTGAGACCAGCTCGATCTGCAGTTCATGCAACCGATACAAAGCTCTTCGCAAACCCGAGGCAGGCCGATGAGCACAAAGCCCAGTAACTTTTCCTAAACGCCATAGGTTCGGCTTCTCCCCCTTCGCATTTCGCGGCAAAAAAGGATCCGCTGCTGAGTCCAGAGCCGGTTGCCCATACCCACCTGGGGCAGGGAGTCGCAACATCCTCGCCTCCTGCAGTGCCTTGCCCAATGCCGCCAAACGTAAACTTCCCGCCAAAATCATCACCAAACCCACATCGCTTTCTCCTTGGTCTAACAACCTGCGCAACCCCGCCCTCGCAGGCCCCAACTTCCCCGCCACCACCGCATCACACCAGTCCCAAACCTCCAACTCCCTTCGCCCTGCCCCCACATCCCGCACCGCCTGCTCCGTGACTTTCGTCTCCGGCTTTAAATACAACCTTAACTTCTCCAACTCCTTCTCTAAAGCGCGCCCATCCCACCCAACAATCTCGACCAGCAGCTCTACTACCCCAGGCCCAGCCGTTAAACCCGCTTTTCGCAACCGGTCGCTAATCTCATCCATCCAATCCCCCCGATCCCGCCCCTTGCGTAAATCGGGCGGATCAAAAACCTCAACCTGACCCAGCTTTTCAAACTGACGAAAAAAAGATCTCCTCTTATCTACCCCAGGAGCCGACACCAAAAGCTGCGCCTCCCCAGGCGGCAAAGTGGCCAGCAACTCATGCAACGAAGCCAGCGAATCCAGCACATCCTTATTTCGCCCCGCAATGTTATCTCCTAAAAAAGTGCAGTCCGCTAACCAAACCAATTTTCTTCCACCCAGAAACGGCAGGGTTTCCAACCCCTCCCTCGTTTTTGCAATCGCTTGCAGCGCCCCCTCCACCGTCTCCACCCGCCCATCCACCCTTTCCGCATTCAACGGATCCTCAGGAGCCCACTGCGCAAAAAGTTCCCTCGCCCGTCGAGAAACCTCAGGTTCATCCCCCCCTCCAACCATCAGGTGTTGAGGTTTGCCCTGCTCTTGAGTCGTTGCCATTCTTACACGATGGAACACCTCTGGGCCCCTTGGCGCAATCGCTATGTCACTGGAGCTGAAAAACCTAGTGAAGATCTTTTTCGAAAAATCGCTCAATCCTCGGACGATGCCGCCCACTTCGTCCTCGCCCGCACCAAAGCCTCCTTCGCCGTCCTGAACCGCTACCCCTACAACCTCGGCCACCTCATGGTCTGCCCATACAGGGAGGTCAGTGACCTCGCCTCTCTCTCTACTCAAGAGTCCGCAGACCTTTGGACTCTCGTGAATCGAATGGTCGCAGCTTTAAAGACAGCCATGAACCCAGAAGGCTTCAATCTTGGTATCAACCTCGGTTCCGCCGCCGGTGCTGGTGTTCCCCTTCACCTCCATGTTCATGTGGTTCCCCGCTGGCCCAATGATGCCAACTTCCTCACCACCACCGGCACAACACGAATTCATCCAGGCGATCTGCCCTCAGTGTACGCCAAACTCCTCGAAGCCCTGACCTAACGATGCAACCCCTCGCTCTTCTTTTTTCCGGCCAAGGTGCGCAACGCGTGGGCATGGGATCCGATCTCGCCTCCGCCTCCCCCGCTGCTCGCAAGATTCTCGAACTTGGCAACGACATCCTTCCGCAAGACTTCTCCGCTGTTCTTCAATCCGGCCCCGAAGAAACTCTTACCCGTACCTCCTACTGCCAACCCGCTCTTTATCTTCACGGCTTAGCTCTCCTGGCTGCACTACGAGAAAAAAAGCCGGAGTTCCAATTCTCCGCCACCGCAGGCCTTTCCTTAGGCGAGTTCACCGCTCACGCCGCCGCTGGAACCTTCTCAGCCCTCGACGGTCTTCGCCTCGTGACCCGACGCGGAGCCCTCATGGAGGAGGCATGCACCCAAACGCAAGGAGCCATGCTCGCACTCTTGGGTACAGACGAGTCGGTTGCCTCACGCATCGCAAAAGAGTCCGGATGGGAAGTCGCGAACCTGAATGGGGGCGGCCAAGTTGTCCTCTCAGGACCTGCAGCCAAACTTGCCGATGCCCAAGCCGCCGCCAAAGCAGAAGGAATCAAACGCTCCATCCCCCTCAAAGTCGCCGGTGCTTACCACTCCTCCCTGATGGACTCCGCACGCCAAGGCCTCGCCGATTCGATCGCCAATACCCCCTTCGTCGCTCCTTCCGTCCCCGTCAGCTCCAATGTTATCGGAAAACCTGCCCAAGGAGTCGACGCCATCCGCCTCAGCCTCCTCGAGCAAGTCACCGGCACCGTTCGATGGGAAGCTTGCCTCAAACAGCTCGCAGAATCTGGAATTCGTCACTTTCTTGAGCTCGGTCCAGGAGGGGTCCTCGCGGGACTATCAAAAAAGATTCTCCCCGATCTTCCTTGCACCAGCGCCGGAACTCTGGCGGAACTAGAGAAGGCCATTTATGAACTCCCCCGTTAACTCCCGTACCGCCCTCGTCACCGGAGCCAGCCGCGGCCTCGGTCGCGCCATCGCCCAGCGCCTCGCTCAGGACGGTTGGACACTCGCCCTCGTCGCCCGCCAAGCCGACAAACTCCAAGAAGTACGCACCACCATTGAAGCAGCGGGCGGAAAAGCCGCCGTCTACCCAGCCGATATCTCCGATCCGAAAGCCGCCGACCAAGTCATCGCCAACGTGGAAAAAGATTTTGGCCCCCTAGGCGCGCTCATTAACAATGCTGGCATCACCAAGGATGGCCTCGTGATGCGGATGGAAGATTCCGACTGGAGCTCTGTCATTGATACAAATCTCACCGGCGCCTTTCGCTGGATCCGCGCCGTCTCTCGCGGAATGCTCAAAGCCCGTTCCGGTCGGATCATCAATATCGGCTCCGTCGTCGGCCTCGTGG
>Ga0209088_10000918_pt1 | contig 19830 bp, 20 predicted proteins | sample S_140625_EF_Meta_FD_187324 | JGI IMG/M metagenome (GOLD analysis project Ga0209088, IMG submission 187324) | Freshwater microbial communities from Lake Simoncouche, Canada to study carbon cycling - S_140625_EF_MetaG (SPAdes) (version 2) | ecosystem: Environmental > Aquatic > Freshwater > Lake ... | reverse complement strand
CAAGAGTCTATGAGGACACTGATTCTGCTTGGGGAGATCAAAGCACTTCGAACGATGATCGTCTAAAAAACGATAAGCCACCGCACTGGGGCTAACTAGCCTTCTTTTTTAGGAGGGTCTTTCTTAGGTACAGCTTTACTATCGGTTCGATAGAAGCCAGTTCCTTTGAAAGTTACCCCAACCTTGCCAAACACCTTTTGAACAGCACCCTTGCATTCTGGGCAGGCAGTCAAAGCATCAGCTGTGATCGACTGTTGAACGTCGAACTCGTGAGAGCAGAGTGTGCACTTGTATGAGTAGGTGGGCATCTGTTTAGTTTAAATCCCGAATGGTAACTTCGGTTACCACACCGCTAACTTTCCGGTCATGAGTTTCAACTGGAACATGACTCAAAACTTCAGATTCAAAGACCACGGCATAAACCTGGTTTATGGAGCTCTTTGCTAGTTCTCGATCGAAATAGCCTTTACCTCGGCCTAAGCGGTTTCCTTGCAGGTCAGCAGCAAGAGCTGGGACAAACAGCAAATCTGTAGTTTCTAAAACAGCTTGTTCATCAGAACCAACTTCATGCCAGCTAAGTAATCCATCAGGAAGAGTTACAGGTACTAAAACTGTTGTGTTGCTGGCAAGAAGTTGAGCTATCGCTAACTGAGTATCGGGTTCAGATGGGTATGAACTATAGATAGCAACTCTGGTTGGGTTTAGGCGATTAATTATCGTAACTATGTTTTGAGCTAGTTGCTGTTTTTCTTGATCTGAAGCGATGTTCGTCTTACGTGCTAAAAGAATTTCTGCTCTTAGCTGTGCCTTGGCAAGCTTGAATTCGTTCATGCCACTAATCTTGCCACCATGAGCAACTCTTTTGCACTGACCCATGGCGATGTCTCGCTAAGGATCATTAGACACCGCGACGCTAAGACAATTGAGCGCTTAGTGCTATCTAATCGTGAGTGGCTAAGACCCTGGGAAGCAACTAACCCGCATGGACCTACTTCGTTTGATTTCAAAGCGCAGATTAGATCGCTGCTTAGAGCATTAGAGAGTAACGATGGCATACCTTTTGTGGTTCTCTATAAGGGTGAAATTGTTGGGCAGCTAAACGTCGCAAATATTTTGCATGGTTCGGTATCTTCTTGCGTGATTGGGTACTGGATAGCACCCGAGGTTGCCGGTTTGTGTATAACTCCAACAGCAGTGGCACTAGCCATGGATTACATGTTCAAGGTTGTTGGATTACACAGAGTTGAAATAGCTATCAGACCAGAGAACGAAGCAAGCATCAGAGTGGTAGAAAAATTAGGTCTGAGGTATGAGGGGCTGAAAGAAAATTACATTCACATCAACAACGATTGGCGTGACCATTATGTCTTTGCACTGACTTCAGATGAGGTTAGTTCGGGAGTCCTAAATAGATGGCTGAGAAACGAAATTCCAAAAATTAAGTACAGTTTTCGAAAATAAGTCATTTTTTACAAATTTAGACACGCCAAAAAATAGCCGAAGATAACAAAACCAATAAATAGCCTAGAGATATGGAAATCACTGGATCAGGCGGCATTCTCTTGCTCATCGTCGCTGTGCTCTGGTTGGGGTTCATGACACCATCCGGTAAGCGAGGCTTATCGGATCGGAAAGTGAATACAAAAAAACAGAGAAATATTCGCACTGTTTCGTATTCAGCAGCACAAAGAAGCACAGTGCTACCTCCTCGCGAGGCCAATAGTTATCTAGCATCCAGGGCTACTGAGGTTGAAACAGTAGTTCCAGTTGCGAAGACCTCGCAAAAGGTTGTTGTCAATCGGTTACCTGATCCACTTTCAGCTCGTCTTGGAAAAATTGAGAGTGTGCAGTGGGCTCAGGTGCATGAACTTGAAGATGCAAGAGCAGAAAAAGAGCAGCTGAGTTCGGAAAATTTGGATGAGATATTACGCCGAAGACGCTCAAATGGCTAAAAATCTTTATAAAACTCGCCGAAAACTTAATGCAATTTTTTATGCAACACGTTTATAACTTCCACTAATCTTTAATAGAACCCCTAAGTGAAGGATGTTTACAAATGGGATTACTAGATGACCTCGTAAGAGGCACTAATCGTAAGGCTAAAAAAGCCGCACGTGAAATCACAAAGGACGTTAACGAATTCATCGACAAGCATGATCTTGACGAGAAATTCGATGACGCTAAAGAAGCAACAATCAAAGGTGTAGTAAAAGCAGCGAATGCCATTGAAAAAGGCACACCTGTTGTTACTGCTAAGGTCGCAAAGACCGTAAATAAAGGTGTAGTGAAAGTAGCTAAGGCTGCCATAAAGGCAACCCCTGCAATCACTGCTAAGGCCGAAAAGGCCGCAAACAAAGGAGCGAAAAAAATGGCAACAACAGCAAAGAAGGCAGTGGCTAAGAAGAAGCCTGCTGCAAAGAAGGCTGCACCAGCTAAGAAGGTAGCGGCTAAGAAGCCTGCTGCTAAGAAGGCTGTTGCAAAGAAGGTAGTCAAGAAGACTGTAGCTAAGAAGGCAGCGCCGAAGAAGGCAGTTGCAAAGAAGGCTCCAGCTAAGAAGGTAGTGGCGCGTAAGCCTGCTGCTAAGAAGGCAGTTGCTAAGAAGGTAGTGGCTCGTAAGCCTGCTGCTAAGAAGGCAGTTGCGAAGAAGGTAGTCAAGAAGGCAGCGCCGAAGAAGGCTGTTGCAAAGAAGGCTCCTGCTAAGAAGGCAGTTGCGAAGAAGGTAGTCAAGAAGGCAGCACCTAAGAAGGTTGTTGCAAAGAAGGCTCCAGCTCGTAAGCCAGCTGCAAGAAAGACTGTAGCTAAGAAGAAGTAAATTTCTTTTTTAGAAGTTAGGTCCCGGTCGAAAGATCGGGACCTTTCTTTTTGGCTAGGCTAGATAAAGCGAAGGAGCGAGTTGTCAACTAAAACGAATGAAAGTTTAGGGGCAACTTTTAACAAACTCTGGTCTGCTGCAATGTTCAGCAAATTTGCTGATGGATTAGTTGGCGCAGCGATTCCACTTCTTGCGGCCACCCTTACCAGAGATTCAGTTCTCATTTCAATTCAGGCAAACATGATGCTTTTGCCTTGGCTCTTTTTTGCAATTCCTATCGGTGCTCTAATGGATCGACTGAATAGACGTTTATCGATGCTCTTGGTTCAGGGAACCAGGGTGGCTATTGGAGCAACTATTGCCTCTCTCATGATCACCGGTCAGATGAACCTTTGGCTATTGATGCTGCTGACCTTCATCTTTGGTATTTCGGAAGTGGTCTATGACACTGCCACCCAGTCCACTATCCCTTCCTTACTTAAAGGCAGTCAACTGGAACGAGGTAACTCAAGGCTCCAAATAGCAGACACAGTTATGCAGAGCTTTATTGGGGTTCCCCTCGGTGCCATTATTTTTGCAGCTATCGCATTCACGCCTTTTATAGGCATTTCGGTCTGCTACGTGATAGCCATCATCCTGGTGGCCTCCATTTCCTCTAAAGCCATGCAGAATGTTCGAGCATCGGATGCTCCAAAGCGCTCAACCCTTCGCGTTGAAATGAAGGAAGGTCTTGTCTATTTATGGAACGACAAGGTTCTCTTCAGACTTGTGGTTACTACCGGTGCTGTCGGGTTCTGCTACGCATTAGGGCAGTCCACCTTGGTGCTATTCGTTCTTGATCACCTTCATGTTCCTGAAGCAAGCTACGGGTTACTAATGATTCCCTTAGCGGTAGGAGCTTTAGCCGGCGCTTTCGCATCCCCGCTGCTTTCTACTCGCTTTGGCAGAAGCCAGACCCTGGCCTATAGCCTGCCAGTGTCGGCCCTAACACTTCTATTGGCTGGCCTTGCCCCAAATGCAACTTGGTATATGGCAGCAACCCTCTTACATGGATTCTTTATTGCTCAGTGGAACATCTTGTTGATGTCTACCTATCACGCCATGATTCCAAATGAAATCTTCGGCCGAATCCACGGCACGAGAAGAACATTGGTCTGGGGACTGATGCCTATCGGTGGTTTGATCGGTGGCTTCTTAGGAAAAATCGATATAACTTTGCCGATGATTGTTGGCGGGATAGCAGCAACAATTATTGCCTCTACTGGAATTAGATTTATCAGCTCAATTAAGAGCGAGTAACCCACTGGCACGCACTTTGCAGTGTTGGGTGCTCAAAAACAAAACCTGTTGCAAGTAATCTACTAGCACTCATCTTTTGACTGCATAGCAATAGTTCTTGAGCACCTTCCCTAAAAGCAATCTTTAGAGCAAATGCAGGTACCGGAATAAGAGTCGGCCTCTTTAGTTCTTTACCAAGAGCTTTAACCATTTGCTTACATGTTGCAGGTTCTGGTGCAGTTAGGTTGTATGGACCACTTGCGGATGGAGTGTTGATGAGATGAATGATTGCTCTTGCTTCATCAGGTAAAGAGATCCAAGCCCACCACTGTTTACCGTTGCCGAGTTTGCCACCAACACCAGCTCTAATTATTGGCAGTAACCTGCCAAGTGCTCCAAGCTCTCTGGATAAAACCATGGTGGTTCTGACCAAGACAACTCGAACACCTGAAGGAGCTTTCATTGCTTCACGTTCCCAAGCACTGGCAAGATCAGCTAAGAAGCCTTTGCCTCTAGGGGCGGTTTCAACTAATAAGTTCTCTCCCGTATCACCATAAATTCCCGAAGCAGATCCAGAAACAAGCACCTTAGGTTTATTTTTAGTTTTAGCAATTGCTTGAACGATGGTCTTAGTCGAATCCAAACGAGACTGAATTAGCTCTTCTTTGTATTTCTTAGTCCAGGGAAGCTTGCCTGTTGTTGCGCCAGCTAGGTTCACAATTGCATCGATGTCTTCTAATGCAGTTGCATCAAGCTGTCCTTGGCTTGGGTTCCATTCCAGTTCGTCTGATTTTGTCGCTGGTCTTCTAACTAAAACAACAGGGGTATGACCAAGCGCTAATAGTTGTTTTTGTAGTTCAGTACCGACAAGACCTGATGCACCAGATATAAGAACTCTCATGTTTTCCTTAGTTACTAAATGGGCCGAAGACTGGGTTCCACGCCTCGATAGTGCGCTCACCAATCATGCCAGCGATCTCAAATGGGTCCTGGTCCAACAACGCGTTCAGTTCCTCAATGCTTGAGGAGCTCCAGATCAACAATGCTGCCTGACGTTCAACCATGGGACCGCTAGCTAATAGCCTCCCGGCATCTAGTTGCTCTTGGAGCCAAACTCGATGAGTTGGTCTAATTTGATTTAGTTCAATCTCATCTGAACTGTATGAATAGGTAACAACAAAAACATTCACTCGGAGTCCTCTTTCTTTGATGCACTGTTTAGGAAAGCTGGGGTTATGGCAATTGCTGAAAGAGCAACTATCAAAGCTAGAAAATCAAGACCAGTAGCAAGTGCAAAGGAAGTTGTGCTGGTTAGCTTGTCAACGACGATTCCGGCAACAGCAGCTCCTGCTCCATATCCGATGCTCTGGCCGCTATTGATCCAGCCGTAGGCCTCAGTTGTGTCATCTAATTTGACGGTCTTGCTAATAATCATTCCGATTGTCGCAAAAGCTAATGCAACACCGATACCTGAGATGAATAGACAAACTCCAAGCCAAATTGCATTAGTTGCGTTGAAGAAAATCAATAGATCTCCAGCTAAGACAATTCCTAGTTGATAGGTAAGAGCTCTCGGAGATCTTGCGCGGTGACCCCAAGCAAGACCACCAATTACCGAACCGATTGAAAGCATGCAAATAACGAATCCAGCCTCAGCTTGCCCAACCGCAGCAATAGTTCCAATTTCAAGGGCTGAGAAGGAAGCCACGAATAGCAAGTTAACAATGATCATTACCCTTACCATCCTTGAGCGCAGCACTGACCCCATGCGCTTAGTTGATTTTGGAATAGGTGCACCGTGAACTTGAGGCAAGAAAGCGAACCAAGTACCGCCAACTAATTGAATGACAGCCATGGCAACAATAGGAACGATTGTGTTAGTTGTTGCAATCAAAACTGTTGCCAATACCGGACCTAAAATCCAGATGATCTCCTGCAGAATTGCATCAACTGAAAACAGTGTGCTTCGCTGAGATTCAGATTTGACTAAGGTCGGGTAAACCGCTCTTGCAGCAGGTTGAATTGGTGGCATGGCTAAACCAAGAACAAGTGAAACAATAATCGCAAAACCTTCGCTGATAGGCGCGAAACCTATTAGTAAGAAGCAGATAGGGGCTACTACTGTCCCCATGAGGACAACCGGCCTTATACCCAGTTTGGCTAGGGCTCGTCCCAGTATGGGGCCAGAGAGGGCTTGTCCGACTGTTGTTGCACCAATAGCAAGGCCTGCAACGGTGTAATTGTTGAAAATGTGCTCCAAATGGACGGCAAAAGCGATTGTGCTCATGCCGAATGCGAATCTTGCAAGTAGTTGAGACCAAATAACGGCAGCTACGCCTTTGGTTCTAAACAGCTCAAGATAGGTGCGCATATCTCTAGCCTAACCGAGCCTTACGACGCTTAGATTTGGGTCTTAGATCCAAGACGGAAGCCACATGTGTAGCCTCCAGAAGTCATAACCAATCCACATTCCAGTCCAAATTGGATAGAAGAAAACTGACACGACTACGCTCATCAGGATAAAGCCAGATATCCAGTTAGCGGCCGCCTTAGGTCTTTGGCTGTTTCTGAACCAGGCTCTAAGGCCGGCAACCAGCAACAAGATCACCCAAGGCTCAAATGCAATGACATAGAACTCAAATACAGTCCGGTTCATCAAAGCTATCCAAGGGACATATCCTGCAAGAAGTCCCAAACCAATCAAACTGGTTGTTTTATCCATCGTTCTAAACCAAGAAGAGATTAGAACACCGAAAGCCAAAATAGCAGCCCACCAAATAAGAGGATTACCAAGAGCTGTTATAGCTGAAGAACAATCTTGACTAGCAGTATCCAAGAAACATCCGCTAGCTTTGCTTTCCCAAAAGAATGATGTTGGTCTGAGCATGAACGGCCAGCTCAGTGGATTAGAAGCGTAAGTATGTGAAGTGTGTAAATTCACATGGAAGTTATAAATCTCCACATGGTAATGCCAAAGCGATTGCAGTGCTTTTGGAACCCAAGCAAAGATTCCAGTAACGGGATTCTGTTCTGCCCAACTTCGATTCCAACCATCACTTGTTACTAGCCAGCCAGTCCAACTTGCCAGATAAACAATGAAGGCAGGGATAGTTACCAACAAAGCATTTCTAATGCTCTGAGTTATTGATGGCACTATCCAGAATTGCTTTGGTAAGGGGCCTTCAAACTTCTTCTCAATCCTGGAGTGAATTCTGAGATTGAAATTCGAATCGCTTAGAACAACGTATGTCACAAACACGACAATGAAATAAAGTCCTGACCACTTAACTGCTGTTGCTGCACCAAGAGCTAACCCCATGGCGAGTAGCCAAGGTCTATTCCAACTGCCAATTCGAACAGCTTGGCGATCTTTTAGTAGGAAGTAAAAACCAAGAATTACAAAGAAACCAAGAATTTGATCTAGCAGTGCTGTTCTTGAAAGAACAATGCCAACGCCATCGATAGCGAAGAACAAACCTGTAACAACTGACCAGATTGTGGAACTAAAAATAATCTTGGCAACTTTCATAGTTAGCCATACAGAAGCTATTCCTAAAAGAGCAACGACTATTCTCCAGCCGAAAGGATTCCCAGCCCCAAAGAGAAACATTCCTAATCCAATAAGCCACTTACCCAGAGGTGGATGAACAACATAGGAAGGATTAGACAATAAACCGTAAGGATCACCATCACTAAAGGAGGTGTCAGCGTTCGCACCCCAGCTGCCCTCGTAACCCAGGTGCCAAAGTGAGTAGGCATCTTTGACGTAATAGGTCTCATCAAAAACCAGTGAATTTGGGTAAGCCAGGTTATAAAGCCTCAAGATTGCAGCAAGAATCAGCACCGCAAGAGGAGCCCAAGAGTTAAATAGGGCCATTCTGCCTGGGGTGGCAGTAAATCTTGCGAAAAGTGTTAGCACCCCTAAATGTTAGTTTGCGAGAATAGAACGTGCTCATCTTGGCGGCAACACCTATAGGCAACCTCTCAGACTCATCTGCGAGGTTAATCGAGCATTTAGGCTCCTCCAGGTTCATAGCTGCCGAAGACACCAGAACCTTGCTGAAACTAGCCAATGGCCTAGGAGTCAAACTCAATGCCAAGTTGTTTAGCTTGCATGAACACAATGAAGCAGATCGAGTGCAACAGTTACTCGAAATAGCCCAAACCGAAGATGTTCTTGTAGTTAGCGATGCCGGCATGCCAACAGTTTCAGATCCTGGTTTTGTCTTGGTAAGAGCTGCCATCGAAGCCGGTATTGCAGTAACAGTTATTCCAGGACCTTCAGCTGTGTTAGCAGCCCTTGCTGTTTCTGGGTTACCTACAGACAGATTTAGTTTTGAAGGCTTCCTACCTAGAAAAGCAGGGGAGCGAAAGAAGTTCTTCACTGAATTGCTTTCTGAACCTAGAACCATGGTGTTCTTTGAATCTCCTCATCGAATCAAAGATTCGATTAGTGATGCAGTTTCTGTATTTGGCCCAGATCGCAGAGCAACAGTATCTAGAGAACTGACCAAGAAGTTCGAAGAGACAGTTAGAGGTTCTTTAGCGGAACTTCTAACCTGGGCAGAAGTTGAACCTAGGGGAGAGCTAGTTTTAGTAATAGCTGGTATCAGCCAAGAAGAGAAACCTGAGGCTACAGAGGCTGATCTTCTGGAGGCAGTTGAGTTTGCTAGGAACTCTGGTTTATCGCTGAAACAATCGGTAGCAAAAGTTGCCTTAGCCAACGGGGTTAGCAAGAGTGATTTGTATCAGCAGGTCTTAGATTCAAGAGAGAGTTAAGATTGAACTAATGCCAACAAATAACAATGCTCAGTCGTTTTATGTGACGACACCCATCTTCTATGTGAATGATGCTCCTCACATCGGGCATGCCTATACCGAGGTGGCAGCCGATGTTCTAGCTCGTTGGCACCGCCAAAGAGGCGAAGATAGCTTCTTACTTACCGGTACCGATGAGCACGGTGAAAAGGTTTTAAGAACTGCAGCAGCTAATAAGAGTTCAGCTCAAGAATGGACTGACAAACTTGTTCATGATTCGTGGTTGCCACTATTGGAAACCATTGACATTGATAACCAGGATTTCATTAGAACAACAGAACCAAGACATGAAGCTAATGTGCAGAAGTTTATGCAGAAGCTCTATGACAAAGGTTTCATTTACCAGGGTTCGTTCAAAGGTGCTTACTGCGTTGGTTGTGAAGAGTATAAGAACAAAGCAGATCTAGTTGATGGCACAGGGGAATTCGAAGGCCAAGATGTCTGTGCGATTCACTCGAAGCCAGTTGAACAACTTGAAGAGAACAACTATTTCTTCAAGCTAAGCGAATTTGAACAACCACTACTTGATTTCTTTGAACAGAACCCGAACTTCATTCAACCTGAGTCAGCTAAGAACGAAGTGGTCTCATTTGTTAGACGTGGATTAGAAGACCTCTCTATCTCAAGATCTAAAGAGAAGTTTGACTGGGGAATCGACATCCCTTGGGATGATTCACACATCACCTATGTCTGGTTTGATGCTCTTTTGAATTACGTCACCGCTATTGGTTACGGCCAAGATGATGCAGCCTTCCAAAAGAGATGGCCAGCAACTGTTCAAATAGTTGGTAAAGACATCCTGCGCTTCCATGCAGTTATCTGGCCAGCAATGCTGATGGCTGCTGAGATAGTTCCACCAACTCAGATCTTCGGTCACGGTTGGTTACTTGTTGGCGGCGAGAAGATGTCAAAGTCAAAGCTCACCGGTATCGCACCTAACCAGATCACTGACATCTTCGGTAGCGATGCTTTCCGTTACTACTTCATGAAAGCCATTGCCTTTGGTCAAGATGGTTCATTTAGTTGGGAAGATCTCACAGCTAGATATCATTCAGAGCTTGCTAATGGTTTTGGAAACCTAGCTTCAAGAACCCTTGCCATGGTTAGAAAATACTTTGCTGGAGTTATCCCAGAACCAGGTAATTACACCGACGCAGATAACCAAGTAATCAATGTTGCTAAGGCTGCCGTTATAGATGCAGATAAAGCAATCGATGTTGTTGCTATCAACGAAGCCATTACTGTCACCTGGACGCTAGTTGATGAACTAAATGGATACATCACCAGCCAAGAGCCTTGGGTGCTTGCTAAAGATGAGGCTAACCGTGAACGCCTAGCAACTGTGATGTATGTCTGTAGTGAAGGACTTCGAGTGCTCTCTGTATTGCTAGCCCCTGTTATCCCTAAGGCCGCTAACAAACTGTGGGCTGCTCTCACCGAAGGTAAGTTAGGTGAACTCTCTGAGCAGCCGCTTAGTGAATCAGGTAACTGGGGTCAGCTAACTGCAGGTATTACTGTTTCTGAACTAGAGGTACTTTTCCCTCGCATTGAAGCTGAGACTGCTAGCTAAACCATGGGCACCGAGCCAAACCAAGACCTGCCTAGCGAAAACTATATTCGCGTGCGCAATCGTAAGTCAGAAGATGGTGGTTCAAGAGATCTAAGTTACCCAGATCTTCCAGAACCATTAGAAGTTGGCACCTACGATAACCACACTCACCTAGAGATAGCCGATGGTGAGAATCCAATGGACTATCGAGAGCATCTTGAATTAGCTAACCAAGCTGGAATTCTAGGTGCTGTTCAGGTTGGTGGTTCAGTTGAAACATCCATTTGGTCAGCAAGAACAGCAGCCATAGAGCCAAGACTCTTAGCAGCAGTTGCACTGCATCCAAATGTTGCAGCAGAGTATGCCTCATTGCGAGAACTTGATGAAGGTATTGCCGAGATAGCAAAGCTAGCGAAAGAGCCAAGGGTAAGAGCTGTTGGTGAAACTGGGTTGGATTACTTTAGGACAACTGAAGAACTGTTGTTTTTGCAACAGCATTCTTTTGAAGCTCACATTGAAATAGCAAAAGAGAACAACATCGCTTTGCAGATTCATGATCGCGATGCTCATGAAGATGTTGTGAGTACCTTGCTAAAAGTTGGTGCACCAGAACGAACAGTGTTTCATTGCTTTAGTGGCGGAAGAGAATTAGCAGAGATTCTTATCGAGCATGGTTGGTATGCATCGTTCTCAGGAACGCTAACTTTCAAAAAGAATCAAGAACTAAGAGACGCCTTAGCGATGTTGCCACCGGAACTTATCTTGGTTGAAACAGATGCACCTTTTCTAACTCCTGAACCTTTCAGAGGAAGACCTAACTCTCCTTACCTGATTGGGCTAACCGTTAGAGCCATGGCTGAGGTTAGAGGAATTAGTGTCAATGACATGGCATCTGAAATAACCGCTAACACAGAAGCTGTCTATGGTTCTTGGGCTGAAGGTCTCTAATGGTTGAGCTATTAGGTGGAGCGGAGATAAGAGCATTAGCTGATTCGTTAGGTGTTGTTCCAACTAAGAAACTTGGTCAGAACTTTGTAACAGATCCAAACACCATCAGGAAGATTGTTGCTCAAGCCAAGCTAACTGGCGATGAAACAGTAGTTGAAATAGGTCCTGGTTTGGGTTCTCTTACCCTTGGTTTATTAGAGGTAGCAAGTAACGTCATCGCAGTTGAAATTGATCACAAGATGGCAGCAGCCATTCAAGACACAGTTAGTAAAAGAGCCCCTGGTAAGAACTTCCATCTTGTTTCAGCTGACGCTCTGAGAGTTACTGAGTTACCGCTTGCGCCTCAAGCGCTGGTTGCTAACCTGCCATACAACATATCTGTTCCTGTGTTACTGCACTTTTTGGAGCACTTCCCAACTATCCACTCAGGTTTAGTTTTAGTTCAAGCGGAGGTTGCCCATCGCTTAGCAGCAACTCCTGGTTCAAAGGTTTATGGGGTTCCTAGTGCGAAGCTTGCTTGGTATGCCGAGAGCAATCTGGCTGGCAACATCGGTAGGAACATCTTCTGGCCTCAACCTAATGTTGATTCAGCTTTGGTTTACTTCGTCAAGAGAGAAACCCCTTTAGGCGATGAAGCGCTTCGTCTTTCAACCTTTGCAGTTATAGATGAAGCATTTTCTCAAAGAAGAAAGACGCTGAGACAAGCATTAGCTAACTGGGCAGGATCACCAGCATTGGCAGAAGAGATTCTGCTTCGAGCAGGTATCGACCCAACCAAACGTGGTGAAGCTCTTAACGTCATGGACTTTGTGAGTATTGCTAAGGCTAAGCAATGATCTTCAAGAAGAAGAAAGAAGAGCCGGGCATCTTTGATGACCTTCCTGTTTTTGAAAGTCATCCTTCAACTCAAAAAGCAGAGCACAAGAAACATGGCCGTCGAGCAATGCTTGTTCCTGAGACGCCGGCTAATCCCAATGTTTCTTCAGCTCAACTGTTGACCAATACCGGAAAACAAAAAGAGGAGTGGTTGGAGCTGATCTTTGAATCAAGTCATCGTGAAGCTAAACAAAAATCTATTGCCACCTTCTTAGAAGAAAACTACCGAGTTCAAAAATGGTGGGCAGCATCCATAGCTTTGATGTATTTGCAATGGCGAGAAACCCCTAAGACCAATACCGGAAGTGATTCGGTACTTAGAGTGAGTAAGGCTTTAGAAACTTCGCCTGCGCTTGCATACAACATCTTGATCTCAACCAGTATCTATGGGGAAGGGTTTGCAAAGTTCCTGAAGCAAGTTCAATCCGAAAGGATTGTGCTCACTTTTCAAGACGAGACCAGGGCAACTCTTATCCTCAAACCAGTCGAAGGTGTTTGCGAAGTATTAATCGAACATGAGTTCATTGGTAACCCAGTAATGCTCAAGGCTAGAACTAAGTTCTGGAAAGATTTACTTGAGCAGATAGCGGAGCAGGTGAAGCGATGAGCAAGATAATCAAAGCAACAGCCCCAGCCAAAGTAAATCTGGTTTTTGAAGTAGGGGGAATTCAACCTGACGGTTACCATCCCGTTAACTCTTTGTTTTTAGCTCTAAACCTGCGAGAAGAACTGACACTGGTCAACGGCGAACCTGGAACAGGTGTCAGTATCTATGTGCATGGTGAGACTTTGCCTGAAAGACATATCCAAGCTGTCCCAACCGATGAAACAAACCTGGTTTATAAAGTGGCTCAAGCTCTGGCCAATCATCACAACATTCCAACTCCTGATCTGCAGGTAGATATTCATAAGCGCATACCGGTTGCTGGTGGTATGGCTGGAGGTTCCTCCGATGCTGCTGCCATGCTGGTGGCCCTCAACGAGTTCTTTTATCAGGAACAGGGAATTACAAGACTCTCCAAAGCTGAACTTGCTGCACTAGGGGCAAAGCTAGGGTCAGATATTCCTTTTTGTCTTTATGGTGGCTTGGCTATTGGAACTAACCGCGGGGAGCAAATCCAAGAATTACCTGATCTTCAATTTGAGAGCAATTGGTTGCTCTGTATTAGTAATCAAGGATTATCAACACCTTTGGTGTTCCACAAGTTCGATGAACTAAGTTCGGGAAACAGCTTTAGCGATTTAGGCTCTTTGAGAATCAATAGTGCTCAGGAATTAGCCGCTGTGATCTCTAATGATTTAGAGGAGGCTGCCCTCGCATTGATGCCAGCCCTTGCTGATCTCAAAGAGCAGTTAGAAGAGTCAGGTGCACTTAGGGCTATGGTTTCAGGTTCCGGTCCAACTATCGCTGCGCTTTTTGATTCAGCGGATAGTTGCCAGCAAGTCGTTGAGTTATTGAAGGCTCAAGGCATATTTGCTCTGGTTAGCACAGGTCCTTCTGCTGGGGCTAGGCTCGAGGGCTAAGAAGGGCCAAAGACCCTAAACATCTGGCAGACTTAGAGAGTGTTAGCTGCCCTAGGTAGCTCACAATGCTCCCTAGTGTAACGGCAGCACGGCACCCTTTGGAGGTGTTCGGTCCAGGTTCGAATCCTGGGGGAGCAGCGTTTTTTTACAAGACAACGGAGGTTTTATGAGCGAGCAGCACTTAGCCGTTGTCGTCCTCGCCGCAGGTGAAGGCACAAGGATGCGCTCAGTAACTCCTAAGGTCATGCATGAAATTGCTGGGCTCCCAATGCTTGGTCATGCGTTAGCAACGGCTATTGCACTTGACGCCCACTATGTGATTCCAGTTATTCGTCATGAAAAAGAAAAAATTGAGCCATACATCCACGCTTTTTATCCAACGGTGCACATCTCCCATCAGGATGAACTTCCTGGCACTGGAAGAGCTGTTGAGTGTGCACTAAATGTGCTACCTGATGGTTTCTCAGGTGCTGTAGTTGTTACCAGCGGTGATGTTCCTTTACTTGATGTTCAAACCATTGAATCAATGCTTGATGTTCATCTAACCAGTGGTGCGGGAGCAACATTGCTAACCGCTGTATTCAGTGATCCTTCAGGTTACGGTCGAATCGTTAGATCAGATAATGGTTCATTTAGCTCAATCGTTGAGCACCGAGATGCAACCGAAGAAGAACTTGAGATTTCTGAAGTAAATGCCGGTGTTTATGTCTTTGATTATTTAGAACTCAAGAAAGCTCTATCAGCTATTGGTACTCATAATGCTGCTGGTGAGAAATATCTAACCGATGCAGCTGTTGAGATTCTCAAATCAGGTAGAGAAGTTCAAGCTCTTCAAGTTTCTGATAACTGGTTGGTTGCCGGAGTAAATAACCGTGTTCAACTGCAGCAAGTCAGTGCTGAACTTAACCGAAGAATCTGTGAAGCTTGGATGCTTGCCGGAGTTACCATCACTGATCCGCAAACTACTTTTATTGACATCACTGCAACTCTTGGTGAAGATGTCACCTTGCTACCAGGAACTCACCTGAAGGGAATAACCAGAATCGGCAGAGGCTCAACCGTTGGACCAGAAGTCACCATGACTGATACTCAGGTTGGTGAAAACGTTTCAATTATCAAATCTCACATCGTTGGTGCTGTGATTGATGATGAGGCAACCGTAGGCCCTTTCAGTTACCTAAGAGCAGGAACACATCTCGGGGCTGGCGGCAAGATTGGCACCTTCGTTGAAACCAAGAATGCTGTTATTGGTGCAGGATCAAAGATCCCTCACCTGAGCTATGTCGGGGATGCCACCATAGGCGTTGAGAGCAACATCGGAGCAGGCACCATCTTTGCTAACTATGACGGTGTTGATAAGCACCACACAGTTATAGGTTCACATGTTAGATCAGGCTCACATAACGTGTTTGTTGCCCCGGTTACCCTGGGCGATGGGTCATACACGGCCGCTGGAACGGTAGTTAGAAAAGATGTAGCACCAGGAGATCTCGGCATGAACGTTGCTCCGCAACGTAACCTTGCTGATTGGGTGTTAGATAAGAGAGCAACGACCAAAGCAGCTGAAGCTGCTAAAAAAGCTAAAAACTAAGAAACGAGAAAAGCAAGTGCAGATCAAATCAACAGGTCAAAAGCGTTTGGTATTAGCCACCGGTCGTGCTCATCCTGAGTTAGCTAAAGAGATAGCCACCCTGCTTGATACCGAACTAGTGCCCACTACTTCATATGACTTTGCTAACGGTGAAATCTTTGTTCGATTCGATGAGAGCGTTCGTGGTGTTGATGCTTTCGTTCTTCAGTCTCATTCAGCTCCTATCAATGACCAGCTGATGGAACAGTTGATTATGGTTGATGCTCTTAAGCGAGCTAGCGCTAAGCGAATCACAGTTGTGTCTCCGTTTTTCCCATATGCCAGACAAGATAAGAAGCACAAGGGACGTGAGCCTATTTCAGCAAGGCTAGTTGCAGATCTTTATAAAGCTGCTGGAGCAGACCGTTTGATGTCTGTTGATTTGCACTCACCTCAGATTCAAGGCTTCTTCGATGGACCAGTGGATCACCTTTGGGCTTTGCCTCTGCTTGCTGATTATGTGAAGCAAACTTTTGGATCAGAGAACCTCACTATCGTTTCCCCTGATTCGGGTCGAGTTCGTGTTGCAGATATCTGGGCTGATCGTCTTGGTGCTCCTCTTGCGATTATTCACAAACGACGTGACCCTAATAGGCCAAACCAGGTTCAGGTCAATGAGCTAGTTGGTGATGTCGAAGGACGTGTCTGTGTTCTAGTTGACGACATGATCGATACAGCGGGAACTATTGTTGCTGCTGCAAAAGCACTTCGCGATAACGGTGCAGGTCGAATCATCGTTGCATCAACCCATGCGGTATTTAGTCACCCTGCTGTTGAAAGACTCTCAGGTCCTGATGTTGACAATGTAATTGTCACTAACACTTTGCCTATTGATGCATCCAAGCAGTTCGAGAAGCTAACCGTGCTATCTATTGCTCCACTTATTGCAAGAGCTATCTCCTCTGTATTCAATGATGACAGCGTAACCAGCCTGTTCGATGGCCACGTCTAAACCAAAACAACAGCTCTCACTTCTTGGAGCAGTTGCCATTGGTTTGGCTTCTATGCTCGGTGCGGGTGTCTTCTTTGTTTGGTCAACCGCTTGGGAAAAAGTAAATAACCAGATCTTTTTTGCGCTGGCTCTAGCTGCTCTGGTAGCTAGCCTCAACGCTGCTTCCGTGTATCAATTAGCTAGCAACATATCAAGAGCCGGTGGTGTCTATAGTTACGCCAGGGTTTATCTGCCTAAAGAATTTAGCTTCATTGCAGGTTTCTCTTTTGTCTTTGGCAAGATAGCCTCAATTGCTGCTATTGCCATCATTATCGAAACTTATCTACTGCCAGGTATGCAGGGTTGGCCAGCAGCTGTTGCAGCAATTCTCCTCATGACAGCACTAAACCTGTTTGGCATTAATAGAACAGCTCAGATGGCAGCAGTACTTGCATTCACAACTATTAGCTTCATCGTCTTTAGCATCGTTACCGGCTTTGCTCATGGCCTAAGTTCGCAAAGCTTTAGCACGGGCATGCTGATGCCTGAAGCTAATCTTTCAACTCTTTCAGCAGCATCAATTATCTTTTTCGCCTTTGCAGGCTATGCAAGGGTTGCCACCCTAGGCGATGAGGTGAAAGATCCGAAGAAGAACATCCCTAAAGCAATCGCGATCTCTCTTGCTGCTGTCTTAGTTATTTATCTTCTAATCACAATCGTCTTTATCGGAATACTTCAGCCAAGTAACGAAGCTGTTCCTGCTGCTGTCTTTGAATCAATGGTGAATATCACAGCTCCATGGTTTCCAGCTTGGCTCATCGATTTAGTTGTTGTCGGAGCAAGCCTTGGTTCAATCCTCGCCCTCTTGGCAGGGGTATCAAGAACTGCTGCCACAATGGCTGAAGATAAAGAGCTGCCTCAAGTTTTTGCCCAAAGAAACCGGTTTGGTGCTCCTTGGCTAGCTGAGGTTCTAATTGCGATAGGCGCAATTACTTTGATTGAGACCTCGCAATACACCCAGTGGGTTATTGCCTTCTCCAGCTTCTCAGTGCTTCTTTACTATGCGATCGGGCACATTTCAGCCTTTATGCAGCCAAAGCTTGAGCGCCGACAACCTCGTGTCCTTGCGGTTCTGGGGTTTCTGCTCTGTCTCTTACTCCTGATAAACGTTCCAGGCCCTGCCTTACAGGTCGGCACAGGCATACTTCTTATTGCGCTCTTAGTTCGTTTGGTAATTCGACGGGTTGCCTCAAAGGGCAAGCACAACTAGGCTTATCTAGAAACAACGGCGAGGGTTACAAATCGTAACCGTAATCGACGGGGTCAAGATCTCTGGATCAAGGTTCCTCGCGTAACACGCTTGAGTTGAACACCAAAGATAAAGGAAAACTCATGTCAGAAAACAAACTAGTTGGCGAACTAAGAAGCAAGTTCGGTAAGGGTGCTGCTCGTAAAGAGCGTGCAGCTGGCCGCACACCTGCAGTGATCTATGGTCACGGTTCAGAGCCACGTCACATCACACTTCCAGCTCACCAGGTAGCTCTTGTGCTTCGTCACAAGAACGCCATCATCGAGCTAGAGCTAAACGGTAAGAGCGAGACTGTTCTTGTAAAGAGCGCATCTAAGGATGTTGTCACCCAGGTTATCGAGCACGTTGACCTAGTTGAGATCGTCAAGGGTGAAAGAGTTCACGTTGAAGTTCCTGTTCACATCGTTGGTGAATCAATGTCAGGTACTGTTATCGACCTTGAGCACAAGACCGTAAAGATTGAAGTCGATGCAACTACCATTCCTGAATACGTTGAAGTTGTCTTCAACAAAGAAGGTCTCGGTTTCCACGTAACAGCAGGCGACATCAAGTTACCAGCTGGAGCAAAGCTAGATCTAGATGACCACGTACTTGTTGCCACCGTTATCGGTACCGGTGCCGGTGCATCAGACGAACCTGAGGCAGCACCTGCAGCAGCAGAAGCTCCTAAGGCTGAGTAGTTCTCATCTCTACTAAGACTTATCTAATAGTCGGGCTCGGTAACCCTGGGCCCGACTATTCTCACAACCGGCACAATGTCGGGCAGATGGTCTTAGACGTATTAGCAAAAAGAACTAACGCAACATTCAAAGCTCATAAAGCTCATGCCCTTGTTGCCGAAAGCAAACTAGGGCAAGGCTTTGATGCACCAAAACTAGTACTAGCTAAATCGCTTGGGTATATGAATACCTCGGGTGGACCTGTATCAAATCTTCTAAAGTTTTATGACCTGAAGCCAGATCAACTTATTGTTATTCACGATGAGTTAGACCTAGAACCTGAAACCATCAAGATCAAGTTCTCTGGTGGTCATGGTGGACATAATGGACTGAGAGATATCATCAGTGCTGTTGGTAATGATTACATCAGAATCAGAGTTGGTATTGGTCGTCCACCAGGCACGATGGATGCAGCTGATTTTGTCCTCAAAGACTTCAACTCAACTGAACGAGCAGAACTGCCGACCACTTTGGAACTAGCAGCAGATGCTGTTGAGGCCATCATCACCACGGGGCTAACTGAAGCCCAGCAGGTATTCCACTCGCCATAGACACTTAGACTTGACCCATGGATGCGATACAAGTTTCTGAGGGTTTGTCGCGCCTTGTCGCACGCGTTTCGGATTCGTATCCCTTTGTTGCAGTTACTAAAGCCCTAGCTAATAAGCGTTTAGAGGTAGTTGCTCCTAGTGGCGCTCAGCCTTGGATACTAAGTGCCATCGGAGATCTGCGTAAAGATAAGAAGTTATCCCAGCAGTGTTTAGTTGTGGTGAGCTCTGGTCGTGAAGCAGAAGATCTGGTTGAGTTCCTAAAGGTAACTAACCCAGATGCTGAAGTTCTTGAGTTCGCATCCTGGGAAACTCTTCCTCATGAAAGACTCTCTCCTTCAGCTGAGACTGTTGGTAGAAGACTCAAGACCTTACACAGACTCAATCAACTAAACCAAGAGAAAAGCAACAAACAGGTCTTTGTTGTTGCATCGATTAGAGCTGCTTTGCAACCGGTTGTTCTTGGGTTAGCTGATTATCCACCGTTAACACTCAAAGTTGAGGGCGAGTATCTATTGCCAGAACTAACCCTAAAACTTGTTGAGATTGCTTACCAAAGAGTTGACATGGTGACTAAGCGAGGTGAGTTTGCTGTTCGAGGTGGAATTTTAGACATCTTCCCAACTACTAGTTCACATGCCATACGTCTTGAATTCTTTGGTGATGACTTAGAACAGATGAGAGAGTTCAGTGTTGCTGATCAAAGATCTTTAGATGGCAGACCTCAAGAACTAACTGTTTATCCAGCCAGAGAAATCATCATTACTCCTCAGGTTGCTCTTAGAGCAAGAGAGATGGAACATGAGTTTCCTAACCTCTCAACAATGCTTGCCAAGATCGGTCAAGGCATTCCTGTCGATGGCATGGAATCTTTAGCTCCAGCTTTAG
>Ga0209088_10000917_pt1 | contig 19846 bp, 15 predicted proteins | sample S_140625_EF_Meta_FD_187324 | JGI IMG/M metagenome (GOLD analysis project Ga0209088, IMG submission 187324) | Freshwater microbial communities from Lake Simoncouche, Canada to study carbon cycling - S_140625_EF_MetaG (SPAdes) (version 2) | ecosystem: Environmental > Aquatic > Freshwater > Lake ... | reverse complement strand
TCCCTGTGGCTCACCGATCACAGTGTGATTGGCAACGATAGCATTGCGCAGTGGGTGTGGTCGGCAGGTGAACTCACTTGGCAAGGCGACGGAATGGATTTCTGTGTATTCGACCAAGCCGGGCCGAAACTATTGTCCCTAAACATCATCAGCGAACATGGTTGTTCATCCACCAGCGAACAATTTGTTGAGGTGCGGCCCACGCCTTTGGTATTCCTCAATGCGTCGGCTCATTGTCTTGGAGAAACTACAGCTTTCGAAGCAGATATCGACCTAACATACGGAGGTATTTCACAAACCTCGTGGACCATCGAGGGATTCCCTTATACACCGGTGGGTAGCTCCACGACCTTTGACTTCGATAGCGCCGGAGTTTATTCTTACACCTTCATAGCCGTCAGTAACTTCGGTTGCACCAAAACAACTGTAGACTCCGTGAGCGTGTATCCTCTGCCGCAGGTTGAGATTACGGTTGGGCAAACGGAGTTCTGCATGCTTCAAAACATCGGTGCATTGTGCGCTGCCACTGTTGCAGCGCCATCGGAGATTACTGGGTATAATTGGTTTATTGATGGTGCGCCTGCTGCATCCGGCAATCCAGCGCTCATCAGCCTCGCTGACATTGGTGCTTATGCGCTCAGTGTTGATGTAACAACAAATCACGGGTGCAAAAACAGTATGGCATTAGATGCGCCTTTGGTTGTTTATCCGCTGCCTTCCGCCGGTTTTACCTGGACCACTGATGAATCCACAGAACTCCCTACGATTGTCGTTGAATCACTTGCAAGTTCAGATGTTACAGCTATTGGCTATAACTGGGGTGATGGCTACAATACGGATCAAACCGAAACGCAACACACGTATGCGGAAGACGGCACCTATGAAATCCTGCAGGTCGTAACCAATGCATTCGGCTGCAGCGCTGATACTTCCATTAGTATTGATGCCTTTAACGGCTTCCAGTTCTTCATTCCGGACGCGTTTACGCCGGATGACAATACACACAACGAATTCTTTTTGCCGGTCATTTCCGGATCACATATTTCGCTTTATGTATTTCGAGTTTATAACCGCTGGGGCACCGAAGTCTTCTCGTCAAAGACCATTGGGACAGGTTGGGATGGAACGTACAACGACCTACCCGTTCAGGACGGTGTTTACACGTGGTCTGTGGACATGATTGTCCGCGGCAGACGCGACCTTATCAGTAAGAAGGGAAGTGTTTTGCTGATGCGCTAATCACAGAATATTGATGCGCTCACTAAACTCATCGCGATAGTTTCCGCCAACAGGAATTTCCTTGTTGATGTCGGCGAGAATAATATCACCACCGGAGATGGAAGCTATCTTGTCCATGTTCACGATGAATGAACGATGCAAGCGCTGGAAAACAGTCTTTGGCAGCTTGCGCTCAATATCTTTCATGGTCGCGTGAATCGTGTACTTCGTGTCCGTGGTGACAATCTGCATATAATCTTTCAACGCTTCAACGTAATAGATATCGGCTGTGTTCACCTTCACCAATTTCGATTGATGCTTAATGAACAAATAGTTTGCATTTAACTTATAGCTTGTGAGTGATCGAAGCAACTCGTTTTCGACACGTACCTCACGCTCCTTTCCATGTTTATGGATGGCCATTTCAATGGTCGTGTGAAGATCGATCTCCTTAAACGGCTTCAGTATGTAACCGTGCGGCTCAGTGATTTTCGCTTTGTTCAGTGTGGGTTCATCAGCAAATGCCGTGAGATACACAACCGGAATATCCATTTCCTGCTTAATGGCCTCAGCGGTATCGATACCGGTCATGTTGCCTTTTATCTGAATATCCATCAGTGCCAAATCCGGCTTGGTAGCGCGAGCCAACTCAATTGCCTTTTCGCCGTTGTCTGCTTGTGCAATAACATGGTATCCTAGTTTTTCCAAGCTACGCTCAATATCCTTACGCACAATGCTTTCGTCTTCAACAACTAAAATGTTCACCGCCATATGATTTGGTTTTTGGTTTTTGATACTGCCAATGTAGCGCTAAAATCCACTATTTACGATGGAAGCGAATGAAAAATTCCGTTCCATTCGACTGATTCACTTTCACCGTGGCATCAAGTTGATCTAACAGGGCATAAACCAATTGTATACCAAGTGAATTGTTTTTCTCAAAAGCGAAATCCTTAGGGAGCCCAACACCATCATCCTTCACCGCAAGAATGACGTCATCATTTTCTTCCCGCAACACCACAGTCAGTACACCTTTTTTCCGCCCTTTATAGGCATACTTCAACGCATTGCTCACCAGTTCATTGATGATTAAACCGCAAGGTATGGCCTGATCTAGATTCAACCCTACGGACTCCATTTCCGGTCTGAATTCCAACGCTAGCGTACCGGTGCGGTAGCTTTGAATCAAGTTTGATGCAATCGTCTTGATGTAATCCATGAACTCCAAGCGGCTGAAATCTGCCGTACGATAAATGGTTTCATGGATAAACGACATGCTCTTGATGCGCTGCTGGCTCTCTCGTAAAATCTCCAATGTTTTTGGATCGTCCACATAAGAGGTTTGCAAGTTGAGAATGCTGGAAATTACCTGCAAATTGTTCTTTACCCGATGGTGGACCTCCTGAAGCAAGACCTCCTTTTCCTTGAGTGAGTCACGGATTTTCCGGTCGATCTCCTTTCGCTCGGTATTATCATACACAAGACACGACAACTCTTCCAACTCTCCATGCAAATAAACCGGATTCAAAAATGACTGCCACCACACCGTCCCATCGTGTCGATTCTTGAGCGGAAGTTCGAATTGTTGCGGGCGACCCTTGAAGCCATTGGTAAAGGCCTGCATTTGTCCTTGGTAAAAATTATGGTCTATGTGACGTTGCAGCACCGCCAAGATATTGTCGCCAATTTGCACATCTTCGTCAAATGATTCCTTCATGCTTTTGATGAAGTTGGAATTCATTGCCGTTATTTCATGCTTGGCGTTGATGGTCCACATCATCAGGTTTTCTGTACTGTTGAAGATAGATTCCATTTTCGCTGTTTGCTCCAGCGTTTGTCGTTGCTGCTGCTCCAACTTCACTTGAGTGGCGCGATGCTCCTCGATTTCAGCTTTCAGTGCAGCATTAATTTCCTCTACAAAGCGCACGCGGATTTGCTCTTGAATCAGTTGAATACGTGCTGTGATATTGTTGAGGGTAACCTGAATGGACGGCTTATTCTCATATACCGTCAAGGCTGACTTGATCTCTACATCCAACAATTCACCGGATACATTTCGCACGCGTATCTCCCTGCCGGCGGCCATACCACCATCACGAATGAGTTGCATATCAGCCTCAACAACCATCCTGAATTCTTCGTCCACGTAGCCGATAAACACGTCTCCAAAAACCTCATCCTCATCATTCACTCCAATGAGGGTGCACGCAGCTTGATTCAGATACTGTACTTTACCATCGGTTAGAATGACGACACCATTCGGAGAATCCTCCAACAAGCGCTGAAAGCTCAGCAGACTCTGCTGCAACGCTTGTTCTGCGCGCTTCCTTGTACTGATATCATCAAAAACCAATACCAACGTCCTATCCTCCTTGTAATTCAAATAGCTCCCAGTTATTTCCAAAAATATCGGTCGCTTGTTTCTATCAAAAGAACGAACCTCATTGCGGTTAGTGACTGATATCTCTGCACCGGCCATGATGCGTTGGATATCACTAACCGACACAAACTCATTGAGTTTTGACCCTACAATTTCACGTGAATCATCATATCCGAAGATGCGGGCCAGCTGGTCGTTCGCGTCTTCTATTTTTCCTTCCCTGATAAACGCCACACCTTCAGAAGTAACATCAGACAGCATTTTAAAGCGGCGCTCACTTTCTTCCAAAGCCTTCTGAACAACCTTTTTGCTTGTAGCTATATCGAAGACGCGCACCAAGGCTAAATTTCTTCCCGCATAGGACAGTTTTTGAACCTGTACAATTTTTCCCTGATTTTCATCCCAATATTTTGCATATCCTTGCGCTTCCACTTGATCGATGAGCTGCCTCTGAACCTTACCGGCCTCTTCTTTCCAAATCAGTGTTGTCAAAGGACGATCAATCAACTCCATTCGTTCATACTTGAAATAACGCGAGAATTCTTCATTCACGTCCAACAAACGCAGTTCATTAAGCTCTGCAATTGCAAGTTTGTCGACTGGATGGTCTAATATTTCATTCAGAAAATCACTCATTCTTCCTCTCTCGATTCCTTTGGCAATTTAATTTTTTGTCCATTGATTCGCACCACTTCACCCTCTTTATAGTCTAACTGTAATGCTTGCATGCCGTTAGTTTCGTAATAATCCCAACGTCCCTCCATTTCACCTGCCTCATAACTACCGATCATTTGCACCTGACCATTGGGATACCAATACTTATGTCGCTTCACGGGAATACCGGATTGAAATTCTCCCTCAAACGATTTCTTCCCATTGCTGTGGTACCATACCCACACACCATCACGCTCGCCATCGAGGTAGTTGCCTGTTTCCGTGTGGTCATTAACCGTCAGTTTCCACAATCCCGATTTCGCACCGCTGATATACTCACCTTCGTTGAATACATTGCCGAGTGTGTCATACTCTATTGCCATCCCATCTTCTTTGCCGTTCCTATACATCTCATCGCGATGGATCAACCCGCCCGGAAAATACCATTTCCATGCGCCCGTAGGTAAATCCTTTCGGTAACTTCCCACTTGCTCGGTCTTTCCTGAAGCGAAATAAAATTGCCACGGCCCTTCCTTTAATCCCTCTACATAAGCACCCTTGGCACGCAGCTCACCACCCGGATAAAACAGTTTCCAGTCGCCAATTCTGCGACCCAAACTGTCTATCATACCTTCTCCAACCAACACGTTGTTATCATACAATAGCCCGCCAGATTCTTTTCCATTGTCTTCGTACAAGCGAAAATTTCCTTGTTTCTTTCCTTCTCTGTAGGTGCCGACTTCTTTCAAATTACCATTTGCATGGTACTCCTTTCGAATATCCAGGATAGCCGTTGATGCTTCATCGACAACCAACACATCATCCTCATAACGTTCCAACTTTTCCAGTTCACCCTTGCGATTGAAGTACTTGAACACTCCGTTCTTCATGCCGCGTGCCCAGTTTCCTTCAAAATGAAGTGATCCATCCTCATACAAATCTCTCCAAACACCGGTTCGTTTACCCTGTAAATCATACCGGTTGATGCGTTCTTCGGAATAAATGAAACCGCTTTTGTAGATCAACAACGTGATGGTTCTACCATCCTTATCATACTCCGTTGCCTTGCCCTCCTCCTTACCATTTACAAATTGACTGATTTTCTTCAGTTGACCATTTTCATAAAACACACGTGCTTCTCCATTTCGAATGTTGTTGGTGTTGGTGTATTGTTCGGCCAACTTTCCATTTACATCAAACACTTGTTCCTTTCCGTTTTTCTGATCTTCCTTGTATTGCAGTGTTCGTTCGAGGACGCCTGTCTCTCGATAGAATTTCCACGTTGAGTCGAGTTTGAAGTGCAAACGATTACCCTCGGTTTTGATTTGTCCGTTGCTGTAATACGTTTTCCAATAACCATCCGGTTTCCCATCCAGCATGGTTCCCTCACTGCTGACAACTCCGTTCTCGTAACGATACTGCACGAATTCACCTTGAGCCCACAGCACTGTGGGAAACAACAAGCAGCAAACGGTCAGGAAACAAATGATTTTCATCGGTGAGCAAAACTATTGCGTCCATCCGAAACGAACCTACCTTTTCTAGGAATCTTTCTCATGCACATATTATTTATATTTCTTTAAATAGTTTATTATAGATATATAAGGCTGTTAATACTGTGCAGAAGATATTGTGTTCCTTATTGACTTACTGAGTTATACAGTAAGTATTGTTGTTGTGAACAGTTTTTGAGTGTGTGGTCTAATTGAGAATGAATGTATTGAGAATGCTATGAACATTGTTGAATAACAGGAGTTGTCGAAAATATGGCTGTTGATGAGCGTTGTGAATAGTGGATTAGTTCGTGTATGGCGGCATGACATTATTGCAAAAAAGAGTAGTGCCGGTAAGTTGTATTTGTCATATGTCAGCGAGTAGCTCCTCAATGCAACAAAAGTTGTTACGGATTCATAAGCGGTAATTCACAAAAAATCATGCTTATTGGTGATAACTGTCATGTTGCTTTCAGTGTCATGGAGTTAGCTCGAGAAATGGTACTTTTGAGCCCATCTAATACATACAATGAATAAATTACATATCGGATCAGATCACGCGGGATTTGCATTGAAACAGGAGTTGATTGAACAGTTGAGGGCTTCATATGATATTGTCGATCATGGTCCTGTATCAGAAGATAGTGTGGACTATCCGGATTACGCCCATCCTGTTGCTAGGGCCGTTCAGGAAGAGGGTGTTCTTGGAATACTTATCTGTGGATCAGCGAATGGTGTAGCGATGACTGCTAATAAGTATGCGGGAATTCGTGCAGCTATTTGTTGGAAGACTGAAATAGCGGCATTAGCCCGCCAGCACAACGATGCCAATGTGTTGTGCATTCCCGCCAGATTTGTATCTGAGGATGAAGCGAAGCAGATTACACAAACGTTTTTGAATACATCTTTTGAAGGTGGTCGTCATGCTAACCGAGTTAATAAAATTGCTTGTTTATGAGAATTATCCTTATCTGCCTTCTAAGTGTCTTTTTTCACGTGGATCACTTGTATGCTCAAGGTCATGATACACTTGCGGTGCGTTATGCGCGAAGTATAAAATCCGATCAGCTAGCAAAGCATGTGTTTACGCTGGCCTCGGATGAGTTTGAAGGACGCGAGACCGGTATGCCGGGTATCGAAAAAGCTGCTCAGTATATCTCCACTTATTATGAGTCTTTGCGGATGCAACAGGCCACACCCGGTTTCTGGTTTCAAACCTACCCGTTGCGCAGGGAAAGCAATGTTGGATCCTACGCAGAATATGCCGGAGCGCGCAAAATCTTCCCGGATGATTTCTATTTCTTTGGAATGGATGCTCAGGAAATAAAATCAAGTGAGCTGGTTTTTGCGGGTTACGGTATACGTGACGAGCGTCACAATGACTACAAGGGCTGGAAGCCAAAGTCAACCGGGTTCGGTGTGATCTGTTTAAGCGGAGAACCAATGGACTCCAAGGGCAGGAGCACGATTACCGGTTCTAATGAAACATCTGATTGGAATGATGATGTTTTGTTGAAGGCAGCTGCAGCAGAGAAAGCAGGAGCGAAGTTTTTGCTGGTTGTGAATACTAATTACGACATGTACATGAAGCGTGTGCGCTACTGGCTTGAACAAGCACCTATTCGTTTGGAGCGTGATAAGGAAACAGCGGAAGTAGCACACATACCTGTCATTTATATTTCTCCTGCGTTTGCAAATGCGTTGTTGCAATCAAGTGGTAAAAGCATTGAAATAATGCAGTCAAAACTGAATAAGGGAAAGCGCTTGAAACCTACGATGGTAAAGGCAGACGTTGTTTTTCATGTGGAACAAAAAAGGGAGCGTTTGGAAGCGAAGAACGTAATGGCTTTTGTAGAAGGTAATGACCCGTTGCTTAAGAGTGAAGTCGTGGTAATCTCCGCACATTATGATCACATCGGCATCGTGAATGGACAAATCAACAATGGTGCGGATGATGATGCCAGTGGAACGTCGGCTGCGATGGAGATTGCGGAAGCGTTCCAATTAGCGAAAACGGAAGGCCATGGTCCGAAACGCAGCGTGCTGATCTTGCATGTCAGCGGAGAGGAAAAGGGTTTGCTGGGCAGTGAATGGTATTCAGATCACCCGATTTTTCCATTGGAGAATACGGTTTGTGATTTGAATATCGATATGATAGGTCGTACCGATGTGGAGCACGCTGCAGATTCGAACTATATCTACCTTATAGGTTCGGACAAATTGAGCACGGATTTGCATAAAATCTCAGAAGATTGTAATGCCAAATACAGCAATCTGAATCTGGATTACACGTTTAACAGCCCAAACGACCCCAACCGTTTTTATTATCGCAGCGATCATTACAATTTTGCGAAGCACAATATTCCGGTGATTTTCTATTTTAGTGGCGTCCACGAAGATTATCACAAACCGGGTGATGATGCTAAGAAGATTGCGTATAAGAAAATGGAACAAATTACGCGTCTGGTCTTTCACACCGCTTGGGAAGTGGCTAATCGCCAGGACAAGCTCAAAGTAGACGTCGTTAGTGATTTCAAAAACTAAATCAAAAAACCATGAAAAAAATCATCGCGAGTATGTGTGTGCTGTGCCTGTTTGTTTCACTTACAGCGCGCGCGCAACAAGCAACAACTTCAGAGACTCCTGCTAAGAAAGAGAAGGGAGGTCACGGTCTCGGTTTGATCCTTAGTTCCTCCAATGGTAAGGGATTAAGCTACCGTTACTGGCCTGAGATTTATGGCCTGCATGTTTCTTTCGTGCCGGCAGATTTGGGCGATGAACAGTACTACAACGGAGGCTTGACCGGTTATGCGCGGATTAAGCGTTATTCATTGGGAGATTTATTTCTGCATGTAGGAACGGAGTATGAATATCGCTCGAGACTCAGTTCGGATTACGATTACATTACGGGTGAGTATTCAGAGTATCGTGTGAATGGTACCGGAGTTAATTTCGGTTTCGGCCCCGGGTTTCACGTGACACAAAAGGGATTCAGCTTTGATATCTATGCCGGTTACGGCGGTTATTGGATTGATGAATCTAGCAGCGACGCCCGTGCACAGTTGAACGATCGTTTCCTGATGACGTTCTCAGGCGGTATTGCTATTTACTTGGACCTGTAAAGAACTATTCTGTGATCAGGCTGTCCACGAAAGTGCTGATGGCTTTTGTATGATGGATATATTCTTCACCTGTTCCGGGCCCATAAAAACCGGTAAAAATTTTACGGATCTTCCCCTGGCGATCGATAAAGATGGTCGTGGGGAAGGAGTGTACGTCATCCAAAAAGTTGAAAGTGTTGAGGGCCACGGTTTTACTGGCTTGGCCGCCATAATAGAACGGATACGACAATCCAAGTTGGGTGAATTGTTTTTGAACACGTGCACATGCGGCAATTGTATCATCCCCTCTTTCGAAAGCCACGGGAATAATGCGCAAACCCTTGGTTGTATGTTCGTCAAATAGCGTTTTCAGAAAACGACTTTCATCGGTGCAATTGGGACACCAGGAACCCATTATCTGCACAATGCTTACATGGTTTTTCCAAGTGGTGGAATCGAAGCGAATCATTTGGCCCAAGCTATTGTGAACGGTGAATTCGGGTTGTCGCCCCTCACGCAGTGATGTAATGGAAGCGGGATCACGCAAGGTGTTTATGGCGCTCTTATACGCTGACCACGGTTCTTTCCAATGCTTCCCACTCAGAAAAACCCCGCCGATAATGCTATCACCAACCAGCCTTCCTGTCAGACAGAAAAGATGTGTTCCGTCGAAAGCGGAAAGCCAAAGTGAATCACCATTGAGCTCTCCTTGCAGGAAGCGATAATCGCCCGTTTCAGTGAGTACGGTGCCCGTAACACACGTGCTGTGTTGCTGCAAAACAGCCAACCCTTTACTTGACGATGCTGTATCTTCCGGTGAGAACACGATATCATAATTCAACTCTTCGACGCTACTCGAACAGGTTGCCGGTGTCTCTGTGGTTGCGGTAAATGGAATGCTATAATCTTTGCGCGAATGATCCGTCCATTCTCCCACAAGACTATCCTTGCGCCATGTGCCTTTGATGGAAGAGTCAAAGAGTGGAAGCTTGACGAAAAAGGAGTCGTTGCGTAAGATTACCGAGTCGAGTTGAATCACTTCGTCTGCATTGATAATCTGCCAGCCTGTTGAGTCGTTAATGTTCAAGCGTATGGGAATATTTCCATTTTCAGTTTTGAAGACCAGTGTATAATAGCCAGGTGATGGCGTGGTTGTTTTTGATGAACAAGCCACAACGAAGAAAGATACCGAGAGGAAGATGAGGAAACGCACAGCCAAGGTTTATTAAATAGAGTTCGAATCTAGGTGTGTACCGTTTACACGTAGTACTTTTGTATCATATTTATTTCAAGTTGAAGCATCAGAAATCGAAACCGGGAATCGTGTTTGGAACGCCGGATCAACAGGTGTTCTTTAAGGAGCTCCGCTCACGTGTTGACGATTATTTCGAATCGACCGGACAAAGCAAATTTGCCAATTCAACGATGGTGGTCAAGACTGTTGTTTTGGTGAGTGGTTATTTAGGCTGTATTGCGATGCAGCTCGTTTTCCTTCCTTCGCCTCTGTTGAGTATTGCGTTGTTTGCCGTGACGGGTGTTTTCCTTGCCGGAATTGGAATGAGTGTTATGCACGATGCCAATCACGGCGCTTATTCGGCCAATGAAAAAGTGAATCGATGGGTCGGTTATAGCTTGAATTTAGTGGGTGGTATGGTGATGAATTGGAAAATGCAGCACAACGTGCTCCACCATACATACACGAATATTGCTGGATTGGACGAGGATATCGATACCAAGTTAGCCTTGAAACTTTCGCCGCACGGACCCACTAAGAAGGTGCATCGCTATCAATGGTTTTATGCGTTTTTCCTCTACATGATTTTAACGTTGTATTGGGGTTTACTGAAGGATCTCGTGCAATTTTTTCACTACAAGAAAGCCGGATTGAATAAGCAGACAAAAGCACAGAACGCTGTTTGGTTGTTTAAAACCACCCTGGTAAAAACGCTTTACTTCGCCGCATTTATTGGGTTACCTATTTACTTGGGAATGCCGGTTTGGCAGGCCATAGTTGGGTTTCTGGTAATGCAGGCTGTGAGTGGGTGGATTCTGTCTGTCGTGTTTCAATTGGCGCACGTGGTGCCTGATGCTTACTTCCCACAACCTGATGAAAAGGGATTTATTCCTTATTCATGGGCAGAGCATCAACTGCGAACAACAATTAATTTTTCTACGAAGAACAAATGGTTGTCGTGGTATGTGGGAGGATTGAATTTTCAGATCGAGCATCACCTTTTCACCAAAATTTGCCACGTGCATTATCCGGCGATTGCGGAAATTGTGAAAAAGACCGCGTCAGAATATGGTGTGCCGTATTACGAGAAATCCACCTTTGGCGAGGCTTTGCGAGAGCACATTGCGTTCTTGCGATCGCAAGGAGTGCCGAAGCTTAGCGAAATTGGCGGCTAGTCTTATTCTGGCTTGATGCGATTCGGTTTGTAAACCAAATGCTCACCACGTCCTTTTTTAAAGATATTGCGTCCGGGAGCCTTGCCTTTGCGTAATTCCTTTTGTGCTTCTTCCGGGAGTTGTGAAATTTCCTTGCAGGCATCTGAGCAACAGTTGTTCATTTTCTCGTTGCATGATGGACATTGAATGAATAGAATGTGACAAGCGAGGTTGGCACAATTGGTATGATGATCGAATGGCTCGCCGCACTGATGACATTGCGCAATTACATCGTCAGAAATGCGCTCTGCCAGCCGCTCGTCGAACACGAAGTTGACTCCCAGAAAGCGGTTTTCCAATCCGCCCTCCTGGATGTCGCGCGCGTATTTGATGATACCACCTTCAAGTTGATGCACATTTGGAAAGCCTTTGTGTTTGAGGTAGGCTGAAGCTTTTTCGCAACGAATGCCACCTGTGCAATACATCACGATGTTTTTTTCTTCTTTTCCTTTGAGCATGTCTTCCACCATGGCGATTTCCTCACGAAACGTATCGGCATCAGGGAGTATGGCGTTTTTGAAATGGCCCACTTCGCTTTCATAGTGGTTACGCATGTCAATGAGAATGGTGTCGGGCTTTGCGGTCAATTCGTTGAACGCTTGTGCAGAGAGGTGAACGCCGGTATTGGATGGGTTGAAGTCGGGGTCTTCAATCCCGTCGGCCACGATCTTATCTCGTAGCTTGATGATGAGTTTGTAGAATGATTTACTGTCGTCTTCAACCGCGGTGTTTAATCGCACCCCATCGAGAAACGTAATGTTGAAGAGGTTTTCACGAAAGGCCTCGAAGCGGTTGGCCGGCACGCTGATCTGCGCGTTGATACCTTCGGCGGCGATATATGTTCGGCCTAAAACACCCAGCGACTCCCACTGTAAAAACAGGAAGTCGCGGAAGAATTGCGGATTCGCTATGGGGTGGTATTTGTAGAACGAAACCGTAGTTCTCGGTTCGTTGCTTTGGACGATGCGCTCTTTGAGAACGCGTCGGTCGACGGTGTTGTGTAGTTTTTTCATCGGTACAATTGCATGTTATACGTCTGAGGAAGGCGGCTGTAAAGATAGGGAATTCCGGTGTCTGGGCGCCCATCCATGAGAAGGGGCGCCCACGAGGGGCGCCCCGACACCGGAATTTGGATTGGGATTTTCCCCTCATCCATTACCCCTCACCCCTGATCCCTTATCCCTATTTTTGCGCTGTTAAATCACATTCTATATGTCAAGCAAAGCCCCCAAACCTGTTGGCCTTTACCCACACACGCGCCGCGTTGGAAATCTCTTGTTTTTATCGGGCGTTGGCCCACGCATTGCAGGTAGTGATGCTACGGATAGTGGTGTTCCGGGCCTAACACTCGACAAGTTCGGGAACTACCTCACGTTCGACTTTGAGGCGCAATGCCGTAACGTGTTCGACAACGTGCGCGTGATTCTTGAGGAGAACGGCAGCAAGTGGGAAAACCTCGTTGACGTGACGGTATTTTTAGTCAACATGAAACGTGATTTTCATACCTATAACAGGCTCTATGCTGAGTACTTCAAAGATGCTCAGCCCTGCAGGACAACCGTCGAGATTAATGCTCTCCCATCGCCCATTGCCATCGAGCTGAAGTGCATCGCAACAATTGAAGACTAATCACGTTTGGCATAGGCCTTGAATGCGCCCATGTCATGAAAAAGATTCTTGTTCTTGTTGTATTGTCGATTGGATTATCGTCGGTGCACGCCCAAATCAAACCAGTTAAGGCAAATGTTGAGCAACTGCCCGACTTGGGGTACCGTACGGTATCCAATCAAGCTTTTACCGTGGGTGAGTATTTATCCTTCCGCATACATTATGGTTTTTTTGATGCCGGCACCGCGGAGCTGCGGGTAGAGGAGAGTCCGTTTCAATTTGCGGGTCGTCGCGCCTATCGCATTGTCGGCACCGGTCGCAGCGAGGGTTCAGTCGATTGGGTTTTCAAGGTGCGCGATCACTATGAAACCTATGTGGATCAAGCAGGTTTGTTTCCCTATCGCTTCTTGAGGAATTGTGACGAAGGTGGTTATCGCATCAACCAGGATTACGTCTTCTATCAAGACCGCCGTGGTTTTAAAAACATGAAGGGTGAAGGCTATAAGTCGCCTGCCTTTGTGCAGGATATGCTGAGTGCGTTCTATTACGCCCGCACGATGTCTTTTGCCAACGCCCGCGTAGGCGATGTATTCACCATTGAGACGTTAGTCGATGATGAAATTCACCCGCTCGGCATGAAGTATATCGGTAAGGAAACCATTACCATTGACGCCGGAAAATTCCGTTGTATGAAGTTTGTGCCCGTGATTCAAAAAGGCCGTGTGTTTAAAGATGATGACGACCTCACCGTCTGGATTACCGACGATATGAATCACATTCCCGTGCTGGCCGAGGCTGAGATTCTGGTTGGCTCCATAAAGATGGAGCTAAAGGATTACCGAGGCTTGCGTAACCCGCTGGCGAAACTATAACGCGCACCCTAACCTTTAAATGGTGGACTGCTGCGGTGTACATTAGCGGAAAATTTCTCCTATGGCTTATCAGGTAGACGGCTATTCATTTCAAGGCAAACGCACCCTCATTCGTGTTGATTTTAATGTTCCGTTGAACGAGCAATTTGTGGTCACCGATGATACACGCATTCGTGCAGCGTTGAAGACGATTAAGCGCGTATCTGATGACGGAGGCCGCGTGATTTTAATGTCGCACCTTGGTCGCCCGAAGGGTGGTCCTGAAGCTAAGTACTCTATGAGGCACGTTTTAACCCGCTTGACGGAATTATTGGGTCGCCCGGTTGCGTTTGCGGAAGATTGCATTGGGGACAAGGTGAAAACAGCGGTTGATGCTATGCAAAACGGTGATGTGTTGTTGCTGGAGAATCTACGTTTTTACAAGGAAGAGGAAGCCGGCGATGAGTTTTTTGCAGGACAAATCGCGGAGAACGGCGATGTTTATATCAATGACGCGTTTGGAACAGCGCACCGCGCGCACGCCAGTACAGCCGTGATAGCGCGTTTCTTCCCCACCGATAAACTATTTGGTTATTTGATGGAAGATGAGGTGCAAAGCATTGATCGCGTGCTCAACTCAACAGCGAAACCGGTTACGGCGATCATTGGTGGCAGTAAGGTGTCTAGCAAGATTACGATTTTGGAAAATCTATTGAACCGCGTTGACAACATCATCATAGGTGGTGGAATGGCGTACACGTTTTTTAAAGCGTTGGGAGGTGTTACCGGAAACTCGTTGGTGGAAGATGACAAGTTGGAATTGGCTAAGACTTTGTTGGAAAAGGCCCACGAAAAAGGAGTCAACATTTATCTTCCCGAAGATTCGATTATTGCAGATGCTTTCTCTAACGACGCACAACGTACAAGTTCGGAGAGCCGCGGTATTCCAACGGGTTGGATGGGCTTGGATATCGGTGCGCAATCGATTGCGCGTTTCACCGAGGTTATTCTCGCATCTAAAGTAATCCTGTGGAACGGCCCAATGGGCGTGTTTGAAATGCCGAACTTTTCTCAAGGAACGATTGCCATTGCGCAAGCCTTGGCTACCGCTACCAAAGAGGGCGCATTTACGCTGGTAGGAGGCGGTGATAGCGTTGCCGCCATCAATCAATTCGGCCTTGTGGATCAGGTGAGTTACGTAAGCACAGGCGGAGGCGCTATGCTGGAAGCGCTTGAGGGCATTGATTTACCTGGTATTGCTGCGATTAAGGCGTAACTCAATGAGCAGCTATTTCGATGAAAAGCAAGAGATCGTTTACCCCAACGATACCATCACCTGTTAAATCGAATTCACCGCAATCGTCGAGGCATCCGAAAGCCTCGAGTAATAAGAGCATATCGGTGTCATTCGCGACGCAGTCTCCATTGAAGTTGGCCGGTGAATTATTGTCAGCAGGCACATCAACGGTTAGGGTGATGTAGTTGCTCACACCACAGTCGTTTTCGGATTGCACACTTATGAAGAAGTCTTGATTACCGGCGAGCACGGCGATGGTGTTGTTGTTAATGTTCGTCGTTGACCCAGTTGTCTGCCAGTTGTAGTCAGTTGCATTGGAATCTCCCACAACACTGAAGGTTGCGGTATCTCCGAAACACATTATCGTTGGACCCAGAATCGTGTAGATACTGTCTACGCGTTCGGTGACGGAAACACTGATGCTCGCTGAGTCGGTAATGCCACATGCATTGGTAACTACTAAAGTTGCCAAACCACCATTGGCAGTTGGTAAGGGTTGAATGATGCGGTCGTTCACAGCTCCAACCCACCCTTCAGGCAGTTGCCATGCGTAACTTGTGGCTCCGGCGACCTGTTCACACACCAATTGTCCGTAAACTCCTTCACACCATTCTTGGTCACCGGTGATATTGCCCAGTTCAAACGTGCCGCAACCGAGCTCCGTGCGATATACATCACCACCTGAACCGATGTAGCAATAGTTTTCGGTGAAATGCGCCGTTGATGCTCCAAGGTTGTTGAGGTCGTTTTGTAAAAGAAGGGTCCATGTTTCGCCGCCATCCTCTGTTTTATACAAATCGGCATACGAGCTGACACAGAAACCAATACTCTCGCTGAAGAATTTAACGTCAACTATTGCGTCTCCACCCACGAAGAAGAATTCCCAGGTTTCGCCACCATTGAGTGTGCGGTAGACGCCGCTGTAGCTCCCCACAAAACCGACACTGTCGTTGTAGAAGTAAATGCGCGAGCCTAACACGCCATTGTGGTATTCCCAGGTATTCCCTCCGTCAAATGTTTTGTAGTAGGTGTCGCCTCCACTCTGTACGTTTCGCACAGCAATGCCGCGTTGGCTGTCTATAAAATGAATATCGCTGGCGCCGATATTCGTTCCGCAGGTGAAGGATGTACCACCGTTGGTGGTTTTGCAAATATTCGAAGCGCCTCCGAAACCCCCGGCGAAACCGGTTTGGGCGTCAAGGAATTCTAGGCAAGTGGCCGTGAGTGTTGGCGTTGTGCTGAATGTCCATGTTTGCCCACCATTGGTTGTTTTTCCAAGATTGGTTGTACCCAATACATAGCCTACTTGTGATGTGGGAAAATCAACAGCATACCATCCACCTGATGTTGCGGTTTGACGAATGTTCCAGAGCTTGCCTCCATCGTTTGTTTGTACAATACCACCGTAGAATGTGCCGCCACTCGGCACGGATACAACTGTTCCTTGTGTGTCGGAAAAAAATTGCATGGCAGTAATACCGCCTCCCTGTATGGCATTTTTGATGACCGTCCAGGATGATCCGCCATTACTGCTTTTGTGAATGTTGAGCTTTCCCATCATGAAGGCAGCATTGTCAGAAGCGTGATCACCACAGAAAATGTCACCATCTCCCAGATCGGGCTGACTTTGCCAAGTCTGTCCGTAGTTCGATGTTTTGATGAACGCACCCGAGTTTCCTGCTGCGTAGCCTTGACCGTTGGCGCTGACATGCATGACGTAGAAATAATCGTTGGCTGCAGAATAAACTTGATTCCAAGTGAGTCCGCCGTCGGTTGTTTTAGCCATTGCGCCACCGCTCGCAAACCCGGTGTTGGCGTCGATGAAGTGCACGTCCTGCAGGTTGGCGGTGATGCTTGTTGAAATGAGCGACCATGAATCTCCGCTATCGGTGGTCCGTAGAATGGTGCCGTTCCAGCCGACAATGACGCCCGTAGTGTCGTCAGTGAAATGCACGCCATACAAGCGACTAGTGACAGGGGTAGGAATGAGCGTCCAAGTTGAGCCGCTATCGGTTGTTTTGAGAACAGTGCCGCTTTCACCGGTCACAAAACCCGTTGTCTCGTTGATGAAATGCACGTTATACAGCCACGCAGCGGTTGGTGGATTCACGTTTGCCCACGTGTTACCCCCATCGAGCGAGCGGTATAAATCACCGTTGCCGGCAGCAATGAACAGTAGGTTCTCCGTCACCCATTCCACATCGTTGGGATTGCTTGTGACGGCAGGTGTCCACATACTTTCCCAACTTTCTCCGCCATTCATTGTGCGAAAAACGCTGCGTGAAGCGAGGATAACCGCAATGCCGCGTTGCTCATCCAAAAAGGAACAACCGCGAACTTCGCTATTGGTTTTGATGGGTGTGAGGTATTCCCAGGCCTGTGCCTCGGCGCTCTGAACTGTAAAGAGTAAGATCAGGCTAAGCGCAATGTTGCGCCACGTCATGGGTATTGATGGAATCATGTGAAGCATGGTAAATGGCTTTTCCGTTGCGAACAACGATAACTTGAGGACTCTCATGTTTCACGTGAAGTTGCTCGGCAAGGGCGTTGGAAAGCTCACGGAATTGTAGAAGGTCGAGAAAAAACACATCCGCATTATCCGGAAGTGCGGCCCATTCGTCTTCGAAGTTTTTCAGCACCATTTTGCTGATGATGCAGCGTGTGCTGTGCTTGAAATACACTTGTGCTCGGTCATTGGAATGCTGCAGCGATTGTTGCAGCTGTTCGTCTGACGTAAGCGGAATCCAGCTTGGATGGGTGGCCATGTTATTTGGCCTCTTCCAGTTCGAAGCTGAAATACTCCATGATTTCGTTGCATAGCAGCTTTTTACAGGCGTCGTTCACCTTTCCTTCTGCTGTTTTTTGATCAGCCGCATCGATGGCCAGCGTGATGTGTTTTCCGATGCGTACGTTTTTGATTTCGGCCAGACCTATGTTGGTCATAGAGCCGGTTACGGCTTTACCTTGGGGATCCAACAGCGCCTCGAGTGGCATGATGTTGATGTGTGCTTTGTAAGTGGGCATGGAGCAAAATATTACACGGCGAAAATACGTTGGCAGGATTTAAAACTCGAACTGTAATTTCGCCCGAAGGCCATATTTAACGATGTTCGGGTTATCGAGGTAAGTGAGGCGCCAAATGAAGTCGACACGTAGCACCTTGAAGATGTTTTCAACGCCGATTGCGGCTTCTACAAACGGCTTTTCCAGGGTGTAAATGTCGGGTTTACCATCTCCATTGACATCCCGCGACAGGATAAGATCATTTCTTAGGTCATAGCCACCCACTACTGCTTTTGCGCTGGCAACCTCGCGCCATTTCAACCGGCGCATGATGGGGATTTTGTTCAGGAACAAACCGTCAGCGTGATAGGAGGCCCAAACGTTGACCCATTCATCACTGACGAACTCGAAGAAGTTCATCGTGTTGTAGGAACCCTCGTCGTAGAAGAATGTTTCGTTACCCTGATGAATCATGAGCAGGGGATAAGGAAGGTTGCCGAAGAACTTACCCGCCTCAGAGCTGATGCGCAGATAGCCAAACGGCCCAAAACGAACCTTGTCGGATATCCGAACGCCGACGCGCTGAAATTGAAATTCTCCACCCATTAATCCGGGAATACCATAATTGTATTGAAGCTCAAGAACGGGGTAATTGGTCCCGAGACTAAGCCGCTCAAACTCGCCGTATACGAATTTTTCTTTATACGCAAAGCGCGTGTACAGGCCCACTTCTGTGGTGATCAGGTAGTCTACCTGTTCTTGCTCGTTTAAGTCGGGTTTGAATCTTACGTATTGAAAATTACTCCCAGCAGGCTTCAGCACGCGATGCCGAAAAAGCGCCTTATTCTGAAAGCCATAGAGCCATTCTTTTTCGATATAACCCGAGAGTTCAGTGACATCGGTGAGTTTGTTGGCGGGATTGCGTCGGAAGAGTGACGACAGCACGTTGTCTTGTCGGAAAGCGCCATTGCCTTGCCCGAGCTGCTCCATATCGCGCTTAGCAAACACATTCATGGCCATGCGTGGATTCTTGTTGAGGACCCACGTAGCGCCACCGCCATACTTGAAGCGCTCATCTTTAAACCCATAGGCCAGGTAGCCTTCGAGCATTACTTTTTTGCTGAAGTCGTTGCTGGTGCGTCCGCCGAAGCGCAAGCGATTACCTTCAATCGGGTTGAAACTGTAGAAGGTGTAATAGGGGCCAAGCTCGAAGTTGCCGGTGACTTTGTAGCCGTTCACAAAGAGATTCAGAATGTTGGACACCGTGACGAACTGCGGGAGGTTTTTCAGCGTATCGACCATGTGATAGATGCGCTCCTCTTTTGCCGATAGCGCAATGTGTCGCGCCTGCTGCCAATAGGAATCGTCATGATCGCTGGCATCTTCTTCCACAATGATGTCGCTAAACCCTTCGTAATATTCTTGCGGGCGTTCTTTATTGATGATGAACTTGCGGTAGGACGATGTTTTTCGGCCGTATGCACCAAGCTTTTTCTCTGAAACGTTGAAGTCGACCACGAGTTCATCCTTGACCAACATCCAAACTTCCGGTTCTATTTCATTGAAGGTTTGTTTTACCTTGAAGCTCTTAATCCAGTTGATGTTTGCGCCTTCGGCTATGGTGGCGTCAATTTGCTTAACGGCATAGGACGTATCAGCAATCCACATTTCTCCGAAGAAGAGCAGTTCGGCCTTACGGCGCGGGAAGAACTGCAGTTTGTAGCACCACTTGCCATCGATGGCGGCGCTGTCCACTAAATCGTAATCATAGAACCCTAGCGCATAAGCTGAGA
>Ga0209088_10000916_pt1 | contig 19859 bp, 13 predicted proteins | sample S_140625_EF_Meta_FD_187324 | JGI IMG/M metagenome (GOLD analysis project Ga0209088, IMG submission 187324) | Freshwater microbial communities from Lake Simoncouche, Canada to study carbon cycling - S_140625_EF_MetaG (SPAdes) (version 2) | ecosystem: Environmental > Aquatic > Freshwater > Lake ... | reverse complement strand
GGCTTCAAGACGGCCGGCATTGATCCTTGGATGAAGACGGTTCCACACCGTCTCCTTCTCGCCTACCGCGGAGAAGACTTCTTTGGTTGGCAACGCCAAGATCCCGATCCCACCGTCCAACTCGCCCTCGAAAAAGCCCTTCATAAAATCTTCAACCGACCGGTGGCCGTTGCAGGATCCGGCCGAACCGATCGGGGAGTGCACGCCCTCGGTCAGGTTGCCTCCTGCGAAATTCCTCCCCTTCATCCTCCCGCCACTCTCGCGAAAGCCCTCAACTTTCATCTCCCTGCAGGGGTCCGAGTCCTATCCGTTCGACGTGAGAAACCGGGCTTTCACGCCCGCTTCTCTGCCAAAGGAAAATCTTACCTATATCGAATCGCCAATACTGATCCTCTTCACCCGCTGGAAATCGGACGGGCTTGGCACGTCCCACGCCCCCTCGATCTCACCTCGTTACGCAAGGCCGCCAAGATCCTGACTGGAAAACACGACTTTGCTGCGTTTACCTCCAACCCGGGATACGAACGAAAATCCACCATTCGCAATATCCGCTCCATTCGGATCGTCAAAAAAAAGAGCGGTGTTTTGGAACTGACCTTTGAGGGAGATGGTTTCCTCTATCGAATGGTTCGAAATCTGGTCGGAGCTCTCGTCAAGGTCGGCCAAGGCCGACTCACCCCCATCGAACTGAAAAAGATTCTCCACTCCCGCTCGCGTTCTTCTGCCCCTCCCACCGCACCTGCTGAAGGCTTGTATCTTTTAAGCGTAAGGTACTAAATTCCCAGCCCATCTCGGGACTGGCTCCCTCTAGTTCTTCCCTGCAGCGGTCGAAATTTGCTCCAGTTTCGGGGAAGCGTAAGAGTGGTTTTCCACTTTTTTCATCCAGGTCCAACCTGCGATTCCCAAAAACAGGGCAATCAGAAGGAAAAATACTGCCCGAACTTCGAGCAGCCTTCCGCTTGGCACTCCAGAGCCCTTATGTCTGACTGCTCTCGACCCAAAGAAGAATTTAATAAATTCCACAATCTAATCTTGGTTATCTCGAATCCATCTCTCAACCCCTTTATTGTGATTTTTTTATGACAATTTACCGTGAGCAGGTATTGGGAAATTCAGGCCTTAAAGTGTGTTTGGGCTAAAAAGGGGGAGCCCTCGGATCAGTGCTTCACGAACTTTGGCTTCTTCGACTGGATTTCCGCCACGTTTTAGAAACTCCTCCCATTTTTCAGGTTTTGCCAACGGCCATTCGTCGATTGCGATCGAAAGTCCGTTTTTTTGTCCTGCGCTGGACCAGTCCCAGCTGTAGGGAGATTCCGTCAGCCCAGCTCGGACTGGGTTGCGCTCGATGTACCGGGCCACGACCCAGAAAACCTGGTTGGGTTTGACTCGATGACAACGATAACGGCTCTGATAAACAGCTCCTTTGCCTACACTGTCCGCCCTCTTTCTCCAGCGGATTGCGTGAGTGGCACCGAGCCACTGCATTGCTTTAGTAAAAGTCGGACCAGATGGAGAACTTGCAAGGATATGCCAATGATTTGGCATAACACAAAAGGCGTGAATTTTGAGTGGGTATAATTCAATAGTTTCGCGAAGGGTCTTTACCCAAAGATCAAAATCGGATGGTGTACTAAAAAGTACCCTCTTTTCCGTTGCCCGATTGCAGACGTGATAATACGCCCCCGGAAGAATGCATCTGCGCTTTCTCGCCATATAGGATTAAACCTCGGAAATCAGAAAAGGGTGCGGTCATTCTAAACTTTTTTTCCACCCTCAAAAAACAGCCCCCTAAATTACTTTCCAACAACCACTTATATGGGGTCGGAGGTCTTGCAAATTCATGACTTCCAATGACTTAAAAGACCATTTTTGAAATGTGGGGTCAGAGGTCTATGTCAAAAACCAGGCTTGTAAGAGCATGACTTGCACGGGTTTATATGGGGTCAGAGGGCTTGCAATCCGTTGAAAGGCAATAGCTTGGAAGGGTGTTTTTTGAATTGGGGGTCAGAGGTGGTGGTAGGGGCTATACTGGAAGCACCCTAAGACTCAGGTCAGAGGTGAAATTTACTTCTGTTTTTTGGTTTTTGAATCTTTGGGGGGTTTTCCGGCGGCATTCTGTTTATCTTTTTCAAGGGCATCCTTATATAAAGCTTTCTGGGTTTTGGATATGGCATCTTGAATCTCAGGAGAAAGTGTGAGATTGGCGCTTCCCTCCCCCCCTTCGCCACGTTTGATTCTATCCAAGATTGCCGCAAGTTCTGGAAAGATTTCCGGCTGATACTTAGAGATACTCAGCAGTACATAGATAGCGTTGACCGCCCGAGCATTCGGATGGGGATGCACCAAAGCCACTTTGGCAGCCTCCAGCCACATCGCATTGGCCTTGTCTTTTTCCCCCAGTTCCCACCACCCCTCCGCAACCATAACCATCGCCGGAGGTTGAAAATATGAAGCGCAAAGCCGGCTGGTGACAGCTGCTTGCTCGAGCACCCCTCGTGCCGGATCCCGCATGCCCGCTTGGGCCATGGCAATACCAACCCTGGCACGTTCTAAAGGTCCAGTCTCTGTTCGGTCTCCCAGTGATGCGGCAATGCTCGCAGCCTCCCGAAGTAGCATCTCCTGGGAATCTTTATTCCCTAATTTACCTTCCGCTTTAGCACAATCGATCAGCATACGCGGCCGGAACACAGGAAAACCGTCCCGCGCGATAAGTAATGCTTTCTCGATATATGGCTTGGCCTGATCCGCCCCTACCTTGATAGCACGATCACACCAAGCTGATGCTACCTCCTGTATGACAACGGGTGGGTTTGGAAGAGAGAGGGGATCGGAGGAGTGAAGGATCTCCTGCGCTAATATTCTGGCCAAGGCCTCGTTCCGATCGAAATCGTTTCCAAGCATCTGGGCCCTTTCCCGCGCTTGCGCGGGGTTTTTCATAACAGCATAGGCTGCCGCCCGATAGATATCAGGGACACGGGGAGTATTTAATGGGTATGATAGCATACCTTTTTCGCCAGCAAGAAAAGCGCGGGTGGCTGAACCGTGATCCCCAGACTGTTCAGCAGTGATTGAGAGGCGATAGAGTGTGGCAACCTTCAGCGGGGTGATCATATTAGTAGTTACGGCAATAGCAGCCTGTGGAGCGCCTCGATTCGCAACCGCAAAGGCTAACTCCTGCGCCATTTCGTCGCGCAGATCCGAGTCTTCCCTTATCAGTGGAAGGAGGGACGAGGAATCCATCAGTGCAGCAGGCAGAGAAATGTCAGAGGAAGGACGAGGAGTACATCCACCAAGAATAAGGGCACATACAGTAGCGGTGATAACGTAAAACATAATGAATTTCCTCCAAAATAAACCGGGGGGCTGGGGTTTAACCCAGCCCCCCGATCACAAACTTGAACCTCTATAACTTAGAGAGGCATTACTCGCACAAACAACAGTGAGTTGGCAGTGCCAGCAGGAAGAGCCTGGCTGACATCTGAAGACCCGCCGGTCACAGTTGTGAAGGGGGTGAACTTCTTCCCATCAGCGGAAGTTTCAATTACGTACTCAACCCCAGAGGTCGGAGTAAAACTCACGGTCAAGACTCCAGAAGCGCGGGTGAGTTTAACTGCCGGGATGAGTACATTCGCGTCGCTCAGCAGGCCCCATTCGCTCGCTAGAGACCAGCCTGAGAGCCAGTTACAGTCACGGAACGCACCGCGTAGTTGAGTCTGGGTGTAGAACGAGTCAGCAGCGCGGTAACCGGCTTGACCGAGGGTACCGGCAGCCTGCCGGACACCACCAGAGGCATCCGCACGAATACCGTTGTTACGAATCCCGCTTAGAGCCGTTAAACGAGGATCCAAACCACCAGTTGTATTGACACGTGCTATGCCTCTGAAGTCGTCTAGGTTGTCGGCACGGTCATTACGGTTTCCAGCACCGGTTGTTGCAGTGCTGGTCAAATCGGTACCCCACGTAGCAGAAGTGTTAATGCCCAAGAATACATCACTCGCCGCAGTGCCAGCACCTATTTTACGGTAGGATGTATACCTGATCATGGCGTCAGGCTCCCCTGCGGATACTGATCCTACACCTAGGAGATTTTCTACGCCCCCTGTGCTACGGGTAGAAGCAAAACGGTTAGCAGCAGTACTACCAGACGCATCCTGTGCTGTTGTTGAAGTGCCAGATTCCGTTAAAGTTAACCCACTTTTCGCATCAGCAAAGATGGAGTTAAATACCTTACCACCGGAATTATCTTTGTAATTGATGCCCTTTCCGGCACTGGCTGCATTACCAGTTCCAATTCCAGTGAAGTTAAAGAGGGTATGGACAGTGTAGGGCCTACCTGTGACAGGTGCTTCGGGTCCGTCCCACTCGCCTAAACAGTCACCAATGTTGGCAGGGTTCCGTGAGGTTCCGGAAGTATTATTCTGAATCTGGAAGGCAAACTGGATACGCCCACGATAACCTTGATCAAGGTCGATACCGTCGTCACCACCGAAGAGGCCCGCGACGTATTTCATGTCAACGGAGCCACCGAAGTGCTCAATATCGTCATCGGCATTGTTGACCACTTCGATGAACTCAAACGAAGTGCCACGTCCAACGGCTCCACAGGTCAAGCCATTGATCTCATTGTTTGGAGAGAGAACAAAGCCACCGTAACGGATGGATACGAAACGGAGCGTTCCGCTGTTATCTTCATCATTATCACCACCATAGATCGAGCCGCTGAAATTGTATGTCACGTTGTTAACAACCTGACTAATTCCAAGCAGTTTACCGTCGATCGTCTGAAAACCTTCAATAAAGTTTGCACCGATTCCTGATTGAACCGGGCTGACAACAGGATCAGAATAATCAGTAGTTGTTCCTTTGCCACTAATAGTCGCAAAAGTTGTAGGGTCAACTTTAGGAATCCCGGCAAGACTGAGATTAGCCGGCAAAGTAACAGTAGTGGTAGCAGTCGAGGGCGTACCAGTACTAGTTTTGGAGGCGGCATAATTGGCCGTTTCCTGTGCGGGCATTGGAACAGTAAAAGTACCAGAATAACCAGATCCGCTTAACTTCGTTAATGCCTGAATCACCGACCTGCCAACTATTGCTTTCAAGTCTGGAGCAGACACTTGGTTTGCTGGGGTGCCAACAACAGAGAGAGCGCACAACTGATAACCATATCCCTTCGGGTATTTAATAAGATTATTCTGAGCGTCCCTGGTCGTCGTGCCAGTCACTACTGAACCGATCGTATACTTACCTACGAGAGCAGGATTAGAAGTAGGATTAGGATGCGGTATCATATTCACAGTGTAAGAAGGTTTTATGAGCTCACTGTTTGGTAGTGAAATTAGTCTTGAGTCAATATCTGCCCCAGCAAAGTTAAGCTCTGGAGGAGTGCTGTCGTTATAGACACCGCCATCTTTAACAACTACACGTTTGATACTTCCGTGTTGATCGAAAATCAAGGTTGCAACACCGCCACTACCAACACCTGCAGTCACAGCGGCAGTTTCCAGCAAATATCTACCATAGGAACTACTGGATGGCTCGACATTTGGAAGGGCAAATTCATAACCCTCGCCAGCATTATCGATTGTAAATTGAATTCCCCCACCATTTTGAGCAGGAGCTCCAAACGCCACAGGGGTCTTTCCAAGGATGATTAAACCACCGCAGGTAGCATCGTAGTCAAAGCGTTTGTTACCGGTGATATAATCCCTCCTGGTATAGCCATTATTGCCCGGGGTCTGGGTGTCATAAGGGGCGTAAGTAGAGTTATCGGTAACACCGTTATCCTTGTTAGGAATCGTGATCTCACCACCAGGGACGAAGGGGTCGTCAATGTTGGTGATGATGATGGGGGACTCTGCCGTGCCGTTGGCCACGATTTTGGCACCGCGGCAGATGATTAGAGTTCCCACGTCGGCGGGATCGGTCACCGAAGTACCACCGGTGGTTTTTTGCTCCATCCGGACGATGGTACCGGGCTCAATCGTGAGAACCGCAGGGGCCTCCACGAATGTGAGACGATCAATGATATAGACGGTGTCGGCCGTCCAGCGCTGAGAGTTTTTGATGAGAGTGACCTTGGCGCCAATGGCTTGATTCGCGAATGTACCATCCGCGTTTTTAATCAAGTGGACGTTTTGGAATTTAGGTGCGGCATTAGCGCTAAAAGCGCCAAGAATCGCTACCAAGCAGCTGAGGATTAGTTTGTTTTTCATGATTATATTTTTCCTGTAAGTGTGGTTTCTTTTTTGGGGTTTAGACATTTTTCCGTAGACGACGTAGTGCTACTAACGCAGTAGCACCTAAAAGCAACAGCGAAGCAGAAGAGGGTTCTGGGACAACTGCACCAGCGATTACGCCTGAGGTCGGCACATTCTGAGATCCAAGAAGGAGTGAGCCCCCACTCGTCGAAATTTCAACCTCGGGGGTGTTTTGAGCACCATCCCCAGCGTTGCCCGTTCCGAAATTGGCAACAGCCTTAAATAGGATCAGGGTTTCATTAAACCAACTATTGGCCGTAGCCCCAACACGGTTGTTCGCAAGGAAGTACATGTCTTGCCCTGCGAACTGAGTTGCCGTGTCTGGCGTGATATCCTGTTTAAATTCCCCGTCTATGTCTCTTGAGTAATCGAGTGCATTTCCAACGGAGACCGAGGTAAGTAAACCATCGTCTGTCATCCCCGCAATTCTACCATTTGCGATGCTGAAGGAGGAGGCGACTGGCCTAAACAGGTTAAAGAGAGCTTCCTTATCATTTGCGAGGAGGTTGTTGACCTGTGAAGAGGACAGGAGAGAGCCCCCGTTGGTCCCGAAATTACCAAGCCAAAGGGTTCCCGATGAACCGGTCCCGAAGAGCGCATACTCTTGGAATAGGTTAAGAGTCATATCAGCCGCACGGGCAACTTGTAGGTTTAGGCTTAGGGTAGCTACAGCGACCCAGGTTAGTATTTGTTTATTCATTTTTTTATTTCCTTAAGGTTAGTGGGTGAGTGTTGTTGTTTTCTGATTTTGGCTTTAGACAGATTTTCTGCGGGCTACGGCTACGTAACCGAGCCCGAGAAGAAGAAGTGAGACCGAAGTCGGCTCAGGGATCAGACTGATGCCACCCGCGGCGACATTTCCAAGCCCAGAAACGGCGGTAAAATTACTGAATCCTGTGCCCAGGCCAGACTCCGTTGAGAATCCAGAAGGATCGTTGAATGTCGCAGGGTCTCTCGGGAGAGCTGCCCGGAGGGCAGCGTTGGTGTTGCTGTAGGTAAAGACACCAAACTCCTTATTGATGCCGGTCGCCCCACCAGACAGAGCAGTCTGCACATTCGCGACTGTATCGTTTATGTAGATCGCATAGGCGAATTGCCTAGGCGAAGTATCGGTTGAGGTAGAGGCAATGGCGTCGGTGATTGTATACTCGTGGTCAGCGCTATTCACAAATGAAGTTCCGAACGAATTGAACCAAATCGAGGTATCCCGCAGGTTAGTAAGGATATTTGCTTGAGTAATTCCCCTAGCGACAGTATCGCTAGAGAAACTACCAAAGGCAAAGTACGATCCAGTTGCCAGCTCTTGGCTCCGCGAATTATCAATAAAGACTTTGCTGAGCTGATCAAATCCAATCTCAACTACGGCCGCTTTTGCTTGCGGCACTAGTAACAGTGCGAGGAGCGCCCCAGCCACTTTGCTGATGTTTGATGTCTTCATTTTTTTATATCCTTTTGGTTGCTAACTTTTCTTTTTAGATATGATTTACTGAGCCAAGTATTGCGGGCGGAAGGTTAAGTCGTGCACATCGCCAGCACGCTTCACGAGCACTGCACCACCGGCAGGAATGGTGATCGTTTCATCCACACTCGTTCCAGAACGATTGAGGGATGGCTTAAATCCGGCATAAACCACTTCCCCGGGGGATTTTGCACCAGTGCCGCTACGTGCGAAGTAGTTGACAAATTTACTGGATTGCAAAACCCGGATTTCGTCAGAACTGGATGCTGTGCTACCTTTGGCCAATGTGGAGGCAAGATCGGACTGGCCAAGGGTGGTAGCAACCGGATACGGGTTAGCGAGGATTGTAGCGGTGTTTACGAGGGTGACCCGGGCGCGGGTACCACGGTATTCGCCTGAGAGGCCGATCGTTTTCGATTGAATGGGAGATATAAGAACACCCGTTCCCAGCGAAACGCGAACGTGCTGACGATCAGTACCAGAACGAGCGGTGGTGAGTTTCCAACCTGTGTTTCCATTGCGGTAGAAGTATTTCACCCACTGACCTGAACTGTTGATAACTGAAATAACATCCGAGCTTCCAGAGGTTGAGCCAGATGTGAGACCTGATTTTGTTACTACGCCGCCTGACTCAGCATTACCGAAAAGCGATCCTAAGGTGTGATCCTTGCGGAGCACGAAGCGTGTTCCCTTGTCGATCACGGGCAATGCACCAGCGACACTCACCGTGCTGCCTGAGAATCCATTTATAACTGCAGTAGCGGTAGCCTGAACGCCAGTTGGAGGAGCTGCAATTGTTACGGTCGGGGGAACTACAAAACCTGTATCACTAGATACAACAGTTATGGCCGTTACAGCACCACCTGACACTGTTGCAGTAGCAGTTGCCGTAGCACTGCCAGATATTGTTACAGCGGGTGCAGATACATAACCAGATCCACCGGCTGTAACAGTGATGCTAGTAACACGACCACTAACCTGTTTTACCAATCCGGTGTAAGGTCCACTGGTGAATTCGATGACCCAGTGGTTGTCGGATGTAGGTTCTGCCTCGGTCCCGCCTGCGATAGATAAACCATCAAAAACGCCGGTTCCATATGCAGTGAAGGAAGTGGCACCAGCTGAAACTGCCACATCAACCTCTCCTTTGAGAACAGCCGGACGGGCCAAAGAGCAGCCGACCATAATAGGGGTCCCCGCTTCGATAGCGATAGGCTGGTTCAAATAAACTGCTGCGAGATCACCTGTAAGTTCGGAGGTGTTCGGGGCAGCCTGCACGAGTGATGCAAGCGTGGTGACGAGTAGGGTTGCAATAGCGTATGTTTTTTTCATTTGTTTAGCTCCATTGTGGTTTAGGTTTTGACTGAAAATTTCTAACTTCATATTGCTAATACTTGCTCTGGTTTCTTTTTTTTCAACCGGTTTATTGTTACAATTGTGTGACAAGATAGCCGAGCCTGCTTGTAATTTGTGTTGATGGACAACATTTTAAGTAAACTGGCCTGATTTTCGACGCAAAAGTGCCATATCCAAAATCAGGAAAAACGGTGTTTGTTGTGATTTGCGAAGTGCCCCGATTTTCTCTGTGTGACAATTCGATGCCAAAAAAGTTGCCTATTGAAAATCACACTGCCTAGAAGCAGTTTGTCCCTGTGTCACAAATCCAAACAAACAAGCTTTCGCTTTCTCTCCCCTTTGTGATTTGGCTGGGGAACAGAAAAGCACAAGGAATTGCAGACTCTTCTTCTTCCTGCTCTTCCTCCACCTGCTTCGATAGGCTTACTGTTTCACCCTTCCTTTCCTCTGCTCTTCTATCTCCAGCTCGTAAAATTGTAAGGCTAGCTGCTGTTTTAGTGCTAACCGCCTTTACCCTATGCCAAGCTCCATCCAATAGCCGTGCCGCTACGGTGGCAATTTTTGGTGTGAGCACAGTGCAGGACGCTGGGGGCACTGCCCTGGCTGACGGGGTGCTGGTGCGGGTGGGGACATTTGGGGTGCAAACGGACACTACCATTCGCTCTTACTTCACGGCTGACGCGGCGACGACACGAACCAACCTCGAGGGAAACTTCTCCGTTTTTGGCTCGGGTACGTTGACTGGTGGGCAGATCTTTTTTGATCCGACCGAAGCGGTGGAGCTGAATTACGACACAACTCCCGGTGCCCAAGCCACTTATGGAGACAAGGACATTTATGTGATGATCTTCAACAACGCGGCGGCAGGCTCCGCCACGCAGGTTGGTCTTTTCCGGGGAATTGTAGACCCAAACTCAGGGCGCCGCGTCTACCGCTTTGCCACCGACAACACCCAGAGTTCGGATCTCGAGTTCAGCCCACTCTTTATGGAAACGATGTTCGGGAACTTCCAAACGCCTGGAGACGGAACGTATCAGCTGGGAGGGTTGAACCAAGCCTACGGCATCACCAGTACAGTAACCGCCACGGGAACCCGGAACAACGCCTTTTCTTACTCGATCGCCGCCAACAACGGGCCCACCTCCTACTCGACCAGTGCCCTGCCGGCCGGGCTGAACGTCAGCGCCGTAACTGGAGTGATTTCCGGAACGCCTACGGCGGCCGCCGGGGTCTACCCTATCACCATCCGAGCAACCGGCGGGAGTGTCACGGTGGAGGCCTCTCTGACGCTGACCCTGCAAAATCCCGCCGGTGGGGTCCCCTCAATCACCTCCAGTACGGCGGCCCAGACCGCTACCGCGGGGGTAGTATTTCCGAGCTACACGATCACGGGGAGCGACTCTCCCACTTCCTACGCCGCCAGCGGGCTTCCGGCCGGTATAAGCGTTGACACGAACAGTGGGGTAATCAGCGGAACCGCCACCCAGACGGGTACTTTCACGGTGACGATCACCGCCACCAATGGCTCTGGCTCAGGCTCCAGCCAGTTCAACTTGACGGTAGCGGCCCCTACCCTCTCTTTACTTAACAAAGCTTTTACCTTACAAACTGCCGATACTACAGCGGCGCCCACGCCCACGACGGGCTTTGTGCCGACCAGTTATACACTGCAAAGCGGGACAGTGCCCGCGGGACTTACGCTGGACGCCGGTACAGGAAGAATTTCTGGAACGCCGACACAGACGGCGTCTGCTACATTAACGATCCGTGGCACAAGAGCTGGGGTTACTGCGGAGGGAACGATCACTGTGACAGTGAACACGGCATTGGCGACGATCAATAGCGCATCGACTTTTTCGGCGACCAAGGGAACAAGCCTAGCGGCGGGCTCAGGCAACTATCAGATCACGACGGCTCCTTCCGCCTCGGTGGCCACACCGACCTCCTTTGGGATTGTGAGCGGGTCACTCGCCCCAGGATTGACCCTGAATGCCAGCACGGGCGTGATCTCAGGTACCCCCAACACAGAGGGCGTTTTCACGGTGGGGTTATCCGCGAACAACGGTGCGGCACAAGGAGGCGGCAACGGCCCCACCTTCAACTTAACGATTACGGTGGAGGTCGCAGCCCCAGCGATTAGTTCCTCACTGATTGCCTCTGCCGGGACCTACACTCCCTTCACCTATGTGCTTACGGCGGCAAACAGCCCAATCTCCTACAGTGTCGAAAACCGGCCCGCTTGGATCTCCTCCGTAACCACTTTCACAGATTCAGGTGTGATCAAGACCCGGATTTCAGGACAGCCAACGGCAGCCGGAAGACATGAATTGACAGTCTCCGCCTTCAACACGGGACGGACAGGGGCGGCGCAGCGGGACACGGAAACGTTGGTGATCACAGTTTACGATTCCAAGCCATCGGCAAGCTCGGTCGGAATAACCCCCCCAGGAACTGGTCGGGTAGGTGTCCCTTTTTCCACCTACCTAACGGGTGCGGCTCGTGATGTGAACGATCCCGTTTATTTTAACGCGACGGGGCTTCCGGCAGGATTAACTTTTGGCAATGCGGCAGCGCGGCAGCAGGGGCTGATTACGGGAACACCCACCAAGGGCGGCATCTATCCAGTCAAAGTCTATATGCAGAATCCTAAAGGATACACCACGACGACGTTAACCATTACGATCCTACCATGACCATGAACCACAAAATCATCTTTTTAGCCGCGATTCTGGCGGGAACCGCTTTTTGCAAGGTGCAAGGAGAAATCCAGTCGTTCGCTTTAACTGCTGGTGCAAACGCTGTGGGAATCGCCCTCGTAAAACCCGCTTGGCTAAAAGGCACGATCGCGGCAGTGGATACCAAAGGATTGAGACTCCAAGATAAGAATATTCCCGTTGCTACTCTGAGTAGTCCGCTCCATTGGGAAACTGTTCCCGCCTATCTAGAAATCTCTAGCTCGCCTGCAGACCCAAAACTGGTAGGAGAACGATACGAAGTCGACGTAAGCTCGAACCCCAGTGCGAACCAAGGTTGGATTCGCTTGAAGGTTGCTGTATCCAATACCCGGCAGGACCTGCCGGCGGGTCTCGCTGGGGCTACCTACTCCGTTCGCCCTCATTGGACCCTAGCCAATGTGTTTGGAACGTCGGCTCAGACTTTTGTTCGCTCAGGTCGGACCTCATCGTCTGCAGATGAGGTGCAGTTGGCCAATCCTCTTTCAGGAAATCTGGAGGGCTTTTTCCTCTCAAACGACCCGATCTCCAAAGGGTGGCGACACAGCCGCAATCGCCAAGGCCCCGAACAAGCCAATGTTCTTATTTTACCGGGCTCGGGACTACTGATTCATGCAAAGGGACCCCTTGTATTTTCACTTTCGGGAGAAGTTCGTAACTCTACTTTCAAACTGCCATTACGTGCGGGCCCAAATTTCGTATCCTTGGGGCACATGACATCTTTCCGGATTCCGGATCTCGTAGGCAACTCGTCCACGAAATTTCAGGCTGGCCTGAGTCCGAATTTGGCCGACAGAATTTCCCTGCTTTTAGAGACGCGAATGGAAAACTTTTATCTTGGTCCCACCGGCCAGCAGTGGGTTTGCTCCACATCTTCCTATCCAACCGACGTGAACGAGGTGCAACTTTTCCCCCCTAACCGGGCCTTTTGGATCCACAAGGTAAAAGCTGACCCAAATTTTTCGATCCCTGCTCCCCGCTAAGCCTGACGGATCTAAGATTAGAAGCTGTAGTTCATAGACATAGAAAGGTCGAAGCCCTTGGTGTAGGAGTAGTAGGTGACTTCTTGGCCAGCATAAGTCATCGTCTGCCGAAAGATCGGGTTCAGGAGATTTTTTCCACGGAAAGTTAGGCTCCACTGGTCGGCAAAGGATTGGGTGATGTTGAAGTCCAAGCTGGGAGCGGGCTGTTCATAAAGATCGGGGAGTTGCAGTCCCGCAGCGTATAGGAGGGGCCCGGTGACGTTATAAAAAAGACCCGCGTAGAAGCCACGCTCTTGATCATCATAGCTGAGGCCGGAGTTGATAATATAGGTCGGTTGACCTTGCATAGGGCGAGTCGTTTCCCCAATGCCGACGGCCTCATTGTTGCGGATCTGCTCGGCGGTGAGAGCAACTTCGGACTGAATATAGGTAAAGTTGAAGTTGATCGCGAAGTTTTTCAGGTATGCGTGACACTGGTCCAGCCGCTTGCGGGCCTCAAACTCTGCCCCCCAGAGGGTGCCATTGGGGTTGTTGATGTACTGGAAGAACTGAGTGTTGCCTGTCTGAGCGATGGTTTGCTCAATGGGTTTTTGGATATCTTTATAAAAAAGGCTGAAAGCCAGCACCTCACCAGCACGGGGAAAATATTCTGCTCGGAAGTCGTAGTTATTAACCGAAGAAAGTTTGAGGTTGGGGTTACCGATAAAGATTTGGGAATCGGAGAAATCCTGTGTGACAACAGGCCCCATTTCCTTGAAAGAAGGACGCGCGAGAGTTTGAGACCAAGCAAAACGCAGGTTGACCTCAGGGATCAGCTGGAATGTAGCGGCGGCAGCAGGAAGAAGATCGAGCTGCTGAATATCTGAGTTTGGGTCCGGAAAAAGGTCGGAGACAGCTCCCTTGACCTGAAGATTAGTATTTTCGAAGCGAGTTCCTCCCGTGAGGGTGAGCTGGGGAAAAAGTTTTAGTTCGGCCATAGCATAGGAGGCGATGACCTGCTGCTCTGCATTGTAAAAGTTACCCGTGCCAGAGATGTTGTTGACCGACCAAGACAGGGGTTGATTGTTGGTATAGGGTGGCGCACCCGTGGGATTCACAAGACCAGAACGGTCTTGGTTGAGAAAAACATCACCCCAGGTCAGCCCCCCCGTAGGGTCGCCAGGGCCACCAAAAGTACGATATCGGTCAGGCCCCGCATTTCCGTAAACATATTGAAAGAGAGATTGGTCATAGGCGCGGCTTGAATTATCGATATAGAAACCTGTCTTAAACTTGCTGGGATTCCCCTTGTCAGCTGCATCATCAAAAAAGGGAATGGAGAAGTTAATAATGCCGTTATAGGAGTTTTCCGTGAGATCGCGGGAGTATCTTTGCAGGGGGGAGATGTTATCCGAGGGGGCGGGATCATCCGTCAAGAGTGGGGAGTATTGCCCAGTGGTGGTATCATAGCGGCTTTGAAAGAGCCGCTGATCGGGCTCATCGAGATTCGCGCGACCGACACTGCCAACATAATCGATCTTTAAATTTCTCAGATTCTTAACCAGATTTTCTCCGGTTACCTGAAAATACGCGAGACGGCGCTCAGAATATTGCATGCTGGTGTACTGGAGAACTTCGTTAGGGGTGACAGACTGGGTTTCGTACGTGGTGCTTTGCTGAATGTCGGTTGTGTCAGTGGCTTGTTCGTTATAAAGGAAATTTACAGAAATTTTTTGGTCTTTTTCTGGTTGATAACCGAGGCCCACGAGACTTCCCCAAAGCACATCCTCGGCTCCCTTGTCATCGGCAAGACGAAAATCATCCACGAGCTGAAAGCCCCCCCCGCTCAGTTGGGTATTGTAGTTGGCACGAGTAGCCTGGGGGTAGTAGCTGTATTTGTGGCGGTAGCTAAAAGCTCCAAACGCACCGAACGTCTGATCGGGCCCGATTTCGACTGAGTCTCCTCCCTGAAGATTAAAGCTGTAGTTAGGACCAGGCGCCTTGCGGGTGGCACTGGCAACGGGATTCATCTGTTGCATGGCACTATTGATGTTTTCCGCAATCTCAAGGTCTCCCGGATTATTAATATCCAAGGAGGCAGGATCTCCAGCGGCAACAGACGATAGAACGGGGTCGTTTAAAACACTTTCTGGAATTTGGCGGCCATTGGCTTGGAATCCAAATGGGCCGGTGCCACCACCAGCGTAGGTAGGAAAATCGGGGTTAAAGGTCGCCTGACTATTGTACTCGACTCCAACAGAAACTCCCAGCGAGGGCTTTTCAGGGAACTGCTTTGTCCGAATGTCGACGCTGCCACCCGTGAAGTCGCCTGCTTGATCGGGGGTGAATGTTTTTGAGGTGTTGATGCTTTGAAGAACGGATCCAGGAAAGAGGTCGACGTTAACAGCCCGTTTATCGGGATCGGAAGTTGGCAACCTGCCCCCATTCAAAAGCGTATTTACGTAACGGTCGCTCAGACCTCGAATCACAACATACTTTCCGTCCACCACTGAAGTGCCGACCATAGATTTGAGAGCCTGCCCAGCGGTCGCTGCTCCCAACCTGGAAATCAGGTCTGCACCAATCGTATCCATCACTGCGGTCGCTTCTTGGCGTTCCGCTAAAAGCCCGACTTCTGAAGTCTTCTCCAGCTCACCTGGGACGACCAACTCCTCCATCTCCTCGACTTCAGCAATCGTTTCAACCCGAACATCATTGAACGTGCCCGAGGAAATGGTGATTCCGGGGACCAGCTTGGGGAGGTATCCGCCGCTTCGAACGCTGAGAGTGTAAGCGCCAGGGGGAACACCGCTGATGGTGAAGTTTCCCTGATCATCCGTCATGGCTCCGAACGGCGTGTCTAAGATGACGACAGAGGAGCGCGCGATGGGTTGACCGAAGTCGGAATCAACCACCTGACCGCGAATGCCCCCAAATCCTTGCCCCCAGGATTGAGAGCAGATTGCAACTGCTAGAAAAAAGATAAGGCATAGGGAATGCCGAATTGCGGTTCTCATGAGCACGCCTCTTTTTTGAATTCATTCCTGCAGAACCAAAGGCAAACTTGGCATTGAATACTACATCTTGTGAACTCGGGTCCAATAAGTTGTAGTGACAGTTCAATGACTCTTCACAAGTTGTTAATTTTATGAGCAACAACTGGTTGAACCAATTCAGGCGGTTACCAGCATTCGGCAATGGCAAGGGGTGTGTATTTTAATCTTCTGACAGTTGGGCTTTTTTTATTCGGGTGCGAAAACTTTTATGCTCAGGAAAAGCCACCCCTCGGCACAAAAGCCTGGGGAACAGACACAGCTGTTCAAGATGCGATGGCGCCGAATCCTTATTCTCTACCCCCAGCCTATGGAAGTGATCCATCCAAGGAACTGACTGACGCCCCAATCTCAGGACAAAAGAGTGCCGATGGAACCGCCCCAGCGAGCACAGATTCTCAGGAATTGTCCCCTTTTTATGTCCGAACCGGAGTTGGACTGAGCTTTGTCACAACGATCGATTATCCTGATTTCGGCATAACCAGCGATGTTACTATGGCCCCTGGGTTTGCGACCGGAGTCATGCTGGGCACACAGTTTCACGACAACATCGCCTTCGAAATTGAGGGGGGGCTACTCTACAACGCTGTTTATTCCAATCAGACCTCAGGAATCACCGCCACCGATCTGACCCAAGTGACCAATGTCCAACTTTTCCAGGTTCCTATGATGGGAAATTTTGTCTTTCGAACCGATCCCCTCGGAGCGACCCGGATTCGGCTCGTAGCTGGAGGCGGAATGGGAGGCATCTTTCGCCAAGTTTTTATCACGGGATCCCCAAATGATGTCACCCGCAGCCAAACACTTTCCGCCTACCAAGGGTTTGGAGGAATCCAGATCAATCCAGGAGAGCCGGACCTTATGGTGGATGTTCAGTTTCGCTACCTGAATTCAATCGGAGGACAATCGGTTCCGTCGATGTCGCTCATGGGAACGGTGACGATTCGCTTCTGAGCTGAGTTGAAAATGATGCCTCACGCAAAGTACGCCAAGGACGCGAATTGGATTTTTGATTTTGGATTTTGGATTTTGGATTGTGCGGCAAAGGGGTTCAGGTTTTGCAAGTCGTGCTTACTGATCATGATGTTTTTTTGTGGATCGAATCTTTTTGCTCAAAGATTGTCCCTGACCGATGTGCAGGCGCAGCCGGTCACGGGTCCGGGGCCTGGATTACGGATCGCACTGGGTGGCACGGTCAACTCCGACATGTCGGTTGCCCAGCGGGATTCTCGGGATTATCCGCAAACGAACATCAACCCCCTCTTTTCGAATCAGGTGCAGTTCAATGGAACGGTCAGTTATGAGTCGATCGGTTTCAATCCAGGCTTCCGTTTCGATTTTGCCCCAGGTTATCGCCTGAACCAGTGGATCAATTTCGAGTTTGAAACCGGCTGCATCTACAACACTGTCGAATCCTATACCATCTCGGGCAACGGCACTTTCACGGGGGTTGGTGGTGATCCCAATCTCAATGGAACAATGAAGTTGGATGCGGAAGGATATCTTCTCCAAGTGCCATTGATGGTGAACGTGGAGTTTTCTTATCCGATCGGGGATGGGTGGCGCCCGTTTGTGGGTGCAGGCGGTGGAGGAATGTTTCAAAAGCTCACTGTCAACACGATATCGGGGACAATCAACTATCAGGGAGACTTTAATCAGTCGAACTTCATGGGGGCGTGGGAGGCATTTTTAGGCTGCGGGTATCAAGTGGCGCCGGGATTCGATGTGTCGATCGCCTACCGTATTGATGGGGTGCTAAGTCCCGATTTTGGCGGTTACACGATGCAAAATTTTTATACCCAAGCGGCCGAGTTTGAGATGAATTGGAGGTTTTGACGATAGGGATTCAGGGGTTAAGGGATTAAGAAGTTAAGCGTCCGTAACGAGACTTTGTTATCAACACTTATTCGTTGCTAGTTCGCATCGGCTCTGAATTGTCACACTACATTTCTCGCTTCAATTGGACGCTCTCTCATTCTTGAAGAGATGCGAATTAGTTTAGTGCTTTTTGGAGCTATATGCCTTGGGGCTTTTGCCTCACAAGCCCAAGAGAATACAGGTCGACTTAGCGTTTCTCCATCTGCAAGCCCAACCAACGCGCCATCGGCTCCACCAACACAGCAACCTGCCGCAAAAGCTCCGGAGCCTACGTCGAATGTGGTGGATGCTCCTCTTCCAGAAATTGCCAATCAGCCCAAGGTCATCACTCCGTCGCAGACCTCGAGCCCTGATGGCCCGAAAGGCCCGCGGGATGGAAGATGGTACATCGGTGGAGCTGGTGGTGCTATGGTTCAACAGACTGTCGAGTCAGGCACCGCCACCGCTATTGGTCAGCAACCGCTAAATCAAGAGGATAGCGGAAGGCTAGGAACTTATATTGCTGGCCGAATAGGTTATGACTTCGCAGTAAGGGATGTTCAGTTGGCTTTTGGGGGACCTACTCCAATGCGAACCGCGATGGAGTTGGAGTTCAATTACCTTGGAGCGTATGAGAAGATGCCTCTCTATCCAAATTCTGGTGCTAAAGTTGGAACAGAGACATACAACTTAAACGCGTACAGTGTTTTATTGAACGGCCTAGTAAAATTTGAGGATCTTCCGGTTACTCCCTACTTTGGCGGTGGTGTAGGGTGCTCAGTTCTTTACTCCACCAATCATAAAATGACAGTAAGTGGCCTCGTAAATGGTCAGGATGTCAGTTACTCAACCTCAACAGGGTCAGCCAACAATGTTTGCCTTGCCCTGCAAGCCATTGTGGGGCTCGAGAGGCAAATATATGACAATCTAAGCATTTTTATTGAATACCGCTTTTTGGCTTACATGGACGTCCAGTTTGCATATGGGAGTGCTTCAACCCCCAACAATTCCGTGAACACAGGCGGCTCAAATTCTTCTAATGACTTTCTTGCTAACCAGATCATCTCCTCAGGTCTTAAGTGGAGTTTTTGACGATGAATTTTCTAATTTTATTCCTCGCACTTTGCCTTTTCCGCTTAGCACCTGGACTTTCCGCCCAAACGAGCGCCCCTTCGGCAACGAATGCCCAGACCCCAGCCGCCCCCGCGATGAAGGTTACCAGCGAGACCGCTCCAATCATCGAGGCTACCCGCGAAACGTTAACCAAATGGGTTGAAACCAAGCAGCTGATCTCCAAGGAAAAGTCGGATTGGGCATCCGGCAAGGACATCTTGGAAGATCGTGTCCGCCTAGCCGAAGCTGAAACCACTACCGTTCGCGACAAGTTGAAGGAAATCTCCGCAGCCGTAGCAGAAGCCCAAAAGAAACGAGACGAGCTAGCCGCCCAAAACGACAAGTTAAAAGCCACCGCTGAAAAATCGAAAGCTATGGTCATTGCCGCAGAAAAGAAGCTCCGCCCCCTGATTCCCCAACTGCCCGAGCCTCTCCGCGAAAAGCTTAAACCAATCATCGCCCGGTTCCCCGAAGATTCGGAAAAATCGACCGCCTCCATGGCGGAACGACTGCAAAATGTCTTGGGTATCCTTGATCAGGCGAGCGCCTTCAACTCCACCGTGGCGAGCGTAAAGGAGCTTCGTACCTTCCCCGATGGTACGCGCGCCGAGGTCACCACCGTTTATCTTGGTCTCAGCCAAGCCTATTACACCAACCGTGAGGGCACCTTGGCGGGGATTGGTCACCCCGGACCCGACGGTTGGGTCTGGAAGCCGGACAATGCCAACGGAAAGAAAATTCTTCTCGCGGTCCACATTCTTGAAGGAAAGGAAAAGGGGGCTACCTTTATTGATCTCCCAGTAAAAATCCAATGAAACATCACTATCTCATCCTGTTATCCTGTTTGGCCCTGAGTGGCTCAGCATGGGCCGAATCGCCTGCCCCATCCGATGCCAAAATGGATCTCCGCGCCCCGAAGGCGGAGTTTGTTGCCCCCCCATCCAACAAGCCTTCAGCCCCCGAGCCTGCTCCCGCTCCTTCCATCCTTCCAACTGCCCCTCCCAAGGCGACTGATGTTCTTGCAACTGCATCGACAAAAGCCCGGGCCGACTTGGACGCCGCCCTAAAGG
>Ga0209088_10000914_pt1 | contig 19875 bp, 19 predicted proteins | sample S_140625_EF_Meta_FD_187324 | JGI IMG/M metagenome (GOLD analysis project Ga0209088, IMG submission 187324) | Freshwater microbial communities from Lake Simoncouche, Canada to study carbon cycling - S_140625_EF_MetaG (SPAdes) (version 2) | ecosystem: Environmental > Aquatic > Freshwater > Lake ... | reverse complement strand
TGAAGCCCAGACTCTGGCAAATCTTTATTTAGCGATGGAAAATAACCTGACAATTATTCCTGTGCTCAACAAAATCGATCTTCCTAACGCCCAACCTGAAAAGTTTGCTGCCGAATTAGCAAAGCTCATTGGATGTCAGCCAGAGGACTGTTTGCGCGTATCAGGTAAAACTGGCGATGGAGTTGCAGAACTACTTGATCAAATCATTGCCCAAATCCCAGCACCTGTTGGTGATGCAAGCGCGCCAGCTCGCGCACTTATCTTTGACTCTGTTTATGATGCCTATCGCGGTGTTGTTACATACGTTCGCGTAATTGATGGTCACTTATCTCCACGTGAACAGATTCAAATGTTTTCAACTGGTGTTCGACATGAAGCCCTTGAAGTTGGCGTTATTTCACCAGAACCAGTTGCATCTAAAGGTTTAGGAGTGGGCGAAGTAGGCTACTTAATTACTGGTGTTAAGGATGTTCGCCAATCACGTGTGGGCGACACGATTACTACCTATAACAACCCAACAAAGACAGCACTTGCTGGATATAAAGATCCAAAGCCAATGGTTTTCTCTGGGCTCTTTCCTCTAGATGGTGCAGATTTTCCTGTGCTTCGTGAAGCCCTCGATAAATTACAACTCAACGATGCCGCACTCGTCTATGAACCAGAGAGTTCTGCAGCTCTTGGTTTTGGTTTCCGTTGCGGTTTCCTGGGCTTGCTTCACATGGAAATTGTGCGAGAGAGACTTGAGCGTGAACACAAACTCAATTTGATCTCAACAGCCCCTAACGTTGTTTACAACGTTGTGATGGATGATGGAAAAGAGATTCGTGTTACTAACCCATCTGAGTTTCCTGAAGGCAAAGTTGCAACTGTTTATGAACCTATTGTTAAGTCAACGATTCTTGCTCCTTCTGAGTTCATTGGAACAATCATGGAGCTATGCCAAGAGCGCCGCGGTATCTTGCTAGGCATGGATTACATCTCAGAAGAGAGAGTTGAAATCCGTTATGACTTACCACTTGCTGAAATTGTCTTTGACTTCTTTGATCAACTTAAATCTCGCACCAAGGGTTATGCATCCTTAGATTATGAAGAAAAGGGCGATGCTGAAGGCAATTTGGTCAAGGTTGATATTTTGCTTCAAGGTGAAGCCGTCGATGCCTTCAGCGCAATCGTTCACCGCGATAAGGCTTATGCCTATGGCGTGATGATGACTGGCAAGCTACGTGAACTAATCCCGCGTCAGCAGTTTGAAGTTCCTATTCAGGCAGCAATTGGTTCCCGCATTATTGCCCGCGAAAGTATCCGCGCTATCCGCAAAGATGTGTTGGCTAAGTGTTATGGCGGAGATATCTCTCGTAAGCGAAAGCTTTTGGAGAAGCAAAAAGAAGGTAAGAAGCGCATGAAGATGGTGGGACGCGTTGAAGTTCCACAAGAGGCTTTCGTAGCAGCACTTGCGACCGATGCAGATATTGAAAAGGTCAAGGCTGCACGCAAAGCAGGGCAATGACGCTCTCTTTCTACGTTCATATCCCGTACTGCATTAAGCGCTGCGGTTACTGTGACTTCAACACATACACACCATCTGAACTCCAAGATGGTGCAACCCTTGAAATTGTTAGCAATGACTACATCGATGCCGTCTTAAAAGAGTTAGAAGCAGCACCTAAAGAGCCAGTTCCCACAATCTTTTTTGGGGGAGGAACACCTTCACTGTTACCAGCAGATGATTTAGGCCGAGTGATTGCTGCGATTAAAGCGCGCAATGGCTTGGCAGCTGATTGTGAAATAACTCTAGAAGCTAATCCAGATTCGGTTACTAAAGAGAAGTTAGAGCGTTATTTAGAAGTTGGCTTTAATCGCATCTCCTTCGGTATGCAATCGGCTAAACCACATGTATTGGCTGTGCTTGATCGCACGCACAACCCTGAAAATGTTAAACGCGCAGTCGATATGGCGCGTGCTGCAGGATTTCAAAGCATCAGCGTTGATCTTATTTATGGCACTCCAGGGGAGTCTTTAGGTGATTGGCGAGAAACGGTAGAAGAAGCACTTGATCTAGATATCGATCACATCAGCGCCTATGCCCTGATTGTTGAGACTGGCACAAAGTTAGCTGCCCAAATTAAGCGTGGTGATTTAACAATGCCCGATGATGATTTGATGGCAGATATGTATTTGTTAGTTGATCAGATGTGTGAAGTGCGTGGTCTTAGTTGGTATGAACTCTCTAACTGGTCTAAGCCTTCACATGAGTGTCGTCACAACATTGCTTACTGGGAAAATAGAAACTGGTGGGGTCTTGGGCCAGGTGCACATTCCCATGTTGATGGAAAACGCTTTTGGAATGTTAAACACCCAAATGCCTATAAAGAAAAACTCTTTGCTTCACAATCTCCCATTCATGAGAGTGAAGATTTGACGTCAGAACAAAAAGCTCACGAATCAATTATGCTCGGTATCCGCATGCGAGATGGCTTGAAGATTTCACTTCTAGAGCCCCATCAATTAGAGCTTTTAGCTACCTATCGTGAAAATGGATATATCGAACTGCGTGATGATCGCGTCTTGCTGACACCAGTAGGACGCTTGATTGCAGATCGAATCGTGCGAGAAATAACTTTCTAGTAACCTAGGCCCACTATGTCATCCCGCCGTCTTGAAATCCTTCGCGCAATTGTCGATGAGTACGTTTCGACGCAGGAGCCTGTTGGCTCAAAGTCAATCGCCGATCACCATGGACTCGGTATTTCACCTGCCACAATCCGAAATGAAATGGCTGTTCTTGAAGATGAAGGCCTAATCACGCAACCTCACACAAGTGCTGGTCGCATTCCAACAGATCTTGGATATCGAGTTTTTGTAGATAAGTTAGCAACTGTTAAGCAGCTCTCATCTGCTGAGCGCAGAGCGATTGAAACATTTCTTCAGGGCTCAAATGATCTAGAAGAGTTATTGAAAAGATCTGCCAAGTTGTTAGCAGATATTACAAAGCAAGTTGCTGTCGTTACATTCCCAATAATTGGAGAAGGCCGAGAGAAGATGGCAATCTCAGGAACAGCAAACTTGGCTCGCTCTGGTGAAGATTTAGGACTTACTCTTTCCCCAATTCTTGAAGCATTGGAAGAACAAGTTGTTATTTTGCGTTTGCTTGATGAGGCCCGATCTACGGTGCACGTTCGAATAGGTAGTGAGCAGAACGAGACAAATTTGCAGACAACTTCATTGGTCACAGTTGGTTACGGCGTGGAGTCGGCCCAACATGGCGCAGTTGGTGTCTTAGGGCCAACTCGTATGGATTACGCAGGCTCTATTGCCGCAGTTTCTGCAGTTGCTCGTTATGTTGGTCGCTTCATTGATGAAGGTGCATAAGTTGAGCGATCATTACCAAACGCTCGGTGTTACGCGTGAAGCTTCAGCTGATGAGATTAAAAAGGCCTATCGCAAACTTGCCCGTGAACTACACCCAGATGTGAACCCAGATCCAGCAGTTCAAGATAAGTTCAAAGAAATTACTGCGGCCTATGAAGTATTAAGTGATTCACAAAAGCGTCAGTCATATGACATGGGTGGCAGCGCATTTGGTGGAGGCGGTTTTGGTGGTGGCTTTAGCGACATCATGGATGCATTCTTTGGTGGTGGTGGATCACGTGGACCACGTCCGCGTATGCGTGCAGGTCAAGATTCCTTAATTCGCGTGCAAGTAGATTTGCATGAAGCATGCTTTGGTACAGAGCGCGAGATAACAGTTGAAAGCGCAGTTGTTTGCCCTAAGTGCACAGGCAGCGGTTGTATTGATGGTGCGCAGCCGTCAACATGTGCGGTGTGTAGAGGTCGCGGTGAAACTCAGCAAGTAGTGCGCTCGGTTATTGGTCAAGTGATGACATCACGCCCATGTAATGCATGTGGTGGATATGGAAGCGTTATTCAAAACCCTTGCCGTGAGTGCGCAGGAGAAGGTCGTGTTCGATCACGTCAGAATATTCAAGTAAAAATCCCTGCAGGAGTTGAAACAGGAAATCGCATTCAACTATCTGGCCGCGGTGAAGTTGGCCATGGTGGGGGACCTGCTGGTGATTTATATGTTGAAATAGTTGAGATAGATCATGACTATTTGATTCGCGAAGGCGATACTTTGCATATGTCACTCTCTGTCTCCATGAGCGCTGCAGCCATTGGCACGACAGTCACAGTTGAATCTTTAGATGGCCCAGTTGAAGTAAATGTTAAAGCGGGAACTCAAAGTGGAACCCCTATTGCAATCAAGGGCAAGGGCATGACTCGCTTGCGCCATGGCGGACGCGGAGACTTAGTTATCCATGTGGAGGTTCAAACTCCCACAAAACTTAGCCGTGAAGAGGAAGAACTACTCAAGAAGTTTGCAGATTTGCGTGGGGAAAAATCAGGAGATGCCCACGTAAAGAACCCAGATGGTGGAATTTTTGCCAAGATTAAGGGTGCGTTTACCAAATAATGTTGACTCTATTCTTCGTCGATGACCTGCCAACAACAGTGGGGCAGATTTATGAATTTGATAATGAAGATGCCAACCATGCCGTGAGGGTTCTGCGCATGAAAGCTGGGGATATTTTTATGCTCAGCGATGGGCAGGGTAGATGGAGTCAAGTTAAAGCTTTTGCAGTAAAGAAGAGATCACTTGAAGTAGAAGTGATGGCCTCAGGTTTTCAGGAAGTTTTAGCAACGACAATCACTGTTGTGCAGGCTTTGCCAAAAAGTGATCGTGCAAAAGAGGCTATTGAGCTATTAACTGAAGCCGGTGTTGATCGCATCGTGCCATGGCAGGCATCTCGCAGTATCGGCAAAGTATCTGAAAAGTTCTCAGTTACTGCCCGTGAAGCGAGTAAGCAATCACGCAGATTACGTATTCCAGAAGTTACAGATATTGCAACAACCCAGCAGATTTGTGAGGCAATCAAGCTCAGTGACTTAGCTGTTGTTTTTCATGAGAGCTCAACAACTAAACTCAGTGATGCGATTTCTTCTCACAATGTTGCACACCTACTCATCATTATCGGACCAGAAGGTGGAATCACACCAACTGAACTAGATCAATTCGTTGAAGCAGGGGCAAAAGTCGCGCTGATGGGACGTCCAATCTTGCGCTCAGCCCATGCAGGTATTGCGGCAGTCGCAGCTATTTCAGCGCTGCTCAAGGTATGGTAATTACGTGGCGTTAGATTCAAACTGTTTGTTCTGCAAAATCATCACTGGCGATATTCCTGCGCAAATAATTTATCGCAATGAAAATGTTGTGGCATTTAATGACATTGACCCACAAGCTCCAACACATGTTTTGATAGTTCCCACTCTGCATGTTGAAAATGCTGCAGGGCTCGCAAAGATTTCTCCAACACTGACCGCTGACCTTTTCGTTGCAGCCGGTGAGATCGCAGCAACTCATGGCTTAACTGGTTACCGAACCGTCTTTAACACTGGCGCAGAGGCTGGACAGTCTGTCTTTCACGCTCACCTGCATCTTCTTGGTGGGCGTGGACTGGCTTGGCCCCCAGGTTAAAGATAGATTTGGCATTAATGGAACGCACACTCATCACGGTCCCAACCGCTATTCCCATGGTTGCACTGATCGGTCCACATGATGACAACCTTCGCGCTGTTGAAGCGGCTTTTCCTTCAGTAAACATCACTGTTCGCGGAAATGAAATCACTCTGCGCGGACCGCACATTGATTGCATGGCTCTTGAAAATCTCTTTGGCGAGCTAATGGTTGTTATTCGCTCAGGAAATGTTCTCACCGTTGATGCTGTTGCCCGCTCAATTGCAATGCTTGAGAGCAAGCCAGTGGATCATCCAGCAGAGGTGCTTTCATTAAATATTGTTAGCAATCGTGGTCGCTCGATTAGACCAAAGACTGCTAATCAAAAGCGCTACGTGGATGCAATTGAAGATCACACCATCACATTTGGAATTGGGCCTGCGGGAACGGGTAAGACGTACTTAGCGATGGCTAAAGCAGTTTCTGCATTGCAAGCCAAGAAAGTGAATCGAATTGTTCTAACGCGTCCAGCAGTTGAAGCAGGGGAGCACTTAGGTTTCTTGCCAGGAACACTCAATGAAAAGATTGATCCATACCTACGTCCTCTCTTTGACGCGCTCCACGACATGATCGACATTGAGACAATCCCACGCATGATGCAAAGTGGAATTATTGAAGTTGCACCCCTTGCCTTCATGCGCGGTCGCACACTCAACGATGCCTTTATTATTTTGGATGAAGCACAGAACACAACACCAGAGCAGATGAAGATGTTCTTAACTCGTCTGGGCTTTGGTTCAAAGATGGTTATTACTGGCGATGTTACTCAGATCGATCTACCTAATGGTCAGCACTCAGGCCTTCGAGTTGTTAGAGATATCTTGAAAGATATTGATGACATAGCCTTCCTTGAACTCACCGCTGAGGATGTTGTTCGCCACCGTTTAATCGGCGACATCGTGAAAGCATATGACAAATTTGATGAGGCGAAACAAGCACTTCGCCCGATTCGCAAATAGATGACAATAGAAGTTTCAAATAGTTCGGGGCAGTTAGTCCCAAGTGCAGAAGTTACTTCTCTGCTTACTTTTGCCATGGGTGAGTTAAAACTTAATCCAGAGTGTGATCTCAACCTTGGTTTTATCGATGATCAATATATGACTGAACTACATATTAAGTGGATGGATGAACCTGGAAGCACAGATGTTCTTTCTTTCCCTATGGATATGCCTGAATCAGAAGGTGAAATTGTCACTCTTGGCGACATCATGATTAGTCCAGCTTTTGCTGCGGCCCAAGCGATAACTGCCGGTCACTCAACTGAGCATGAGATTTACATTCTCGCCACACACGGCTTATTGCATATAATTGGTTACGACCATGCAGAACCGGATGAAGAAAAGATTATGTTTGCCCTGCAAGAACAAATCGTAGAAAAGTGGAAGCAAACTCAATGAGTCCGATAGCTATCGTTAGCATCATTTTATTGTTGGCTTTTGCGGGTTTTCTAGCTGCATCTGAGTCTGCTCTTACATCAATCTCTCGCATCGTTGTTGAAGAGCTAGAGGGCAAGCGCGGGGGATTACTTCTGCGCAAATACAGTGCTCAGCCAGCTAGATATCTCAATGTGATTCTTCTGGTGCGAAAGCTCTGTGAATTCACTGCCACCGTTTTATTAGCAGTCATATTGCTGCGCAATTACTCGTCAGCACAAGCTATGGCTTTGACCGTTGCAATCATGGTTGTGCTTTCCTACGTTGTGGTGGGAGTTGGTCCACGAACTCTGGGCAAACAACAGCCTCATAAATATGCACGCTATGGAATCATCGTGGCATATGGGTTGGCTTTTGCACTTGGCCCAGTTACAAAACTTTTAATTGCACTAGGTAATGCTCTGACTCCGGGTAAAGGTTTTCGTTCAGGTCCCTTTACATCAGAGGCTGAGTTACGTGACTTAGTAGATCAAGCCCATGAGCGTGGTCTTGTGGAATCAGATGAGCACGAGATGATTCACTCAGTATTTGAACTAGGCGACACTTTGGTGCGCGAACTCATGGTTCCGCGCACAGACATGGTCTGGATTGAAAAGGATAAGACTTTGCGTCAAGGCTTGTCCCTTGCACTGCGTTCTGGTTTCTCTCGTATTCCAGTAGTTGGAACGGGTCCAGATAACATCATTGGAATTGTCTATGTGAAAGATTTAGCTCGACGCGCACTTGATCACCATGAGGCTGAGCAAACTGAAAACATTGAACAGCACATGCGTCCAGCCACATTTGTTCCTGAAATCAAGATGGCTGATGAACTGCTCAAAGAGATGCAGCGCAATCAGATTCACTTAGCTGTTGTTGTTGATGAATACGGTGGAACCGCTGGAATCATCACGATTGAAGACATCATCGAAGAAATCGTGGGCGAGATTGAAGATGAGTTTGATGATGGTGAAGATGACTTTGCTTGGCTCACACCAGATAAGGCACGTGCCAATGCCTCACTGCATATTGAAGATCTAGCTGATGAGTTGAAGATTGAAATCAATGAATCTGATTTTGAGGATGTCGACACCATTGGTGGATTAATGGCACAAAAGCTGGGCCGCGTGCCAATTGCTGGATCAACAGTTTCATTACATGGTTGGTCAATCACTTCAGAGCGTCCATTAGGCCGCCGCCGCAGAATTAGTAGCGTGTTAATCGAGCGTCTTGAGAAAGAGATTGAAGACCACGAGTAAGAGATAGAATCGCCCAATGCGCATCGTCCGTTTTTCCCCAAGTCCTGACTCAGGACTTGGCACTGACCCACTCTTTGGTGTTCTAGAAGACGATGCCACGATTACAGTAATTACAGGTGATCCCATCTATTCAGGGATTCAAAAGACTGCAGCAACTGTTCCAGTTTCTCAGGTCCGCTTGCTTGCACCAGTAATCCCACGTTCTAAAGTTGTTTGCATCGGTAAGAACTACGCAGATCACGCAGCTGAAATGGGTGGGGTTGTGCCAGATGAACCCATTATCTTTTTAAAACCTAATACTTCTGTTATCGGACCTAATGACACCATCGTTTGGCCAGAGATGTCACAGCGCATAGATCATGAATCAGAGTTAGCAATTGTTATTGGCCGCCTGTGCAAGGATGTTCCTATCGAGCGAGTGAATGATGTGATCTTTGGTTACACCATCGCAAATGATGTAACAGCAAGAGATCTACAACAAAAAGATGGTCAATGGACCCGCGCAAAGAGCTTTGACACCTTCTGCCCACTGGGCCCATGGATTGATACGGACTTTATTCCTGGCACACAGAAAATTACTGCAACAGTAGCTGGTGAAGTTAAGCAGTCAGCTGCGCTCAGTGACATGATCTTTAAAGTTCCTGAAATCATTAACTTTGTCTCACGAGTGATGACTTTGCTGCCAGGTGACATCATCTTGACTGGAACTCCAGCAGGAATTGGACCAATGGTTGCTGGGGCAGATGCCACAATGGCCATTGAAGGTCTAGGCGAGCTAACAAACAAAGTGAGAAAAAATTGACCAAAAAAGTAAAGGTTCGCTTCGCACCATCTCCAACAGGTGATCTGCATGTTGGAAACATCCGCACGGCTCTCTTTGACTGGGCTTATGCGCGTCACACTGGCGGAACATTCCTATTTAGAATTGAAGATACAGACACCACCCGCGTTACAGATGAATACATTCAAGCTGCAATCGACACATTGAAGTGGCTTGGCCTGAATTGGGATGAGGGCCCTGAAGTTGGTGGCGATAACGGCCCTTACTTACAGTCACAGCGCTTAGGAATTTACGCCGAATGGGCACAAAAATTTCTAGATCAAAAAGATGCTTATCACTGTTACTGCTCAGCTGAAGAGTTAGAAGCAGTACGTGAAGCACAACGCGCAGCAAATGTTGCTCCGGGATATAACGGCCATTGCCGAGATTTAACTGCTGATCAAATTACAGCTTATAAAGGCGAGGGACGCTTGCCAGTAGTGCGTATGCGCATGCCTGACGGCGGAACAACCTTTAACGACTTAATCCGTGGAGATGTCTCCTTTGATCATAAATTCGTTCCTGACTTCGTATTAGTACGCGGTGATGGCTCACCTCTCTACACATTGGCCGTTGCAGTCGATGATGTGTTAATGAAGGTCACCCACGTTTTGCGCGGTGAAGATCTACTCTCTTCCACACCACGCCAGATCCGTGTGTATCAGGCCATGGGCTTAGCGTTAGAGGATTACCCAGTGTTTGCTCACTTGCCATTTGTTATGGGTCAAGACAACGCCAAACTCTCAAAGCGAAATGGTGAAGTTTCTATCGCTTGGTATAGAGATAAAGGTTTCTTGCCTGAAGCGATTTGTAATTATCTAGCTCTTTTGGGTTGGTCACCAGGAGATGATCGTGAGAACGTAACGATGAAGGAGCTCACTGAGCTCTTCACTGTTGAAAAGGTTCACTCATCACCTGCCCGCTTTGATATGAAAAAGCTTGAAGCAATCAACGGTGACAAGATCCGCGCTTTAACTATCGATGAATTCCTAGATTGGTCATTGCCGTTTTTGACTAAGGCGGGGGTAATTACTGGAAGCGCCGATGAGATTGCCCTTGTGAAGCTGGCTCTGCCATTGATCCAAGAGCGAATCATTATGCTCAGTGAAGTACCAGCAATGCTTAAGTTCCTTTTTGTTAAGAACTTTGCAGTTGAAGCAGATAGCGTTGCAAAGATTACTGATGATGCCTCAAAGCAAGTACTTGAGCGCTCATTAAAGGAGTTAGAGCCACTAGCAACGTGGACACATGAGAGCATTGAAGCTGCGCTGCGATCATCTCTTATTGAAGAGATGGGATTAAAACCACGTATTGCATTTGGTGCAGTGCGCATCGCAACAACAGGTAGCACGATTTCTCCACCGCTATTTGAATCTATGGAATTACTTGGTAAAGAGGCTTCATTGGCCCGCATTCGCGCGGGGATCAAGCTCTAAATCCTTTGGTATTCTTTGCTCCTGCTGTTTTTGGGGTATGGGGTAATTGGCAGCCCTGCTGATTCTGGTTCAGTAAGTCTAGGTTCGAGTCCTGGTACCCCAGCGATGTAAAGATTTAATTGCAAAACACTAGGGCCCCGTCGTCTAGCGGCCTAGGACTCTGGCTTCTCAAGCCAGCTACGCGGGTTCGAATCCCGTCGGGGCTACGTATGGTCAATTTTGTGCACGTCATTCCAGCCTTTGTGCTGACCGCTCTTTTACTCGCGATTGTTCCTGGCCAAACCGTTGCAATGATTCTGCGCCAAGCAATTATTGGTGGCACTAAAACTGCTTACACAACTCTGCTAGGCACAAGCACTGCTCTTATCTTCTGGGGCGCTGCATCTGCAATTGGTTTGTCGCAGATCTTTGCCCGCTCACATGCTGCATACACTGCCCTTAAATATGCAGGCGTTGCATTTCTCACCTTTCTTGCTCTTCAAACTCTGTGGTCTTTGCGCAATGAGTTCGGAAAATTTGATTATGAAGGATCAGCAAAGACTGGCTTAGGGCCAGCATTTCGTTTAGGACTTCTTACAAATCTTACAAATGTGAAAGCTGCAGTATTTGCCGTTGCATTTATCCCACAATTTGTCCCTAAGGATTTTAACCTTGGGTGGGGAATTTTCTTGCTCTCAATGATTCAAGCCCTTACATCTGCATCCTGGTATGCATTCCTAATTTCAATCATTGGCAGAGCTACAACAGTTCTAGCACGGCCAAAAGTACGAAGGGGATTAACCGCATTTTCAGCTGTGGGTATTTTGTTCCTTGCAGCGACTTTGTTGCTCACTTCTCCGCGCTAATTAGCCAGCAAGCTCCATAGGCCAAGCATCATCGGGTGAATCACTCAAGGGAAGATTCTTGCCATCTTTAGTTGTGACTTTAATGTAGGTAAGGGTGGGTTTTCCATTAATTGTCTTGGCTTTACTCAACTCCACAACCACATCGGCGTAATGCTGCTTGCCTTCGGCGCAGTTGGGTAGACAATCATTTATTTGATATTTACCATCACCGCTTGCGCCTTCCTTACTCCATGAACCCCACTCTATGGCGCCAACTCCAACACCAGCATCTGCGCAGAATTTAATGATGACATCTGGCTTGTAATCCTGTATTCCACAATTTGTTACATAAACCTGTGAAGTCACAGCGCGATTAATGAATGTGTATCCACCATAACCAAGGCCAACAACAGTTGCTAGTAGGACAATCCAGCCCTTGGAATAGCGGTATTCACGAAAGCTCTTCATCAGGAGGATCTACTTGCCCAGCGCAGCAAAGGCTCGGCATCATTCGGCATGTTTTGTGCAATCCATAGTGCACCATCTAAATTATCTCCGCGGGCACTTACAAACTTTGCCTTTGGGAGTGAGCGGGAGATATTGCTTTGAATAGCACTCACATAAGCAGAGTTCTTAGAAGGGCCACCCTGTATTGCGATCTCTGGAGCATCATCTAAAGAACCACCAGCGCCTAGCCATGTGGCAATAACGGTTTGGGCTAGAAGTGCTGCACCTTCATTTCGAATAGCGATTGCAGTGGGACTACCTGCATCAGCTGCTGCCAATAAATTCTTGGCCGAGGTGATTGCAAGTGTTGAAGCTTCTGCTGCATTTTTCACTTTAAGCCCATCAAATTCAATTACTTGATCTTTAAAGGCACTAAGTAAAATCTGATCATCACCACGACCTTGACGTATACCGAGTGCTCTTGTTAAACCGAGTTTCCCTAGCCAAAAGCCGCCACCTTCATCGCCGAAGGTGCTGCCTAACCCATCGCGGTGAGCAAAGTGTGAATTATTTCCACCAACACTTACAACACCGCCTCCAATTGAGAGCACAACTCCGTTACTGCCTCCAAGAGCGCCAACAAATCCAGCTAGTCCATCATCGATAACAGCGACTTTGCTTGCTCCAAAGAACTCATTACAAAGTGAGAGAAATGGCTTCGGATCAGTGACAATGCCATTAAATCCTGTGCAGGCAAGTGCTGCGGTTTCTAGTTGGCTCTTAGGTAAATTCTGAAATACTGCCCGAAGTGAATCAATAACTGCTTCGCCATTTAGTTTTCCGCGATCTGAATCAATCTGCTGGCCATCAAGTCGTGCCCGTGAACCAGATTGGCCCAGATCTACAACGAGCACGTTTACCCCTTAACTGCGCCTGAAGATAATCCTTTGACTAAGTACTTCTGTGCGGCTGTAGCAAATACTAATGGGGGCAAGACCGACAGGCATACTGCTGCCGAGATGTCGCCCCATCTAACTCCATATGAAGTCACGAAATTGGCTGCGCCAACCGTCACAGGCGTTGCCTCACTAGAAGTCAAAACAACTGCAAATAAATAATCTGACCACGAGAAGAGAAAAGTTAATACGCCAACCGCAGCCATGCCTGGCCCCAGTAAAGGAAGCACGATGGTCTTGAGTGTTTTCCAAATTGATGCACCATCAACTGCTGCCGCTTCCTCAATTTCTAGTGGAAGTTCATTAATTGCTCCAGAGAAAACCAATAGAGCTAGAGTCATATTGATGAAGCTATTTGCGAGGATAAGCGCTAGTGGGCTGTCAATAAGGTTGTAGGCGGTAAAGAGCTTGTAGAAGGGAATAACAAAGAAAATTGCTGGGGTGATTCGAAGCGCCAAAGCAAGGCGAAGTAACCAAGGGCCACCGAAGCCAAGTCTTACGATCGCATAGGATGCCGGAAAACTTATAAAGATAGTAAGGGCAACTGTGCCAATAGAAATAATGATGCTGTTCTTAAAGAAGTTAGCAAAATCGTAACCGGCAGCGCCCATCGCATTTTTGTAGTGGCTAAAAGTAGAGTCGAATTCCCAAACGAATGGCCCTGAAAGAATTGCATTGTCGGTGCGCAGGGAGGTGTATAAAGCTCCAAGTAAGGGAATAAGGAAAATGAAAACCCAGATAGAGGCTATTAATGTGACTCCGTAATTTCGTCTCATTTGCCACCCCCTTGGTTCAAATTGAACTGTTTAATGATTGATGGCATAAATGGAGCAAGGAGTAATACCAACACAACAGAGGCGGATGCAGCTAGACCGAAGTCACCAAAAATAAAGGCAGTTTTGTAGATATAAATTCCAACAGTCTGTGTGGTTGTTCCAGGTCCGCCACCTGTAAGAATGAAAACCGAGTCAAAGGTGCGGATCGAATCAAGGATGCGAAGTAGAAATATGATTGCAAGTGCTGGACGCAGCATTGGTAAGACAACGCGAGTGAGCACTTGCCGGGCATTAGCTCCATCAATAGCTGCTGCTTCATAGATCTCCGACGGCATATTTTGGAGCGCAGAGTAACTAAGCAAAAAAGTAAATGCAGTGAACTCCAGAACATCCAGAGCAATAAGAGACCCAAAAACATTGTGCTGTTCAAATATCGAAAACTCGATCCCTAAACGCTGTAATACGCCAGGGATTACACCAATATTCTCATTGAGAATAAGTCGGTACATCACAGCCATGAGTGATGGAGCAATCATGATTGGCACCAACATCAGTGAAAAAAGAACTCGTTTGCCAGGAAAGATCCGATCAAATAAGAGAGCCAGGGCAAAGCCTAGAATGACTTCAAGAATGGTTGCGACAATTGCATAAATCATCGTGAAGCGGAGAGAGAGCCAAAAGTTTGGCTGTTTAATCAGATTTTTATAGTTTTCAAGGCCCGCACCGTAGGTTGCAAACTCACTCAAGACATCATGGGTAAAAGAAGTTTTAATTCCTAAATAAACCGGCCAGATGAGAAGCATGGCCAACATGATTAGCAATGGGGTAGAGAGCAGCCATCCTGCGATTTTTCGCTCTCTACTAAAAGTCACACTCACGCTAATCCTTTTCTAGACATGGCCACAAAATAAATCTAGTGGCTGGTTCGTTGAAACCAGCCACTAGATCAGATATTTCCCCCTTTAGAGAAGTTTCTTTATAGCCTCATCTGCTGCTGCTGCCACGTCTGAAGAAGTCTTCTGACCTGACCAAGCTGGGCTTAGAACCTCAGCTAGTGCTGCATAGATGTCGAACTCACGAGCACCAGCAGATTCGGAATATCCGTACTTGCCTGCATACTCAATGATGTTTGCGAATGATGCATTCTTTGCAACCATTCCTGTAAGGATGCTTGGCATTGATGGAACTCCACCAGCGTTTGCATATGCCTTCATTGCAGGAACTGTTGCCAAGTAAGCCATCCACTTAGCTGAACCAGCTTGGTTCTTGCTGTACTTGTTTAGTCCAACAGCAAGTGCGTGTACGTGAGTACGAGCGCCCTTTCCTGGAGGTGCAGCAATTCCAACCTGATCCTTAGTAGCACCAGTAGTGCTTAGCTCGGAATATGCAGCGTTCCACTGAAGCGCCATTGCAGCATTACCTGAAGTAAGCGCTGAGTTAGTTTCTGCGTATTCCCATTGTGATGACTCTGGTGAAGTTAGTCCCTTTGTATAAATTGTGTTGTATACATCGATAGCTGCTTTACCAGTAGGTGTATTTAGATTTGGCTTGCCATTCTTGAGCCAGTTTCCACCGAGACCCCAAAGAACGTCATTCCAGATCATTGTGTTGTAAAGAAGATTCTTTGCTGGAAGTGCATATCCATACTTCGTAGGTGAAGCTGGATTGTACTTCTGTGTAAAGAATGCAGCCGTTGCTAGTGCGTCGTCCCAAGACCATGTAGATGGATCACTATTTGGCTTCAAATCTTTTCCAAGAACTTCTTTCGCAATTGAAGTGTACTTAGCAGCATTTGCACTAAGTGATGCAACTAAATCTTTGCGGTAGTACATAAAGTGAAGGCTTGTATCTAGAGGGAGAGCCTTCTGCTTACCTGCGACCTTGAGTGAATTAACTGAAGCCTTTAAGTAAAGGCTGTCTTTTACACCCTTGAGATCTGATAAGTAGGCTGCATGTTGACCCACTAGATATGAAGCTGTGAAGTAAATGTCATACTCAGATGACTTTGCCTTCATAAGTGCAGCTTCCTTTGCGAAGGTGTTGTCGCGGCTTAGAAGAATCATCTTCACTGTCACGCCATCCTTCTTACCTTGTGATGCGTTGTACTCATCAACAACTTTCTGCATTGCATCGCCTTCTGGTCCAGGCCACAAAACCATCTTTACTGTGGTTGCAGCATTCGCAGCTGGCAATACGGCTAAGCCGACTACCAAGCTAAGCGCGGAGACCAGCGCGATCATGATTTTCTTTGTGCGCATTCCTCTTCCTTCTCACTCGTCCATTAGACGCTAGTTAGATGTAGATCTGGATTGGTGTCTAACCGCTCTAGACCAGTAGGCAAAAACTATAGTATGGTGTCGCAATGTCAAGAGGGAGAGGAGTCCGTGTTGGTTACGAATCGGTTACAAACTAACCCCAGCTTCCAATCTCCGTGGCCGTTGCTACGCGGTGGCCTCATAGTCTCTTGCCAAGCACCTGCCGGCACTCCTATTGATGATCCGGCTTTTATTCGTGCTCAAGCTTTAACCGTTGAACTTGCTGGGGCATCTGCAATTAGAGCTGAAGGAATTGATAATGTGCGGGCGGTTTGTGCGGCAGTGAAAGTGCCTGTCATTGGATTAATTAAGGCTTACAGCGATGCATCAGATGTCTATATCACCCCTCGAGTCGAAGATGTAATCAATCTGGCAAAAGCTGGGGCATCAATCGTTGCAGTAGATGCAACCCAGCGAACTCGCTGGAACGGTCAGACCCTAGAAGAGTTTTATAGAGAAGTGCGAAAGGCCACTAACGTGCAACTGCTTGCAGATATAGACAGTGTTGAAAATGCTCAGTTTGCAGCCAAACTTGGATTTGATGCAGTTGCCACGACATTAAATGGCTATACCGATAAGCCAAGTTCCGGTCTACCTAATTTAGATTTGATATCTGAAGTTGCTACATGTGTTGATATTCCACTTATAGCTGAAGGTGGTTTTGCAAATCCAGCCGCATTTAAACAAGCTTTGAGAAATGGAGCTTGGTCTGTGTGTGTAGGAACTGCTATCACAAATCCTTATCTTCTCACTAAGCAGTTCGTAGAAGAAAATTCTTAACCTTCAGCTTGAATGCTGTATTTGAAATCGTAACGATCTCCACGTTTGATTGAAGAACAACGCTCCAGTGCTCGGCCACGTGAATCATAAGCAACGACAACAAAATTTAGGGCAGCAGATTTTATTTCTGTATCAAGTAAGTCGGCTTGGCGTTTATTTAAGTTAATTGGGGAGACCACGCATTCGGCCTTAACTACAGGCTTTTCGAAGGAATTCTTGAAGATTTCATAGAGCGAAGTGTTCAAATCTTGATCAAGGAGTCCAGGCATCAATTCAGCCGAGATATAGCTCTCTTCTAGGGCCATTGGAATTTTGTCTGCAAAGCGCACTCGCACAATCTTATAAACCGGATCACCCACCTTGAGTTGAAGATTCTCAGCTAACTCTTCATCCGCAACCTTGACTTTGGTTGCGGAAACAATTTTTGAACTTGGTTTCATCCCACGTTCAATCACCTCTTGTGTGAAAGATACAAAAGTGAGGCGCTTTGACATTTTATGATCAGAAACATAAGTGCCCAAGCCTGGAACTGAATGAATCATTCCCTCCTGTTGCAACGCCACTAAAGCTTGTCGAACAGTCATTGCGCTAACTTTGTAAGTTTTTGCAAGTTCACGGGCTGATGGAATCAAGGCATCAGCCGACATACGCTGGAATCGGCTTCTCAGTTTTTCGCGCAGCTCAACGTGCTTTGGAACTGCTTTCTTGGAGGTAGCCATGGGTTGAAGAATACATCGAAGAGGTATGGGAAGATAAGCCCATGAAGCAATTAGGCGCCATTATGTCTTCTGAGATTGCAGAGACTCCAAAAGTCTTTTCAGCAATTCTTGAGAACTCCAGCGCCTTTGATTCAATCAAAGATGTACTGAGTGAGCAGAAAATTCAATCTGTTCTGATTTTGGCTCGTGGCACCTCTGATAACGCCGCTCACTATCTCAAGTATTTAATTGAGACGCAGATTGGCTTGCCCGTTGGACTCACTTCACCATCATCTGTGACTGTCTATAGATCTGAGCTTAAATACAAAAACACACTTGTTATCGCCATTAGCCAGAGTGGGCAATCACCTGATTTAGTTCACTTTGCAACAGCTGCGCGTGAGGCTAACGCCTATGTCATTTCAATGACCAACGATGATGCCTCACCCTTAGCCAAGATTGCCCATCATCACTTTCCTCTTCTAGCTGGCCCAGAGCTTGCTGTGGCAGCTACTAAGTCATATAACGCTCAACTTCTTGTTTCCTACCTACTTGTATGTGCTTGGACAGGTAAAAAAGTAGATGGGTCAAAGATAGTTACCGAAGCACAGCGCATTGCAGATGATTCAGATCTTGTTTCAAAGGCCGTTGTTAATACATCTCGAGCTCATGAACTAGTCATCTTAGGTCGCGGCTTTGCGTATCCAAATGCCCGTGAAGCAGCTTTGAAAATCCAAGAGACATGCAAGATTTCAGTCCAAGGACTTTCAACGGCAGATTATCTACACGGACCAATCTCAGCACTGAGCGCTGAAACACAAGTCTTTATCGTTGCCCCAAAACACATGCCGGCTGAATCAATTGTTGAAGCCACAACAAAGATTCGAAAGACATCTCAACGCATTTTCTGGATTGGCAATGGCGGAGCCCCAACAGGAAATGACATTGTTTTAGCTGGTTCAAACTGCGTGGATGAAATTACTTCAACGTTAGTTGATGCCATGGTCTTGCAGCGCTTTGCTTTGGAATTTGCTGTTGCTTCTGGTTTTGATCCAGATGCACCTGAAGGTTTATCTAAGGTGACTCTTACTCACTAATTAAAGCAATGCTGCTCTCAGAAGCGTTATAGCTCAGCAAATCTGCACGCATACCGACTGCAATCTCACCTCGATCTTTAAGCCCTAAGCGCTTTGCAGCACGCGTTGAGGTCGCAGCTACTGCTTCCTTAACCGAGAGACCTAATGAATTTACTGCATTAATAAATACTGCATCCATAGTTAAAACACTGCCAGCAAGGGCGTTATTGCTCTCAAGGCGGGCCACACCATCTTTTACTACTACCGGTAGCTTTCCGATTGTGTAAGAGCCATCAGAAGATCCGGCCGCTGCCATTGCATCTGTTATAAAGATGATGCGTGGACCGAGTGCTGTGTAGATTTCACGGGCTGTTGCAAATGGGATGTGATGTCCATCAATGATGAGTTCAACTGATAAACGCTCATCTGCAACTACGAATGAGGCAAAAGAGCCCTCTGTTAAGGATTTATTCATTCCATTCATAAAGTGAGTGACAACTCGAGCACCGGCATTGGTACCAGCGGCAGCATCAACAAAAGCTCCATCGCTATGACCAATAGCAACTCTTACTCCTGCAGCAGATAGATATTTAATCACTTCAATAGCACTTGGCAACTCTGGGGCGATCGTGATCATCTTTATTGCACCATCTGCTAATTCAAGAAGTTCTTTTATTTCAGCTAGATCAGGAGTTACTAATAGTTGAGGATCATGAGCACCGCATCTTGCATGGGAAAGATAGGGACCTTCTAAGTGAATGCCTAAAATTTGTCCACTTTCATACAATGGCTTTAGACGAGCAATCTGTTCTTTGAGAGTTTCAATCGGTTCGCTGACAAGAGAGGCTAAGAGAGAAGTTGTGCCATGCCCGCGATGAGTTTGAATGACAGAGTGAACTTCACCGACAGTAAGTGCAGAGAAGTATTTGCCTCCGCCGCCATGGCAATGAATGTCTACAAAGCCTGGAATCAATGTTCCATCAATGATCTGATCAGGGGAGGAGTGCACGCCTTTATTAACAGAACGGATTAAATCTTCAGATACTTCCACCCAAGTATCGCCAACAAGCGCTCCAGCGATTACGGCCGAGTGTGCTTGAATAATCATGGATTAACCAACCAGATCGTGATTGCGCTTAATTTCACGATCGTGCTTGCACGGCATATCCAAATGCCTGTCATAACAAGGATCACACAGCAGAACTAGTTGGTGGCACGCAGGCTTTTGGCAGTTTCTAAACTCTTTAGTTGGGCCATCACAGTGGGCACATGTGCCAATTAACTTAGTGTGATCGCTGAAATCAATAGTGAGACGATCATCGAATGTATAAAGGGAGCCTTCCCATAGACCATCATCACCGAAGGCGTTTCCGTAGCGAACGATTCCGCCCTTGACCTGATAAACCTCTTTAAAACCACGATTCTTCATCACAACTGAAAGGATTTCACAGCGAATTCCGCCTGTGCAGTAAGTAACTACTGGCTTATCTTTCATGTGGTCGTA
>Ga0209088_10000911_pt1 | contig 19896 bp, 32 predicted proteins | sample S_140625_EF_Meta_FD_187324 | JGI IMG/M metagenome (GOLD analysis project Ga0209088, IMG submission 187324) | Freshwater microbial communities from Lake Simoncouche, Canada to study carbon cycling - S_140625_EF_MetaG (SPAdes) (version 2) | ecosystem: Environmental > Aquatic > Freshwater > Lake ... | reverse complement strand
CGACATAACAGATGTGAAAGGAAGTGATTTAATTGCAGCAGGATTTAAACCTAATAGAGGAATTATCACAGGCGGATTTCCCTGCCAAGACCTTAGCGTGGCTGGAAAGAGGCGTGGTCTTGCTGGAGAAAGAAGCGGATTATTCTGGGAAATTGCAAGACTTATTGAAGAAACGCAAACTGAGTGGTTCATCCTTGAAAATGTCCCTGGTCTTCTTACCTCTAACAAAGGAAGAGACTTTGGAGTGGTCGTTGGAACGATGGCCGACCTCGGGTATAGCCTCGCTTGGCGGGTGCTTGATGCTCAGCACTTCGGAGTTCCCCAAAGGAGAAGGCGTGTCTTCATCGTTGGCAGACGTGCTGGAGACAGACTCAGTGCAGCAGAAGTATTATTTAAGTCCGAAGGCTTGCGAAGGAATACTACGCAGAGCAAACCGCAGGGGCAAGACACTGCCACCAGCACTGCAAGAAGCTTTGGTCAATCAAGTTTCGCAGGATACACAGAAGGACCGGCAACCTTAACTGCTACCTCATACAAAAGACCTGAAGATAATGTTGTAGTTAATGGTTTTACTTCATCATCCTTTGCTCAATATAAAGAAGGTGCTGGAACTTTAAGACAAAGTGGCGGAGATCTAGGGGGGGGCAGCGAAACATTGTTGGTTCATTGCAAGCACGAGACTATAAGGGGGTAGGAAACCAGTATGTCGCAGAAAATAAACTTGTGGTGGAACAAAATGGGAACTAATGAAAATGTTATTGCCTATTCAATGCACGGCGCTATGATTGGAAGAAAAGATACTGCTGGTCCAATGGGTTCAGGTTTCTTTGAAGCTAATGAACCTAGTTATACATTAACGGCTAGCAGCCAGGCTAGACACGGGGTTGTTATTGTATTTTATGCTAATAGAGTCGCTGATATAAGATTACAAGATGATAAGATCAATACCTTACAAGCAAGGATGGGAACAGGTGGAAACAATATGCCTATGGTAGCTACTACACAAGTGCGTAGGCTTACGCCGCTTGAGTGTGAAAGATTACAAGGATTTCCTGATGGTTGGACAGCAGATCAAGTTGATACCCATAGATATAAACAAATGGGAAACGCAGTTGCAGTTCCAGTAGTTGAGTGGATCATCCAAGGTATTGCTGATAGTATCTAACTCTTGATCGGCTCTCTCCGATCACTATAAAGATAGCCCTGCCAACCCTTCCTGGCGGGGCTTTCTACTTTCTTAAAGACAAAAACCCCTACGGGATAGGACCGTAAGGGCTATTGCCAGCACTCTATACTAGAAATTCTAGTAAGGTAGTGCAAGTATAACAGATTATTTTTTTCTAATCCAGTACTGATCGTTGATAACTAATGTGTCTAGCTCAGCCTTGTGTCGCTCAGTAAATAGGAGTATGCCAGGGCGAGGTGTCTTAGATGGTGGAAGATGGCGACCCCAAGTGTAATCATCAAAGGCCATAATTCCACCGGACTTTAGTAGAGGCCAGCTAAGTTCTGCATCTAGCAATACGCTAACTGCGGTGTGGTCTGCATCAACATAGATAAAATCATATGAGTCCATAAAATTATTGCGCTGTCTGATTAGATACTCAACAGTATCACTGACCACAGATACAACAGTTAGGTTCTCAATCTTCTTCTTGTACTCTATCTCAACTGCGCTGAAGTCCATCTCGGCGTGGTCTAACTCATCACTTCCCCGCCAAGTATCAACATCAATAAGTATTGAACTCTTATCAGTTAGAATGTTATTGCATAACCATACGCTGGCATCACCTGTATATACACCCAGTTGTAAGAAGCGCAGGTTAGGTTTGCCTACATACTCTGCAAGGTAGGTAGTAAAATTATTCTGTGCGGTTTGTGCAAACCAATTTGGATAGCTCATTTGTCTGTAGTATAGAAGCCATTACCTTTAAAAGCAATAGCAGGTGATGACCACAAGCGAGAGGTTAACTGTTGGCAACAGATAGGTGTCTCTTCCATACCAAAGATAGGTCTTTCAATGGAGATCACACCAGTACATACACTGCATTTGTATTCGTAAATCAAAACAAGATCCCATCTTCTAGCTTTAAGAACCCTACTAGTTTAGTACGACTAGCCTTGTTTGCAAACTCAGTAGTAATAGGTAGCCACTTATCCTCCCACTTAGGTTGAGGTATAGCAGATAGATCAAAGCCCCATATGCCTTCAGGTGTGGCGTTGATATACCAAGGTGTGAGTGATCTAATACCTGCTGCCATAATTAAACCCTGATACTTACTCTCTTCAATAAGTAGATCAGGGTAGTGTGTCTTGCGAGATTTTAATTCTATAAACATCTTATGTTCTAGTGATATACAATCCCAGTTATCAAACTCTTCCGACTTCTCAAGATCGGGGTAGTAGAACTCTTTGAGATAGTCCAGCAACTCTGGCTCTTTTAACTCTATGCCCAAGGTGTCTCGCCACCTAGTTTGCTTTGTAATCTACGCAAAGCTGCGGTAGACCGGCGATCAGCAGTGGATGTGGCACACTCTAAGTACTGGCCTATCTGTTGTAAGGTAAAGTTATCGTGGTATCTCATCTGCAATATGGTCTTATCTTCTTGCTCTAACTTTAAGTATTGTTTCTTAATATCAATTAGGATAGCTAGTAGGTTGCCACCCTCAGCAGGAGTTGATTGCTTGCGAGGTGTGCCATCATTGATCATCTCTTGTGCTTGCTCAAGCACTGTGCCATTAACAATGGAAGCAATAACAAATGGAATTAACTGAGCAATAATCGTTGTATCGTAGAAGGCTTCATCTCCTACTTTATACCCTGCCTTACGAGCCTTCTCTTTACGGGCATATCTTTCTGCAACTCTACGCATCTGATATGCAATGCGCCGTTCATTCTGCTCACGCTTATCAGGGTTAGGTTCATTAAGTAGATCAGTAAACTGTTGACCACGACCAACAGCCCAGAGATAACACTCTTGTCTTACATCTTCCGTATCAACCCAGCCCTTAAACTTACTTACAATAGTGTAAGTAACTGAAGGAACTAACTCATATAGAGTTGGGTGTAATTCGTGGGTCATTTATTCCTTGATAAATATTCAATAGCCCTTGCTAATAAATTAATACTGTCATCAAATAAACCAATAGCTCTATTGTGTTGAGAGCAAAGCAGTCCTCTTACTACACCTGTCTCGTGGTTATGATCTATATCTAATGCTCTTTTATCGCTAGGCTTTTTATTACAAATATAACAAACACCATTCTGCTCTAATAGCATTTGATCGTACTCTTCAGTACTTATCCCATAAGAACGGATCCTTGATCCTCTTTGTTCTTCATAGGTTTTATTTTTTGTACGAGGCATAAAGGTTATTCACAATCCAGTGTCTGCACTTCAGGCCAGTTACCATCTAATACCATCAGCGCAATAGCTGAGTAGTTAAGTAGGTCAACAAAAGAATCTCGTAATGACTCATTACTTGGTTTAACTTGACTGTCTACTAGGTTATTAATGCGAGCAATCTTGTCCCACATACGAACTCTTAGTCCGTTGATAGGACCACCAGGAGATCTTGCTATGTTTAATGGACCGTAATCGTGGTGCTTACTGATAAGTAAATTACCTGCCGCATCCATAACAGCCCACATATTGGCAACAAAATCAGCATCTAATCTTTTACTGGCCTCGGCTTTACTTGGAGTGTCCCAGTTTCGTAATCTATCAAAACCACTACCAACCCCAATTCCGTCAACCAAACGGCTAATTCCATCAACTCCGAGTTCTTCATACATTAGGCACTCCAATTGTCCGCTTTGTCTCTTCTATACCTTTTGCTAAGTATAGATCATTAAGGTCTAGTCCAGCAGGAAGCGACACGATTGAAGAGTTCATTACCTCCTGAGCCACTCTCCTTGAAAACTCTGCCCCAGGATTAGAACCATCCTCTTTAATATCATTATCGCCAACAATATAAATCTTTCCATAACCGGTAAACATCTTAGTAAAGTGTGGCTTCCAAGCAGCAACACCAGGAACTCCAACTGCTGGTATACCTAGTACTGCTGAACAAATGATTGTGTCTAGCTCACCTTCACAAACTGCTATGTATTCACTGGTTACAATGATGTCGCTAACATTATAAAGATGACCCTTCTGACCAAGGGGTGCTCCATACTTAGGCTTGCCATCATCTAATCTTCTAAACTTAAATCCAACGCAGTGTCCAAGCACAGTTATATAAGGTATGGATAGCCAGCCCTGATAGTTCTCGTGGGTTGCAGCAGGTTCTTTTATATAACCTAATAGGAACTTATCAGCTATCTCTTTAGAGATCCCACGACCTGCGAGAAACGCTACCACTTCTTCGCTTAGATCCTTGTTGTACTGTACCGCCGCTTCCAGCGATGATTTCAATTGCACGGGCGAGAGCATCTTTAAACTCCATATTCTCTTTGATACTAATAATGTTCACTGCATTGCCACCCTTACCGCAGGTATGACAAAAGTATAAGTTCTCCTGCGTATTGATTACTGCACTTCTTCTACTGTCGCTATGCAAGATACATCTTACGGAGCAAGCCCTACCTTCTCTTACCTCACCGCCATAGTGGGCAACTATTACTCCAATGGGTATTGTGTTCGCATCGGTTCTGCCAAAGCCTTTGCCAGACTTCCTACTCCTGGACCAGTCTGATGCTGGCATCCGCAATCCTCCTTACACTTCTTGTGCATAGTAGTAGCTCGCTTGAACTGACCAGTTCTATTCAGTTCACCACCTGACTTACATAGATCGCAGATCATTCTTCTTCCTTAACCTCTTCTACTGTTGGTGTTTCTTCTACTACCTCTGGTGTGGGTTGTAGTATATCTGTTGTAGTTATTATTCCTTCTGGTACTGGTGTCATTGTTTCTCCTCTAGCCATTGTGTTAGGTCTTGGATTACCCAAGTCTTTTCTATTCCTGCGTTTCTTCTCTTGTATAGTACATAAGATAAAGGCTTATTAATGCCACGATGCTTAGCGTAATTAATAGCTTCTGTTTGCGCTTCATCCCAAAACTCCTTTAGGTTTAACTTCTTAGTATTCTTTAACTCAAAGATGTAGGTTTCACCGGCAACAACAACTACTAGATCACCCTCATCCTCTGCTCCTGATAAGCGCAAGCGTTCAACTACTGCGCCCATCTTTCTAAACCATTTCATTACATCAACTTCAAACTGTGAACCCTTTTGTTTATTGTACTTGGCTGACATTTAGTAGGCTATCCCTTCTATACATCTGACCTAGTGCATCAGCATCACTAATCTGACAGACACCATAGTTAACAAACAAACTAACAAAGTCTGAGCCATCTGCTGTGTGTGGACCAAACCTATTCTTAACTACTGCCACCTGTAACTCGCTGTTATGCGGACCGTGATTGTAATTAAGAGTAAGTATTAGTGCAGGTAGTTGAGATACCTTGCCGTGAATAGCCCTACGGTGAGGTGGTTTATTATCTTTACCATACTCACTCTGCTCTGAAACGTGGTGCAATACCATCACACAAGCCTCTGTCTTACGAGCCATATCGTGGAAGTCCACCATAATAGCTCGCAGTCCTGCCCATTCATTATCAGATTCAGCCACCACATTCATCAGGTTATCAACAACAATCAACTCTGGTGGAATACCAAAGAGTTCAACATAAGCCTTGATCTCTAACTCAACATCATCTAGTGATGGTGATGAGTCAAAGACAAATTGTATATTGGACATATTCTCTAGGTGCTTGTCGTAGTAATGACGGTTACCATTTAAGTTTGCTTCCACCAGTAGTTGACTGTGTCCTGATAGGTGAGAGGCTGCTCTCATCATCACTGTCGCTATATCAGTATCGGCTGAGAAAAATAAAGTTGGAACCTTTGCTTTAACTGCATAGATAAGAGCAAACATACTCTTACCAGCATTAGGTGCGGCGGCAACCATACACACCTGACCTCTACGGAATTTGATCTGCTTCTTAGCAAGATCTTTCCATACGTCAGGTAATGGTGTTGCATTGGTATTACTACCACGCCACGCTCTATCTATGTTAAGCAACGTGTTCCTCTCTAGGAAGGGTTATTCCTCTAGCCTGTCTGATTCTTCTTCTTCTTGAAGCAGGTATACCGCCCCAAGTACCGAAGCGTTCTTTGTTAATGCCCCACTCAGCACACTCTGCTAAATGGGGACATATTTTACAGACATTCATTGCTTGTTGGTTATGAACTCTATCTCCATCCTCTACTTCAGGATAGAAAAATTCCACTCCCACTTCAGCGCAAGCTGGGTTCTCATACTTCCAAGGAACCCGCATAGTTTATCTAATCCAGACAGTCTCACACTTGTCTACAGCACCTTTAGGTGCAGCACACATCCAGCCTTTCCAAGGACCTTTCTGTCCTACGCCTGAACGAAATGCCATTGAGCCGTGCTTACAATCAGGAGCAGCAGCATCTGTAGCTACAGCAGCGCCTAATGCTTTCTTAGCATAGGCAACTGCGCCACCTGATGGCTGTGCAGTGGCACCGAGTGCAGTGCCAGTTGATGTTATTAATGTAGCTAAGTCAGCAATTGAAGTTAGAGATGCCTCTAATTCAACCTGACTAATTGCATAAATATTTACTAGAGTTCCATCACCTAACTTGTAGTTGATCTGGAACTTTGTGCTTTCCGGTGCAGCCATTTACTTACCTCCAGTATGTTTAACAGATAATCGTAGTGATTCCTGTCCTTGTTTCTTTGGTACAAAACCGAGAAGTTTCTCAACCTCTTCGGTATCTACTGATTCTCTACCACTAACAGTGCTCCACAAAATAGATACACCGCTATTGGTATTACCAGTAAATCCTTCTAACGCAGCTTTTAATGACTCGCGTTCGTTAGTCAGTTCCTTTATCTTTGCATCTAATTGTAGATATTTCAAGGCAGATGTATCCACTTCAGGATTATCTATAAAGACTTCATCCTCCTTGATACGTTCTTTTTTTAGACCAGTACATCCCATCTCGCCCGACTCATCAAAGTACTTGCAATAGAACTTGCAGTAGTTTTGATCGCGCTCTGGCCCTGGTGCATCTGCGCTCTCTTTAATAGCAGATAACCAATTCAAGGCATCCTCTGCTAACTTCGGATCATAAGGTTCTGAATGAACCTTGACATCTCTTTCATCACCATCTCTGGCAATGGCTACTAGATTAACAGTTCTGGGTGACCCCTTTCCAGACTTGTCAAGCAAATAGCCATACACCTGAACTTGCCAACGCTGTTGTAGCGATGGGAAGTAAGATAGATTTTTAACCTTAACGGTTTTCCAATCTATCACATCTCCAGTTTCTGGTATATATAAATCTATATGAGCTTTCATTCCGTTGTATTCAACAGATGTTTCAACCCAATACTTCTCACCCTTTGGATCAGCAATTGATATTGCTTTCTCTATCTCAGCGTGGATAGCAGTACCCATAATAGCTGACAACTTTAATTCGTTATCATTAGTTTCAGGTTGATCGTTAAGACGATACCAAACCTTACGGCGACAGCCACCCAACTCTGATGGACCTACCTGTGTCTGCTTAGACCTTGCCCTACCAGCATCCTTATCTCTAAGGACCTGTAGTAATAGCTCTTTAGGATCTGTCACTATAATCCCAACCTAAGTAGCCACTCTAAAATAAACTTATACATCTCTAGATCTAGTAGAGACCACTCTAATTGCCAAAGTATTTCTTTCATTACTTACCCTTCCGTTTCTGTATCGCTATCTGTATTGGTGGACAGGTATTGATATCTAATTGAGATGATATCTCTATAGCCTTCTGTGCTATCTCAACTGCTTTGTCCTCGGTCATACCCTGATAATCAAGTGAGTATAGATATCCAGTAGCAAACTGACCACCTGAACCAATACCATAAACCATTAGTTCGTTTTGGATAAAGGACATATCACAAGCAATATGAAATAGGTTAGAGTCAAAGGCTATTAGATAATCAAAGCCACCATCTTTCTTATCAACATTAGCCCAGTCATAGGTACCCTTATTGAAGGCATTGATAATAGATGGAATCATTTTCTTACCCATAAACTGGACAGGATCTTCACCTCTATAAGTTGGTGGCTTCCAGTTGTAAGTTAAAATATCACCAGCTCTAGTATCACCGGTAATTCCAATAGCAACATAACCAACTTGAATTATCTTGGGTGTGCCTAAACTAATTGTTCTAAGATTATCTTCTGTAATCTGTGAGTCAGCAGCAAGAACTGCGTAACCATTTCCTTGAATACCAACAACCGTAGTCAATATAGCCCCTCCTTTTGTCTTGGATTAATTGTAGCACTGGGATTAGACAATGGTGGGATGTGAATACGACACGCCGTGAAAGCGATTATGATCGGTTACTAGTCCAAGAATATGTACCATATGAGCCGTGAGGCGAATTAAGGTACGGGCGGCGCATTAAGCGCCGCGATGGTATGGTCAGTATGTTCCGTCTACCAACCCTGCGAAAAAATAAAGAGAAGTTACCCGATAAATTTGGTACAGATCTAAGGTCCTTAGGACCATTACACGCCTGTCCTTGTGGTTCTAAGGTGTTCTCTATCCTCGCTACCTTTGATGACTATGAGATCTCTTGGTATATGTTAGATGCAACCTGTGCTAACTGTGGCAATCTGATATGCGTACCCTGTCCAATAGATGACCCAGCCAGAGATGTTTAGCCACCTTCTACCCCTACCTGCTTGTGAAACAGGCGCAACTCGCCATCTTTTGACCCTTTAAAAGGCATAAAAAAAGAAGGCCACCCCGTTAAGGGTGGCCCTGTATTGCCTCGCAGTAAAGTTAAAGTTACTTGGAACCAATACCAAATTCTGTAGCTGATGGATCTATTGCCTTCAGAATAGGTCCTGCAACTGCGGCTACTGCTGCCATAGCCAATGCCTTTAGATCTGTATTACCGGCAAGGTATAGAGCAAGTGCGGCTGCAATAGCAGCACGAGCATAGGTAGAAACAATTGCTTTTAATTTAGTTGTATTCATATACATCCTTTAAGGGCGAGCAACGCCCATTACTAGGGAATAGGAACGTTTCTTTAGAAACACACCATCTCCATTTGATTGACTGCCCTTACTATCTCCTGAGGTATTACCCTCATAGACCATAAGGTATTTCTTTCCATCATTACTAGCGCAGATACCAACGTGATCAGCCTCTGCATCAGCATCAAATTGAAAGAAAACTATATCTCCTGCTTGAGCTTTACCAACTGGAACTATCTTGCCCCTATTGGTAAACCATTTAAGTCCTGCCTGACAAGAGGCAAATCCCTTAGAATTTTGCGCCACAATATTCTTGCCTAATCCTGCTTGGTTAAAGCACCACGATACAAACATAGCGCACCAAGGGTTATTGTTAAGTCCATACCATTTGCCATACTTAGTATCGTTATTACCAACTTCTTTATAACCTAATTCAGCTTTAGCAATATCTAATACACTCATTGTGTCCTTACTTCTGTATTAAAATCTGGTATAAAGTGTCAACTTTTTGTTCTAGCCGATTGACCTGGTCCTTGATACTGGAGCCTCCATTTTGTTTCAGCTCGGATAGATAGTATTTAACTAGGTGTCTGACTGTCATAGCTAGTGCTCCAACTAATGTTGTTGCCGCTACTGCCAGTCCAGCCCATTCGTTCGGTGTCATATTGTTATATCAATCTAATAGTAGCGATTAACATTCCACCGTATCCGGTAAATCTTTTATCACTAGGGGTTTTGTTTATAAAGTCAAGCTCTTCAATCAATCCAATATAGGACTCACCAGTTCTAAAGTCTTCTACTCTGATGGTATCTCCTACATTCTCTACCGCTTCTAGTTGACTTAACCGATCATAGGCTGATCCTTCATAGCCCACCTCAACACCTACGTTATCGCTCTCGTGGTCATAGCAGAACAAAGGGTATTGAATTATTCTTTGGCGAGGTACAGCAGGTAAAGACTTTAATTGATATCCAGTAAATAGTGGACCCTTAGTTGCATCAGTTGATGAACGAGACATAGTAAATTTAAATGCAAGATACTCTTGTGCTGAGTTTGGATAGGGAACACCTATCTCAGTAGTTGCAGCGCCTTGAGCAAAGCCACCTATGTTGTATTCAGTGTTTGAATAATCAACAGACTTAATGTTTATAGCACCATCTGTGGTATCTATTCTAGGATTAAGCAGTTTAAATAATTTATTTTCTAATGTGTTGTATCGTATGAAACCTGTTTGTAGATAGCCACTTGTTACCTTATCGGTAGTTGACTCAGCATAGATAACATTGCCAGAACTAAAGGCTGCTCTATCTGTGTTACCAAAGAAGGCCACCTGATTACACTCAGTAGTAATGCCACTTGCTATTAAATCCCAAGCCCAAGGAAACACTAGGCTGTTAGCTGTTACAGTTGTAGATAGATCTACCTTTACTAGTCCTGCTTCACCATCAATAGTGGTTGCAAGGTAGGCAAAGCGATCTCTAAATGCTATTGAGTTGCAGCCAGCTTGATCAAATAATAAAGGACCATACTGGATGTTACCGTTTGTATCTGATACACCTACTCTAAATCCTTTATTAGTTGCAAGGACTGCATAGGTACCAAGGTATACATCAAAATCATTGATGCGTTCACCCTCTGGCAGATCAATAATAACTGTAGGTGTCTCAAGGCTTGGAAAGCCTAATGAGTTAGCATTTGTTACATCTAAGACAATTTTAAATACAGATGAGGATGTTCCATTAGGATCATATCCTGATATGTAGATAGCACTAGGTCCCTCTGATATGGATGACCATACCCAAGAGGTATTAGGATGAGTAAATAAAGCAGCAGGTAGTGCACCGGAGGCATTGTTAGCATCTAGCTCGTATATCTTATTATTAATAGCAGCAATAAGACGTTGCTTAACAAAGCGGATAGTGCCACGAGTAGTACTTGAAGCATTGTAGATTTCAGTATCGCTAGTTGCACCAGCAAGGTTACCTCTATGAACGTGGGTACCATTGATAAAGAAGTATTGCTTACCATTAGTTGTAATGCTAAAGATAGTTGAAGCTGTACCTGCTTGGGTATAAACAGTATCTGCACCAGCAGATGTCTTCTTGTTTATTGTAGTGCCACTTGAAAAAACTATACAATCATTAGTGCCATCATTAACACCTATTAATTGAGGTGTTGTTGCTGCAATAAAACTAGCAGTAGTATTTAGTAGGGTAACCTGTCCTTTGGTAAAGACATCTACACCTTTAGACTCAGTATACTGAAAACGAAGTGACTCATCCTGTGCTGGTTCAAAGTATTTAATACCTGCGCCAAGATGGAATGTTGATTGAGATCTGAACCACCAACCAGTAAGTGATTGCTCACCAGCTTCTCTGGTCTGATCATACTGCTCTTTACGATACTTAGCAGTTACTCTACGATAAGGTGAATCATCGGATGCTGCAATGAAGAATGGCTGACCGGCAATAGCCATATCATAATTAACACCAGTAGCTGAATAGTTTGTAGCACCAGCAGGGTTGGATAATACATAGGGGATACCTTCGGTAATATCATCGCCGTATGCCATTGATCTCCTTAAATAGAAAACCCCGCCGAAGCGGGATAGTTAATCATTATTGTTATTATTTAATTAGTGCTGCGATTGAGTGTGATTTGTCTGTAGTAGCACTAGGTGCTGACTGTGCTAATACTTTATAGGTTGCCATTAGTTACCTCTTCATCTTCTTTTACAAGTCCGATAGATTTTAAGTACTCAGTATCAGGAGTATAAAATTCTTTACCATCCCATAGACCGTGAATGTAAGGAGCTGAATCTTTAACTACTACCACATCAAGTTGATTAGTTGCCCATTGTTCAATATGTGATTTATCTAAAGAATCAACAACAATAACACTGACAACTCTTTGATTTGCTTTATTTATTAATGCAATTTGTTTTTCCATTATTTCTCCTTAAATTACATAACGCAGAATGACTAAGCCTGAACCACCATTGCCACCTACACGAGATACAGATACGCTTGTTCGGCTTCCATCGCCACCTGCTCCTGTATTTGCTGTTGCGTTATTTACTGGGTTATTAACTTGTACAGCAGCAGCCGTGCCAAAATTGCTTGCAATGCCACTGTTATCAGTTGGACCATTTCCACCACCGCAAACTGAACGGGTAAAAATAGTTACTCCTTGACCACCATAAAATGCTGTTCCAGGATTAGCTGCACCACCGGTATATCCTGTTACACCTAATGTATTGGCACTACCACCTTGACCCAAAGCAGTTACTATGCTATCAAATGGACCAGTTGAACTACTACTTGCAGCCGATCCCATACCACCACCGCCACCACCAAATTGATATGATGTGCTAAGACCACTACCGCCACCACTTGCACCAGTTGATCCGCTAATATTTGCTGCCGCACCACCACCGCCACCGCCGCCACCTGCTGCGCTTAAATATGTTGTTGTTGATGTATTACCAACAATTGTTGCGGCTGAACCATTTGAACCTCTACCACCAGCCGTTCCGCCTGCACCACCTGCGGGAACTGTAATGTTTAAAGTAGTGTCACCTACAATTGAAATAAATTTCTCAATTGCTTGACCTGCACCACCGCCGCCTCCGGTATTATTTGCAGTTGCTGTAGAAGAGCTACCTCCTCCACCGCCTGCTCCAACACATAAAGCCCAAATTCCTGTAACACCTGATGGGATTGTGTATGTTGCATTTGATGATGTAAATACTGTTTCAGTTAAATTTCCAGCGCTAGTATTTGCCCACTGAACTCCAGTGACAGTTGATTTTAATACTTGTCCACTTGTTCCAACGCCTCCACCAGCAGTTAAAGTTCCTGTAAGAGTTGCTGCCGATAAAGTAGAACTTGCTATTGTTGCCGTATTAATTGTTGGACTAGTTAAAGTCTTATTAGTCAAGGTATCTGTTGTTGCTTTACCTACCAAGGTATCACTTGTAGTTGCCGGTAGAGTTAAAGTATTAGTTCCAGCTATTGCTGTTGCTTGAACTGTAGTTGTGCCAGATGTTGAACCAGAAAAACCTAGACTAGCTACTGGTGATATACCAGCAGCAAAGGCTGTTAAATCATCTGAGGTTAGAACGTGCTTTATAGTTGCACCTGTTGAGTGTGCTACAGGAGCAGTTCCTGCTTTACCTCTACCTATTGTAAAGGTGTCTCCTGATGGACCTGCTGTAATAAAGACAATCTCTTCATTAATAGTATCTGGATCTATTGCTACAGTGAACTGACTGTTTGCTACTATGGTTACTCCACCAAGTAAGGTAGATGCAGTTCCAGTTGCTACTTGCATTGATGTAACAGAGCTATTGATGCTAGATCCTAGTGTTGTCTCAACACTTATAGAGCTATATAAACGGGTTGCCATTAGTCTTCCTTACCTTGTGTAGTGTATGCGGATTGGGTACTTGTCCTTCAACTTTAACGCCTCTTCGTTTAATCTCTGTTGGTAGAGAGCAAAGATGTAGCGAGAAGCTGAAACACCAGCAGTGGTTGGAATCTTGCTATCGGCATTATCAGCCTCAGCAGATGTAAGATTGATACGACCTGAATCTAGGAATGATAGTAGTTTGTAAGAAGCACCAAGGGTTACTACATCCTGACAAGATTGTGGTAATCCAGTAACATCAGCAAAGTCATCAGTATTGTTATCTAATGTATTAGCTGTGGTGGTATACCAAACCTGAACTGTTCTGCCAGGTTGTACATTGTCATAAATATTTAAAGTTGAATTACTATTAAAGGTTGCACTACTAGCCATACTATCTAAGCGCCATCTCTTTAATGGTAGCCACTCCTGGCTTGATCCGGTAGTTTGCCAAGAGACATACAAGACATCTTCGCAATCATCTGGTAAGGCGTAGGTTGTAACCGATGCGTTAAAGGTAAAGGTATATGAAGATACTGCCCAAAGGTTAGGATATAAAGCATTGATAGTATCGTTGATAGCCTTCTTAATTGCAATTCTTGGGAAGGTAGGAGATAAAGTAACCTGAGCATACTGTGAGTGAGGTGATGGAGATGTGCCTTGATAGCCTCTACCAAATCCTGGTATTACGTTAAGAGTATTGTTTGCCTTATCAAAGGAATCAATCCAGATAAGTTCATCATCAATTTCAATAGTACCTTTAGCAAGGTTTGAAGCAGAGCCAATAGTAATAGATGAGCTGGTAGTAGTTAGACCAGCAGCATTAGCTACATAACTAATACGATCTTGTCGTAAGGTATAGCCCTGTAAGTTAGACTTTATCTCACTCACCATATCGTTAAGAGTGCTCATTTATCTTCTCTCTGTAGTGTTTTAGGTTGTTCTGTAATCTTTCATCATCTGGACTAAAGGCTAAAGCCTTCTCACCGTGTTCTATTGCAGTCTTAAACTCACCTAACTGCCAAGCTGCTATGGCGCACAGGTCATCAGCCATATGTCCCCAAGCCCAACCTTCAGCCATAAAATCTGTTTGCTTCTCAGTTATACCTAATGCTCTTGTTGCAACTCTGAAACAATCAGGCCATTTCATTTGTTGGTAGTAATGATTAGCAAGTGCTAGGACTGATTCTCTACTAGTACACTCTGCTATTGAATCCTCTAAATGCTTCTCAGCATTATCAGGATCACACTTAGCCATCATTCGCAGAGCGTATGATCGCTCCGCTTTGAATGTGGATTCATCTAGGTATTTTTTAAAAGTTTGTAATGAATCGTAATATCTTTGTTTGTAGTAATACTCTCTACCTAAGTAATAAAGACTACGAGAACATTTTGGATCTTCATCTACTGCCATCTCAAGCATATCTAGGTATTGCTCTCTAGACTTTTCTTTATCTTGGAAATGATGTATTGTTAAATCTATCTTTGCTCTAACTTCAGGAATCTTATAAGGAGATACTGCCTCGTGGATAGGATACTTCCATCTATATCCTCTACGGGCGTGGATCTTAATACCATCAAAGTTTAAATCTGGTTTACCATCTTCATCCCAGCCATATACATAATTATATATTGGTCTAGTAACGCCAGCCTCTAGAGCTTTAGGTAAATCTTTCTTCCAACCTTTTACTAGAACTTCATCCATATCTAGTGCTATGCAGTAATCAATATATCCTGGTAGTGCAGCAAGGGAAGCGTTACGAGCATCATCAAAGCGCCAAGGATCTACCTTAATCTTTATGACATTAATACCTAAGGACTCAGCAAGTTCTACCGTCTTATCTGTTGAACCGGTATCTGCTATTAGTAGGTAGTCTGCATCTTTAGCTGACTCATACCATCTTTTAATGTGTTTCTCTTCATTGAGAGCAATCGTATATACAGCAATTCGCATAGGCTTATTCTACAGCTACATCTTCCGGTTGAGCTTCAACGACAGCCTGATAAACAGGTTCAGCAATACTTTCAATCTCTGTGCGATTGGTTTCTACATACTCACCCTGACCGCAGATATTGCACTTAGTAACTACCTGAGCATCATCATTATTGCGAGTTTCAATATAGTAATGAGAGCAACACTCTGAACTGTATTCATATTTGATAGCCATTAGAACTCCTTAGTAGTAAATATAAACAACGCCGTTACCGCCTGAACCAGCAAGACCTAGTGTAGAAGCACCGCCTCCACCACCTCCGCCTGACCCACCATTACCACCATTGTTAGCAGAACCATTAGCGCCAACAGAAGTAAATCCTGCTCCGCCTCCACCTCCACCAAAACCTGTTCCTGTTCCTGATGAGCCAGTTCCACCAGCGTAGAAATCGCCAGTTCCGCCAGCACCGCCTGTACCTACGCCTACTGTTCCTGCTGCTCCACCACCGCCACAGATAAGACCGCGAGCGCCTGAAGATGCAGTTATTGTTCCAGTTGCGGTTGCGTTGCCACCACCGCCACCACTTGAAACACCAGCACCCCCTGAAAAACCAGCACCACCTGCACCGCCAGCATATCCAACATTGCCACCGCCAGCCGCTGGCGCGCCTGTATAAGAAACAGTTGAAGAAGAAGATGTTGGCGTTAGTACACCTGCTCCCGAACCAGCACCTGTTCCATTTTGTCCACCCCAACCGCCACCAGCCATTACCATTCCGTAAATACTTTGACTGCCATTAGCGCCAGCAGCCGCAGATGATGAACCAGTACCACCAGTTCCAACAGTTACTGAGTTTGAAATATAAGTCCAGCCAGCAGAATATCCTCCTGCTCCACCGCCTCCACCGCCGCCTGTGGTCTGTGTGCTACCTGCACCACCACCACCAATTACGATTGCATAAACTCTTTGAATACCAGCAGGAATATCTGTGATTGATGTTGTTCCTGTTGCAGTAATTGTGCGTTGCAGTTTGAGTCCATAAGGTGAATCGGTAAATGATGAATTGCTATAAATTGATGCGCTCATAATTATCTCCTAGTAGAAAAGGTAAAGTAATCCTGCGCCACCTGCGCCACCTGTTGCTCCATTACCACCACCGCCACCGCCAAGACCACCAGCACCACCAGTTGCGCCTGATGCAGCATTACCATTACCTGCGATACCAGCGCCACCACCGCCAGCACCAGTTGATGCTGTAGCAGTTGTGCCTGCTCCGCCAGTTGTTTGAACGCCAGTCAAAATGTTTACGCCATTACCACCAGTGCCACCAATATTTCCATTAGTTGCTGATGAACTTGTTGCTCTGCCAGCACCGCCACCTACTAAACCTGAACCGCCATTACCACCAGTATTAGTTGCTGCACCTGCTCCAGTTGAAGTAGAACCGCCTCCACCTGAAATTCCATCTCCACCTGCTCCACCTGCAACTCCATTAGTTGTTGATGCACTACCGCCACCGCCGCCAGCGCCTGAATTTGCTTTTGTTGGTGCTGTGTTAGTAGTACCACCAGGTATTCCCCAATAATTTGTATTTCCTGTTGTTCCAGTTCCTCCACTAGCAGCGCCGCCAACTCCTCCTGATACACCACCACCACCGCCACCGCCAGCGATTACATTTCCGTAGCGTGTATATCCGCCAACAGCACCAGCACCACCACCAGAACCAACAACACAAGTTGAGTTTGCTAAAGTCCAACCCCAAGCAACACCACCTGCTCCACCACCACCACCGCCTGTGCTTGTTCCACCACCGCCACCACCAACTGCAATAGCGTAAACAAATGTAACTCCACTAGGAATTGTGACTGATGTATCGCCAGCGTTTTTAGTTTGCTGTAAACGCAATCCATAAGGCAAAACAAAGTGGGTATTAGGCCAAGGCGTGTAATTGCCGCCCTGCATAGAGTTGCGAACTGGTTCGCCTGATGAGCCTCTGCGTGATGGATTAGCCATTAGGAAATTCTGTTTACGAAACCTGAAATTGTAATTACTGAAGCGGTTGCGGCAAAGGCGGCAACTGTATTTGCTGCTGAACCTGTTCCTGTTAGCGGAAGTCCTGCAACAATTAGAACATCACCTGATTGTGGAGAAAGAGTAATTGGTTTAGCGTGTTGTACTGCGCCTGTGCCGCCAAATTGAACTGTAAGTAATACTGGAGAAGTTGATGTGTTATTTGCGTATAGCCAAACCTCATCAATAATTGATGACGATGTGCCTGTGGCGTGGATAGTTGTACCAGTAGAAGCTGTCTGAACTACTGTGATTGGCTGACCCTGTGTTGAGCCTGAAAGTAATTGTTTGCTATAAGTTGCCATTTATTATCCTTATCCGAATACTTGGTTTGGAAGTATTGATTGGTCATCGCTTTCAGCAAATGAAAGATTTGCAGATGTTGTAGATCCTGAGTTCACAATTGGTGATACCACAGCTATAACACCAGATGGTCCTGTTGGACCTGTACTACCTGTAGCACCTGTACTACCTGTAGATCCAGTTGCCCCAGTACTGCCTGTAGCGCCCGTAGGGCCTGTGCTTCCTGTTAGTCCAGTACTTCCAGTCGCCCCAGTACTTCCAGTGGCTCCTGTGGCCCCTGTAGAGCCTGTAGCACCCGTGCTACCAGTAGCGCCTTGAGGTCCTGTGGCACCAGTAGCACCAGTTGGTCCAGTTGGACCGGTAGATCCAGTAGCACCTGTGGAACCAGTAGCTCCTGTTGGTCCAAGTTGTGTATACATAACTTGAGAGGCTGTAAGGATGACGCTAGGAACTGCTGGTCGGGTAGGGCTTGTTCCTGCAACATCTGCAACTAATTCTAACCTTGTATCAGATGTACGCCATACCAACTCAACATAATCGTTGGCTGCAATCTCTAACATATAGTTCCAAGCAGCAACTGTTTTAGCCGCTGCTGCGCCACCTGAAACAGTTACAACAGTATTGCTATCTGCGATGTCGGTTCCATTTTTACGGAACCAGATATCAATAGTGTCAGTTCCACTACCAGATACTCTGTCAGCCTGAGCAGAAAATTGAATATCATAAACACCTGCATAGGCAAATGTAAGTCGTGAGTTAGAAACAATACTTACACCATTAGAATCTGGATCAGTATTATTGTAAGTAATTGGGTAAGCAGTTGTTGTGTTTGCTGCTACTTGATCTTGGGTTGACCAAAAAGAACCCCAATAACCTAATGTTCCACCAGCACCCGTTGCTCCGGTAGATCCAGTAGCACCAGTAGGTCCAGTTGGACCTGTAGAACCCGTTACTCCAGTCGCTCCCGTAGCACCCGTAGGACCGGTAGAACCTGTACTTCCTGTGGCACCAGTAGCACCAGTTGGACCAGTAGCACCTGTTGCGCCAGTGGCACCCGTTGCACCTGTTGGTAGAACTAAACTTAAAGTTTGTGTTGGAGTTGTTCCAGTAATAGTAGCTGCGGCAGTAGCGCCACCAGTTACAGTTCCAATTGATAATACGTTGGCAGGACCGGTAGGTCCTGTGACACCTTGGATACCTTGTGGTCCTTGGTCATTTGAAATAACAACTGAGATATCTGGTTGTGATTCAGCAACAACAATGATCTCTGTTTCACCAGTTTGTGGATCAATATTAACAATTGTATTACTGGTAGCACTTTGAGAAACTACAACTGTTGTGTCACTCATACTGTCACGCCTGCTGTGACAATAAACTTCCCTTCAAGTAAACGAGTTACTACTGATCCTGAATTTAACATAAAGTCATAGGCGTATCGTGAAGGTTCAAAGTCTGCGGTAGTTGCAGCACTGATACTAATAGCAACAGTTCCTGCTGAACCACCTAATGTTATGCCACTACCATTGGTCAATACTAGAGTGGTTGTATTAGAACCAACAAATGGTCTAATAGTCATAGTGGCTGAATAGCCAGTTAGATTTATGGGAGTATTGCCAGTTTGGATAGTAAAATTTACAGTGAATGTAGTGGCTTGCTCACAAACCATATTATATTTAGCACTCAAGATGATATTCCTCTCAGAGCTTGCGCGGCTGGTAATCCAGTAGTTGATGCTAGATCATTACATACACCATTGTAGTCAAGGAACTTTGAAGGATTAGTACGACCACTAATAGCGTTTAATACACCTACAGTATCTGTAAGATTTGTAGTTACTGATTTTTGCACAGCCCATTGGCGAGCAGCAAGTGCTTCACCAACCATCTCTGAAGATGCTCGGTAAGTGCCACCATTTGCTAGGCGATTTAGTTCATCTAATAATGTTGTGCCTGATACTCCTAGTGCCACTTGCTACCTCACTTCTTTTTAGATTTTTTTGCTACTGCGGCATTATCAATTAAATTTGGATAAGGTCTACCAGCAGCCTTAGCCTTTGCTTTAGCAGCACTCTTTTGTGCTGGCGTTAATTTCTTAGAAGTTTTATTAGGGTTCTTCTTATC
>Ga0209088_10000907_pt1 | contig 19967 bp, 17 predicted proteins | sample S_140625_EF_Meta_FD_187324 | JGI IMG/M metagenome (GOLD analysis project Ga0209088, IMG submission 187324) | Freshwater microbial communities from Lake Simoncouche, Canada to study carbon cycling - S_140625_EF_MetaG (SPAdes) (version 2) | ecosystem: Environmental > Aquatic > Freshwater > Lake ... | reverse complement strand
AAGGTGGCGGACAGGGATCTGATATTGAGATTCAAGCAAAAGAGATTTTGCGCATGCGCACATTATTAGAGGAGATGTTGGCAAAGCACTCTAAGAAGAGCCAAGCCGATATTGCTAAAGATATTGAGCGCGACAAGATTCTTACATCAGCTGAAGCGGTTGAGTATGGTCTGATCGATCAAGTTCTTGCTACCCGTAAAGCAAAGGCGAAGAGCTAACAAGTTCGTCTATAAGCGAACAGATTTAAGGCTATTTTCCGCGCACCTGCTGCATCCCTCGTTCTACTCTTATCTCCTTCCCAATTGAACAGGAGTAATTTCAGGTGAGCGCACGTATTGGTGAAAGTGGCGATCTTCTTAAGTGTTCCTTCTGCGGCAAAACTCAAAAGCAGGTTAAGAAGTTAATTGCAGGCCCTGGTGTTTATATTTGTGATGAGTGTATTGATCTTTGTAATGAAATCATTATTGATGAGCTTAATGAAACTAGCTCACTTGGCTTAGCAGAGTTACCAAAACCACAAGAGATTTATGACTTTTTAGATCAGTATGTAATTGGACAAGATAAAGCAAAGAAATCTTTATCTGTCGCAGTTTATAACCACTACAAGCGGGTGCAATCCGGAGATAGCAAGCGTGAAGATGCAATTGAGTTATCAAAGAGTAATATTTTAATTTTAGGACCAACTGGTTGTGGAAAAACATTACTTGCTCAAACCTTAGCCAGAATGCTAAATGTGCCATTTGCGATTGCAGATGCCACCGCACTTACTGAGGCTGGATATGTGGGCGAAGATGTAGAAAACATTTTGCTTAAACTTATTCAAGCAGCAGATTTTGATGTTAAAAAGGCTGAGACTGGAATTATCTATATTGATGAGATTGATAAGGTGGCACGCAAAGCTGAGAACCCATCAATTACTAGAGATGTATCTGGTGAGGGTGTTCAACAAGCACTTCTTAAAATATTAGAAGGAACTACTGCCTCCGTTCCACCACAAGGTGGTCGTAAGCATCCACACCAAGAGTTCCTACAAATTGACACTACAAATATTTTATTTATTGTTGGCGGAGCCTTCGCAGGGCTTGAGAAAATTATTGAAAGCCGTAAGGGTAAGGCTGGCGTTGGCTTTAATGCCAAGCTACAAACAATTGATGATGTAGTTAAGACCGATATTTTTGGGGATGCAATGCCCGAGGATCTACTTAAGTTTGGCATGATCCCTGAGTTCATTGGCCGACTACCAATTATGACCAGCGTTGAAAGTTTGGATCAAAAAGCTTTGATGCAGATATTAACTGAGCCAAAAAATGCTTTGGTTAAGCAGTATCAAAAGCTATTTGATTTAGATGAGGTTGAACTTGAGTTCAGCAATGAAGCACTTGAGGTAGTGGCAGATCTTGCAATCAAGCGTGGAACTGGTGCCCGTGGACTTCGCGCAATTATGGAAGAGACGCTTTTATCTGTGATGTATGAAGTACCAAGCCGAAAAGATGTTGGCAAGGTAATTATTACCCCAGCAGTTGTTAAAAAAGAGGAAGTACCAACTTATGTTCCCCGCGCAGCAGGAGGACCAAAGCGGGCAGCAAAGGGTGAAAAGAGTTCTGAGGAAAAAAGCGCGTAAGATCGACGCTTATGAGTGGCGATAATAAGAAAGAGTTAGCAGCCACCTTTTCTCCTGCCGAAATTGAGGCACCTTTATATAAGAAGTGGCAAGAATCTGGCTACTTTAAAGCGGATGCAAAATCTAAGAAACCACCTTTCACAATAGTTATTCCGCCACCAAATGTGACTGGCTCTCTGCACATTGGTCACGCACTAGACCACACAATTCAAGATTTATTAACACGGATGAAGCGGATGAAAGGCTTTGAAGCACTTTGGCTGCCAGGCATGGATCACGCCGGCATTGCTACGCAAAACGTTGTTGAAAAACAATTAGCAGCAGAGGGTAAATCTCGTCATGATTTAGGCAGAGAAGCATTTGTGGAAAAGGTTTGGCAATGGAAAGCTGAATCAGGCGGTGCCATATTAGATCAGATGAAGCGCTTGGGAGATTCAGTTGATTGGGATCGCGAAGCATTCACAATGGATGCAAACTTAAGCAAAGCAGTTTTAACAATCTTTAAAAAGCTTTATGAGAAAGAGTTAATTTATCGGGCTGAGCGAATTATTAACTGGTGCCCAAGATGTTTGACTGCGCTCTCTGATATTGAGGTTGAGCATAAGGATGATGCAGGTGAGTTTGTTTCAATTAAATATGGTGATGATGATGTAAATATAACTATTGCAACCACTAGAGCTGAGACGATGCTGGGCGATGGCGCGGTTGCGGTTAATCCAAATGATGAGCGTTATAAGCACTTAGTGGGCAAGAAAGTGCTGTTGCCACTAGTTGATCGAATGATTCCAATTATTGCCGATGAGTTAGTAGATCCTGATTTTGGAACTGGCGCAGTTAAAGTAACAGCCGCCCATGATCCAAATGACTTTGAGATGGGTATGCGCCACGGTGTTGAGTTAGTAATTATTATGAATGAACATGGCGTGATGGCTGGAACAGGGACAAAGTTTGATGGCATGGATCGCTTTGATGCTCGCAAAGCTGTAGTTGATGAGCTTAGAAAATTAGGAAGAGTTGTGGCAGAAAAGCGGCCGTATGTTCACGCAGTAGGTCATTGCCAAAGATGTGACACCACAGTTGAACCACGACTTTCTAAACAATGGTTTGTAAAGGTTGCACCTCTTGCAAAAGCTGCTGCTGATGCAGTTAGAGATGGCCGAGTAAAGATTGAACCAAGTGAGATGTCACCAAGATATTTTGAGTGGGTAGATAACATGCATGATTGGTGTATCTCGCGCCAACTTTGGTGGGGACATCGAATTCCAGTTTTTTATGGACCAAATGATGAAGTAGTTGTTTGTGGGCCAGATGAAAAACCACCAGCTGGTTACACCCAAGATCCAGATGTATTAGATACCTGGTTCTCATCTGCGCTTTGGCCATTTTCAACCTTAGGTTGGCCAGAACAGACTGATGATTTAAAGAAGTTTTATCCAACATCGGTTTTAGTTACAGGTTATGACATCTTATTTTTCTGGGTAGCCAGAATGATGATGATGGGCTTATTTGCCATGGATGGCAAACAACCGTTTGATGTAATTGTGTTGCATGGCTTAGTGCGGGATCAATTTGGTAAAAAGATGAGTAAGAGCCGCGGAAATACCATCGATCCGATTGAGTTTATGGATAAGTATGGCTCTGACGCACTTCGCTTTACATTAGCAAGAGGTGCTAATCCAGGAACTGATCAAGCATTAGCCGAGGATTGGGTAGCAGGCTCTAGAAACTTTGCTACTAAATTATGGAATGCCACAAGATTTGCGATGATGAATGGTGCAACTACAACTGGTTCATTGCCAAAACGAGATGAGTTAAATGCAATTGATAATTGGATATTAACTAGATTAGATCAAACAATATCTGAGGGCAGTGAGTTATTTGAAAAGTATGAGTTTGCTAGGGCCTGTGAATTAATTTATCACTTCGCCTGGGATGACTTATGTGACTGGTATTTAGAGCTTTCTAAATCCACATTTGCTGCCGGTGGAGCTAACGCTGCCAAAAGCCAACGAGTACTTGGTGAGGTATTAGATCAATTACTTAGATTGATGCATCCGGTGATGCCATTTATTACTGAAGAGCTTTGGTGCTCACTAACTGGTGGAACATCTTTAATGATTGCGCAATGGCCAACACCTGATGCAGCCAATCAAGATTTGAAATCAGTTAAGTTAGTAGATCAAATGCGTGAGATTGTTACTGAGGTTAGAAGATTTAGAAATGATCAGGGGATTAAAACTACTGCCAAAATTGGCGCAAAGTTTTCTGGTTTAAATGAGATTGGCTTAGCTGATTATGAGGCTTCACTTCGCCATATTCTTAAGTGCGAGGTTGCTGATTCAAACTTCACCGCTAAAACACAGGTGGGTAAAGTTGTTATTGAGTTTGATTTAACTGGTGCGATTGATTTAGTTGCAGAGCGAACTCGCTTGAGTAAAGACTTACAAGCAGCTCAAAAAGATCGCGATACTGCAAAAGTTAAATTAGAAAATGAAGGCTTTATGGCAAAGGCGCCAGCTGATGTTGTAGTTGAGATTAAAGCCAGACTTGCTCAAACCACCGCTGATATCGAGCGGTTAACTGCTTTACTTGAAAAACTACCAAAGTAAATGAGTAGCGCAGATAATCTTGCAAAGTTAGATGCAATTGAGGTGGCATTAAATAAGCGCTGGCCTGAGAATAAAATCGAGCCAACCTTAGATCGCATCTCAGCTTTAGTAGACGCCCTTGGCTCACCACAGCTTTCTTATCCAACAATTCATCTTGCTGGCACAAATGGCAAGACCACAACTGCTCGAATGATTGATCAACTGCTGGCAAATCTTGGTTATCGAGTGGGTAGATATACATCACCACACCTTGAAAGCTTTACGGAGCGAATAAGTATTAAGGGAGAGCCAATCTCTGCTGCTCAAATGATTGCAACTTATGATGATATTGCACTTTATTTAGATCTAATTGATTCCCGCCAGCCACATCCAATCTCTTACTTTGAAGCATTAACTGCAATGGCATTTGTTGCATTTGCCGAGTTTCCAGTTGATATTGCAGTAATTGAAGCTGGTTTAGGTGGTGAGTGGGATGCCACAAATGTGGTCTCATCTCAGGTTTCAGTAATGACGCCAATTGGTTTTGATCATATGGAGTACTTAGGAAATACCTTAACTGAGATTGCGCAAACTAAATCTGGAATATTCAAACCTGAATCAAATGTGGTGCTGGCTGCACAGAGTAGCGAGGTAGCAAAGGTATTAATGGCGCAGGTAGCAAAGGTTTCAGCCATTCCATTTAGAGAAGGTGTTGAGTTCTCAGTTAAGAAAAGATCCCTTGCAGTCGGCGGGCAAATGATTTCTCTTAAAGGTATTTATGGTGAGGTCGATGATATTTACCTGCCGCTATACGGTGATCACCAGGCAAATAATGCCGCAGTTGCACTTGCTGCAGTTGAAGCATTTGCTGGCGTAAAAATAGATGAAGAGTTGGTTAAAGATGCATTTAGCAAAATTAAATCTCCAGGCAGATGTGAGATTGTTTATAAAGACCCAACAGTGATTATTGATGCTGCCCACAATCCACATGGAGCATCTGCGATCGCAAAGACTATTAATAGTGAGTTTGATTTTGAGATGGTAATTGGCGTGGTGGCTGTTTTGGCAGATAAGGATGTGGCTGGAATTTTGGCAGAGCTATCAACCTGCGTTGATTACTTAATCGCTACCCAAAATAGTTCAAGCCGGGCGATGGGTGCTGATGAGCTTGCCAAGATTGCCAGTGCCTACTTTAAGCCGGAGCAGATTGAGGTAATTAGTGACTTAAATGGCGCCATCACCTATGCACTGGAGAAGGCAACACTTTCAAATCAGGTAAGTGAAGGAGTTTCATCGGTGCTTATTACTGGCTCAGTTGTTACCGCTGGCTCTGCTCGATCAATCCTTCGCAGATTAGGAGCAAATAGATAATGAGAATTATGTGCGCAGCAGTTCTCACAATGGAGTCATTACTGATGGGATTTGCGCTATTAATTGCGAAAGACTCTGCTACTTCAAGCCAACTAACACTTGGCGGCGTGCTTGCAATCCTATTTATTCTAACCGCCGGCTTATTAAAGCGGCGAGGTGGGTATTTGCTGGGAAGTATTTTGCAACTTTGCTTAATTGGGTATGGCCTTGTTGTTCCGCAGATGTTTTTCATGGGCGGGTTATTTTTGATTCTATGGATTTTCGCAATTGTTCTAGGGCGGCGGGGTGAGGCGATTAAGGCGAGCCTTATCGCGCAGCGGGATAAGCAGGGGTCAAAAAACCCATAGTTTTCTGACTTAAGCCAAAGGTGCGTAGAATAAGCAAGTGAGTTCAGAACAAACATTAATTTTGGTCAAACCAGATGGCGTAAAACGCGGTTTAGTTGGCGAAGTTATTGCACGTATTGAACGCAAAGGTTACAAAGTTACTAATTTAAAAATGTTAACTGCGGACCGAACACTTCTCGCAAAGCACTATGCCGAGCATGAAGGCAAACCTTTTTACGAACCACTTATGGAATTCATGGCATCAGGACCAATCGTGGCAATGGTTGCACAAGGTGAGCGAGTAATCGAAGGGTTTAGAAAAATGGCTGGTGCAACAGATCCAACAGTTGCAGAAGCAGGAACCATTCGTGGCGACTTAGCAAGAGATATGGGAACCAAGGTTGTGCAAAATATTGTGCACGGTTCTGATTCTGTTGAGTCAGCAGAGCGAGAGATAAAGATTTTTTTCGGTAATTAAAGTTTTAACCAAGTAGAGCAAGAAGGAGAAGCGCAGATGGCTAAAGGAACAAATCGTATGTCTTGGATTGGCCGTGATATGGCGGTGGATCTAGGTACAGCTAACACTTTGGTTTATGTGCGCGGCCGCGGAATTGTTTTAAATGAACCATCTGTTGTGGCAGTAAACCAAGACACCGGCGCCATCTTGGCGGTAGGTCTTGAGGCAAAGCGAATGATTGGTAGAACACCAGGAAACATTGTGGCAATTCGCCCACTTAAAGATGGTGTGATTGCAGACTTTGATACAACTGAGCGAATGCTTAAATACTTTATTCAAAAAGTTCACAAACGTCGCTATTTAGCAAAGCCAAGAATTGTGGTTTGTGTGCCATCTGGAATTACTGGTGTGGAACAACGTGCGGTTAAAGATGCCGGATATGCAGCCGGTGCTCGTAAGGTTTACATCATCGAAGAGCCAATGGCAGCAGCAATTGGTGCAGATCTTCCAATCCATGAACCAACTGGAAATATGGTGGTTGATATTGGTGGCGGAACAACTGAGGTTGCAGTTATTTCACTTGGTGGAATAGTTGCCGCACTTTCAATTCGTGTTGGTGGCGATGAGCTTGATCAATCAATTATTAATTGGGTAAAACGTGAGTATTCATTACTACTTGGAGAGCGAACTGCGGAAGAGATAAAGATGGCAATTGGTTCAGCATTTCCACTTCCAGGTGAGCCAGATGCAGAGATTCGTGGTCGAGATCTAGCAACCGGATTGCCAAAAACAATCTTGGTAACCTCAGCAGATATTCGCAAAGCATTAGAGGAGCCAGTAGCAGCGATTGTTAATGCAGTGAAAAATACATTGGATAAGACACCACCTGAGCTTGCAAGTGATCTTATGGATCGCGGGATTGTTCTTACTGGTGGCGGAGCACTCCTTCGCGGACTTGATGAGAGATTGCGCCATGAAACCGGAATGCCAATTCATATTTCTGAGCGCCCACTCCAAGCAGTTGCAGAGGGTTCTGGAAAATGTATTGAAGAGTTTGAAGCCTTAGAGAAGGTTTTAATCTCTGAACCTCGTCGTTAATTAATTTGTAAGGGAGTTTATTTGTGGCTAGGGGCGGCGGTAATCGTTCGCGACTGCTTCTAGTCCTATTACTAGTTTCATCTCTTTTTTTAATTACCTTAGATCTTCGTGGGGTTAATTTAGCCGGCAGCATTAGATCTGGAATCGCTACTGCATTTTCACCACTTGAAAGTCTTGCTTCAAAGATTTTTTCACCTATTGGTAACTTCACCTCTGATCTAAAGAACTTTAACCAATCTAAAAAGAAGATTGAACAGCTTACAAAAGAGGTTGACCTTCTTAAATCTGCCCAAATTTTAGATGAAGATACAGTTGGACAACTTAGCCAATTACGCAATGTATTAGATCTAGCCGGCAGAGGTGGTTACAAAGTTGTAGCAGCTAAGGTGATCAATAGAGGCTCATCTGCAACCTTCAAGCAAACAATAACCATTGATGCTGGAAAAAACTCTGGTATAGGTATAAACATGACTGTTATCTCCGATAGTGGATTAGTTGGAGTCGTGAAGTCAGTTACTAGTAACAGCGCAATTGTTCTATTAATGAGTGATCCAACTTTTAAGATCGGCGTTCGAATTGCCGGAACTCAAAGTATTGGTGTTATCTCTGGTCAAGGCGGAAGTACCTATCTACTTCAATTATTAGATGCAACTGGTGAGATTAAAAAAGGTGATGTGTTAGTTGCCAGAGGCAGCCAAGATGGAAAACCATTTGTGCCTGGTGTGCCAGTCGGTACCGTTACAACTGTTCAAAGCAATGCCTCTTCTATTACTCAAAATGCTGATGTAGTTGGAGTAAGTAATCTGGAGCGAATTGGCGTGGTCGCCGTGGTTACCTCACCGCCTAAAAATGATCCAAGAGACTCACTGGTTCCAAGGCCAAGACCTACTGAAACTATTTTCGTAACTCCAACACCAATTCCATCACCTACTAAGTAGTAAATATGAGTGGACTACGAGTTTTTTACACCTCAATTTTTCTATTCTTACTATTTATAATTCAAGAAGTAATCATTGCGCGGGTGAATCTTCCATTTAATGGCTTTTCACTTTATTTAGCAGTATTAATGATTGTGTTGGCCCTAGAAGACCGAACCGGATCCTTAGTTTTCGGATTTATTGGTGGATTAATCATGGACTTATCTACCTCAGCAGATACTCCATTTGGCCAATGGGCGTTAGTAATAACAATTATTGGCTACTTGTTCTCTGTTAACCGGGAAAGTATCGGCGATTTTACGCAAAGTCCGTTTACTTTTGTTCTCTTTGTTAGCGCAGCGGTATCACTTTCATTAGTAACCTTCCTAGTTATTGGCCTGATGCTTGGCCAGAATAACGGTGGTTTATTCCACAATACCGGATTAATTTTCATCAATTCGCTTTGGACCTTCTTAATTACCCCAATTTTTTTACCGCTAGTTATTCGAATCAGAAAATTAATGCTCGATAATCGGGAACGAGTATGAGTCTTCGCGCAAAAATTAATTTAATCATCTTCCAAACATTAGTTTTCTCGCTTTTGTTCGCACTATTTGGCCGATTACTTTATTTGCAAGTACTGGAAAATGGAAAGTACAAAGATGCTGCTATAAGCATTCAAAGTAGAGATATAGTCACACCAGCTGTCAGAGGTGCGATCACTGATATCAATGGAATACCAATGGTGGTGGATTTACCTGGCCTGGTTGTTTCAATTGATAGAAGCAAATTAGATAAGCTGCCGGATAAAGGTTCATCTGTACTTGCAAAGACTGCAGCTCTGTTTAATCTTGAGTATGCCGATATTTATCAACGCACCAGGTTATGCGGTGAATTGCCAAGAGATAATCGCGCTGGCTGTTGGAATGGAACTAGGTATCAACCAATTCCATTAGTGGGAAATGCTTCACAAGATCTTGCCCTAAAGGTCATGGAAAATAGCGACCTGTATCCGGGCGTAGAGGTGCAATCCGTTCCAATTAGAAGTTATCCCTCACTAGAGGGTGAAAATACTGCGCATGTTTTAGGTTATGTTGGATCTGTAACTGATGAAGATTTGAATAATCCAGAGATAAATTACTATCGAAATGAGGTAGTTGGTAAAACTGGGCTTGAGGTTAAATACAACGAGTACTTAAGAGGTGTTCCAGGAGTTCGTACAGTTCTAGTTAACCGTAAAGAGGTAGTTACTAAAGAATCAAAAAACATTAAGGCGATAGCAGGTAATAACTTAATTACAAATATTGATTCAAAGTTACAAGCCGGTGCTGAGAAAGCACTTGAGGGCGCAGTAAAGCGGGCCCGTGCATCTGGTTATAAAGCAGATTCTGGGGCAGCTGTAGTGCTTGAGATTAAAACTGGGCGAGTACTTGCGATGGCCTCTTATCCAAGTTATGACCCAACAATTTGGCAAAAGGGTTTAACTGTTAAGCAGGCTGAGGATTTATTTAGTGAGGCAAAAGGTGTTCCAGCTCTATCTCGTCCGTTACAAGGTTTATTTGCACCTGCTTCTACCTTTAAATCTGTGTCAGTTCTAGCCGCAGCAAATGCAGGTTACTCCCTAGATGCTAAGTACAACTGCCCAGCAAGTGTTGAAATTGGAAACCGCACCTTTAACAACTTTGACAGCGTAGCTGCCGGCCGACTGTCATTAGATGTTGGTATTGCAATATCTTGTGACTCACTTTGGTATCAGATTGCCTACGATGAATGGGTAAGGGATGGTGGATTAAAGCCAAAATCAAATACTAATGATTATTTCTTCAATGCTGCAAAAGCCTTCGGTGTTGGGAAAGCAACTGGAATTGACTTACCAAGTGAGCTAAGTGGCCGTCTTCCAAATCGGCAATGGAAGCAAAATTGGTATGACCAGAACAAGGATTTTTACTGTAATTATAAGCAACGAGCTAAAAAATCAGATTTAACTCCTTACTTAATTGAAATTGCTAGAGAAAATTGTATTGACGGAAATAAAGTAAGAGCTGGAGATGCAGTCAACTTTTCAATTGGTCAAGGCGATACCTTGGTAACTCCACTGCGCTTAGCTGAAATCTATGCAGCAATTGCAAATAATGGAACTTACTATCGACCACAGGTTGCCCGGGCCGTTGTTGATGTTGATGGCAAGGTCATTAAGGAGTTCAAACCACAGGTTTTAGATACCGTTAAGGCGGCGCAAAGTACTTGGGATTTCTTGCACCGGGCATTGCGAATGGTGGTAACAAAAGGAACGGGAGCGGGAGCGTTCTCAGGTTTTCCAGTTGCGATCAGTGGTAAAACTGGAACTGCTCAAGTTTTTGGAAAGAATCCAAATGGAAGTGCAAAGGATGACACTTCATGGTTTGCATCCTATGGACCAACTGAGAATCCCCAGTATGCAGTAGTGATGATGGTAAGTCAGGGTGGATTTGGTGCTTCAGCTTCTGGTGTTGGCGTTAAAGATATTTATGCAACTCTTTTTGGTGTTACTGGAAACAAAATTGATCCAACAAAAGCAGTATTTCCAAATGGCGTACCTACTACTATCGCTAAGGTAGATTTAAAGAAGGCTGCACGTGAGGTTGATCTAACTGGGACCAAAGTGGGCGGGGTGAAGTTAAAGTGAGTCAGAGCATCAGATACCGCAGGGCTAGCCGCATTGACTTTAGAAACTTTGATAACTTGCTTAACTTAGCGGTAATTGGATTATTATTTATTGGCACATTACTTGTCTATGCCGGAACTAGAGAGTGGTTTAGATCTTATGATTTAGATCCTGAGTATTACTTAAAGCGTCATATTTTAAATATATTAATTGGTGCACTCCTTGCTTATGGCACAACCTTGATCGATTACCGATTACTGCGAGCATATACGCCAATAATTTGGCTTGGTGCAGTAATTGGATTAGTAATTGTTTTAATCCCAGGACTTGGCTCAGAAATTAATGGCGCCCAGGCATGGATTTCACTTCCAGGTGGATTTCAATTTCAGCCAGCAGAATTAGCAAAGATTGCAATCATTGTTGGAATCGCCATGATCATGGCTGATCGTGAAAATGCTCACGATGATCCAAATGATCTAGATGTATTAAAAGCCTTAGCAATTTCTGCAGTTCCAGTTTTATTAATTGTTGCCCAACCAGATCTTGGAACGGTACTTATTATTTCTGCAGCAATTTTGGCGATGATAGGTGCATCTGGTGCACCATCTCGGTGGGTAATCGGGTTACTCATACTTGCCGTAATTGGTGTTTTTACTGCGATCCAAACGGGGGCAGTTAGTCAGTATCAGATTGCCAGACTTCAATCATTTGTTGATCCAAGTGCTGATCCACAAGCAACTGGTTATCAGCTTCGCCAATCTAGAATCACAATTGGCTCCGGCGGCATATTGGGTAAAGGTTTATTTAATGGACCACAAACAAATGGCCGTTTTGTGCCAGAGCAACAAACAGACTTTATTTTTACCGTTGCTGGCGAGGAGTTAGGTTTTATTGGCTGTTCATTAATTTTAGCTCTCTATTTATTATTGTTTTTAAGAGCCTTTGCTATTTGCCGGCGAAGTAGTGATTTATTTGGCAGATTAGTTTGTATTGGCGTAATTGCCTGGTTTAGCTTTCAAGCATTTGAAAATATTGGCATGTCAATGGGGTTAATGCCGATGACGGGCGTGCCATTACCGTTTTTGTCATATGGCGGATCATCTATGTTTGCTAATTTAATTGGCGTAGGTCTACTTCAAAATGTTCACTCTCGGGGCCGATAAACACGCTTAAATCAAGGCAAGTTGGCGGTTTAACCTCTATCTGCGATACTTAATCCACGCAATCAGCGCGAGGATAAAGATCCAACGCCGCGATTACGTCGATATTTTTAGCAAGTTAATTAACCAGATTAATGAAAAAAAGTATTGAAAGAGATACTGCAAAACTGCAGTAATTATTTTTTGAAAAGGATTTGATTTATATGGCCGATGAGCCTAAAGCACCACGTAAGCGCGCTGCCAAAAAAGCGGTAGCGGGCGAAGAGAAGAAAACCACCAAGAAGGCAGGATCTATTCCTGTTCCACTATTCCAAGCAGCGCCAACAACTAAAACGGCTAAAGCTGTTAAAGCACCTAAGAGTGCGCCAGTTGAAGCGAGTACTGAAGTTAAAACCAGTGAGGGTGAGAGCGAAGAGTTTCGCCGCCGCCGTCGCCGTGGGGGTAGAGGCCGCCGCCGTAATGGCAAAGAGGAATCAGATGGTGATGAAGATAATTCTGCAGTAACCCCTGATGAGAGTGAAGCCAGTGATGGTGCGACTCATAAGCGTCGCCGTCGCCGTCGAGCACGTGGTGAAGGTGTAACACCAGGCGAAACCATTGAAGAAGATGGCGTTTTAACAGTAGTTAAGGTTCGCGAGGCTCGAGTTCGCGAGCCGCGTAATGAGAACAAGAGTTTTAATCGTCCATCTCGTAACCGCTTTGATCGAAATGATCGAGGCGATCGAAGAGAGCGCCGTGATTTCACTCGTAAGCGTGGAACAGTAATTACTGAATCAGAGTTTTTAGCACGCCGGGAAGCAGTTGAACGCAGCATGTTGGTTCGCCAAATTGCAGATCGAACCCAAATTGCAATTATCGAAGATGAAGTAATGGTTGAACATTATGTAAATAGAAATAGCAATATTTCCTATGTTGGAAACGTCTATTTAGGTAAGGTTCAAAACGTTCTACCTTCTATGGAAGCTGCTTTCGTTGATATTGGTAAGGGTAGAAACGCAGTTTTATATGCTGGTGAAGTTAACTGGGACGCACATGGCTTATCTGATGCTGCCCCTCGCAAAATTGAACATGTATTAAAGAGTGGTCAATCAGTATTAGTTCAAGTTACCAAGGATCCGATTGGTCAAAAGGGCGCCAGATTAACTAGCCAGATCTCACTTCCTGGTCGCTACCTTGTCTATGTTCCAGGTGGTGGCATGAGTGGAATTTCTAGAAGGTTGCCAGATAGTGAACGTAATCGTCTGAAATCAATCTTAAAGAATTTAATTCCAGAGCAAGCTGGCGTAATTATTCGCACCGCTGCTGAAGGTGCACCAGAGGCTGAGTTAGAACGTGATGTAACTCGTCTTAAAGCGCAATGGGATGATATTGAAAAGAAAGCAAATGACTCAAGCACCTCTGCGCCAACACTGTTATACGGTGAGCCAGATCTAACTGTTCGAGTAATTCGCGATATCTTCAACGAAGATTTTAATAAGATGTTAGTTCAAGGAAATCAAGCTTGGGATGATATTCAAAACTACATCGGACATATCGCACCTGAGCTTGCTAGCAAGATTGAAAAATGGACTGGTAGCCGCGACTTATTTGCCGAAAACCGAGTTGAAGAGCAGTTAGCAAAAGCATTTGATCGCAAGGTTTATCTGCCATCTGGCGGATCATTAGTTATTGATCGCACTGAAGCGATGATCGTAATCGATGTTAACACCGGTAAATTTATTGGTAAGGGTGGAAACCTAGAAGAGACTGTTACTAAGAACAACTTAGAGGCAGCCGAAGAGATTGCTCGCCAACTTCGCTTGCGCGATATGGGCGGAATTATCGTGATCGACTTTATCGATATGACCTTAGAGGCAAACCGTGAGTTAGTACTTCGCAGATTAGTTGAGTGTTTAGGTCGAGATCGCACTAAGCACCAAGTTGCTGAAGTTACCTCACTTGGTCTTGTGCAAATGACCCGTAAACGTGTTGGTCAAGGATTAATTGAAGCCTTCTCAACTACCTGTGAGAGTTGTGGCGGACGTGGAATTCATATCCATAGTGAGCCGGTAAATAAGATTGCACTTGAAAAAGATATGGAGCAGCGTTACTCAAAAACAAGTAAAGCAGCAAGTAATGATTTAGATGATGAAGATAATGATGATTCTGATAAAGATTCAGATGATGACTCAGATATTGAAGAGACATCAAACTCTTTAGATAAATCATCTGATGAAGTGGCAGAAGAAGCACCAGCTGCAACCACTGGCCGCCGAAAAGGGCGCCGAGCGGTGAGCACTGGGGTAATTTCAACCAATTAATCGCTCGCATTTGACCCAGATCGGATCAATCTCTACCCTTATCCACCTAGCCAGATCCAGATTAATAATCTTAAAGTGATCAAGGCTAATAACTAGAAGGAGCACACGGTGTACGCGATTGTTAAAGCAGGCGGACGTCAAGAGAAGGTTTCAGTTGGTGAAACTCTTGTTGTTGATCGTCTTGATGCTGCCGTTGGTGCATCAGTAACTTTTCCAGCTGTCCTATTAGTTGATGGCGCGAATGTAACTGCTGATCCAAAAGCACTTGCCACTGTAAAGGTAACTGGTGAGGTATTAGCTGAACAAAAGGGTCCAAAGATTGCAATCCTTCGTTACAAGAGCAAGACTGGTTATCGCCGCCGTCAGGGATATCGTTCAAAATTAACCAGAGTTAAAATCACAGGAATTAACAAGTAACTACTAACTAAGGCAGGTGAAAGCAGATGGCAAGTAAAAAGGGTGTCTCCTCCACACGTAATGGTCGCGACTCAAATGCTCAATACCTTGGCATCAAGCGCTTTGCAGGTCAGGTAGTAAAGGGCGGAGAAATTTTGGTTCGCCAACGCGGTACTTACTTCCACCCAGGAAAGAATGTTGGTATTGGAAAAGATGACACATTATTTGCACTAGAAGGTGGCAGTGTTGAATTCGGTCGCGCTCGCGGTCGTCGAGTAGTAAACATCGTTCCGGTTTCTTAATCCCAGCGGAAATTTAATTATGGGTCCGCTAACTGCGGGCCCATTTTTTTTGAATTAGGTAAGGCGAAAGGAGTTCACATGGCAACCTTTGTTGATCGCGTAACTCTGCATGCTGATGCTGGTAAAGGTGGAGATGGTTGCGTATCTGTGCACCGGGAAAAATTTAAACCATTAGGCGGCCCAGATGGCGGTAATGGTGGCAGAGGCGGCGACATCGTTTTAGTCGTAGATCCAGATGCGACCACACTTTTAGATTTTCATCATTCACCACATCGTAAATCAACTGATGGCAAAAAAGGTGCTGGCGATTTCAATAATGGCGCGGAAGGCAAAGATTTAATTCTTTCTGTTCCAAATGGCACAGTAATCAAAGATGTGAGTGGCAATGTAATTGCAGATTTAGTTGGCTTTGGTACCAGATTTATGGCAGCTCAAGGTGGTAAAGGTGGTCTTGGAAATGCTGGTCTTGCTAACTCAAAACGTCGTGCGCCAGGCTTTGCACTTTTAGGTGAGCCAGGTGAGATCCGCACATTATTTTTAGAGCTAAAGAGCGTTGCAGATATTGGTTTAGTTGGTTATCCAAGTGCTGGTAAATCATCATTAATTGCAGCGATGTCGGCGGCAAGACCAAAGATTGCTGATTATCCATTTACTACTTTGGTACCAAATCTTGGTGTTGTGCAAGCTGGAGAGACTCGCTTCACTGCAGCCGATGTTCCAGGTTTGATTCCAGGTGCTAGCCAAGGAAAAGGTTTAGGACATGAGTTTTTACGCCATGTTGAAAGATGTGCAGCCTTAGTACATGTTTTAGATTGCGCAACTCTTGAAACTGATCGTGATCCAATAAAGGATTTTGATGTAATTGAAGAGGAATTAAAAGAGTATGGCGGTTTAGCTGATCGACCAAGAATTATTGCGTTAAACAAGATTGATTTACCAGATGGAAAAGCTATGGCTGATATGGTGCAAAAAACTTTAGAAGCCCGTGGTTTCCCAGTGTTTCAAGTATCGGCTGCAAGTCGAGAAGGTATGCAGGAGTTAATTTATGGAATGGCTCAAATTATTCAAACTGTGCGCAAGGCACAAAAAGAGGAACAGGTTGCCAGAATTGTGCTTCGGCCAATGGCAGTAGATGACGCTGGATTTATTGTTATTGCAAATGAGGATGGCATATTTAATGTAATTGGTGATAAGCCAGAGCGTTGGGTTAAGCAAACTGATTTCGCGAATGCTGAAGCTATTGGTTATTTAGCAGACCGTCTTGCATCGTATGGCGTCGAAAAAGAGTTGTTTAAGAAGGGTGCTAAAGCTGGAGATGAAGTAAGAATTGGTTCAGGGGATGAAGCAGTTATATTTGATTGGGAGCCAAGCATTGAAGCCGGTGCAGAATTACTAGCCGGAGGTCCTAGAGGAGAAGATCTTCGTCTTTCAACTCCTTGGCGCATGGATCTACTAGAAGATGACATTGATCAATTAAATGATGATGAGATCGAAATGCAATGGGAGTACAACGTAGCTAATCCAAGGACGCCACGAGTGGATGAAGATGTCCGTTAATTTAAGCGCAACAAAAAGAATTGTTATCAAGGTTGGTTCATCCACACTAACAGGAAAGGCTGGCGCTAATTTAGATCCGGCCGCAATTGATCAATTAGTTGATGTAGTTGGTAAGTTAAAAACTGAAGGCAAAGAGGTCATTGTTGTCTCATCCGGTGCGATTGCTGCAGGTCTTGCACCTCTTGGATTAACTGAGCGACCATCTGATTTAACCTCACAACAAGCAGCAGCATCGGTCGGTCAAGGTTTATTAATGGCTAGATACACCCAATCTTTTAATCGCTTTAAGATCACCACCTCCCAAGTATTAATTACTTTAGATGACATCACAAAGGCAGTTCATGTCGAAAACATTAAGGGCGTACTTAACTCGTTACTAAAACTCGGGGTAGTCCCAATTATTAATGAGAATGACACTGTTGGAACCGAGGAAATTAAATTTGGTGATAATGATGGCTTAGCAGCACTAGTTACAAAACTAGTTAGCGCAGATTTATTAGTTCTAATTACTGATATTGATGGTTTATATGATGCAAATCCAGCCCACCCTGGAGCCAAGGCCATTAACCTAGTAAGTGATATATCAAAGATCAACTCTTCAACTATTGGTGGAGCAGGATCTGCTGGAGTTGGTAGTGGTGGAATGGTGACAAAAATAGAAGCTGCGAAGGTTGTTACTGAGGCAGGAATCGGAATGCTGCTAACAAAATTAAGTGATTTACCAGCCGCACTTACTGGCGAGAATGTTGGAACCTACTTCTTACCTAATTCTTAAGGTTAGAGATTTCAAATAAAGCTTTAGTTGTATCAGATTCATGATCAGAATCAGTTGGATTATCGCTTAACTTAACAATCACAGTTCTAGTTGCTGGATTTATAAATATAAATTGTCCATGTAATCCAAGCATCAAACTTGTATTTGGGTATGGATGCCAAACTTGAGCGCCGTAACCCCAATTTCGATCCAGGGTTGTAACTGGTGTAGTCATCCGATTAAGCCAAGCTTTATCAATAACTTTGTTTGGACCTGCGTACCCGCCATTTAAAAACAACATACCGACTCGGGCGTAATCGATTGCCGATGCGTTAAAACAGCAGAATGTTTTCTCAGTTCCACCAATTCGATCCACATTCCAGGTAGCTGGATACTTTGCACCAACTACTTGCCAAACATTTTGACTAAAGTAATCCGCGACTCTTTTACCAGTTACTTTTTTAATTATCATCCCTAGCATTTGGGTATCAACACTCATGTATTCAGATTTTGTACCTGGTTCAAAGGACATTTTGCGGTTGTTTTTTAAGAACCAATCAACATCAGTTGATGCGTACATCTGTGCAATTGCCACACCCCAGCCTGAGGGACCAGATGGATAATTATCACTAACTCCAACGCCAGCTTGCATATCAAGTAATTGCTTGATCGTTACTAAATCAAAACTTGTTCCAGCCTTTAAATCAGGGAAGTAGGTAACAAACTTATCACTCTCTTTAATTTTTCCTTGTGAAACTAATTGACCAATCATGATACTTGTCATTGTTTTTGCCACTGAGTATGAAGGTAGCTGCGTACTTTGAGTTACACCATCTTTGTACCACTCATAGGTCATTACGCCATTTCGGAAAACAAGAAAAGCATTTGAATCGGTTTGCTTTAAGAATTCATTAAACGCAAGTGAGGTTCCTTTATACATAATCTCGGCTGGCATTTTTTCAGAGGCTACTGGAATCGCAATAGGCTTACTTGCTGGATCAATCACGTGCCAAGGTAACAAGGTAGGTGTCTTTGAAGCTGGGGCCAGACCTAACTTAATTGTGGCAAGTGGATCGGGGTAATGAACGACCTTTAAGAATACAAAGAGAGCGGCGTATAAAATCGCTAACGAAATAACGGTATTTCGAAGAATCTTAAATAAACGCTTCATGCCCATAGCCTAATTGACCGTAGGCTTAGGGCATGAGCGCCGCCACGATAATTGCCGATATTGCAAAGCGTGCTCGTATCGCTGCGCGCACATTAGCGGCCTCAAGTGGAGCAGAGCGCAATCAATTACTGCTTAATATTGCAGATGAGTTGGAAAAGAATTTAGATTTAATTTTGAAAGCTAATCAATTAGATATGGATGCGGCGAAATCTGCCGGTATTTCTTCATCACTTCAGGATCGCCTACTCCTTACTGAAAACAGAATTAAGGAGATGGCAGCAGCCACTAGAGATATTGCGAAATTAGCCGATCCACTTGGGAAAGTGTTGGTAGAGCGAAATCTAGAGAATGGCTTAAACCTTAAACAAAAATCTGTGCCATTTGGAGTTATTGGAATGGTTTATGAAGCAAGGCCAAATGTAACTGTTGATGCCGCAGTTATTTTAATTAAATCTGGTAATGCTGCACTCCTACGTGGCTCATCCACTGCTACCCATAGCAATCAGGCATTAATTGCAGTTATGAAAAAAGCATTTGTAAATACCAAAATATCGGCAGAAGTACTACAAATAATTCCATCAGATGATCGCGCTACTGCAACTGCTCTGCTTACAGCACGTGGCCTAGTTGACTTAGTAATACCGCGGGGAAGTGCGCAGCTAATTCGCTCAGTAATTGATGAAGCAACAGTTCCAACGATTGAAACTGGCGCAGGTGTCTGCCACGTCTATGTTGATAAGTCTGCAGATTTAGAAAAAGCGGTTGCAATTCTGATTAATTCAAAATGTGATCGCCCAAGTGTTTGCAACGCTGCTGAAACCCTACTTGTACATCAAGATATTGCCGAAAAATTCCTGCCGATTGCGTTGAATGCCTTGACTTCTGCTGGTGTGATTATCAATGTTGATAATGCGAGCAAAGTCATTGCAGATAAGCTAAATATCAAAGTTAATTCAGCGAATGAGGAATCTTGGTCAACTGAGTACGGCAGCCTTGAAATAAATGTGGCACAGGTAAGTGATGTGATGGGCGCAGTTGATCACATTGCAAAGTATGGAACTAACCATACGGAAGCTATTGTCGCTGAAGATAAACAGGCTATCTCAATCTTTACTTCATTAAATGATTGTGCAGCAATAATGGTAAATGCCTCAACAAGATTTACTGATGGTGGACAGATGGGGTTTGGTGCGGAGATCGGAATTTCAAATCAAAAATTACACGCCCGAGGCCCAATGGGACTTGAGCAAATGACTACAACAACTTGGATTGTTAGCGGAAACGGGCAAATTCGCCAGTGAATTA
>Ga0209088_10000905_pt1 | contig 19992 bp, 8 predicted proteins | sample S_140625_EF_Meta_FD_187324 | JGI IMG/M metagenome (GOLD analysis project Ga0209088, IMG submission 187324) | Freshwater microbial communities from Lake Simoncouche, Canada to study carbon cycling - S_140625_EF_MetaG (SPAdes) (version 2) | ecosystem: Environmental > Aquatic > Freshwater > Lake ... | reverse complement strand
TGCGCAGCACCGCGGCGGTCTTTGGACTGGTGCTGCTGTGTTGCGGCTTGGGATACATCTATCAGGGACCGCCCTTTCGACTGGGCTATCGCGGCCTGGGAGAACCCCTCTGCTGGCTGGCTTTCGGCCCCTGCGCCACCGCCGCAGCCCTGCTGGCCCTGGCCCCCGCTCAGCCGGCCGCCGCCCCCGGCGGCGGCGCCATCCCCTGGGGCACCGCCCTGGTGCTGGGCAGCGGTCCGGCCCTCGCCACCGCCCTGGTGCTGTTCTGTTCCCATTTCCATCAGGTGGCCGAGGACGCCTCCCATGGCAAACGCTCGCCGGTGGTGCGCCTGGGCACCGCCCGGGCCGCTGGCCTGGTGCCCTGGTTTGTGGCCATCTCCCTGGCCCTGCAGTGGGCGCCGGTGCTGCTGGGGTGGTGGCCCCTTTCGGCCCTGCTGGGGGCCATCGGCCTGCCCCCCGCCCGCGCCCTGATCCAATTGCTGGGCCAGGCCCATGACCAGCCCGAGCGCATCACCGGCAGCAAGTTTCTGGCCCTGCGCTTTCAGGCCCTCAGCGGCCTGGGTCTGGCGGCGGGCCTGGCCCTGGCCCCCTGGCTGGGCCGGCTCGGCCCAGTTGGCCTCGGGCCGATTCAGGGCCCATGAACGCCAGCGGCGCCGGCGTTGATGCGCTGCTGCGTTTGAGCTGGCGACCTTTCTCTTTTGTGCTGCCGACGGCCCTGGTCACGGCCCATGGGGCGGTGAGCGACCGGTGTGGTTGGCTGTTGCGCCTGGAGAATGGCCAGGGCCGGGTGGGCTGGGGCGAGGCGGCGCCGTTGCTGCTGACCCCGAACTCCCGGGCCCTTGCCTGCCTGCTCACGGCGGCCGCCCTTGCGGATATAGGCCCCGTCCGCAGTCGCCAGGAGCTGGAAAGGTTGCTGCCCGCCCTGCCGTTGGCGCTGGGCTTTGCCCTCGGCTCGGCCCTGGCCGAACTGGAGGGACGGGTGGGGCCGGGCGCCGGTGGTTGGCTGCCGGCGCCCCCGGCGGCCTGGCTGTTGCCCGCGGGGGAGCAGGCTCTGGACGCAGTCGACCAGCTGCTGGCCGCTCAGGGCACCTTGCGCCCCCCCCTGACCTTCAAGTGGAAGGTGGCCGCGGCGGCCGATGGCCTGGAGCGGGCGGTCCTGGAGGAGCTGCTGGGCCGCCTGCGTCCCCCAGACCGGCTGCGCCTCGATGCCAATGGCGGCTGGGACCGGGCCACCGCGGCCCGCTGGGCCGATCGGCTGGCGGATGAGCCCCGGCTGGAATGGTTCGAGCAACCCCTGCCCCCAGAGGATGGCGAGGGTTTATGGGCTTTGGCCGCTCGCTTGCCCGTCGCCCTGGACGAATCCCTGCGGGCCGATCCCGGCTTGTGTCACCGCTGGCCGGGGTGGCAGGTGCGGCGGCCGGCGATCGAGGGCGACCCCCGACCCCTGTTGGCCCAATTGCAGGCGGGTGTCCCCTGGCTGATGGTGAGCACCGCCCTGGAAACGGGGCTGGGTCGCCGTTGGATCGACCATCTGGCGGCCCTCCAGGCCGAGGGCCCCACCCCCACGGCGCCGGGGCTGGCGCCCGGTTGGACCCCCGCGGGGCCCCTGTTTGCGGCCGATCCCGAGCGGGTGTGGGAGGCCGTGTCATGAGGGAGGCGGATCCCCTGCTGCTGAGCGAGGGCGCACCGGCGGAGGCCCTGGCGGACTCCCTGACCCAGGCCTGGGCCGCTGGCCGGGCCGTGGGGCTGGCTCACCCGGCGGAGGGGTCGGCCCTGGCGAAGGCGATTGGCGCTGGTGACGCCCTGGCGCCTTGGCAAGCCGCCGTGGTGCTGGGCAGTGGTGGCAGTAGCGGTGGGCGGCACTGGTGTGTGCAGCCCCTGGATCATCTGCGGGCCTCAGCCGCCGCCACGGCGGCCTGGCTGGAGCAGCGGGGGCTCGATCCCGCCGCCTGCCTGCATCTCAATCCCCTGCCTCTGCATCATGTGAGCGGTTTGCTGCCCCTGGTGCGTTGCCGCAGCTGGGGGGCGGAATTGCGCTTTCTGCCCCCCGCCTGGCTGCGGGATCCGGCCCTGCTGGCGGCGGCCTGCCCCCTGCCGCCGGGCCGGCCTGCGCTGGTGTCCCTGGTGCCCACCCAGCTGGGCCGGTTGCTGGCGAGTGCCGATGGCCTGGCCTGGTTGCGGGGCATGGCCGTCATCTGGGTCGGCGGAGCGGCCCTGCCGCAGCCGGCCGCTGACCTGGCGCGGCGCCATGATCTGCGGCTTTCCCCCTGCTACGGCGCCACCGAAACGGCGGCCATGGTGACGGCCCTGCCGCCCGAGCGCTTCCTGGCCGGGCAGTCGGGCTGTGGGTCCGCGCTTTGTGATGTGGAACTGCGCCTGGATCCGACCGGGTCCTCGGCGCTGCAGGTGCGCACCGATCGGCTGTGCCCGGGTTGGTTGGAGGACGGCCAACTGCGCCCGTTGCCCCGCGACGGCGAGGGCTGGTGGCGCAGCGGCGACGCCGCGCGTCTGGCGGCAGGCGGCCTCAATCTGCTGGGCCGATTGGATGGGGCCCTGCAGAGCGGCGCCGAAACGGTGTTCCCCGAGGCAGTGGAGGCCAGGCTGCTGGCCGCGGCGGCCCGCGACCGGCTGCCCCTGGAGGCAGTGTTGGTGCTGGGGGTGCCTGATGCCGACTTGGGTGATCGATTGGTTGCCCTGGTGCGGCCCTGCGTTGGTGCCGATGGGCCGGCCCTGATCAGGGCCCTGCAGGCGATTACTGCCCCGTGGTGGCCCGCAACCCGGCCTCGCCTTTGGCAGCTCTGCCCAACCCTGGCCCCTACTGCAACTGGCAAGTGGCAGCGGGCCCACTGGTGTCAGTGGTTGAAGGGGGAGATCGGCGGAGGCCGTTGACGTTTAGGGGGTCCTTGGCCGGGCCGTGCATTCCTCTCAGTTGCTGGCAATAGCTCCGGACGTCTTGATTGATAAGTTCAACCCCATCTTTGTTTGGCCACAAGTAAATAAAGCTCGCCCCCTTGGGGCTGTCATCCTGCTGGCTAGGTCCTAGGTCTGTATCACCCCAGACCAGAGGTTTATTAGGAGCCAGCATTGCCTACCCTCGCAATCGCCAGGTCTTACTCCATTTTAAAGGTGTATTACTTAGAGGGGTATTGCATGGATGCCAATCTCAACGGTCAAGCTCTCATAGCGTAACGGTCTCGTCCTGTGCGCTGACAAGGGATCAACCGAATCCTTTGCCTCTGGTAACTTTCTGCTCAAAGGTGTTCCTTGATTCTCGGAAAGTGTTGACATTGGATTCCATTTGCTGAATGATTGCCGATTCGACATGCTTCGCCTTGTCGGCAACAGGATGAAGATCGTAGGCGTTGCCATATTCAATGACGGCCAATGCATAGTATCGAAGACTCGTGTATACCCAGTATCTAGCCCAGTACAACTTTTCGGAAGCCGCTATTACCCTAGCAGAGGGTTCAAGTTCATAAGCGCATGCGGCTACAATGTCGTCGACAATATATTCAGTATCGCCATGGATATTGCTTGATAAAAAAGAATATGTGTGTGCGTACTCCAGGGTCATTCCTGCGGCGGAAAAGCGATCTTTGGTGGTTTTTGGCCAGCCGATAGTATTCAATCCTATGCCTACGCTGCCAAAAGCTTCCTTTGTAATTTCGACTCTCTGGTTAAAGGTTTTGTTGGTATATTCAAGTACGGATGGGTCCGCATTTAATACCCTCTTCTTCATGGTAGAGAAGTGATGGGTAAGAAATTGGCTTAGGCGAACTTCTCGATTGTCTTTAGCGATAAGTATTATGGTGGCCGAAGCCTCAATGGCCGCACGCGTCAAAACCTCAAGGGACTCCCAATGTCCGCTATAGAATAGCGAAACGGCCCCGGATACATGCTGGTGCAACCTCCTTAACAACGAGTAAATCGCAGACCAGCATGGATCGCCAGAGTTATTCAATTCAGCCAATCGCTGACTTAAAGCCTCGTAGAGTGATGCCTCAATAAGGGTGAGCCATTCTCCGGCCGCTGCATCCTCGTGTAGCTGCTCAGATAGGTTCTCTGATTGCACCTTGTTCGGTTTTTCTTTGGAGATACGATGCGGAAGTGCCATGTGGCTGATCGTGGAGGAGGATGTGTATGGTAACTGCAGAGTGCTATGTGACCAAGTGCGATATTGGCATTCGTAGTAGAAAAAGAATGGAATGATTAGCAATAATTGACTTCTCTTATCTTCTCTAGACATGAAGTGAGGTCTTTGGCGGTGAGTGTGATCACTCTCCACTCTGAGCTGCCTGCCATGAGTGCATCTCGAACGGCACAATCACGCCGCAACCTGCTTCCGGCATGAAATGCAGCCCCGTCCACATAGATGAGAGTCTTCGTTCCCCTGATCATGAAATCCGCCTGGCTGATCGGCCTACCCCCTGAATCAGGGCTAACAGGCACCTGCTTTTCCACCTCAATCCCATGCTTCTCAAGCAGACGCAGGAACTTCAACTCCAGGGGTGATCCAACACCAGCTTCATAGGCCTCCAGCCAGGGAGAAGGATCATCCAAATCCCCCCTCTCTAGAGGAAGAGTTTCTGGCCCCGCCATAGCTAGGGTCTCCAGATTCGGCATGATGTGAGGCCAGGAGAGGTGCTCATGGTGCCGTTGATTGGTGTATGTCTTTAGGCAGCGATAACACGCAGATTCACAATTCGGATGGTCGAGGTGATCGATGGCGCGTTCGGCAACCCGATGCATATCATCGACGCAGCGCTCCAGGAAGCCGCTTCCACCAACAGCGGCATCGATGAAGGTGAGCGCTCCGAACTTTCGGCTTTCTCCTGAACGACGTTCCTCCCACATGGGTTCCAGCTCAAAGTCGATCTCAGGGCCATCGAGCATGTAGAGCTGACGCAGGCCAGTGCGCAGAGCAAAGCCAAGCGAGTAACCCCAGCGCTTGTAGTCCTCCTCCTGGTAGTTGCGTGGCAGAACAACCGTTATGCGGAGCGTTGTGGCTGGTGTCTCGGTTGTGATCGCTACGGGCTTGGGAGGCTGACCGCTGCGTTGGCAGCTGGGGGCATGACCGTAGGGGTCAGGTCCAGTGGCCTTCCGGGTTTTGCGACGCCCTGTTTTGCTGGGTTCGTCCTCGGGGAGCTTGAGATTCCGGCCACAGCTTGGGCAGAGATAGAAGCCACGAGCTTGGTCATGAAGCGAAGGTTTGCCATCCCGTTGGTCTGCAGCTGTGGGTGGCTTGGATTCGTTGACCCAGCGGATGGTCTCTTCCGCCCGGAGTTCCGCGGTCCAACCCGTCGCCAATTTCCGCCGGGCCTTGACGCGCCCATTGCGTTGCGGGTGGCAAGAGACAAGAGAGCCGATGGAGAAGCGGTCTTCCTCCTGCAAGACGGGGTTGTCGTCACGTACCGCAAGGAAGCCACCAAAGCTGTGGCCCGGGTAGCCAGTGCCACCGCCCACAGTTTCAGTGGAACTACATCTAGGGCAGCTCGGTGATTGGCCTTCGTAGCGTAGATCGCAATCCTTGCAGCGCACATAGACCCAGTCAGGTTCCGTTGTCTTGGGATTCCAAGGAGACGCAAGATCCAGCCCCACAACCCGCCATCGATGGCCGCGGGCATGAACCGGAGCTTCCGGTTGGTACTGGGCAATCCCGAAGCGCCTGGCCACGGTGATGTTGTCTTCCTCGTGTTCATCCCCCCAGAGCCTCAAGGTGCATGGTGCGGATGGGAACTCATAGCCTGGAAGAATCCCGAACTCAGCAAAGCGGCGCATGGGATGGCCACTGCCCCGATCATCCGCATCGCTATCAAACCGGTCATCCCGAATGCCGAGGATCTTCCGCTTGAGATCCATGGCGTGAGTGGCTGAGCGGTCACCCTTGCCAAATTGATTCCAAAGATCGATCGTTTCCTGCAATTTCAGGATCTGATAGCGCACACGATCGAAGAGGTCCCGCACGCGATCAGGAAGCTGCTCGAGTGCTGCGGCCAGGGCCTCTGAGGTTCGCAGACCAGCAGGTTCAAGAACATCAGCTCCCCACGCATCCATGGCGAGCTGAATGGCGTGGGGGAACTGCTCGACGACAGCCGTAATCAGCTCATCCACTTTCTCTTGATTGATTTCGCCCTGGATGTTGATGTATTCCGCCATCCGTCCTGCAAGCCCTGGATTAGCAGCTCCAAAGGCTATGGCGTGCAGGTGGCGAAGTAACACGTCCCGATTTCCAAGGCCAACACCTGGAGCAGGCACTTCGCCGGCAATCATCTCGGTTGGCTTGTCGAAGAAATAGCCGTCGTGGGGTGTGCTGCGGGCATAGCCGAGCACGATGCCCACCCGTGATCGGCGGCCGGCACGGCCTCCCCTCTGGGCGTAGTTATCCGGCCTGGGGGGGATGTTTCGCATCACCACGGCATCGAGGCCGCCGACATCGATACCCATCTCCAAGGTGGGTGAGCAGGCGAGCACGTTGGTGGATCCTCGCTTTTTCGTGCCTGTCCAGCCAGGAGGTGGGCTGAACCCCGGCGGAGGAGCCTTGAAGTCTTCTTCAAGGGCGATCCGGTCGTCTCCAGTGATCTGAGCTGTGTGCTCCCCTGCGGCGAGAGGCATCAGATCAGTCTTCGCAATTCGCCTCACATAGCGATTGCGCTGGACTTCGTCTTCGGGCCAGGCCTCCAACACCCCGTGGCAGCTCGGGCAGGGGCTGTCAATCGGCGCCCACGGCATGCGCACATTGCAGATCGAGCAACGCCGCCGATCTTCTGCAGCCACCAGCTCCAGGCTCACCACATCCCCGTTCACCTGCAGAAGGCGCCGCGCTTGCCGGTGCCCATGGAGCTGCTGGGCGTGGATCAACCTGGGCCCCTTGGTGAGCAGCTCCAGCAGCTCCACCATCACTTCTTCATTGGGCTCTGGTCCACCAAAGCGGCTAACCAGGTGCTTCAGCTTCCGCTCCAGACTGGGCCCCCGTCCTCCGGCCTTGGGGCGACGCCAGGCATTCAGCTTGGAGATTCCCGCGGGAGCCTCCGCGTCTTCCTGATAGGCCAGCGGCTCGCCTTCCGCATCACAGGCGTAGCCGCAGGGGTTCTTGATGCGGCGCTCCCAATCCGCAGGCCCTCGAAACTCCTCAGGGCAGCTGGGGCTGGCGGGGTGATGGCTGAGCATCGCTCGCGAGAGTGCCCCTCTGCGCCGCATTTCATCCAAGAGGCAACGGCACACGTAGGCCAGCTGTTCTTTGGTCAAGTCCAGACCCGCAGCAAGGCTGGCTCCGCTCTTGTTGATGTGGGCCTCCAGATGCTCGTAGCGGATGCCCACCAGGCCCAGGTTGAGCAAAGACGCCCGATAGCCGGCACTGACGGCCAGATCATCGAGAAGCGGCGCCTCCTCCCAGGCCTTGGCCTTGGCTCGAACAGCCTGGGGGAGGAAATCAGCGTCGTCGTACCCCTTGGTGTTGGGGTTATCGCCACGCTCAACGCCGTAGGCCACCAGCTTCGTGAGCAGGTCTTCGATGCTTCCGCGCGACTCAGGGCTCACTTGAAGGGCCTGCATTAACAGACGCCTCATGCGGTCGTAGCGGCCGGCGTAGCTGATGAAGCGAGCCTGGTGGGCGGCGTCTTGGCGGCTGTCGGAGAAGATCAGTAGCCGTTCCTTACCGTCGTGCCCAGTGCGGTTTCGGTTCTGGACAGCCAGCCCTTCACAGAGGCCCTCCGCCAACACCCGAACAGCGGCTGAGGTTCCCAGCGACACCGGTGTGAGGACGTCGTGGGCGCCAGCGGTGCCGCCACAAACGAGGCAGCGATTCCGGGCTGGCGCCAGCACGGCCTTTACCGGATAGTCGTTTTCTCCTGTGGAGAAGGAACAGGTAGCTTGATCGAAGCTCCCCTCCAACACCTTCCGGCCCCGCATTTGTTTCTCAACGCCGACCAACCCGCCACGGCGCGACGCGGAAGCGTCCTCATCCATCTCCTCCTCGTCGCCGGTTTCGAAGCGCGCTCGGTCGTAGAGCAGCCACTCGTTTTGGTTGGAGCGGCTGGAGTTCGGCCGTAGACCCGCCTCCTGGGGCCCACCTTCACCGGAGGAGAAACGCAGGGTGTCGGCGCCGCAGGATCGGCAGAGGTAGAGCGGGGCCGCCGTGCTGCCGCAGCTGCACTGCTCCTCCCCCATGGGATGGAGCTTGCCGCAGGCGGGGTCGACACAGCGAGTGAAACGCCAGCCGCCGCGGATAAAGCGATGGGCCCTCAGGCGCAGGGCACCGGGCGTTTGATCCGGCAGGGCAGCTCCGAGCACAAGGGCAGCCTCCACCTCCTGGCGGACCTGCGCCGGATCACTGCTAGTCCGTTGCGGCACGTTGCCCTGCACCTGCTCCACGATCTGACTCAGCGACATCGGCCGACGAGCGAGCAGGTCGTTGAGGGTCCAGAGAATGCCGCTCTGCTGCGCAAGTGCTTCCAGCGGCTGATCCGGTGTGCCACCACTCAGGGTTGCCAATGCCGACCTCAGGCCTGCTTCATCGAGGGGCGTCTGGAATTGGGGAACAGCTGGCTCCGGCGTCCAGCGGGCTAGCTCGGGAATCTGCAGATCCCGGAGCTCCTCACCCAGAACCCGAAAGCGATCGGCCGATACACCTGTGAGTTTGCCGAGAAACTCCTGCACCGCTTCGTCCCGCAGCGCCTTCACTTCTGCTGGTGTTCGCCCCGTTTCGTCGATGCTCTTAATCGTGGCCGAGGTGGCCACAGGCAGCGTTTCAGGGAAGCGGCGATTGTCGCTCCGGTCTTCCGCCTTCCAGTCCTGACGCGCCTGGCGCAGGTGGGCCATCAGCCGGCGGAAGAGCAGGGCGATGTTGGCGCCCAGGCTGCCGCGGTAGGTATGCACCTCATCAAGCACCACGAACCTGCAGCGATGGTTCGCGAAGAGCGCATCGCGATCGGCTGGTCGTACCAGGAGGTACTCCAGCATCATGTAGTTGGTAAGCAGGATGTGAGGCGGCTTCTCCCGCAGGGCTTTGCGCTCGTCTTCTTTGGTGGAGCGGTCGTAGCGGGCCACCTTCACATGGGTGTGGCCGGAATCATTGAGATAGTCGCGGATGCGCTCCTCCTGGTCGTTGGCGAGTGAATTCATCGGATACACCAGCAGGGCCGTCAGGCCCGACTGGGGGAAACGCACCGAGTCTTCGATGGCGTTCTGAATGACCGGCAGCAGGAAGGCTTCCGTTTTGCCGGAGCCGGTGCCAGTGGTGACCGCCAGGGGGCCCGCCTCGGCGCCGAGCAGGTGGCGGATCGCCTCGCTCTGGTGCAGGTAGGCGGTCTTCGATCCGCTGCGCTTCTCCATCACCTGTGCCAATCGCGCATCCAGGCCGAGCTCTCGCCAGGGCAGGCCACTCTTGAATGGTCGGTGGGCCTGGAAGAAGGGCTCCTGCGCCAGAAAGCCGGCTTCATCGAGGGCTGCCTCCAATGCTTGCCGCAGCTGGGGGTCCCGGGCCTGGAACTCCGTGGAGAGGTAGCTGCGGTACTCCCCCAGGACCTGCTCGACGATGGTGATGGGGTTGAGGGTCATGGCCTGGGAGGGGGATGGGCGGCGGTCTAATCGCGAGACTCAGGGCTCTAATGGCCAGAATGCGGGGGCGGTTGGAGCTGAGAGGTAAGTCATGGCAAGCGTTCTGGTGGGAAGGGCGAGCTCTCTATCCGCCATCGGGGCCACTCTCTCGGCCATCTCCTGGCGGGTAGTAGCGGCGCCAACGCTTCTCGCCACGAGAGGTGATCCGCTTGGCCTCCAGGAGGTGCTCAATCGCTCTGCCGAGGGTGCGGTCTGGAATTTCCCTGCCAACGCGTTGATGAATCTCGGTGGACGAACTGCCTGGGTAACGCATGACGTCCTCCTCGATCAGGGCCCGCAGCCGGTGCGGTTCAATCCGCCGCAGGGTGGTCTGGTGGTCGAAGCCCACCTCCTGAAGCAGCGCCGGATCCACGAAATAGCGCGTGGCACGGGTACGGCCTGTCTGCCGGACCAGCTGCAACTCCAGCAATCGGTTCAACCAATGACGCAGGTGGCTCGGATCCTCAAGTTCGAGGGCCGTCGCCAGTTCGGTGGCCAGCATCCCCTCGCTCTGGGCCAGTGTTCCCAGGGTGATGCGCTCCCGCTGTCCCAACTGGTGGCGCTCATCGGCCAGGGCAATCAGTCGAATGACGGCTGGATGAAGCACACGGCGGTAGATGGTGACATGCACCGAGTCGATGTCTTCACGCACCCTTGGAGCGGATCGCCCACTGACGAGCAGCTTCTCGTACATCAGATCAAAACCTGTACCCTCCCGCTCCATCAGCCTGAGGTCGTGGAAGATCCGGGTCAATCCGTCGTTACGGCGACGAAAGGTATGCAGGATGTTGGAGGGGGTAACACCAATCGGCAGCCGACCTACATTCACCACTTCCAGCCGGTCTGGGTGAAGGTTGAGGTAGATGTCCCCGCGCTGGGTATAGGGGCGGTGGACCAAGGCGTTGACCAACAGCTCACGCACCACGGCTTCTTCGTAGGCCGGCACCTGGGTGCGGAACATGCCCTCGGGAAATTCGTAGCTCTCGCGGAAGTCAGGAATCTCTTCCCAGATGGCATCCGGCAGCTCGATGGGAGAGAGGGCGTGATCGTCCCAACAGAACTTGTTGACCTTGACTCCCTGGTCGTCGTAGCAGATCGCCTGGACCACAGGTGCTGTGCCCAGCCTGGCGCGGTCGAAGCGCAGGCCAAGCAAAAGCACACCCAGATTGGTGAGCAGATCGCCGCTGGCGAGGGTGTAGTGAGCTAGCAGTTCTTGATCGCTCTGCTCCTTCACCGAGGCCTTGACCCGATCTGAAGCCCTCAGCTGGCTGCAAAATGCCGCCAGCTTGTCGGGATCGACTGCCGTCCGAGGAATCTGCAGCGTTGTCAGCGTCTCCCAAGGAAATGAAGGCCGGTCATTGGCCAGGCGCAGCACCTCGTCCCCGAGGATGGGTTTGCAGTCATCCCCGATGCGCATGTAGAAGCGGCCATCGCAGGTGGAAGCAACGCCGATGGCTCGCTGAATGGTGAGGACGATGAGCTGCCCACCATTCACTGCCGTCTGAATCTCAGGAATCACCGTGACATTCAAGGTGAGTTCTCCGACACGCTTGCGGATGCGGTCGAGGACGCGAAATTCGATGCGTTGCCCGGGTGGTGGCAGTGCGGCATCGTCTTCAATGCCGATCAGCAGCTGGCCACCTGAGCCGTTGGCGAAGCAGACACAGTCCTTAGCGAGTTCTTCGAAATCCGTGGATGTTCCCTGTACGACACGGAGCGACTTGCGATCGAGTTGCTGCCCCTCATCGGTGTCGATAACTGCAGGACGATCAGCCATCCACCCTCCGGTACCTCATCCCGCGCCGCTGGCCTTCGGTTACCGCCAGCCCCTCGCTGACCAGACGCTGCAGATGAGGACGCACACCAGCAGCATCGAGCCCGGTGGCCTGCTGGGCATCACTGGAGGTGATCACCACATGGCCGCGCAGGAGCTCAGCGATCGTGGCAAAGGCCCCATTGCCCGTAGGTCGAACCGGTGGCACCGGGGCGGGAGCTGGCTGGGCAGTATTCATAGGAATCGTGGACATCCCGATCTCAGCCGAAGCACCTGCATCAGCAGTACTGTCAAACAAAGGGCCAAGGCACCCCTGAACCATCCCGGTTTGGTCTGCAATCTCCAGATCCAGCATCGGCTGGGGCAGGTTTTCGTTCAATGGGATGTCCCAGTAGGGATCATATTTCTGACAAAAAGCTTCGATGCCGATTTCCCGAAGCTCATCAAAAGCTTCAAGACAGAGGTAAGGGGCCTTGGGGTAACTGGCATGACTGAAAGTTGACAGGATGTGTTCGTATTGGTGTCGACACAGGTCATAAGCATCAGCAACGACGGCATCTATGGCAGCTCGGGTAAGCCATTGCCTTTCTTCTGTGTCAAGAACCGGCCAACTTGCTGCCGGAGCTGGCTCTTGCCACGCGGCTCCTACTTGTTCATTCCATAGCTTGGCGTACCCAGAATGATTGCAGCTGAGACGCAGAGCAGAATGAGACAGAAAAGCCTTTATTCTGTCTAAGTTGCCGGGAACCGGGCATCCATTAATAATAAAGAGGTTGACGTTAGATGCCGCCCTCTGGCGCAGCGGAAGATCGAATGAAAAGCTGTTGCACAGCGCTAATTGCATGAGCGCATTGCACGTCGGCCTATCATTAGGGGCTTTTTCGGCAAGGCAGGAGTTGCCACAGACGGCACCCGGAGGCAGTATGCAGAAAATAGCGGTTCGCTCGTTTGTAGAGCTTGCAATTGCTCTAAAGGCTAGTCGGTAGTGCTGCGCCGGCAATAACCAGCCCGTCTTCTCCCTAATTGAGTCAATCGATACAAGGTAGCGAGGTGGAGACTCCCAGTGATCGTTGTACTGATGAAATGTCTTGCCTTCATGCAGAAGAACAAAGCCTCGATCAAGCGCGGTTGCTGCGACTTCTGGATCGCGACTATCGAGCCCCTGCGCGATCACATTGTCGATGTCAGCGAAGTAGTGAGCACCCTTTGACATATCAATTTCGACACCACAACGCAGGGAATACCTGTTGACAAAATCTCTAAGGATCTCCCCGCTCGAATACAAGGCCTTGGCAACCGCGGCCTCCTTTTCTCCTCTTAACTCTAGAAATGTGTAGTAGCCACCTCCTGTCCTGGTTACAAATTCCTTGCCGTATCGTAAGCGCTCGCTGCCATCAAAAAGTCGCTCCAAGTCGTGCCAATAGAACCCACAATCGAAATCCGTCGTTCCGCTCGACTGTTTGCGAGCAACTATTGTCGCAAACTTGTAGCTCGAATGAATATCAAAGAGTTTCTTTTTGTTCTCGTATGAAAAGCAGCTCTTAAGAGCCATGCGCTCTAAATAGAGTTTGCGAATGCCTGTGGCGCTCTGGTTGGCGTGGAATGCAGAAGGATACAGCTGGCCGGTGAGTCCGCTTTGCTGTAGTAACTGGCTGGCACGCTCTGCAAAGAACTGCCATAGGTCGCTGACAGCGCCGCTCGATTTGCCTTCAGCCTGCTTGCCGACGTGGCTCGCCAATCGAGAGGTGATTCGCTTTGCGCTTTCAATCTCTTCTGAATACGTGTTTAAGGCTTCTGCAATTATGGGTTTGGCTGCCAGGTATCGCTCAACATCGACGCGCTCTTTGCGGGTTGGCGCATCCAACACGCGTAGATCGAATGCGGCATAGAACTCTTTCGCATAAGGCTGAATCGCGTCCCAAGGAGGATTGCCAAGGACGGCATCAAATCCTCTGCATGTCTGATCTTCATCGCTGAAGACCTCTGGGAAGACCAATTCGAACGCGACTGCAGATCTACCTTTCTCCACCATCGCACCTAAGCGCGGCTGATCTCTCAATGCCTGTTCAGGTTCAGTTCCTGAAGCCACTGCCTTCGCGAGGATCTGGTAGCCCGCGTCGTCACAGGTATCTCCAAGCATTGCCCCACCACTCCAGGCTGCAGCAAGAGTTTTGAGCGGCGCCAAGGCAGCATCCAGCTTGGCCTTGGCGGATTCCTTCAGATGCAGGTCGGCTAAATCCTTGCCAACGCTGGCTTCCAGATCACGTATGTGCACCAGCGCTCCCGTGAGTGTGTCTTGCAGGCGCTGCGTGAGGCCCTGGGCAAACAGATCGTCCAGCCGACCTCCGCACTTGGGATAGGTGAGCAGGTGCTCAAAGAACGGCCCTGTGAGTGAGTCGCCGCAGATCAGGCGGTGATCCAGGAAGGTGAGCGGCAAGCCCTCGGCGTAACTCTCCAGCCAGAGCGATAGCTTGGCCAGCTCGACAGCCAGGGGGTTCTTATCGACCCCGTAGAGGCAATGGACCGCCACCAACCGCCGGCACATCGCCTCGGCTTTCTTCTGCGACAGGCCGCTCTCCTCTCCCTCGGCTGCCCGGCTGGGGAGATAGGCCAGCAGTTCATTGTTTGGATCTGGCAGGTCTTCCACCCGCTGCCGCAACTCGGCTGCCCTGGTCAGCAGGGCCTCTCGTTCCGCTCCCTCCGCCTTCTCCGCTTGTTCCTCCGCCTGGACGGCCAGTTCATCGCAGAGGCGGCAGGCTTCATAGAGGCCTTCGCCTAGGAAGCGGCAGGCCTCCACCAGGAAGTGGCCGCTGCCCATGGCGGCATCGAGCACCTTGAGCTTCAGGATCAGCGCCGGCTGCGGGTTGTCCCTGGGGCTGCATTCCGCCAACAACACACCCAGGGTTTCCTGAACCAGGAAGCGCACGAAGGGATGGGGGGTGTAATAGCTGCCGCTTGCTTTGCGGCCCAGGCCCACCCGCAGGAAGAAACGATCGGCGGCGATCTCTTCGATGAACTCCACCTTTGTCTTGCTGCCTGATTCGGCGCGTCCTCTGGTGGAAGCTGGTTCGTCCTCCTCTGGCTCCTCTTCGTCCTCTCCTGACTCTTCCGGATCGCTCGCATGAACAGGATTGCTGCGGTAAGGGTCGCCCTGGGCGACCGGCACCACCACTTCGAGCTTTGCCCGTCGCAGACGGCACATCGGTTCGCTGCTGATACCCGGCTCCAGTTCCAGCAGTGATTCATAGACCCGGCCCAGGTCTTCCACATCCAGCGCGCCGTAATGCACCCGCTCGCGCATGGTCACGCCTTCGCCTGGCGTCCAGAGCAGGGCATCCAGCAAACGCGCCACCGCCTGCTCGCCCCACTGCAGCTGACCCAGCAGCGGTGTGGCGGCGCGGCCGAACAGCATTCCGCCCAGGGGTTTGATCTCCAGCTCGCTGGAGCTCATGCCCTCGGCGAATAACCGCCAGAGGGTGCGCAGCCCTGCTTCAAGGAAGCCGCCGCTTTCTTTCCCCTCATCCAGCACCCGTCGCACCAGATCGGCAAGGGCTGTATTGGGCGAGTAGGTGTAGCGCCACAGGCTGGTGTCCTTGAAACTGAATGCCCTAGCAGGGTTGTCTGATGCCTCAAGCTTGAAGACAAAAAGCAACCGATAAACGGTGATCAGGCCCTCGCTCCACAACTGTTGAGCCAGCTGTTGTCGATCGCTCCGATCCGCCAGCTCCTGGGCATTGGTCGGATGCTCCAACACCTCCTGCAGAAAGCCCTCGATCGCGCGACGCGCCTGCAGGCGCAACTTCTTGGTGACGCTGCTCTGGGCCAGCCGGGCCGCTTCCGTGAGCTCCGGCAACGCAGCCACACCGGCGGGGGAAGCCAGGGCCAGGAGCAGGCGATAGGAATCCGGCAGTGCCCGGGCTGCCCGCCAGCCGCCGGCACGATCCAGGCGGATGCTGATGTAGCTGTCGGGTCGGGCGGGATCACAGAGCAGGATCCGCAGTTCTTCCCCATCGCTGAGCAGGCCCATCCGCTCGCCACTGGCCAGCAGCACCCGTTGCGCCACACGGCTGGGGCTGAAGCGATAGGCCCGGCCCCGGCGGTTGGGGGCATCCAGGTCTGTCCCAAGGCTCACCGTCCAGGCGCGCAGGCGCTGGCCTTCTGCGGTAGTGATCAGCCAGCCGCCATCTTCCGCACCCTCGCGGGTGATCACCTCCGCCTGGCGATCCAGGGCGCTATAACCGAGTAGCTCCACCAGGGGCTCCAGCACGTGCTTAGCCACGCGTCGATCGCCGCCCTGCTCTCCCAGCTGACGCAGCTTGCGCCGGAGCACGTCCCAGCGATCCTCCAGGGCCCGCCCCTCGGCGCCGGTGGTTTTAGCCAGCAGGTTGCGTTTGCTGAGCTCACGTTCCAGCTGGAACTTCACGAACGGTTCCGGCAACGCCGGACCGTTGAAGGTGCAATCGCGCAGCTCCAACGCCATCAGCCCTGCCCCCCTTCTCGTGTCAGTGCTGTGGGCATGAGCATCAGCAGCCCCAACGGTTGTGGCTCCAGGGTGCGCAGCTGGGCCCGCTGCTCCAGCTCCTTTTTGCGGTCTCGCAAGAGCCGCAGCACCCCATCGGCCTCGCGTCGCTGCGCGGGGGGATTGCGTCCGTCGGTGGCATATCCCGCCAGGCGTTCGGCGGGGTCATCACTGACCTGCCAGCTCGCTAGGCCTCCACTGCCGCCAAACATGGTTCCTCCCAGCAAATCCATCTGCGCCTGTTGCACGGCACCGCAGATGGTGTCTGCCCGGGAGCGCAGCCAATCCTCCAGATTCCGTAGCTCCCGTTGCAGCTGCTGGGTGTGCTCCTTGCTGGCCGGTTCAGCGATGGCCGCGAAGGCCTCGGCGACCGCCTGCTTCGCTTGCTGGCGCGCCTCTTCACCCCAGCTGGAGAAGTGCTGCTCCCAGAGATCAGCGGTGCGGATCGGCTCCCCAGCCGTCACCATCTGCAGCCAGGTCTCAGGTTCCGCCAGTACCTCGAACGATCCAATGGCGTCGACGTGCACCGCCAGAACCCGTTCCAGTTCGTGGCCACGGGCGCTCTCCAGCACCCCGAGAAAGGTGCACAGGAGTGCAGGAGCAGGGATGTCCAGCCCGATGGCGCTGATGCGCCGATCCAGGCAGGCGTCCGTCTCGCCGAAGCGCAGGTTGCGGACGCGATCGAGGGCCCTGCGCACGATCGGATGGGCCCGGCCCAGGTAGCCCAGATCCCGTCCGGCCTCATCGCGGCAGCGTTTGGCATCGCTGGTGAGCCGCAACGCGCGCTGCTCAGCGTCGTAACCGGGGATGTCGCGCAGGCCGTGGATCCAGGTCGTGGGCAACCGCAGCACTGCGTCGGTGCCTGATCCGGAGCTTCCAGCTGAATGCGTGATGCCGCCGCCGTCGGCCTCCAGGGCCTGGCAGACGAAATCCATCAGCTCCACTGCCCCCAGCCGCTCACCTTCCGATCTCGCCTGCTCGGCTTCCGCCAGCAACCGCGCCTCGGCGTTGAGGCCCACCTCACCAAGCCAGCTGCTGGTCTTTGCCGCCTTCTCATATCCCGCCATGGCCCGTTCCACCTCCGCAAGCAGATCTCGGTAGGCGGCGGAGCCGGTCTCTTCTTCCGCCGCATCATCCAGCTGGAGAATCTCCCGCCCTGGCGTCGCGAAGAGCGTCTCCTCTTCCTCTCCCAGGCCCTCCAGCAATCGCACGGTCTGGGCCTCTTCCGTGGTGATGCCGCCGAGGGTGTTGGGCACAAAGGTGAGCCGCGCCCGCTGCCGCTCGTACTTGGCGACCAGCCGTAGCAGCAGCCGTTCCTCGAAGGTGCCAGCCAAATAGAGGTAACGCACATCGGGATCGCTGCGCTGGCCGTAGCGGTCGATCCGGCCGTTGCGTTGCTCCAGCCGGTTGGGGTTGTAGGGCAGCTCTAGATGGATCAGGTGATGGCAGCGTTCGTGCAGGTTCAGACCTTCTGCGGTGGCATCGGTGCTCACCAGGATCAGACCGTCTTGATGGCTGAAGCGCTCAGTGATCGTGCTGCGCTCCTGGGCGTGTTCAGGGCGGCCGCTCACCGCCAGCACCGCGCCGTCGAGATCGCCCTGGCTCACTGCGCTCTCCAGGAAGGCCACCAGGGCGTCCTGGCTGTCGGTGTATTCCGTGTAGATGAGGACATTGGCCCCCGGGGAGGCCTGGCGGATGGCCTGCAGTTCCGCCAAGGCCAGGCGCAGCTTGGGATCTTCATCCAGAGCTGCCTCGGCCATCTCTACCAGCCCGTCCAGTGCCTCTCCGGTGTTGGCGATGCGTCGGCCGCGGTCGCGTTCGCGCCTCTGGGTGCGCAGCAGATCCTCGATCCTGCCGGCGATGTTATCCAGGCCGGTTTCGGCGAGGTCGGCCGCCATATCTTCCGCCTCCAGGGCAGCGCGGTCCTGCTCCTCTTCAAAGGAGAGGGAGCCATAGCGCTCCAGCCGCTGCTGATATTCCCTCAGGCTGCGCAGCCGCTGTTTGCGGGTTTCGGCGTCGCTGATCCCGCTGCTGACAATCTCGCGATAGCGATCGCGGATCACGGCCAGCGTGTTGCGGCAAGCCGCCACCGTGGACACCGAGCGCTTGAGCAGCGACACGAAGGCCAGAACCTCCCCGAATCGCCGTTGTCGCACCGCCTGCCGCAGGCGTGGCGCAACTGCCGCCAACAGCGCTTGCTGAAACACGGTGAATTGCGGTTGATCCGCTGCGTTGAACTCCACGGCCCGTGGCGTCACCTGCCGGGTGCGGAACAGCGGTTCGCCAGTTTCTGGGTCCTTGATGTGGCTCTTGAGCCGCCGCACCACGTGCTGGCGGTAGCGCTCAGCCCTGAGCCCACCACGGCCATCCACAAGGCTCGGATCGAGCAGCTCCACCAGCGAGGCGAAGTGGGGATCGAAACCATCGTGGGGGGTGGCGGTAAGCAACAGGAGCCCATCGCAGCGCGAAGCCAGCACCTCAGCCAGGCGTCTACGCCTGGAATCCTCCCAGTCGCCGCTGCTGCCAAGCCGTACGCAATGATGCGCCTCATCGATGATCACCAAATCCCAGACGGTGCGCTCCAGCTCCTGCAACACCTTTTCCTGCTTGGCGAAGTCCACCGAGGTGAGGCAGTAGGACACGTGGTCGAAGGGATTGGCTCCCAGCACCAGCTCGCGGCGGCGCTCTTGCAGCTCCCCCGCGCTGCGGATCGTTTCAAAGCGCAGCCCAAAGCGCTCCCGCATTTCCCTTTGCCACTGCTCCAGCAACGGGCCAGCCGGTGACACGATCAGGATCCGGTGGGCACGGCGGCGGGCGATCAGCTCTGCCATCAACAGGCCCGCCTCGATCGTCTTGCCCAGGCCCACGCCATCTGCTAGGAGCAAACGTGGGCGGCTCATCCGTAGGGCGCGCATGACCGGCACGAGCTGGTAGGGCGCGATGTCAAGTCTGCCGGGTTGCACAGCCAGCAATGCTGATGGGCCCAGCGACTGCTCCAGTAGGAAAGCGTTATGGAACAGCTGCCAATGGCGCAGCCGGCCCGCCCGGCGCGGGTCGAAGTCGGCGCTGATCGGCTGAATCGCTTCGAAGGGATGGAGCAGGTCGACCTCCATCCCCAGAAGATCCCCCTGCAAACAGCGCAGGCGAAAGCGCTGCTGCTCTCCCGCCGGCTCCGTCTGAACAACCTCCCAGGCCAGGCCCCGAGCTTCCACTTGGGTGCCAGGCAGCACCAGGGTCATGGATAGTTCTGCATCGCTTTGAGGGTAGGCCTGACCAGCGACTGGCAGTCGTTGCTAATCGATCTGCCCGTCGATCTCCCTTGCCGCAACTGGGATCGAAGGCTGCCAGGCATAAGCCAAGCGTCGAATTTATGCACATCATGCATAGACTTCTAACTCTGCTGGCTTGGCCGCCTAAACAGTGGTGACGGTTTGGCTCTGGTGCGTCCCCAGCCCCCTGGCGGCCGGCGGATCGCCCCCGCCGCTGGCACCTGTGCGGCGAGCTGGCCCCCAATGCCGCCGGCAAGTGGGAACGCTCGCGCTGGCGGCGCTGGTTGGCCGAGGCGTGAGGAACTGCCCACCAAATCAACAAAAATGTAGTTGGCGTGGCTGTTCGGCCTAAAATTAGCTGGATCTAGGTTAATTTGGTCGGGCACCAAGGCTGCGAAAGCTCCCTGCCGGTCGTATCCATACGCAGCGATGCAGGGTGAATGAATTCACGTTATTTGGCAATTTTGCATCCATTCCACTAATGGCTAATTCACTGGTTCTGTCTTCTGGTCCTGCGGGCGACCTGCAGGCGTTTCGGCCCCTGCCCAACCGGGGGCTTGGCTCCAATTCACTGGCCTATAAAAGTACGCGCCTAATGGCTCGTGCCGTCAATGGGATGCAGATGGCCCTGGCCGAGGCCTATATCAATGGGATGGAAATCCCCGATTCTTTGTATCGTGCCATGCTCCATGGCACGATGCCGACCCTGTTTCGAAGCTTTCCTGGCCTACTGGCTCCCTATGAATGGGTTTTGACGGAGTCAGATCGCCTGGCGGAGTCTTCCAGAGAACTGATGAAGATTCAATATGACCTTCCCCAGACGATGCTCAATGGAA
>Ga0209088_10000900_pt1 | contig 20024 bp, 19 predicted proteins | sample S_140625_EF_Meta_FD_187324 | JGI IMG/M metagenome (GOLD analysis project Ga0209088, IMG submission 187324) | Freshwater microbial communities from Lake Simoncouche, Canada to study carbon cycling - S_140625_EF_MetaG (SPAdes) (version 2) | ecosystem: Environmental > Aquatic > Freshwater > Lake ... | reverse complement strand
CACATTTGGTTAGACTCCCCAAATGCGTAAATATGCGATGGATCTTTCGCCGTTAAAGAAATATCCCGATTTTCGCTATCTCTGGGCCTCTGGTTTCATCTCTTACTTTGGCTCGATGGTCACTTACGTAGCCGCCCCATTTCAGATCAAAGAGCTCACTAATTCCTACCTGGCTGTTGGCGTTCTGGGCGCGATTGAACTGCTGCCGCTGATTTTCTTCGGACTTTACGGTGGCGTTCTAGCCGACTATATCGACCGCAAGAAAATGATTTGGGCTGCCGAATTTGGCGCCCTGCTGTGTACCTCAATCTTGCTGATTAACTCACTTTTGGGTGAACCAAAAATCTGGGTCATCTATGTGGTGACCGGATTATTCGCAGCTGTCGATGGCCTGCAACGGCCTAGTGCAAATGCAATTCTGCCCCGGCTGGTAAGCCACGGTGACCTACCTGCAGCTAGTGCGTTAATGACATTGCGCTGGCAACTCGGCGTAATCATTGGCCCCACAATTGGTGGAATTTTGATTTCTACATTTTCAGTTTCAGTTGGCTATGGCTTTGATATTGCAACTTTTGTACTTTCCTTACTCCTGCTTCTAAAAGTAGGAAATGTTCCAAGTAGTAAAGATGCCCAAAAGCCATCTCTGGCTTCACTTTGGGAAGGTGTGCAATATGCATTTAGTCGACCTGATCTATTGGGAACTTACTTCATAGATTTGGCTGCGATGTTCTTTGCGATGCCCAATGCGCTATTTCCATTCTGGGCAGATCAACTTGGAGTGCCTTGGGCACTTGGATTGTTTTATGCCGCGGGCACAATTGGCGCTGTCTCAATTACTTTGACCAGTAAATGGACCACGACTTATCGCTTCCATGGTCGAGCAGTAATCTGGGGAGCCATCGGTTGGGGCGCAGCCGTTGCCCTAGCCGGAATATCTAACTCACTAATTCTGGTTTTGATTTTCTTAGCTGCCGCCGGTGCCGCCGATATGGTCAGCGCGCTATTCCGAGGAAATATTTGGAACCAAACTATCCCCGATGAATACCGGGGCCGGTTAGCTGGCATCGAATTATTGTCTTACTCAGTTGGTCCATTAGCCGGACAAATGCGCGCAGCTGGCATAGCCAGTGCTACTAGCCTGACATTTTCAGTAACTTCAGGCGGCATTATTTGCATGGCAATTGTCGGAATTTTGGGAATCTTCATGGTGAAATTCCGAAAATATGACGTCGAAACCAACGAATTTGCCGTTGCGGAACGCCTAAAACGGAAAAAGGTGGCAGATGAGGGTGAAAATAGCGAAAAAACTGATTAGTTATTAATTCTTTACCGAACTAAATAATCAACTAGAGATTTTAGAAATTTAGTAACTCCGAAATAATTTGCAAAAATTGCGATAACGCATAAAAAAATCAAAAAACTAATTTGCGACACGCGCCAATTTTTTTGCGCAAAATGTTGGCATTTTTTTCATTTACCTGTCACGCTTATCCACGAACAGGTTTGGGTGACGGATCCGAACCATTCCGATAGGAGTAACACGTGGCCGCAGCAAAGAAAACTGCTCCAAAGAAGCGCAAGAAGGCAGCTGCTAAACCAGCAGCAGCCCCAAAGAAGCGTAAGAAGGCAGCTGCTAAGCCAGCTGCTGCAAAGAAAGCCGCTCCAAAGCGTCGCAAGAAGGCAGCTGCTAAGCCAGCTGCTGCAAAGAAGGCTGCTCCAAAGCGCCGCAAGAAGGCAGCTGCTAAGCCAGCTGCTGCAAAGAAGGCTGCTCCAAAGCGCCGCAAGAAGGCAGCTGCTAAGCCAGCTGCTAAGAAGGCTGCTCCAAAGCGTCGCAAGAAGGCAGCTGCTAAGCCAGCTGCTAAGAAGGCTGCTCCAAAGCGCAAGAAGGCAGCTGCTAAGCCAGCTGCAAAGAAGGCTGCTCCAAAGCGCCGCAAGAAGGCTGCTAAGAAGAAGTAGTCATCAACAATTAAAAATCCCCGCCACTTTATGTGGCGGGGATTTTTTTGTGCGATTTTTCAAACTAATTAATTACTTAATCTCATCTCTTAAATCATTTCCAACTCGCTCAAATATTTCCGCCAAAACAATTTGATCAGCCTTGCTTAACTTATCTACAAATCTTGATCGCACACTGGCCACGTGATCAGGAGCCGCTGCAACAATTGCTTTCCAGCCTTTGGCCGTCATAACTGCAAAGAATCCTCGTTTGTCATCTGGGCAAGCTTCGCGACGAACCCAGCCAGCTTCTTCCATGACCTTCATGCGGTGTGAAAGGCGTGAGCGCGAAAGCATTGAAATTTCAGCCAATTCAGCCATCCGCATTTGGCGATCTGGGGCATCACTTAATTGAGCCAAAATTTCATAGTCAGCCATCGTTAAATCATGCTGATCCAAATCGGCATCAAGGGCCTCGAGCAGTCTGCGACTAGCAACAATATATCTACGCCAAGCCGCCATCTCAGTTGGGCTCAACCAGTTAGGTTCGTTCTTGTTGCTGGCGCTGGCCGGCTTTTCACCTTGAACGCTCTTTTCGACTGCCATAAGGTTAAGTGTAGATTAAAGTTGAACCTTCAACTACTTAAAGTGGCAACTTATTAGGAGCGCTGTTTACCATGGCAACAAATAATTCTGGCATCGCCTTTGAGCATTTCGACCGCTCGGTTCGCCCACAAGATGACTTGTATCGTCACGTCAATGGCACTTGGTTGCGCGATTTCGAACTTCCAGCCGACAAGGCAGTCCATGGTGTTTTCCATGAGCTCCGCGATCTCTCCGAAAAACAGGTCTTAGCAATTATCGAAGCCGATAACGGCAAGATCGGGAATTTGTATAAATCCTTTATGGCTGCCGATGCCATCGAAGCACTTGGCATCGCTCCCATCGCTGGCTACTTAACTCAAGTAGATGGCATCACCAATCTCTCCGAGTTCATTGAAGTGATGGCCAAACTTGAAGCTGCCGGTTTGGGTGGAATTTTCGGCTCAGGTGTTGTCGCCGATGCTAAAGATTCGACAACTAACATCATGCATATGGTGCAAGGCGCTATCTCGTTGCCCGATGAAGAGTATTACCGCGAAGCCGAACATGCCGAAATCCGTAGTGCATTTGCCGAACACGCAACCGCGATGTTTAAGTTAATTGGCATTGCTGCAAATGGTCAGCGAATTCTGGATCTAGAAACCAAGATCGCGTCTCATCATTGGGATGCCGTCAAAGATCGCGATGCAACTTTGACTTACAACAAGTTTTCGCGAGCCGAGCTGGAAACCCTTATGCCAGGCTTTGATTGGGCCCTTTACTTAAGGGCTGGCGATGTTCCAGCTAAAGCATTTGAAACTGTAATTGTGATGGAGCCAAGTTTCTTCACTGGCCTAGCTGGCTTGCTGCAATCTGAGCCCCTCGAAGATTGGAAACTCTGGTTGAAGTGGGAAGTTGTTTCAGGTGCCGCGCCATATTTAACCCAAGCCATCGTTAACCAGAATTTCAAGTTCTATGGCACGACTTTGTCGGGCACACCTCAACTGCGCGAACGTTGGAAGCGCGGAGTAGCTGTAACCGAAGGTGCTCTCGGTGAAGAAATTGGGAAAGAATATGTTGCCCGCCATTTTCCACCTGCGGCCAAAGCAGCCATGGCCGAAATAATTAATTACTTGACCGAGGCTTATCGAATCAGCATCACCAACCTTGACTGGATGACAGCGGAAACCAAAGTAAAGGCAATTGAGAAGCTAGATAAGTTCACCGCCAAAGTTGGCTACCCAGATAAGTGGCGTGACTACAGCGCACTAGAAATCAGCCCCGATGACTTGATGGGCAACATGTTGCGAGTAGCAAAGTTTGAACGCGACTACGAACTAGCCAAGATTGGCGTTCCGGTAGATCGCACTGAGTGGCACATGCCGCCCCAAACCGTTAATGCTTATTACAGCCCCCGCAGTAACGAAGTCGTTTTCCCAGCTGGATTTTTGCAGTGGCCATACTTCGACCTCAACGCAGATGCGGCCGTTAATTACGCCGGCATTGGCGCAACTATCGGCCATGAACTTGGCCATGGTTTCGATGACCAAGGATCAAAATATGATGGCGATGGAAATCTAAATGATTGGTGGCTGGATTCAGATCGCGTCGAATTTGAAAAGCGCACCAAGCAACTAATTGATCAATTTGATGCACTGCATCCATCAGATACCCCAGAAATGACCGTAAACGGCGCTCTAACGGTCGGAGAAAACATTGGTGACTTGGGCGGCCTTGCAATCGCTTATCAGGCTTATAAATTGTCGCTACAGGGTAAAGAAGCGCCGATTATCGATGGTTTAACCGGTGATCAACGATTCTTCATCGCTCACGCAATGGGTTGGCGCGAAAAGATGCGCCCAGAAACTCGTCGAGTTCGAATTACGGTTGACCCACATTCACCGGAAGAATTCCGCTGCAATCAGATCATCAGCAATCTCGATCTCTTTTATGAGGCATTTGAGGTCAAAAAAGGCGATGCTATGTGGCTTGATCGCGAGTCCAGAGTGAGCATCTGGTAATTAGCGCTGTTACCCTTTTGCCATAGAAGTTATCGAGGCTAGGAGAAATTATGAATAAGAAGTCATTAGCTGCTCTGTCAGTTGCGTCTCTAGTTGTGGCATCGCTATCACTAACAGCATGCGGCAATAAGGCACCTAAAGAGCGCCCAGCATCTGAGGTTGCCGCAGTTGAAGAAGCCGAAGCAACTGCGACTATCGGTTTTGATTCTCCGCTTGATCTAGGTGGCGGTGTTTCCCTAACTGTTGCAACACCAGCATCTTTTACACCAACTATTTTTGCTTCAAACTACATCAAGGGCCAAGTTGCCAATGTGTTTAGCATGAACGTTACTAATGGCGGCACGGCAGATCTTGATCTTTCAACCCTAAGTCTGGTTGTGGAATCTGGAACAGCATTTTGTTCAGAAGTTCTAGATGGCGACAGTGGCATCAATGGTGCACCGCTTGAGTCACTGGCTGCAGGCGCATCAACTTCATTTAAATATGGCGTTAGTTGCGATGCTAAGAAAGGCGCGCCACTTAACTTGAAGATTACTTTCGGAAGCAATGTAATTGCCGTTGAAGGAACTCTGGCTTAAAAAATAAATTAGAAAAGCCCCGAACCAATTGGTTCGGGGCTTTTCTATTGGTTAATTACTTACTTGCTGGCTCTGGGAAGTGACATGCAATCTTGTGCCCTGGCTGAATTTGCACAAGTTCTGGAACTTCAGTGCGGCACTTATCTTGCACTTTCCAGCAACGAGTATTAAATACGCAACCAGCAGGTGGATTAACTGGGCTTGGCAAATCACCTTGCAGAATAATTCGTTCGCGTGCTCGACCGATTTTTGGATCAGGTACTGGAACAGCTGAAAGCAACGCCTTGGTATACGGGTGACGTGGGCTTAAGAAGAGATCCTTCTTTTCAGCATCTTCCATAACTTTGCCCAAGTACATAACAACTACGCGATCTGAAATGTGCTGAACCACAGATAAATCATGAGCCACAAAAAGGTAAGACAGATTGAACTCTTCTTGCAGATCTTCCAGCAAGTTAACAACCTGGGCCTGAATCGATACATCGAGAGCTGATACTGGTTCATCGGCCACGATTAGCTTTGGCTTGAGAGCAATTGCACGAGCCACACCAATACGCTGACGTTGACCGCCTGAGAACTCATGTGGGTAGCGGTTAATGTGCTCTGGGTTTAGACCCACGCGCTTCATTAAACGTTGAATCTCATCGACTTTTCCACCTTCAGGGGTAATTTTCTGAATATCAAAAGTATTGCCTATCAAGGTTCCAACAGTTTGACGCGGATTAAGGGATGCAAATGGATCTTGGAAGATCATCTGCATTTGGGCACGACGTGGCTTCATCTGTTTTGGCGTTAAGTTTGTGATGTCTTCGCCATTAAATTCGATGGTGCCCGAAGTTGGTTCGTAGAGTTTCAAAACGGTGCGACCAACAGTTGTCTTTCCGCAACCTGACTCGCCAACTAAACCAATGGTTTGGCCGGGGAAGATTTCGAGGTCAACGCCATCGACTGCTTTAACAACGCCTTTGCCTTTGCTAAATACGCCGCCGGTGGTAACTGGGAAATGCTTCTTTAGCCCTTCAATTTTTAATACTGGCTGTGTCATTTTTACTTTCCTCCCCGAGCTGCAACTAGTTGCTTTTCAGTTAAGTGGCAGCGAGAGAAATGTGCATTCTCTTTTGTATCTAATGATGGGGCAACAGTTGCGCAAAGATTGTCAGCCACTTGATCGGCAAAAGTACAACGCTTACGGAATGAGCAACCTTGCGGCAAATTAATTAGTGATGGTGGCTGACCTGGAATTGCGATCAGGCGCTTACCTTCGAGTTGATCGACTCGCGGAATCGAATTCAAAAGTCCGATTGTGTAAGGATGATCAGGCTTGTAATAAATGCTATCGGCTACGCCTTGTTCAACGATCTTGCCGGCATACATAACATTTACACGGTCTGCTACTTCGGCAACCACACCTAAATCGTGGGTAATCAAAATAACTGCCATATTAAATTCTTTTTGCATATCTTTTAGCAGTTGCAGAATCTGGGATTGCACAGTCACATCGAGCGCCGTAGTTGGCTCATCGGCAATTAACAACGATGGGTTATTAATTAGAGCCATTGCAATCATTACACGTTGGCGCATACCGCCTGAGAATTGGTGCGGAAATTCTTTAACTCGCTTAGAGGCATCAGGGATGCCAACTAGCTCAAGCATTTCCGTAGCGCGCTTAAAGCCGGCTTTCTTGTCACCTTTGTTATAAAGGCGCCAAGCTTCAGAAAGTTGATCGCCAATTGAGTAATAAGGATGTAGCGCTGACATTGGATCTTGAAAGATCATCGACATTGCTTTTCCGCGCAGGCGGCGAACTTGATCTTCAGGTGCGCTAATTACATCAATTGGGCCAGACTCAAGATTCAAAACAGCTGAACCATCGATGTTGGTGGATTTGCGATTATGTAGACCCATGATTGCAAGTGAAGTCACAGATTTACCTGAACCTGATTCACCTACAACAGCTAAAGTCTCACCACGATCAACACTAAATGAAATGTCATTGGATGCTTGCACCAGTCCGTCTTCAGTTGGAAAACTGACGGTAAGGTTTTTAACTTCAAGGAAAGCACTCATGCGACACGCACCCGTGGGTCGATGTAGGCATACAAGATATCTACCAACAAATTCATAACCACTAAGAAAGTCGCCGCCAACATCGTTGTGGCAACAATAATTGGAAGATCGTAGTCATTTAAAACGGCGCGAATCGATAAGCGACCTAGACCAGGTAAGTTGAAAATACCTTCAGTGATGATGGCGCCTCCTAGTAGACCAGCAAAATCAAGACCTGCCAAAGTTACGATTGGGGCAAGAGCGGCGCGAAGTGTGTGTTTGCGCAGAATTACTTTTTCACTTAATCCCTTAGCTCTTGCTGTACGGATGTAATCTTCGCTTGAAGTTTCAATCACATTCGAACGAGTAAATCGAGTGTAGGTCGCAGCATAGGCCAGCGCCAAAGTGATCCATGGGAATATGAAGGTATTGATCCAGCCGATTGGATTTTCTAGCGGGCTGACCCATTTTCCTAGATCAATTGGGTTTACGAATCCGAACTTAAGGGCAACAAAGAGCAGAATCAAAATACCCGAAATAAATGTTGGTAATGATGTTCCGACTAATACGAAAACGTTGCTTGCTCTATCTGGCCATCGATTTTTAAAGCGGGCCGCCACAATTCCCAAGGAGACGCCGACAAACAACCACAAGAAGAAAGCACCGATTGCAAGCGATAACGTAACGGGGAAAGCAGATTTCAATAAGTCAGTTACGCACTCGTGGCGGTTAAATGAATAACCAAAAGCTGGAGCTGGGCAGGTGAATTGTGCTTGACCTTCACCGTAAGTGCGGCCAACAAATAGACCTTTTACCCAACGGCCATATTGAACTTGTACTGGCACATCTAGACCTAGGCGATGGCGGTTAGCTTCAACTACAGCTGGAGAACATGCTTTGCCGCAAGTTAAGCGAGCTGGGTCCATAGGCAATACATCGAAAATTAAAAATACCGACATGCTGATTAAAGTCAGCACCACCAAAGTGGCACTAATTCGTCTGACTAAATATTTCAACATCTTGGTAACTCCTAATTTAATTTCTATTCTTAAATTTTATTTTGATACTTGCGTGGTTGAGGGTGACCCCGCGAAGGGCCACCCTCAACTTCACACTTTTCTAGCTTTGGCTATTACTTAACGTAGAGCTGTCCGAAACCGAAGGTTCCTTGTGGCTCCCAGTAATAAACTCCGCCAACGCCTGAACCCCACTGGAATTGACCCTTAGAGAACACAGGGCGAATGATCCAGTATTGATCCATTACGTATTGACCAAGCTCTTGCCATCCCTTGGCTTGCTTAGCACGGTTTGTTTCAACCTTTGCAGCATCTGACTTCTTCTTGAAGGCAGCGTATGCAGCGTCATTCCAGTTCTGTGACAAGTTAAAGCCACCCTCTTTTGTAAAGAGCTCAGGAATAACAGTTGAAGCATTTGCCCAGTCGGCACCCCAACCAGCAGATGAAATGTCATTCTGCTTTTCGGTGTTCATAACTGTTGAGTAGTACTGACCTGAAGGAATGAAGTTGAACTTAATCACAATACCGGCAGCCTTTAGAGCTTCAGTAATCAAAACTGATGCCTTCTGGTTTGTGCTTGATTGTGCAATGTCCCAAACGATTCCCTTATCAGGATTTGTTGCGCGATCGTATGCAGCAGGGCAAGCAGTCTTTGCATCTGCTAGAAGTTCCTTAGCCTTATCAGGGGCGCCGGTGATCTTCCATGCTGGATCGTGAATGTTTCCTGTTGTCTTCTTGTAGTCAAGACCAAGTACTGGCTTTACAGGGCTATCGCCTGGATCACCGTAGTAAACAGATCCACCTGAAAGGTCGATCAGTGCCTGAGTATTTATTGCAAAGAACACAGCCTTACGTACGTTTAGGCAGTCCATGTGGCCAGCAGAAACATTCATTGCTGCATAGCGAACATATGGATCGTAAACGTTCATACGCTGGTTAGCCTTCTTTGGATCATCAAAGAATGCGCGGTTATTTGCTGGCATCAATCCATCAAGGTTTACTGTGTTTGGAATTGAGTTATCAAGCATGATCTGATCGCGTACATCTTCAGCTAGACCGAAGCGAACTACGATGTTATCTGCATAAGGTGTGCGAACTGAGTCAGAAGACTTCTTCCAATTAGCGTTACGAACTAGAACCATTTCGTCGCCAATCTTGTATGACTCAATCATGTATGGACCGTTAGCGAATGGCTTTAGGTCGTACTTGTCGCCTGAATCCTTAGACTTCTTAACTGGAGCACCTGCTGGGTAAGTAAGTGCGTAGTTGAAGTCTGCGAATGAGCGGTTTAGCTTGAAGGTGATTGTGTTGCCCTTACAAGAAACTGCCTTATCGAAAAGTGCTTGTCCGGTCTTCTTGTATGGACCAGCGTACTTTGATGAGCCATCGTCATTCTTAGGAATGTCAAGAGCTTGTACGAGGTACTGAGGACCGTCTGTGATTACATCCTGCGCGAACGGACGTGAAACTCCGTATGCAACATCAGCACATGTAACAGCTGAGCCGTCTTGCCATGTGATTCCTGGACGTAGTGTGAATGTCCATGTCTTAGCAGCATTGCTTGGCACACCAGTGTTGGTTGCTAAGTCAGCTACTAGAGATGAACCTGCTGAACCTGCAGTTGGCTTGTATGAAACCAAGTTGCGGTAGATGTATGAGTTAAAGAACGCAATATCGCGGCCTGTGTAAACACGGGCTGGATCTACGTGATCGAATTGTTCTGCGTGGGTAATGAAATACAGAGTTCCACCAGTTTTGGCGGCTGCATTTGCAGTACCTGCGGTACCTACTAGAACGCCAGCAGCAAGAAGTGCAGTTGCAGCTGTTGTAGCTAGAAGGCGACGACGCAAATGACGTGAAGTCATTTTGGACATTTGTCCTCCTTGTAGATGAGTTATCTGACTCGCGGCCGCGAATCAGTTTTAACAGTTCGCAATTGATCTCGCGAGATCTCAACTGCTTTGTTGAACTGTTTCCCCGTATTACTACGGAAATCTATTTTACTAAGTTATCTACTGCCTTTAGGATCAAGTGCATCGCGGATCGCATCACCTAAAAGGTTTAACGAAAGAACGATGATCACCAACATTGTTGATGGGATCAAAAGGTAAGCCGGGTCATCGCGCCAATAGCCAACGGCATCTGAGAGCACTAAACCGAAAGTTGATGCAGGTGCTTGAACGCCAACACCCAAGAATGAGAAAACAGCTTCAGCAGATAAGAAACCTGGCAATGAAAGCGAAAGGAAAACAATTGCTGTTGGCCATAGGTTAGGAAGAAGTTCTTTAGTAATGATGCGCCAACTTGATGCACCCATTGCTTGTGCAGCCATTACGAAATCACGTTCACGCATAGACATTGCTTGTGAGCGAATTAAACGAGCAAACCCTGGCCATCCGAAGAAGACGAAGAAAGTAACTAACACCACGATGCGCGCAGCATTGTCTTTAGCGATGCCCATTGCTTCAACGCGTTGCACGAGCGGCAAGCTAAGTGCAATGATCATGAAGGTGCCTGGGAATGAAAGCAAGAAATCTGAGAAGCGACCAACGATGGCATCTACGCGGCCACGGAAATAACCAGTCGCAACACCGATTAACATGCCAAGACCAATAGTTGTAACGCTAGTAATAACAGCGACGGTGTAAGAAATTCGGGAACCGTAGAGCAGAAGCGAAAGTACATCTCGACCTGTGCCTGGCTCTACGCCAAGTGGGTGATCAAGTGTGATGCCACCAAATTTTCCAATTGGCATTGCGTATTCATTTAACGTTTCGGGGTAGGTTTGTGTGTTACTTAAACCAAGTAAGCGAACAATTATCGGTGCAAGAACAGCAGCCATGATGAAAAAGATTGCTACCCATGCGCTAGCTATGCCAACTTTGTTACGGCGAAAACGCATCCAAGCAATCTGCTTTGGCGTACGTTGCGCGAACTCCTGAGCGTTATCTTCAACTTCAAGCACGGCGTTGTCGGCCAATTGAAAAACCTTTCCACTTCACAGTTTTACGATTAAGAGCGTTTCTGCAACGTTGTTGCGAAAACGTAATACCGCACGGTAGTTCAGCTCAGGCAAATGCCCAGGCAAGATGTGAACGGTACTAAAACTCTCAGTGAATTGAAACCCCAAATGTCCGAATTACCCCATTTTATGGCTTCATTTGGGTAACGATTCATATCTATTGCTAGCTCATCTGGGGCTAACTATGGGTAGCCGAACTTGCAGACCTAACGCCTCGAAATAACTGAATCGGAATCAAAGCCCCCAATGTCATCAGCGCTACCCAGAGAACGCCCAAATTAGCGTCGATCATGGTGCCGGCTACGGCTGGTCCGATGACGCCAGAGACGCCCCATTGCATACCCATTAGCGCATTTGTACGCCCGCGCAAATGTTCAGGTGAGAGTTCGTTTGCCAGAGCTGGCGAAGTTGGCGACCAAACCATTTCACCGAAGGCAAAAACTATCTGGCTGATTGAAAGCAATATGCCAGCGACAAAAAGTGGAGCTAACGGCGCGACGCCAACGAAGATCCAGGAAAGTGCCCAAATCATTGAGACTGAAACCAAAGCTCGCTGCTTTGAAATGCGAGCGAGAAATTTCAAAACTAGCGGTTGCAGAACAAAAATAGTGATGGTGTTTGCCGCAAAAATCACACCCAACCATTTCGGCGATAAATCCAGAACTTGGGTAGCGAATAATGGAATTCCCGACATCGTGGCGCCATAACCAAAGATCATTAAAATTAATCCACCCAGCGATAACCGCATCAAGCTAGGAATTTTTAGCAGCTCGGCATAAGAGCCAGTTTGTGGTTCATTTTCTTTTGCGACGAATTTGCCAACTTCGGGGCCATGTAGCGAATAAATGGCAAGAAAGAAAACCAGGAAAGTGCAAGTATCAACTAGATAAAGAATTTGATAAGAGCGCAGCGAACTGTTTGAAACGATCAGCGATGAAATCAAGCCACCAAGACCAAGGCCCAAATTAAGTAACATAAAATTAAGTCCAAAAATCTTCTGGCGATCTTCTGGCTTAGTCATACGAGTCAGCATCACGGTTTGACCGGGCCACGTCGTGCTATCGCCAATGGCGCTGAGAGTTGCCACGATGATGGCAGTTGTCTTGTTATCAACAAATGCCCAGGCTGCAGTCGCGCTAATTTTTAAGAGCAAGCCAGTCAAAATAACTTTCTTAGGACCAATTCGATCAATCAACGCACCACTTGGACCACCGATTACTAGAGACATGGCTGCACTCCAGGCCAGCAATAGACCACCAAAGGTTGTCGTGAAGCCCCGCATATCGTGCAGGTAGACCAAGAGCAATGACATGGTCATTCCACCGCCAATGGCATTAAACCCAACACCTATAACTAGGCGGCGCGCTTTCGGCGATAGTAAATCGAAATACTCGGTGAAATAGCGCATTGAGTGAGCCTATAACTCTGCGACAATACCTGTCATGTCCATTAACGCGAGCCCTGGTTTCAAATTTGAAATCGAGAAGTCGGCGGAAAATTCATTTGCCCGCACTGGCACGCTAACGACTCCAAATGGCGTAATTGAAACACCGGCATTTATTCCAGTAGGCACTAAGGCCACAGTTAAATCGGTATTACCAGAAGCAATGCGCGAACTAGGTGCTCAAGCTCTTCTTTCAAATGCTTATCACTTGTACTTACAACCAGGACCAGAGATTCTTGATGCAGCTGGTGGCTTATCAAAATTTATGAATTGGAATGGTCCGACTTTTACTGACAGCGGTGGTTTCCAAGTTCTATCTCTCGGTGTGGGATTTAAAAAAGTTCTGGCGATGGATTCCAAAACTTTTCGCGCCGATGATGTAATTGCAAATAACAAAGAGCGTTTAGCTCATGTCGATGACGAAGGCGTTACTTTCAAATCACATTTAAATGGTTCGATGCACCGCTTTACGCCAGAAGTATCAATGCAGATTCAACATCAAATTGGTGCCGACGTAATGTTTGCCTTCGATGAATGCACCACGCTTCATAACACGCGCGGCTATCAAGAGCGCGCAATGGATCGAACCTATGCTTGGGCAATTCGTTGTTTAGATGAACATAAACGCTTAACGGAAAGTAGGGCCGATAAGCCATACCAAGCGCTCTTTGGCGTTATTCAAGGCGCCCAATACGAAGACTTGCGCCGTAAAGCTGCTAGAGATTTAGGTTCCCTTGAATCATCAGGTATCTCATTTGATGGTTTTGGCATTGGTGGGGCCCTCGATAAAGATTCGCTCGGCACCATTGTGCAATGGGTAAATAGCGAACTACCTGAAGAAAAACCTAAGCACTTACTGGGTATTGGCGCCCCGGAAGATCTATTTGTAGGCGTAGAAAGTGGTATCGACACCTTTGATTGCGTGCTCGCTTCGCGCATCGCTCGTTCTAGCGCTGTTTACACAATGACTGGTCGCTACAACTTAACGAATGCCACATATAAGCGAGATTTCAACCCGATTGATAGCGAATGTGATTGCTACACCTGCCAGAACTACACCCGTGCGTATTTAAACCACTTATTCCACGGCAAAGAAATGATTGCAGCTACTTTGGCCACAATTCATAATGAACGTTTCGTGGTGCGATTAGTAGATCAGATGCGAGCTGCTTTAAAAACTGGTCAGTTCTTTGATTTAAAGGCTGAATTTATGGGCCGCTTTAAACATAAGTCAGGCCAGCATCACGATTAATTACGGTTTAAGAGTTTTGCCCGAAAATCAGCGGTTGTAATTTCATAAATATTTTCGGGGCCATCTTCTTCATCGATCTGAACTCCAGTAAAAGGAAAACCAAAGTATTCAATTACCTTAATCGATGGCGCGTTATCTGGACTGACCGTATATCTAAACGATTTAACACCTGGCTGATCTATCGCCCAGGACCACATCGCCATTAAAGCTTCTTTAGCAAAACCTCGATTATGAAATTCTGGCTCAATCCCTAACCCAATTTCAATCATGCCGTTTTCATCTGGCACACCATGAAAGCTAGCGCTACCAATAATCTCACGGTTTTCCTTAAGGACGATAAGTCGCACAAACCATTTATTAGAGCTGGGATCAGCTTTTACTTGTGGCACTCGCCAATGTAGCGGGCCTTGAAAATCAACTAAAACTCGGTGCGGATTAGTGAAATTCGCATTCTTTAGAATTGGTGAGTCATCACGTTGTTCAAAAAGCGTGATCAAATTTGCGCCGTTTATATGATGTAACTCTAGTCGCTTGGTCTCAAGCAGGGGTTGAGTGAGAAATAAATCAGTTTCCATGCCTAAATTGTAATATCACGCTTAGCGGCAATGATTACCGGGCGACCGTTTTCGAGCATGTGCACGCTAATTCGGTCATCAAAGGCGCTACGTAGCTCAGGTGAGTGAATAACTGATTGAGATTCACCATCTAGCAGCACTCGGCCGCTCTGCATAATGATGATTCGTTCCGCATACATTGCGCCCAACGTGATGTCATGCATGGTCGAAACAATTGTTACACCAGTTGCTTTAATTTCTTCTACTTTATTCAACACCGCAATTTGATGATGTAAGTCGAGCGCACTCGTTGGTTCATCTAGCAACATGACTTCTGGTTCTTGAACTAAAGCGCGCGCAATCAACACCCGCTGCATTTCGCCGCCAGAAAGCGTATTTACTAATTGGCCTTGCAATCCTAGTAGCTGAGTTGCCTCAAGCATTTCGTGCACAATATTGCGACTATGCGCTGATTCTTTACCCCAGCCATCTAACTTTGCGCGACCTAACATTACATATTCGGCAACACTCATGGCTGCCGGAATTGATGGCCGTTGTGGCACGAAAGCAATGTTGAGTGATTTGTTCTTAGCAATTTCACAGCCGTTGTATTTAATTGAACCTGAATAAGGTTGCATGCCCAGCATCGTTCTAAGCAGGGTGGTTTTACCAGCGCCATTTGGGCCAACCAAGCAGCTCCAAGTTCCTTCTGGAATATCTAAATTAATGGTTTGCAGAACTTCAGTGTTATCAAAACGTACTGAGAGATTCTCTATATTTATCATTGACTACCTCGATTGCGAGCTCGTAGAACGAATAGGAAGAAAGGCGCACCGACGAAAGCGGTGATAACTCCGATGGGCAACTCTGCTGGTGAGAGCAAAGTGCGGGCGCCCAGGTCGGCAATCACTAGAAATGCAGCACCCACAAATGCGATCGAAAGAAGTGAGCGGTTTGTGGCCCGCTTGGTTAAACCTCTAACTAAGTGCGGAACTACGATTCCGACGAAGCCGATTAGACCACTGGCAGATACCGCCGTGGCCGTCGCCAAAGTAGCGGCAGCTACGGCAATCAAGCGGATTTTCTGAGGTGAAACCCCCAAGGAATAAGCCTCTTCATCACTTAACATCAACGCATCAAGGACTTTGGAAATGCGGATTAAGACGAACAAGGCGATGAAGATATAAAAGCCCGCCCACTTAACTACATCCCAATTCGCAACCGTTAGCTCGCCCAGGATCCAGGAATACACCGGACGCAACGCGGCGCTATTGCGTTGTTGCAAGTAAGTTTGAAACGCAGTTGCAAATGAGCCAACTGCGATTCCAGCCAATAACAAAGTACTTGGGTCAGCAAATAATCTTCCGGCAACTAAGAATGTTGCTGCTACTGCAAGTACTCCCCCTAAGAAAGCAAAGATTGGCAGCAAGGCATGTAGGTTTCCGCCACCGTTTGTAATAGCAATCGTTGCCCCTAGACCAGCACCAGATGCTGCGCCAAGTAAATATGGATCAGCAAGTGGGTTTCTAAAAACACTTTGATAAACCGCGCCGCTAGTCGCAAGGGCCGCGCCAACCAGCGCACCTAAAACAACTCGAGGTAATCGCAGTTCAAGCAACAACGTTCGATCTTCATTTTCTAAACCATTAGGCAGACCAAGTAGAGTTTTAACGATTGACCCAAAATTTAAGTTAACTGGACCAAAACCCACACCAAGTAAACACGCAATCAGCAACGCCGCGGCAGCGCAGGCAGTTATCTGCCAACGCCACACACGTTCGATCTGATTCTTCTTCATTTACTTATTTCTTCACCTTTGTAAGGCAAGCAGCAACGTAGCGATAGAAATCAACAAGTCTTGGCCCCCATCTAGAAGGAATGTCATTTGGTAGCGCAAAAACATTCTTCTTGGTAACAGCAGTAATGCCAGACCAACCAGCACGTGCCTTCACGGTAACTGCACTTTCGCCATATTCAGCATCGGCTAGAAAAATAACATCTGGATCAGCCTTTAATAGATACTCAGCCGATAGTTGCGGATACCCATAAGAATCAGCCCCAGCAGCCTTATCTGCGATATTAACCAGGCCAAAATCCTTATAAACCTTGCCGATGAAAGTATCCGAAGTTACTGAATAAAGTGTGTTATCTAGTTCATGGAAGAAAGTTATCTTGACGGTTTTTTTGGTTCGGTTGATAATCGATTTAATTAGCGCCGCCATTTTGAATGTCACTCTTTTGGCCTCTGATGTGTGATCAGTGACTTCGCCCAGTACTTCAATCTCTTTATATGCCTGGGCTAAGGTCTCGGGTGCTTTTTCCATCAATACTGGGATCTTTAATTTTTCGAGTGCTTCTTTGACCACCATAGATTTCATGGCATCAACTGAGAGAACTACCAGATCTGGTTTCAGCGCAGCGATTGCTTCGACATTTGGTTCAAATGCACTCAGTTGAGTAATTGGTGCTGACTTGGGAAAATTCGAAAGTGAATCAACTGCCAAGACTTGCTTGCCAGCTCCGATTTCAAATAGTGATTCAGTCGCACTTGGTGAAAGCGAAATAATGCGAGTTGGTTTTTTAGCAATTGTTGTTGAGTATCCGCCAGATGAAATAATCAATGGATACTTTGTTACCGTAGATGCTGCGTTAACTGGCGCCAGTGGGGCAAGTAATAACGCTGTGACCAAGAGTGCAGTCGGTCGAGTAAACCTTTTAAACATAAAAATACTCCCTCAAGATTTTTGAGGGAGAAAGGGGGCAATTAAACGAAACGTTCCGCGTAAAGGCCCAACCTTCCTCCGAGGTTGGATAACACTTTCGGCGTCACGCCAGGCGACCTGGCTTAGATCTTTCGACCTTTACAGTTGCGGGACAGCACCGGAATCAAACCGGATTTCGCTAAACGCAACGCCACTTGTTCATTGGCAGCCATAACCACGAATGACTGGGCCGCCTGGATCAAGTGCGCTGAACTTATCACGGCCAATCGCAAGTGGCTATGAAGGGCGCTTTCTTCTGAATTTCGCGCTTAAACCCCAAGCGGTTACTCGATAAATCGCTTCAAATACGATCTTTTTAGACATCTTGCTAACTCCGTATTTACGTTCAACGAAAGTAATAGGAACTTCCAAAATAACGCCATTAATTTGGGACATGCGCTTAGTCATCTCGATTTGAAAACAATATCCCTCGCTTTTAACTGATGCTAAATCAATTTGAATTAACTTATCAGTGCGATAAATTCGAAAGCCAGCTGTCATATCTTTGACTTTGCCGCCTAGTAATAACCGGGCATAAACATTGGCAGACCTTGATAACCATTCCCGGCGTCTCGCCCAGTTTTGAACAGCGCCGCCAGAGATCCAGCGCGATCCAATTATCAAATCTGAGCCACTTGTTTCCATGGCGCTCATCAGCGTAAGAAGATCGCTTACTTGATGAGAGCCATCGGCATCCATCTCAATTAAAAACTTATAACCGCGGTCCTCGCCATATTTGAAACCAGCTTTATAAGCACTGCCTAAACCTAATTTCTTCTTTCGTTCCACCACAACGATACGGCCACTTTCCAGACCCAGTGCGCGACAAGCATCGGCAGTGCCATCGGGTGAACCATCATCTACTACTAAAATATCTAGGTTAAGTTCGAGCAACTGCGGCAATAAAATACCGATGCTGGTGATCTCGTAATAAGTGGGAACGATAACTAAGTAATCGCGGTTCATCTAGAAAAAATCAAATATCAGTGAGTAAGCGTAACTTTTGAAAGGCCTACCGGAGCATCTGGATCAAAGCCAGATTTCTTAGCGAATTCAAGTGAGAAGCGCTGCAGCGAAATTGCATCAACAATGGTTGATTCCATTTCATCACGGCAGTCAGAGCCAGCAATAACAATGTCGCCGGCTTCGGGCGAACCACCATTGCCAACCCAAATAATGCGGCCAGTAATGGCCCGTATGCGCGTTGTAGCTTCAGATATTGAATTAAGCGGCAGGTGTGCTGGTGCCAAGATAAAAACTTGAGTTTCTGGAGTTAGCGCTGAAATTGGACCATGCAGGTAATCAGCGGTTGAAAGTCCTTGTACTGAAACTTTGCAGGTCTCTTGAATCTTAAGTGCTGCTTCGCGGGCATTTGGATATGCAAAGCCGCGACCAAGAACCACAGTTTCATGGTCTCTACTACAAGCTGCAACCGCTTTAGAGACTAGAGAGGCATTGCTAGTTAGCTTTTCAGCTTGGGCAATTAATAGATCGCCATCGATTTTTAAGTTGGCCCAAGTTGCCACTAACAAATATGAAGTTAAAAGTTGAGCTGAATAACTCTTGGTAGCTGCCACAGCCAACTCGGCTCCGGCTTGTAGATCTAAGTGATGGTCAGCAGCTTTTGCTAGCGGTGAATTAGCATCATTGGTTAATGAAATTAACTTTGCACCTGCACTTTTCGCAGAATTAGCAAAAGCAACTAGGTCAGGTGACTGACCGCTTTGGCTAAGGGCAACTACTAGAACACCTTGATAATGAAGTTCAGCATCATAAATAGTTACCGATGATGGCGAGGTAAGCCCGCAAGGCAGACCAAGTTTGGTTTCAATTAAATACTTTAGAAAATGTGCGGCGTTATCTGAGGTGCCACGCGCCAAGATCAAAATTGAAGAGATCTTATTTTCGGTCAAAATATCTTTGATTGGCGCTAGGGCATCGAGGTTGCTCAAGATACGGCGAAAAACCTTTGGGGTCTCAGAGATTTCCGAGGCCATTACAGCGCCTAAGGATTCATTAGCCATGCTCATGAGGCTATCTTCCCACAGTATCTAGCGTGCTTCCATAACCTCTTTTAAGCGCACCAAAGTCTTTGCAACGACCATTTGAGTCCAGGGATAAGCCTTACGCGCCTTTAACCAGGTCTGCGATATTGATTCTCGGCCATCAAAAGTTTCAGTAACTTCGCATTGATTTGGGCTTATTTCACGAATCTCATAGCGCCAACGCCAACGACCTAAGTGACGCCAAGCGATCAGTTTATTCTCTTCGAATTCAACAACGGTATTCCTAATTTTGTAATCAATTCCTAAGTGCATGGACATACCAAATTTGGCACCTAGCGAGAGTCGCTCTGGCCCACTCAGCTTTCCTTGAATGGTATTTGAGCCATCAATTTCTTTATGGCGGCTGGGATTTGCTAAGAGATCAAATATTTTGGCAGCAGGTGCGTCAATAACTATGCGAGCAGCCTTAACTCGTTCATTACCGGTTTCAAAAATCTCCGCTCGAACATTTTGTGCATCAGCCATGATTACTGAGCCCTCTCTAATAGCATCGCCTAATGCTAATCCTCTTGCCGCCAAGTGAGAAGAAGAAAGCAGCAACTAGCCCTGAAAAATTTGATTTAAGTTCACTTACATTCGCAGCTGAACTATCAGCTCTTCGATCTCAAACCACAGCCGGTTCCGACTCTTCAAAAACTTCACCAGCTATTGAAATCTATGACGGGGTGCTCTACCAAGGTCTGGGCTGGAATTCACTTTCGGCAACACAAAAGAAGCGCGCTAATTCACGAGTCTTAATAGTCTCC
>Ga0209088_10000899_pt1 | contig 20040 bp, 24 predicted proteins | sample S_140625_EF_Meta_FD_187324 | JGI IMG/M metagenome (GOLD analysis project Ga0209088, IMG submission 187324) | Freshwater microbial communities from Lake Simoncouche, Canada to study carbon cycling - S_140625_EF_MetaG (SPAdes) (version 2) | ecosystem: Environmental > Aquatic > Freshwater > Lake ... | reverse complement strand
TTGACATGGTTCTCCTAAATAGGCTTGGTACTACAAGAATACCGAAAGGGCACAGATGGCATCGCGACCTAGGCTAAGCCCCGCCATGGCGGATGTTCGCCGTGCTGTTCGGGATGCCTGGGATAGACAGGGCGTCTCTTCTGGAGATGTTGTTTCTGTTGCTGTCTCCGGTGGGGCAGATTCTTTAGCTCTTGCAGCTGCTTCAATCTTCGAAGGTAAGCGAGCAGGAATAGATGTCCTAGCAGTTATCGTCAACCACAATCTCCAGAAGGGTTCTATGGAGGTAGCCCTCAAAGCTAAAGAGACATTATTGTCTTTAGGTTTTGAAACTGTGGAGGTTATGGAGGTTCAGATCAAGCAAACCTCCATTGGTATGGAGGCTGCTGCTAGAAATGCCCGCTATGGGGCATTGGATAGTTTTGCTAAAACCTATGGAGCTAAGCTCACCATGCTAGGTCACACTCTTGATGATCAAGCAGAGACAGTGTTATTAGGTTTAGCCCGTGGTTCGGGAGCTAAATCAATTGCAGGCATGCAGGAACTCTCTGCTGATGGAAATTATCTAAGACCACTACTCGGTATCAGAAGAGAAACAACAGTTGCCTTCTGTTCTGATTCAGGTATTGCGGTTTGGAATGATCCACAAAATAAGGACACTAAGTTCTCTAGAGTCAAAGTCCGTTTGAAGGTGTTACCGGTCTTAGAAAAAGAACTAGGTCCAGGTATCGCTGAGGCGTTAGCTAAGACCGCCGGTATCTTGCAAGAAGACCTTGAGTATTTAGATGCTCAAGCCGCTAAAGCTTTCAAAGCAGTTGCTAAGACCACGAACAACTCAGTTGTGCTTGATGTGAATGGTTTAGAGAAACTCTCTGCTGCTATTAGAAACAGAGTCATTTTGAAATCTCTTGCCTTACTTGGGACAGAGCCAGCCAAGGTTCAGATTGATTCGATTAATGCTTTGGTAACTAATTGGCATGGTCAGAAACCTTTAGCCCTTCCCTCCGTTAGAGTAGTCAGACAGGGCAAAGAGATTATTCTCAAAAGCACTAAAACTCTAAAACCAGGAGCATGCTAAGTGGACCTCGACAAGGTACAAGCTGACATTACTAAGGTGCTAGTCACCGAAGCACAGATCGCAACAAGAGTCAGAGAACTTGCGTCTGAAATTGACAAACTATATGTAGGTAAAGACCTATTACTTATCGGTGTTCTTAAAGGTGCAGTCATGTTCATGGCTGATCTGTCTCGTGCAATCCAGATTCCTGTTGCTATGGATTGGATGGCTGTGTCTTCTTATGGTTCAGGAACTCAGTCTTCAGGTGTTGTTCGTATCCTCAAAGACCTGGATGCTGATGTTCTTGGTAGACATGTCCTAATCGTTGAAGACATCATTGATTCAGGTCTAACTCTTTCTTGGTTGGCAAGTAACCTATCTGCTCGTGGAGCAGCTTCGGTTGAGATTGTTGCCCTTTTGCGTAAGCCAGAGGCTGCCAAGGTGGATGTTGATGTGAAGCTAGTTGGCTTTGACATCCCTAATGAGTTTGTTGTCGGCTACGGGCTTGATTTTGATGAGAAATACCGCACCCTCAAGGATGTTGGCATCCTGGACCCTAAGGTTTATAGCTAAACATCACTACTCTGATTGCAGCCCCTCGATGCTATAGTGTTGGGGTCAGAGCATTTGTTGCAAAAGGGGGACAATGAAAAATCATCACAAGCACAATCACAGTAAATCTCTTTTACGCGCGATAACAACCGTCATTACGGTCCCTTTAATTGTCATTAGCTTGAGTGGTTTCGTCACACTGAACGGACACAAGCTAATCGGAGGCGTTCAGAACCGAAAATACTGGCTCGATGGTTCTGTGAATTCAAGTCTCGAGTCCAAGATTTATTCCGCAAAATGGCTTTGGGGAAATGCTTCACCAAAAATTTCGCTGAACAAATCGACAGTAAAATCAGAATCCCAGATTCTCCTGTATGAGAGTTCAACGATAATTGAACGAGACATATGCGGTATTGCCTTTCCAACTGATTCAAATTTGGTCAACGTTGATTACATGGCGAGGGATTGGAATAAAGGAAAAATTCTTCTTGCTGACGAAGTTAAAACTAACGGTTCACCCTGCATCAACGGGCTTGGAATTGTTACACATGAATTCGGCCATATCTTCGGTTTGGATCACTCTGACCAAATTGTTGCAATCATGCGAGAAGACGTATTCCATGTGTCATTCTTTGGGCCGAAACAGGACGACATAGACGGAATAAATGAAATCTACAACTAACCCTCTAGTAATGAAAAGAGAAATAATGGTAAAGGTATCTCGATTTTTTGCTGTCGTGATGGCTCTGACCGTGTTGACTAGTTGCACGCAAACTCCAGAAGCCAAAGTATTTCTTGAGAAACCAGACAATATTGTCGCAAATTCGATTCCTACTATGGCAACCTTGGCCAACATAGAAGTCGACCCTCACAGATATCTAGATCCGAAGTTACATGGAGATGTTCTCGGTGCAGTACAGGGCCAAATAGTCGATGTTCAATACTCTAAGGAAGATTTGACTACAGGCGAAGACAACAGGGTTCTTGGCAGTTTGGCACAGAGTGTTATGACAGTTAAGGTAACCAACAGCACCTTTGGTGCACCTCAAATGATTACTGTTGCCACAAGCGGAGGATATCTCTCACCCACAGTAATGGGCGTTCTCGGTCGACCTTCAGGAGACTTGGGCGATAAGGGTGTTGTCGAATATGAGACTTTAGGCGGGGCTAGGCCACCTGTCAAAGGAGACAGCGTTATCTTGTTTGTTCGAGCAGCTGGAGCGAGCATCTCACCCGATGCAACTTACTCAGTTGTTGGGGCATCCTACGGAAGGTTCACATTAGACCCCGAGACCGGCAGATTTACTAGACAAATGCGCGAGACCGGGGAAAGCGACTTCTTTGAGCCTGGGCAGGTCGTCAAGACATTCGGCTAGGTTTCACTCTGCCTGAGTGTCAGAACTCTTTAATCTGACTGCGAACAAGGGGGAGACAGCCAACACCTGAACAGGTAGCCTATTAGTTGGTGTTCTGGCAATAGAAAGGTAGGGGCGAAGCCTCTCTTATGAAACCACGCAAACTTTTTAGAGGTCCTTTTGTATGGATTGCTTTAGCTGTCGCAGCTTTGGTCATTGGGTTCAACTCCATGAATACCACTGGCTTCAAGCAGGTAGACACATCTGTTGGTCTTCAGTTCATTAAGGATGGAGCAGCTAAGACTGTTCTAATGATCGACAGCGAACAGCGCGTCGATGTGACTTTGAACTCTCCTGATACCGAGTATGGCGAGAAGATTCAGTTCTTCTATTCCGCATCTCGTGGAACTCAGGTTGCAACAACAGTTGCAGAAGCTTCTATTACCGATGGTTTCAATGACCAGGTAACCAACACTCCTTGGTACCTATCACTTTTGTTTAGCATCCTGCCATTCCTTCTTATCGTAGGTATTTTCTGGTTCATGATGTCTGGTGCTCAGGGTGCCAACAACAAGGCAATGCAGTTCGGTAAGTCAAAGGCAAAGCTTTATAACAAGGACATGCCTAAAGTTACTTTTGCTGATGTTGCTGGTGTTGATGAAGCGATTGAAGAACTAGAAGAGATCAAAGAATTCTTGAAGGAACCACAAAAGTTCCAAGCTGTTGGAGCAAAGATTCCTCGAGGAGTTTTGCTTTATGGCCCTCCAGGAACCGGTAAGACCCTCCTAGCTAAAGCTGTTGCCGGTGAAGCTGGAGTTCCATTCTTCACAATCTCAGGTTCTGACTTTGTTGAAATGTTTGTTGGTGTTGGTGCATCTCGTGTTCGTGATCTTTTCGAACAAGCAAAGATTGCCTCCCCTGCAATTATCTTCGTTGATGAAATTGATGCTGTTGGTCGTCACCGTGGTGCCGGTATCGGTGGCGGTAACGATGAGCGTGAGCAGACACTGAACCAGTTGCTAGTTGAGATGGATGGTTTTGATTCAAAGACCAACGTAATTTTGATTGCTGCAACTAACCGTCCAGATATTCTTGACCCTGCACTACTTCGTCCTGGTCGTTTCGATCGTCAGGTAGGAGTTTCAGCTCCTGATTTGATTGGCCGTGAACAGATTCTAAAAGTTCACTCCAAGGGTAAGCCAGTTGCAAGTGATGTCGACATGGCAATGGTGGCAAGACGAACACCTGGCTTCACCGGTGCTGATCTTGCAAACGTTCTAAACGAAGCAGCGTTGCTAACAGCACGTAACGGTGAGAAACAAATCACTAATGAGATTCTTGATGAATCAATCGATCGTGTTATCGGTGGTCCTGCTAAGAAGACTCGTCTGATGCAAGATGCAGAAAGATTGAATACCGCTTATCACGAAGCAGGTCACGCACTTGTTGCAGCATCACTAAATCACAGCGATCCTGTGTCTAAGGTCACTATCTTGCCTCGTGGTCGTGCACTCGGATACACCATGGTGTTGCCTCTGGAAGATCGTTATTCAGTTACCCGTAACCAGTTGCTTGACCAGATTGCATATGCAATGGGTGGTCGAGTTGCTGAGGAGATCGTTTACGGTGATCCAACTACTGGTGCATCAAATGACTTCGAGAAGGCAACCTCTATTGCTAAGGCAATGGTTATGCAATACGGAATGTCTAGCATCGTAGGTTCCGTTTCTTACGGTCAAGCAGGAGAAGTATTCATTGGTCGTGACATGGCTCACACCAAGGAATACTCAGACATCACTGCTCAGCAGATTGATAAAGAAATCCGAGGCATCTTGGACGCAGCTCACGATGAGGCATACAAGGCCATCAACCTAAACCGTAAGGTTTTAGATGCTCTTGCTAAAGACCTTATGGAGAAGGAAACCCTAAACGCTGAGGAGATTGCCAAGATCTTCAAGACGGTGAAGAAGCTTCCTAAGCGCTCACAGTGGCTATCAAAGCGAACCAGACCAAAGCCTAAGCAAGGTCCTATCGCTATCCCGGCTAAGGGCTCAACGGCTTCTAAGCGTGCTGCAGCAACTGCTCAGGCTAAGAAGACCACCAAGACTAAAAAGGCCTAGTTAGATGGTCGACGCCGAGAGAATCAAGGCAGCAGTTCAAGAACTGCTCCTAGCTATCGGCGAAGACCCTAACCGCGATGAACTAAGAGCAACCCCGCAAAAGTTTGCTGATGCTTATGCCGGCTTCTTCTCAGGTGTTGGCCTTGATCCACTTGAAGCCTTGAAAGATACTTTCCCTGCTGAACAAAACGATGTTGTGATTCTCAAAGACATTGAATTAGTTAGCATTTGTGAGCATCACTTACTTCCTTTCACAGGGGTAGCACACATCGCTTATCTACCAACAGATCGAGTTATTGGTTTGGGGAGATTACCTAAGTTGGTTGAAATACTCTCTGCAAGACCACAACTGCAAGAGAACCTAACTGCTCAAATAGCTGATGCTTTAGAGCAAGGCTTAGGAACTAAAGGTGTTGTTGTTGTGATTGAAGCTAGACATCACTGTGTTGCATCTCGTGGTGCAAGACAGCCAGAAGCTAACACAGTGACCATGGCATCAAGAGGGGTTTATTCAGAAGCGGTTAACCGTACTGAAGTAATGGCACTTATCGCAAAATGAAATACAACCCAACTGCCCCTAAAGCTAAACCACTTGTCATGGGTGTTCTAAATATCACTCCAGATAGTTTTAGTGATGGCAATCTTTATTCTTCAGTTGATGCGGCACTAGATCATGCCAGGTTACTTGCCATCAGTGGTGCAGACATTATCGACATCGGTGGTGAATCAACCAGACCAGGTGCTGAACGAATAACAGTTCAGGAAGAACAAGAACGCGTCCTTCCAGCTATCAAGAAAATAGTTGAAGCAGATCTTGGAGTTCGACTAAGCATTGACACTATGAATGCAGCAACTGCTCGAGAAGCAGTTGCTCTTGGAGTATCCATCATCAATGATGTTTCTGGAGGTCTAGCTGACCCTGAAATGTTTAGCGTTGCCGCAGAAACAAAAGCAACTCTTGTTATCTCGCATTGGCGTGGATACAGCAACATCATGAATACTATGAACTCTTATCAAGATGTTGCAGTTGAGGTTGCAGAAGAATTACAACTTAGAGTCGATGCAGCTGTTCTCTCTGGCATAGCAAAAGAGAAGATAGTTATTGACCCAGGTTTAGGCTTTGCTAAAGACATGAAACAGAACTGGCAACTAGTTGCTCGTTTGGATGAGATAGAGAAACTCGGTCTTCCTGTTTTAGTCGGAGCATCTCGTAAAAGGTTTATCGCAGGTGCTTTAGATGAAGCTGAACCAAATACTGTTTCTATGGAGAGAAGAGATGTTGCAACAGCAGTGCTAACAGCTCTTCTGATGCAACGCAAGCTTTGGGGAGTTAGAGTGCACAACGTGCTCTCAACTGTTGATGCCATCAGTATTGTTGGTGCCTTGCACGAGGGTCAAGCCGATAACGGGGAGAATTAAACTATGCGTCACAAGATAGCCATTGAAGGCCTAAGAGTTTTTGCGCATCACGGTGTTTTTGACTTTGAGAGACAGAACGGTCAAGACTTTTACATTGACGCAACTGTTTGGATTGAAGGCGATGCGGCTGCCTTCTCAGATGATCTAGCAAAGACAGTGCACTACGGGGATCTGGCTAAAGGCTTAGTGGAACTTACTAAGAATGAACCAGTCGATCTTTTAGAGACCCTTGCGCAGCGGCTTTTGGATTACTGTTTGAACTTTGGCCATGGAATTGTTCTAAAAGCCAAGGTCACTGTTCACAAACCTAATGCTCCGATTCCTTATGAATTCAAAGACGTCAGCGTAACGCTCAAAGCTAAACGTGATCAGTAATGGCAACAAAATCAGTCATTGCCTTAGGTAGCAATCTGGGTGACCGCAGAGCATCAATCATTCAAGCCATTGCTCGCATAGCTAAGACCTCCGGCATAAAGGTCACGAAATACGCTCCTATTTTTGAGTCTAAAGCGCTCACTCTCACAGGCATTGATAACTCTAAACCGGAGTATCTAAACACTGTAATTGAGATCAAGACCACCCTAAAACCAGAGGAACTCCTACTTGCCCTGCAGGCAATAGAGAACCAGTTAGGCAGACTGCGTAAAGAGCGTTGGGGCGATAGAACCATAGATCTAGACATCATTACTTATGCTCAAGAGACCTTCAGTTCCAGAAGTCTTGTTATCCCTCATCCAGAAGCTGCTAACCGATCTTTTGTGATTGTCCCTTGGTATGTAATGGACCAGTCAGCGAAACTGCCAGGTATTGGGAGAATAGAAAAGCTAGCGCAAAGCTATGCAGATCAGGTGCAAATAAAGTGAAGCCAATAAGTGTTATCGGAGTTATCTCCTGGGCCCTTCTTGCAGCCTTGGCAGGCTTTGGTTATAGCAACTGGGCAATAGCCAATGGCTTTCACATTCCAGTTAGCGGCATAACGCTTTCAGTTTCAGTTGCTGTTGTTGCAATCATTCTTCTAGTTCTTGTCTTTCCCATTTGGAAATACAAGAGAAACCTCAAGAAGATACTTGACGCTAAAGATAGGTCAGTAAATAAGATTCTTCCGGTTGATCCTTTTTATGCAGTCAAAGTATTACTTCTAGCCAGAGCGGCAGCTGTAACAGCTGCGCTATTTATCGGTTGGCATTTAGGGGTTCTAGTCAAACAGTTCTTATCTCCAGTTATTGCCACAGAGGCAATAGGCCCTAATCTGTCAGCAGCTATCGCCTCCCTTTTACTTTTAGCAATTGCTTTTATTGTTGTTGAGATTTGTAAGTTGCCTGATGATGGCAACAACACTGATAAAAAGCCAGTTACTGCCTAATGTCTAATCGTTTATCAGTTGCAGTTATAGGTGCAGGCCCAGTTGGCCTTGCTTTAGCAAAGGCTGTATCTGACGCTGGTCATCAGTTACTTGCTATTGCAACTACTGATCCAAATAGAGCAGAACAGGTAAATGCCGTCTTACCTGGTGTTCGCATAGTCCCAGTTATTGATGCGATGCAGGGAGCAGATTTAGTTATCTTTGCAATTCCTGGATTAGAGCTAAAAAAGCTTGTTACAGGTTTAGTAAAAACAGATTCTTTTGCTAGAGGGCAATTGCTTGCTCACACCTCACCTGAATTTGGATTTGAGGTATTTGATGAAGCATTGAGTTCAGGGATTGTCCCAATGGCAATTCATCCAGCTATGAAGTTCACTGGTTTTAGTTCTATTGATAGAGCAAGACTCAATGAGTCATACATTGCAGTTGATTCTCCTAAGTCAGTTTTACCTGTTGTTCAAACACTGGCTATTGAACTAGGTGGTGAACCTGTTCATGTTCCATCTGAGGCAAGAGCGAAATATGCAGAAGCAGTCTCTGTTGCTTCCACCTTTACTTCTCTGATTGTTGGGCAGGCTATCAACCTTTTAGAAGATGTTGAAATTGATAAGGCTAGAAATCTTCTTGCTGGCATTCTTAGATCCTCGTTAGAAGAATCGCTTAGAACTGCTGTTACTGAAATAGATCCTGCAGATTTGCTTGATGGTGATCGGGAATGAAGTTAGTTCACAGCATTATCGAATTACAAGAAACGCTAGAAGCAGTAAGAGACACCAAAACTGTTGTCTTTGTGCCAACCATGGGTGCCTTGCACGAAGGTCATCTATCGCTTATTGAAGAGGCAAGAAGAGTCCCTAACTCTTTTGTTGTTCTAAGTATTTTTGTGAACCCTACCCAGTTTGGTAAAGGGGAAGATTTCAAAAAGTATCCAAGAACACTAGAAAGTGATTTATCTTCCTTGGATGCCGTTCAACCTGACTTGGTTTTCGCTCCTTCAGTTGACGAGGTCTATGCCAATGGCATAGATGCGCCTATGAAGCCAAGGGCAGGAGCCCTTGGTTCCGTATTTGAAGGTGCTAGTAGACCAGGTCACTTTGAGGGAATGCTTCACATCGTCTCTTGGTTCTTTGAGTTGATAAATCCTAAGGTTGCGGTATTTGGGGCTAAGGATGCTCAGCAGCTGTTTCTGATTAAGCGCATGATCCATAGGGAATTCGCTGACTCAATAGAGACCATTGAGGCAGAAACTATTCGTGAAGAAGACCTGTTGGCACGCTCCTCTCGTAACAGGTTCCTATCTCCTGAAGGTCGTGCTTACGCCCCTGAACTATTTCGAGCATTGCTAGATGTTCAAGAGCAGATAACTGAAGGAACGAATCCCAGTGTTGCTCTTAGCGAGGCTAGAGGGGCTCTTACGAGTGAACCGCTGGCTAAACTTGATTATCTAGCGTTAGTTGATAAACGCACCTTTGCACCAATCGATGATGACTTTTCGGGTGAGGCCCAGTTGTTAGTTGCATCAGTGGTTTCAGGGGTAAGGCTTATCGATAACCTAACTTTCTACATACAGGAGCCGGCATGACCGACGAAGCATTACAGGTAAGCGAAGAAGAGCAGGATCTGCCAGAGCAGATAGCAATTCGCTTAGCTAAGCGTGAGCGAATCCTTGCATCAGGCCATGAGGCATATCCTGTTTCCTTGAGCATCACCACAACTATCGAAGCTGTGAAGCTCAAGTATCCAGAGCTAGAAGTTGATGTTGCTACTGGCGAAACCGTTGGTATTGCTGGACGCGTCATATTCCAGAGAAACACCGGAAAGCTTTGCTTTGCAACTTTGCAATCTGGTCTTGGCGCGCGCATTCAGATCATGCTCTCTCTTGACAAAGTTGGCGAAGAAAATCTTGAACTATACAAAGAGCTAGTCGACCTAGGTGATCACGTCTTTGTCTCTGGTGAAATTATTACATCTAAGCGTGGTGAACTTTCTGTCTTGGTGTCTAGTTGGACAATGGCAGCTAAGACGCTAAGACCGCTACCTAATCTTCACAATGAACTTGGTGAAGAGTATCGCGTTCGTCATCGCTATGTTGATCTAATTGTTAGAGATCGCGCAAGAGAAGTAGTGCAGATCAGATCTAAGGTCATGCAATCTCTTCGTAAGACTTTTACTGAAGATAACTTCATCGAAGTTGAAACACCGATGTTGCAAACCATTCACGGTGGAGCATCCGCTAGACCTTTCAAAACACACAGCAACGCTTTTGATACAGAGCTGTTCCTACGTATTGCCCCAGAACTGTTCCTAAAGCGAGCAGTTGTCGGCGGCATTGATCGTGTTTATGAAATCAACCGTAACTTCAGAAACGAAGGTGCTGATAGAACCCACTCACCTGAGTTTGCAATGCTTGAAGCATATGAGGCATATGGTGATTACAACACCATGGCAAAACTTACTCAAGCGCTAATTCAAAATGCAGCCATGGATTGCTTTGGCACACTTGTGGTGCAACTAGAGGATGGTGAAGTGAATGACCTCTCTGGTGAATGGGCAAGAGTTTCAATGTTTGAATCTCTCTCTCTTGCATGTGGTCAGGAGATAACTCCTGAAACAGATATTGCTGTTCTGAAGAAACTTGCTGAGAAGGAAGGTCTTGAAATAGATCACCCTCAGCACGGTAAGTATGTTGAGGAATTGTGGGAGCACTTTGTGAAAGGTGACTTACAGAAGCCAACATTTGTAATGGACTTCCCTGTTGACACCTCTCCACTAGTTCGTAACCACAGATCTAAGCCAGGAGTAGTTGAGAAGTGGGATCTATACATCCGTGGCTATGAGCAGGCAACTGGTTATTCAGAGCTTGTTGACCCTGTTATTCAGCGTGAAAGATTTGTTGAACAAGTAAAACTTGCGGCAGCTGGAGACCCAGAAGCGATGAAGCTTGATGAAGAGTTCCTCAAGGCTCTTGAATTCGGTATGCCACCAACCGGTGGAATGGGCATGGGTATCGACAGATTGCTCATGAGTCTTACGGGTCTTGGTATTCGTGAAACCATCATGTTCCCATTGGTCAAATAATGAAGACCTTCCTGGACGCACTACTGAGCATCCTGCCACCACTGGGCATGGGCGTGCTGGTCTATTTCCTCTTCAAATCCATCATCGGCGCTGACGCCAAAGAACGTAAGGTTAGGGCTCAGATCGAGGCTCAAGAGCGAGCTAAGCACGACCTGGCCAAGGGCAAGCGTTCTCCCATTGGCGAACAGCCTGAATAAACAGGGCTAAACAGGGTTATCTTCTTTGTAAGCACATAAAAGTGTCAAAGGAGTAAAGATGTTTGAGAAGTTCACTGACAAGGCCCGTAGGGTAGTGGTTTTGGCGCAAGAAGAGGCCAAGTCACTCAACCACAACTACATCGGTACTGAGCACATCCTGCTTGGTCTTATCCACGAAGGTGAAGGCGTAGCCGCTAAGGCGTTAGAAGCGCTCGACATCTCTCAAGAAGCTGTTCGTGACCAGGTCAAAGAGATCATTGGTCAAGGTCAACAGCCACCAACAGGTCACATTCCTTTCACTCCTCGTGCCAAGAAAGTTCTTGAGCTATCTCTTCGTGAAGCGTTGCAACTAGGTCACTCATACATTGGAACTGAACACTTGTTGCTTGGTCTTATCAAAGAAGGTGAAGGTGTTGCAGCTCAAGTTCTAACTAAGTTAGGTGCAGACACCAACAAGGTTCGTGCTCAGGTTCAGCAAATGTTGCAAGGTTTTGATAACAAAGAAACTGCAACCGTTGGTGGCGAAGCTATTCCTCAGAAGGGCTCACAGGTTCTAGATCAGTTTGGTAAGAACCTAACTGCAGCTGCCGCTGAAGGAAAGTTAGATCCTGTTATTGGTCGTGAAAAAGAAATCGAACGCGTTATGCAGATTCTTTCTCGCAGAACTAAGAACAACCCAATCTTGATTGGTGAACCAGGTGTTGGTAAGACTGCTGTTGTTGAGGGTCTTGCGCAAGCAATTGTTGCTGGTAACGTTCCGGAAACTCTAAAGGGTAAGCAGCTATACACCCTTGACCTTGGTTCTTTGATTGCCGGTTCTCGTTACCGTGGTGACTTCGAAGAAAGACTAAAGAAGGTCATCAAGGAGATCAAGGGTCGAGGAGATATCATCACTTTCATCGATGAGATTCACACTCTTGTTGGAGCAGGTGCTGCTGAAGGTGCAGTTGATGCTGCCTCTATCTTGAAACCAATGCTTGCTCGTGGTGAACTACAAACCATCGGTGCAACTACTTTGGATGAGTTCAGAAAATACTTTGAGAAGGATGCCGCTTTAGAGCGTCGCTTCCAATCAATTCAGGTAAACGAACCAACCATTCCGCAGACCATCAACATCTTGAAGGGTCTTCGTGATCGTTACGAAGCTCACCACAAGGTTTCTATTACTGACGGTGCAATCGTTGCTGCAGCAAAACTTGCTGACAGATATGTTGCTGACCGCTACCTACCAGACAAGGCGATTGACCTTATCGATGAAGCAGGTGCAAGACTTCGTCTTTCAATCCTTTCTTCACCTCCTGAGCTTCGTGATCTTGAAGAGAAGATTGCTGCTGTTCGTGTTGATAAAGAAAAGGCTATTGAAGGCCAGGACTTTGAAGGTGCTGCCAAGCTTCGCGATGACGAGAAGAAACTTCTTTCAGAGCGAGCAAAACTAACCAAGCAGTTCCGAACAGGTAACGTAGCCGCTCACGGTGTTGTTGATGAAGGTCTTATTGCTGAAGTTCTAGCAGCGGCTACTGGTATTCCAGTGTTCAAGCTATCTGAAGAAGAGTCAGCGAAGTTGGTCTTCATGGAGGCTGAACTACACAAGAGAGTTATTGGTCAGAAGGCTGCTGTTGAGTCCATCTCGAAGGCGATTAGACGCCAGCGTGCAGGACTCAAAGACCCTAACCGTCCTTCAGGTTCATTCATCTTCGCTGGTCCTACCGGTGTTGGTAAGACTGAGCTTGCTAAGGCTCTTGCTGAGTTCCTATTCGATGACGAAGGTGCTTTGATCTCTCTGGACATGAGCGAGTATGCAGAAAAGCACACCGTGTCACGTTTGTTTGGTGCTCCTCCTGGATACGTTGGTTTCGATGAGGGTGGTCAGCTAACTGAGCGTGTTCGTCGCAAGCCTTTCAGCGTTGTTCTTTTCGATGAGATTGAAAAGGCTCACCCAGATATCTTCAACTCTTTGTTGCAGATTCTTGAAGAAGGTCGCCTAACTGATGGTCAGGGTCGTGTTGTTGACTTCAAGAACACAATCATCATCATGACCACCAACCTAGGCTCTAAAGACATTTCTAAGGGAGCTCTTGGTTTCAACCTTGAAGGCAACCAGCAGAATGACTTCGAGCGTATGGCCGCTAAGGTCAACGAGGAATTGAAGAAGAGCTTCAAGCCAGAATTCCTCAACCGTGTTGACGATGTAATCGTCTTCCCTCAGTTGAGTAAGCCTGAACTACTTGAGATTGTCGATCTATTCATCAAGAAGCTAAACGTTCGTCTTGAAGAAAGAGACATCACTCTTACTCTTACAGTTGCTGCCAAAGAGCGCTTGATTGAGCTTGGCTACGACCCAGCGATGGGAGCAAGACCACTGCGTCGTGCTGTTCAGCGTGAAATCGAAGACAAGATCTCAGAGAGTATTCTCCAGGGCGAGACTAAGAATGCAAGTGATGTTGTGACCGATGTCGTTGCCGGTGAGTTCATATTCACCTCAAACGTAAGAGTCATTGCTAGCATTTAGCAATGCCCCACAACGAATTCATTCTCAGACCAGCTAGGACTAGCGACATTGTCGCTATTCAAGCAATGCGTGCTCCGCTAGTAAATACCAATGTCTTGCTGCAGCACCAGTTGGTCTCTCTCTATGAACGCGTTCAAGAGTTCGTAGTAGCGGAGCACCGTGACGGCAGTGTCTTGGCCGCCGGTGCACTGCATGTGATGTGGGGGGATCTAGCTGAGGTTAGATCTCTAGTTGTTGATGGAGCGGCTCGAGGCATGGGCCTTGGTAAAGCTATCGTTGAGGCTCTAGTTGAGCGGGCTTATACCCTTGGTGTCACTCGAGTCTTCTGTCTAACCTTTGAGGTGGATTTCTTTAGTAAATGTGGTTTTGAGAGCATCAGCGATGTCCCAGTTGATGAGGCTACTTTTGCTCAAATGGTGGAATCAACAGATGACGGTATCGCTGAGTTCCTCGATCTTGCCCGAGTAAAACAAAACACACTTGGCAACACCCGCATGCTGCGACTGCTCTAAAGCACACCTCGCTGGCAAAATGAACTCATGCCGCAAAATTACCCAACCCCAAGTGTTGTCCGAGCCCGTCGTATCGTTGGTCTTCTAGTTCTAGGAGGACTTATCTGGGGAGTCATCGCTGGAGTTAGTGCGGTTTATAGCTTTGTAACAGGCCTGTTCAACCCCAACCAAACTAATACTTTGGTAGCAGGCGCTGAATGTCAACCACAGTTACTCTCAATTGAGGCTCATGTCGGAACAGCCGATGCCATGAACCAAGGCTCTTTCAACCCAGGTGACACACCTTACTTCTGGTTCACAATTACTAACACTGGTCCAGTTGACTGCACGTTCAATGTTGGAACCAGTGTTACCTACTATTCAGTGACTAGCGGTAGCGATAACGTGTGGACCTCTAAGGATTGCAAAGGTGTGACTCGCACAGACTATGTAATAACGCTCATGCCGAATAAACCAATGAGTAATCCGCCAACAGATTGGCAAAGAGTCAGATCTAGTGGTTCAGGGTGTTCAATCCCCGATGGCCAACCAGCAGTTCCTGCTGGTGGAGCAAGCTATGTTCTAAGAGCAGAAGTAAATGGCGTTATCAGTGAAAACACAACTCAGTTTGTGTTGAACTAGTTCTATGCAAGATAAATCTGTTGCCATCCTTGGTGCCGGTTCCATGGGAACCGCAATTCTGGCTGGAATGATCAAAGCTCATATCAAACCTGAGCACGTCAAGGTAACTGCGAGAAGAGTTGAAAGTGCTGATGCCTTAGCTAAGAAATTTGGTGTCACTGCTTACGCAACTAGTTATCAGCCAAACGCTAACTCTTTAGCAGTTGCTGGAGCACAAGTTATTTTACTTTCAGTAAAACCAACATATGTTGTTGAGGTCTTAGATCAAATCAAAGATGTTATTGCCAAAGATGCTTTAGTTATCTCTGTTGCAGCAGGTGTCACCACAGCAACCATTGAGGAACACCTTCCCGAGAGTGTTGCCGTTATTAGAGCAATGCCTAATACACCAGCGCTTATCAAACTAGGTGTTACCGGTATCTCAGTAGGTTCAAGAGCTTCTCAAGAACAGCTAGCTATCGCTACTGAACTATTTACTGGTGTTGGTAAGACCTTAGTTATTCCTGAAGAACAGATCGATGCTCTTTCAACCATCTCAGGATCAGGGCCAGCTTATGTCTTCTATTTCATTGAAGAATTTATTAGAACTGCTGTTGCTCAGGGCTTTAGCGATGACGAGGCTTATCTCATGGTCTCTCAAACATTCTTAGGGGCTAGTGAGTTACTAGTTCAAACTCATGGAGATCCAGCAGAGCTTAGAAGACAAGTCACTAGCCCTAACGGAACAACCATGAAAGCAGTTGCAGTTCTTGAAGAAGGAAATCTGCATGAACTGTTTTACAAAGCCACAACAGCCGCACTAAACCGTGCGAAAGAAATAGCCCAGGAGCACAAATAAACATGACTGATGTATTCGAAGCTTTATCAGATGCTAAACGCAGAACAATCCTTGAACTAGTTGCAAGTGAACCTCGAACAACTGCAGCTCTTGCTAAAGCAACTAAGCTATCGGCAACTGTTTTAGAGAAGCACCTAAAGACCCTAGTGAGCGCATCACTTTTGAAGGTTGAAACTAAAGGTAAGACGAAGACCTATTCAATTGATAATTCAGGTTTTGGTGTTGCTGCCAAATGGTTTGGTAAGTTCGGTTCAGCTTTTGTTTCAGGTCAGGCTGATGTTCTTGGCGAGAACCTAGGTAACTTAATAGCAACTGCTGCCACCTGGCTTGAGAAGAAGGTCGGAGCCAAAATAGATCTAGATTTTGATCCAGAAGCAACGGGCAAAGAACTAGGCAAGAAGTTGTCTGATGCCAAACGTGGAACAACATCAAAAGTGAAAGTTGTTGTCAAGAAAGCAACAACTAAGAAAACACCGGCAAAGAAACCTGTTGCTAAAAAAGCACCAACTAAAAAGCCGGCTAGGAAAACTACTCGCTAGCTCTTAGCGTCAATCTCAGCGACAAGGGCTGCTACATGTTCACGAATAGTGTCTCTAATAGGTCTAACAGAATCTAAGCCTTGACCTGCAGGGTCATCTAATACCCAGTCAAGATACGTCTTACCTGGGAACCATGGGCATTCATCCCCACAACCCATAGTGATTACGTAGTCGCTAGCTTTGACTGCTTCATCGTCTAAGACTTTAGGTATTTGATTTGAGATGTTTATGCCGACTTCAGCCATGGCTTCAATAGCAACAGGGTTTATCTCATTCTTAGGCTGAGTTCCTGCTGATCTAATCTCAATTCGATCGCCAGCCATATCTTTCAAGAAACCGGCTGCCATCTGTGATCGTCCTGCGTTATGAACACAGACGAAGAGAACACTTGCTTTATAAGTCATAGCCAAAGCCTAGAACAGTAATGCCCCTAACCATTCCGGTTAGAGGCATTACTTCAATAACTAAAGATGAACTATTTCTTCTTCTTAGCCTTCTTTACGTTGCCATCAAGTACAACAACATAGACAAGAGCTAGTAGTGCACCAGCAAACTCCGCTAGAACAATCGCTAGATTGTTCTGAGTGAAGCCATCTCTAAGCATTAGAGCAAAGGTAACCGCAGGGTTAGCCTGTGCACCGGTAAGAGTGAAGGTGCTAGCTGCAAGAACCCAGATACCAACAGCAAAAGGAATAATCGCTTCACGCTTGGTTGAAGCCAGGCGAGCGATGATGATAACTAGAACTGTTGTTGCCATGATTTCACCAATTACTGCACCTGATTGTGAAATACCGGCAGGAGGTGTAACGGCTTCAACAGCAGATCCAGACAGAGCGAAGCCAAGGTAAAGACCAAGAGCAGCACCTGATAGTTGAGCTACCCAGTAAACAAGTAGGGTCTGAAGATCTATTGCTTTGCGAGCAAAGAAGAAAAGTGAGACTGCAGGGTTTAGGTGTCCACCTGAAACAGTTGCTGTTATCAGAATCATGACAACTAATGTTCCTGCGAGAGCGATGTTATGGAAGGTTGGGTTGAAATTCGCTGCGAAGATGGATGTGACGAATAGCATCACACCCATAGCTTCAGCGATAGCGCTTCTTAGAACTTTATTGATTTTCATTTATTTTCCTTTCGACGGGTATCCATCTAGTGCGATGATTGCTTCATTTCTTCTTAGGAAACCAGGTTTCCAGGGAGGATCAAAGCGGGCATAGTAAGGATCGCCGACTGCATCTAGACCGGCGCTTTTGACGTCAACCATTAGTCGATCGCCTAAAGATTTGAAATGCTCGTAGCCGGCCAAGCCTCGGAACTTAGTAGCTGCTGCAAAGTGTCCTGGCACTTCGACTGTGTTCACCTGAGCATCCATAGGTATTGGCAGATCTTTAAGAGAAACATCTTTAGGAAGCACAAAGCTAACGGTGTGATTAGTAGCCTTCTTATCTGGTGCGTGTAAGACCGGAGCTGTCATAGCGAATTTCTCTTGGGCCTTATTATTGCCACTTATGTAATTCACCAGCGGTCTAAAGGCTCGGCTAGCGGCAGATGTAAATTCACCCTTGGTCTCAACCTGAACTAAAACATAGGTCGGATAATGCCTGACCTCGAAGCCAGGGTATTTGGCTATAAGGGTAAAGGGCTGTTCTTCTGTCATCGTAAGTGAGTTTATGCTCAAAGGCTGCGAATCTGGGGCAAGGCAGAGAATCGAGAAGTCGGCTAGAATAAAGCGAATCGTCAAAAACCCCTGAATTTCGGGGGTTTACCTAAATAAAGAGGTCTTTGTGGGATCAGTTGTTAAAAAGCGTCGTAAGGCCATGTCGAAGAAGAAGCACCGTAAGCAGCTTCGCAAGACTCGCCACCAGCGTCGCAATAAGAAGTAGTTCTTAGGAACACAATAAAACCCGTCACTTGATGACGGGTTTGTTGTTTAACCGCGTTTACCTATTTTGATTTCTTTTTTAGCGGTCTTCTTTTGAAGGCGCAGTTCTTTGCGCTTGAAGTCGTAAATCTTCCAGCCAGCTGATTTGGCATAGATCTTTAGAAGCTTGTCTGGGTTTACTGCAACAGCGTGACCGACAGAGGTAAGCATCGGGAGATCATTGTGGCTATCGCTGTATGCAAAAGACTTTCTTAAACTAAAGCCACGGTCTTTGGCAAGCTTTCTAATGGCTTTAGCTTTCTGCTTGCCATGCAGTGGCTTACCGTCTATCTCACCGGTCAGGATTCCATCAACGTGCTTTAGCTTTGTGCCAAGAGCACCGGTGAGTCCTAGTTGCTTAGCAATCTCTTCACCCATCTCTTGGGGTGCTGCTGTGATGAGCCAAACCTCACGGCCTGCTTCGATGTGTTGTTTCGCAATTTTTGCGGTCTCTGGCCAAATGCGCTGCAAAACTTCGTCTTTATAAACCTGTGTAACGAGCTTCATCATCTCGTCGTAACTGCGACCCTTAACAAGACCAAGCGCTCGGTCTTTGATGGCTGAGAGCATGTGCTCTGTTTCACCTTTACTAAGGAACATGATCTGGTGCCAAGCAAAAGCGATGAAGTCTTTACGAGGGAAGAACTTAAGGCGATATGCCACTTTGCCAAACTGAAAGCTCGTCGAGCCACGCACTAGCGTGTTATCAACGTCAAAGAAAGCCGCAGCAGGCTTTTTAGGGGATTTGGCCACTAGATAAGTTTAGGTTGATAACTGGAATAATCTGGACGTATGAGCACAACGATTGACCTAACCCTGATTGGTAAATCTGGCTGTCATCTATGTGATGAAGCGAGGGTAACCGTTAATGCTGTGGTTGGAGCCTTTAGGGCTGAATACACCGGTGTCGCTAGACACATTCAGGTTAATCTCGTTGAGCATGACATCTTGGTTGATGAAGAGCTTTGGAACAAATACTCAGAAGAGGTTCCTGTGCTTTTGATTAACGGCAAGATACACAACTACTGGCGCATAGACCCAGTCAGGCTTAGAGGTGCATTAGAGGAGTTCGTTAGGTAATGAACATCATCAAAGGGCAAGCACAGGTACGAGCTGCTGCTAGAGACTATGAGAAGTACTCTAGTGATCTCCAAGGAGATCAGGATGTTAGAGATTACAAGCAGTTACCACTAGAAGTTGACCCACCTCATCACACAGAGATGAGGACTCTTCTAAACCCTTGGTTCAGTAGAGAGAGCGTTGCTCAGTTTGAACCAGAGTTTAGAAAGATAGCTAAAGCACTTATTAGCTCTTTTGAGGATCAAGTTGAGGTAACTCACGATCTAGCTCTGCAAATGATTGTTCAATGCTTAGGTGTGGTCTTTGGAAGACCACAGGATGTTGAGGAATGGTTCTCCTGGGGCCCGGATACCTGGATTACAGATGAAGATGGAATCCGTCACGGCGATCATTTAGATAGATACCTCAAGAAGACCTTTGATGAATTAGATGAGAATCCAACTGAGGATCTATTTGGAATTCTAAATAGAGCTGAAATGGCCGGCAGAACTCTAACCCGTAAAGAGAAATACGGAATGGCAAACCTAGTCTTAGCCGGAGGTCGTGACACTGTTGTGAAACTCATGTCTGGTTCACTGTGGCATTTAGCAAATAACAAGGAGCACCTAAGCATTCTGAAGAACCAACCAGAACGTCTTCCTGAGTTTATAAACGAGATGGTTAGATTCCTATCTCCACTTCCTATGATGCACAGAGTTGATACTGAGCAAACGACAGACCAAGAACAACCTGTCTATGCCTGGATATCTTTTGTGTCAGCTAACCAAGACAAAGAAGTTATTCAAGATCCAGAACAAATCAAATTAGATAGAGGAGCGAACCCGCATCTTGGATTTGGTTATGGCAGACACTCCTGCATAGGTATGCACTTAGCTCAACTTGAAG
>Ga0209088_10000898_pt1 | contig 20052 bp, 16 predicted proteins | sample S_140625_EF_Meta_FD_187324 | JGI IMG/M metagenome (GOLD analysis project Ga0209088, IMG submission 187324) | Freshwater microbial communities from Lake Simoncouche, Canada to study carbon cycling - S_140625_EF_MetaG (SPAdes) (version 2) | ecosystem: Environmental > Aquatic > Freshwater > Lake ... | reverse complement strand
CGGTGCTGCGGCACCGGCCCAGTGATCAACGCGACTACCAAAGCCGGCCCGTGCCGGCGGCGCTGGCGGCGGCTTGGGCGCAACTTTATGGCGATCTGGGGGAGTTGGATTGGGTTTAGGGGGGGGTGAAGGGTGGGATGCTGGTCTAGCTTTTTGGTGGCGACTTGGACGGGAAAGCACGATTGAATCTCCTCAACCTGTCCAATAGTTAATTCAGTGGATTTTACAGTGGCCCATCGACTTGGCGGTATATATGGCCGCTCGTTAACGCTGCATCCTCCCCCCCACAAACCCCACCACCACCTCAATCACCGCAACGCGGTCCACGTCTTGCAATAGCTCGTGGCCCGAGCGCTGCAACCAGACGATGCGCTTGTCAGATGCTGGGGTGCCAAGGCCGCTCAGCAGGGTTACGGCGCTGGCGTCGAGCACGGTTGGATCGCCATGGCTCTGCAGGATCAGGGCGGGGAGGGATACCTGGTGCAGCCGCTGGCTGGTGGCTGAGACGAAGGCCAGCAACGAGAGCAGGGCCCCCATCGGCGCCCATGGGTAGCTGGTGTCGTTATCGCCCAGCTGGGGGTCGGTGTAGAGCTTGGGCAGCGGCCAGCGGCGCAGCAGCCGGGCCAGCAGCGGCCGGAGCCAGGCCAGGGGCCGGCCGGGAGCCAATGGTGAGGCCAGCTGCAGCGGTGTGGCCAGCAGCACCAGGCTGTCGAGCTGGTCGCCGCAGATGCCGTGGTCGGCCGCCAGTTGCAGGGCCACCAATGCACCCATGCTGTGGCCCACCAAGATCACCCGATCCACCCGGGTGCAGAGTTCCACCAGGGCTGCGGCGCCATCCGCCTGCCAGTCAGCCCAGGTGACGCCTATCAATGCTTGCGGCGAAGATGCCCCGTGGCCTCGCAGCAGCGGCAGGGTTACCTCCACTCCGAGGGCTTCGAGGGGTGCCTGCAACGGCCGCATGGTGTCGGGGTTGCCGGTGAAGCCGTGCAGCAGCAGAACGCCGCAGCGGGGGGGTGGGGTGGTCATTGGATTTGATGGTTCTGCGCAAGAAACCAGAAACAGCCGGCAATTGAAAACTGCAACAATCCATAGCAGAACCTGAAATTTGATAAAGGCTCTTTGGCCCTATGTCAGCCACCTGGCGTAGGCGCGCACGTCGATCATTGGAACAGTGGCCATGGACTGGAGGCGCGCGATGAGTTCGAAGAGAAATGCGGTTGCAGCTTTTGGCTGTAGTGAGATTGTATAATTGCCTTCAGCATCATTGCTGAATAGGCCGTGCGAGGCTACGCAGCCAAGGTCGAGCCGGCATGGATGATCAGTATTAAGGGTATTAAGCAGCGAATCACCGAGGGGTGGCTGCCAATCGCTCCCGAATGTTAAGAGTCCACCTATAATGGGGGTAAGGGGCTTGGGGGGGTAGGTGCCACCTGCATGGGGAATAGGTAAGCTAGTGCGGTGTAATGCACGCACGCTGGCGACTATATCTTGTGCGTAGGAAATATGAGAAGAGTTGATCGTCTGCTTGACCTCAAATACTGCATAGACGCTTTCGGCTGGGACGTACGTACCGCCTTCGATTTTGAAGATGAAGGGAGAATACTGTCGATCGAATATTAGAACATCAATTTGCCAGCTGAAATTCCCTTCGCTGTCAACCACATGGGCCCTTGCTGCCTGATAACGTTTAGGCAGGTAGTCGCTCAGCATATTTAGACATGCCGCTTCACTTGCATCACCCTTGTCGGTCGGATGTGCTAGCGAATCACGCCCAGTCTTAAGTCGATTTTCAATATCATCGTGTAAACCAGCTAGGAGTTTCGGAAGTGCCAACTGTGTCATTTTCAAGCCTTGGTTCGAGTAGGGAGAATAATCATAGGTGGTGTTGCTTCGCTCAGAACCCACTGCTTGTCCCCTGTCGCGCAGGGAAACTACACTATGCTCAAAATTCGGTATGTTTCCAATCAATAGGCGTGACCAAGGATTGGCGACTCGGCCTCGACCTCAATTTTACTGACGCTCTCTTGGAGGTGTTTCCAATCAATAGGCGTCACCAAGGATTGGCGACCACATTGAAAGCGCAATGAATAGCAAGCCCCTTAGCTTGCCAGAGTTTCCAATCAATAGGCGTCACCAAGGATTGGCGACCAAACAACCCCAACACTCCACCAGACACCCTAACAATTCTTGTTTCCAATCAATAGGCGTCACCAAGGATTGGCGACTTGGGATCAAGTCGAAGGAGAAGTCAGCCACCGTCAGTTTCCAATCAATAGGCGTCACCAAGGATTGGCGACTCGCCCCATTTTCGGCAAAGGAACCGACTCGCATTCAAACGTTTCCAATCAATAGGCGTCACCAAGGATTGGCGACCTTGATGTCCGAGGGCACGTCGGTCGTTTAACCCAGTTTCCAATCAATAGGCGTCACAAAGGATTGGCGACTGTCACAACTAACCACAATCACCCGCAGCTTTAGCTACAGTTTCCAATCAATAGGCGTCACCAAGGATTGGCGACCATGACCATTGCTCCCGAGACCGCCATGGTCCGCCTTCGGTTTCCAATCAATAGGCGTCACCAAGGATTGGCGACTCAACATCGAGATCAACCGATCGTTCATTGCGGGCTACAAGTTTCCAATCAATAGGCGTCACCAAGGATTGGCGACGATTGACGCCACTGCCGCCGCTACAGAGTTTCTGGCTGCGTTTCCAATCAATAGGCGTCACCAAGGATTGGCGACAGAAGCAGAAGACAAAGCTCAAAGGTGACAATCCGTAAGTTTCCAATCAATAGGCGTCACCAAGGATTGGCGACTTCATCACGCGAGGTTTCAACCATGACCCCCCTTCCCGGTTTCCAATCAATAGGCGTCACCAAGGATTGGCGACGCTACCAACGCCAGCCTTCAGGCATTGGAGCAGGAGTTTCCAATCAATAGGCGTCACCAAGGATTGGCGACGGCGGTTTCTTACGCGGCTTCAAACGAAATCAGCAAGTTTCCAATCAATAGGCGTCACCAAGGATTGGCGACACTAAAATGGATGCCCACACCGCCCGCACTACCGCGTTTCCAATCAATAGGCGTCACCAAGGATTGGCGACTCGTTTACTGTGGCGACCGACGCCGTAAAAGAGCTGGGTTTCCAATCAATAGGCGTCACCAAGGATTGGCGACCGGTGCTGCCAGAGCCACTGGCATGCGATCGCAATAAAGTTTCCAATCAATAGGCGTCACCAAGGATTGGCGAACCAACCCCTGGGGTGACCATTAGGGTCACCTTCCAGACGTTTCCAATCAATAGGCGTCACCAAGGATTGGCGACCCCCTTCCGATCCATCACCCCTCAATCCACCCTCAAATGAAAGTTTCCAATCAATAGGCGTCACCAAGGATTGGCGACCACTTCAAAACATTCGGCCAAGTCAAATCCTTCCTCAGTTTCCAATCAATAGGCGTCACCAAGGATTGGCGACCTCAGCCGCCAGGGGCTATGGGGGGCGATGACGCGCGGTTTCCAATCAATAGGCGTCACCAAGGATTGGCGACACTGGGCTCGCTTTCACCGGTGATCCGCTCGGCCAGCAGTTTCCAATCAATAGGCGTCACCAAGGATTGGCGACTAGGCCATTTATGACGTGTCTTTCAAACTTTTCGACCGAGTTTCCAATCAATAGGCGTCACCAAGGATTGGCGACCAGCTCGCCATGGCATGGGCCGTATAAGGCCCATCTGTTTCCAATCAATAGGCGTCACCAAGGATTGGCGACGCGCCTGGATGCAGCTGCTGGTACCGATGCGCCCCCAGACGTTTCCAATCAATAGGCGTCACCAAGGATTGGCGACGGCATTGAAGTGGCTCTTGGGTCGTGCGAACCGAAAGGCCAGTTTCCAATCAATAGGCGTCACCAAGGATTGGCGACCGTGTCCGCCCCAGACTCACTTACCTCCGCATCCTTGGAAGTTTCCAATCAATAGGCGTCACCAAGGATTGGCGACGCGCGGACGAAGCTGCCCTTAGGGCACACGTGGCATCGTTTCCAATCAATAGGCGTCACCAAGGATTGGCGACGGAGCAGGAGTCGAGCGAGTGTCTTTATTCTCTTTACGGTTTCCAATCAATAGGCGTCACCAAGGATTGGCGACACAAAAACGCGGTGCAAAGAAGTAATAAAGTCCTTGGTCGTTTCCAATCAATAGGCGTCACCAAGGATTGGCGACAAGAAGGGTAAGAAAAAAGGCCCTTGCGGCTGTGAGGAGTTTCCAATCAATAGGCGTCACCAAGGATTGGCGACGCATGGCTGAAGAGTTAAGCGGGGGATTTGATTATCGTGGTTTCGAATCAATAGGCGTCACCAAGGATTGGCGACTTCAAGTACCGCCTTGGGCCCGAGGGGTTTGAGGTGAGGTTTCCAATCAATAGGCGTCACCAAGGATTGGCGACTACAAAGGTTCTCAGTCTTCACATTGCTGCTTTGAAGGTTTCCAATCAATAGGCGTCACCAAGGATTGGCGACTCTTTATTTCAAATGACAACCACTCCATCGACAGGGTTTCCAATCAATAGGCGTCACCAAGGATTGGCGACCAGCCAGGTATCGGGCTCGGTTGCGTGGAGCTGCCAAGCGGGTTTCCAATCAATAGGCGTCACCAAGGATTGGCGACCAGTATAAAACAGAAAAGTTTCGTAAATGTAATGCAAAAGTTTCCAATCAATAGGCGTCACCAAGGATTGGCGACGGGAATCGATTCCTTTTTCGTGGCGTCTTTTTTGATGTTTCCAATCAATAGGCGTCACCAAGGATTGGCGACGCTGATCTGCCTAACTGACAAGATGTTGACTCGCAAGTTTCCAATCAATAGGCGTCACCAAGGATTGGCGACTCCGGCTCCAAGAGCCGTTGCGGCGCAAGGGCACCCGAAGGCATTTGCGCGCAGCCCAATTATGGGTCTGAAAACGCCGGTTGTCTACCCTGTGGAAAACCCTGAGAACCCGTGCGCTGCAATGGAGCGCGCAGCTCTACGTGGAATCGGGGTTTCGAGCCTCCGCCAGTGCTGCGCGTTCAGATGAGGCGGTCCTCCCATTCGGGTGAGGGTGCCGTTCTGCCCAGATGCTGCCGCTGTGCGCAGTCCTGTTCAGGTACACGCCAGAAGCGCACACTGTCCTGCTCGGCCACGATCAGTCGTTCGAGGCGCTGACGCAGCTGTTGCAGTTGGTCGCCACGCAATTCACACTCAAAGACGCTCCACTGCACCCGCAAACCGTAACCCTTCAGCAATTTGGCAAACTTGCGGCGGCGGCGGTCGCTGGGGGTGTCATAGGCAATCACCCAGATCTGGCTGCGATAGGTTGTCATCGCCGCATCGGCAGACTCAGACCAGCAGCAGGGTCGTAGACATAGCGCACAAACGCCCGCACCACCTGGTCCAGGAGTTCCCAGCGGGGACCGCGCCTCCCGGATTCCAAGGTCACCAGTTCTCCCATATACGAGCCCCAGCTTTTCAGCCAAAGGCGGCGACCATCATCGCTAAGAAAGACACCACCATCATGGGCGTCGAAATCCCGGTTCACCTGTATGCGTTTGGTGCGAATCATCCATACATTGAAAGGATCAACCAGGAGTGTCCGCAGCGGCTCGATCAGATCTGAAACCAGGGCCGCATGGCGTGGTGAACCTGCGTGAAGAACACCCACATACGGATCCAGTCCGTGCATTTCGATGTGTGCCATCATGCCGTTCCAGAGCAAGGCATAGCCGAAGCCGCAGACTGCATCGAAGCCAGTCGTTGGCGGTCTGCGGTGGCGGCCCAGAAAGGGAAAACCATCACCGGCCAACAGCACACCAAGCGCCCCGAAGTATTCGGCTGCCGCATTCCCTTCGATCCCGCGCAGGCGATCTGGATCCCTGGCCATATCAGCCTGGTCGATGTGCCAGCGCAAGCGCTCGATTGTCGCTGCCACCTCCGCTGGCCGTTCGCGACGAGTCAGGCGCAGCAGCAGCACCCTGCCATTGGCGATCTTGCTGCTGATCAAACGTCGCGCCGCGACCAGCCTTTCGCCCTCGCCAAGCTGCACCTGGTATCGGGCCCTGTGCCGATAGCCAGAATCCAGGGGCTGCAGCCGCCCCTGACACCAACCTTGCTGGCTGACGAACACCACGGGGATGCGTCGCTGCAAACAAGCCCGCAGCAGGGGCGTGCTGAGTTGCACATTGCCCATCACCAGGATCTGATCCAGCTGCGGCAGACCTACACGCTCAATTTCCTCATTCTGTTGGAACACCACCAACTGTTCGCCATCCAGCCGCGCCGTGCCGTATTGGCGCATCAGGTAAACAGTTCGCATGTGCTTCTCTCGCGCCTTCAGGGGTTGCGTCGTGTGGGCAGGTCATTGGGTCCTGTCCCAGCTGGTAGCCCCATCCGTCCTTCTTGTCTGGGCCAGCCGCTGGGAGCCGAGGCACCGCTGCGGTTGGTGCTCGGACCTAAGCCATGCCACATCCAAAGATCCGCCCCAAGCCCCAGTACGAAACTCAAAACCGCCACAAGCCCCGTGCAACCCAGCACGGCAGCCAATCCGAGTGGTGCTATCAGCAGCACCAGCAGGGTTGCGCCACTGGTGACAAGGGCCACGCAGGCATTGGCCAGCAGAAACAAGCGGAGCGGTTGCTTCAAATTCCTTTCGCTTTGCATGTTGTCAAGCTCCAGAAGTAAAACCTGGCCCAGCATGCCTAATCTGGGGGACTGTGCAGCTGTTGCAAAGCCCGTGACCAAAGCCTGGCCTGCATTCCTCTACCATCGGTTCGACTGCTGAAGACCTGCCCCCACCCATGGCCAGGGCCTGAATCAGGCAGCCAACCCTATTGCTTTGGCTCCATTCTATGCAATTTCTGCATAAAAAGTTCCGGTCATGCGCCATGCCTGGCCACCCCACTCAAGGCCACTAGTACCGGACCATGACCTTCACAGCTGTCACCTTCGCACCGGTCCAGGGCTTCATCCTCGCCTCCCGCAAGCTGCGGGATCTCTACGGCAGTTCTCTGGTGCTTTCCCACCTCGCCCGGGCCCTTGCCGACGACGCCACCAGCCGTGATTTCACCGTGATCAGCCCGGCTTTTGTGGACAGCTCCCGTGGCGTGCCCAACGTGCTGGTGATTGAGGGCGACTACCGCAAGGGGCATGCCCGTGAGGCACTGCTGAGCAGTTGGAAGCAGGTGCTTGAGGTTTGTCGCCGCTGGGTTGAGCAGGAGCTGCGCGGCACCCGGTTCGAGGAGTGGCAGAGCAGCTGGAAAGCCTGCGCTAGCCACACCTGGGAGCTGTTCCACGGCCAGGGGGCCACGATCAAGGAGGCCCGCGAGGCTTTGGCGGTGAACAAGCAGCAACGCGACTGGAGCGTGCCCAACTGGACCGGCGAGAGCTCCACCCTCTCCTCGGCGGAGGCGGTGGTGTGGCCGGGCATGGGTGCGGTGCGGGATCCACGTGTCCTGCCGCCGGGAATGATTAGGGAGGAAGGTAGAAAGTTTCTGGAAAAGCTACGGGAGAGCCGTGAACTAGGAGAGGCATTTGCGGGTATCAACGAAGAGATTTCCATCACCGAGTTGGTTAAACGCCTGGTCACCTATCGGGCGATTGCAGCCGAAGCATTCGCCACCGAGAAGGATCCCAGACCCGACCCCAGGGGGCTGATCCCCAGCCGCTTTCAGGAGCTGAGCATGATCGCCAAGGAGAACCAGGCCGAGAAGGCCAGACAATCCGAATCGATCGTGTGGTTCATGGCCGATGGCGATGGTATCGGCGATCACCTGCAATCCCTGGCGCTGAAGAATGGGGAGAAGGAAGGGCTGCAGTCCTTCAGCCAGGCCATGCGCCGCTGGGCCGCTGATCTATATGACCTCGTGCCTAACGTCATGGAGAAACAGGCCATGGTGGTCTACGCCGGTGGCGATGATCTCTTCGGCGCTTTGCACGAAACCGAGCCCGGCTCCCATGATCTCAACACCGACCATCTCTGGCGCTGGCTTGGGGAGTTTCCAAAGATCTGGGAGCAGTGCGGCCAGACGGATCTGACCGTCTCGATGGGTCTGGTGTGGGCTGACGGCAACGTTCCCCAGCGGGAGGCGCTCCAGCACGCCCGGGAGGCCGAGGCCAGCGCCAAGGCCCGCGGCAAGAACCGCTTTGCGATGCGTTTGCTCTATGCCAATGGCAACCACCTGGAGTGGACCTGCCCCTGGGGGTGGCTCGAACCGATCCGTAGCCACTACACCGATCGGGAAGGCCGCAAGAAGTGGCGCCATCTTGCGGAAGATCTGCATTGGTTGCAGAGCCGCCAGGCCATCGCTCATTCGCGAGGCCTAGGCGATAGCGGATCCCAGGCCACGGCTAAAGCGCTTTGGTCGGCCTACTTCCCAGGCCTTGAGCTGCCGCCGGAGCCTCCCGACAAGCCACCAGAGGTCGGCGAGAAACCTCGCTTCCGAGCCACAGCCAACCGGCCAGAACAGGATCGGGGCTTCGACCAGTGGCTGCTCGATCTGGGCCTTGTGATGGCGGGCCTTGAGAAGCACCAGCCCAGAAATGGAGACCAGCGATGACCACCCTTCCCTTTCAGCACCTGATCCTGCTGGAGCCCCTGGGGCTGCTCTACGGCTCTAGTGGACGACTGCTATCGCCGGAGGCGCTCACCGGCCGCGCCAGCGAGCACTTTCCCCCTGATTCACCCGCGCTGTCCGGCCTGCTCGCCAGCCGGCTCGATCGCAGGCAGGTTTGGGATCTCCACACCGCCGGGCCCTTTTGGCTCAATCCGAACCTGGATCCGAACGAGGGGCTGATGGTGCCTGCTCCGTACACGCTGCTGCAGGAGCGCCATGGAGACGGCGGTCGCTACAGCGTGCGGCGCCTGGTCTGGACCGAGGGCGCAGGTGAACTCAGCCCCAGCGGCTGGCGGCCGAGTGATGGCAAGGAGCCTTCCCGCAAGGCGCCTAGCGGCGGCTGGATCTCGCTCAAGGATTGGGCATTGGTCTCTGAGCCGGGAAAAGAAATCGCCATCCAAGACAACCCCTGGAAGGCCGTGCCCCACCTTCACCCCAAGCTGAAAGACGACGAACGCATCAGCGCCGACGATGGGGCCCTGTTCCTGGAATACGGCATCGCCCTGCAATCTGGGGTGGCGCTCGCGTACCTCAGCAGCCATGAGATCGAGGAGGGGGTCTACCGCTTCGGGGGGGAAGGTCACCTCGTGCAGCTGCGGCGCCAGCCGATCCCACCACTGCTGGAGACGTTGCTCAGCCGCCCCCTGTCGGCTCCCTTCGCCCTGATCACGCCGGGCGTTTGGGGTGGGCCCAAGCTCTCGCTGCGGGAACCCATCGACACCACGGTGCCGAATGGCAAGTTCCCCTGGCATCGCGACGGCCTGGCCCCCGGCATCCTCACGGACAAACCAAGGCCTTGGCGCCACCGTCTCGGGATCGGCAGTGAGAAGCCAGAAGACCCTGAAGGCAAACGCTGCCGCCGCCTCTCCCGCGGTCGCTGGGCGGTGCCAGCCGGCAGCTGTTACCAGCTCAGCGGCAATCCCCTCGAACCCTGGGTGGGGTGGAACGAGAGCTGGTTCCCCAGGGAGGGTTTCTCCTTCAAGCAGCTCGGCACCGCCCTGGCCCTCCCCGTTCATGCACCGCCCTGAGGTTCGCTTCCCTTCCCCAAGCTCATACCGTCCGACCGCCAACCAACACCCTGATGTACGAACGCCGCTACGGCCTGATCCGAACCTTGGCTCCCCTGCATGTGGGAGCTTCCGCCGGTGAGGAGGCAGGCAACCTCAACCTGATCTTCCGAGACGCTTACACCCAGACCGGCATCATCCCCGGTAGCTCCCTGCGGGGCCGCTTTCGGGCGGAGATGCGCAGGGTGGATGATGAGAACCGCAGCGTCAGCAAATACTGGTACGGGAGTGAAGCTGGTGCTGACACAGACGACATCAGCGAGGCGCGTGTCAAGTTCGAATACGCCTCCATCGTTTGGCTGCCAGTTTTCTGTCCAGGACAGCCAGTGGTCTGGGTGAGCTGTCCAAGGTTGTTGCGGCGGGCAGCCAACTCAGGGCTGTGCACTGTGTCAGCCAAGCAGATTGAAGCCCTTGTGAATACTTGCTCGCAAAGGATCTCAGGTGCGGATGTAAGAACAGAGAGCGAGAAACAGGTGAAGCTTTTCTTCAACCTCGGCTTCCTGATCCTTAATCGGGCCGATGACGAACAGCAGAACATCTTATCCTCTTTCGTCCCAAGCTCATTTCGGGATGAAATCAACATCAGTCAGCTTGTTGTCGTTGATGATGCATCAATGGGTGCCATCCACGACATGGCCCTCTACAGGCAGAGTCGAGTCAAGCTAAAAGACTCCGAGAAGACCGTGGAAAACTTCTTCAATGTTGAGGCTCTGCCGGAAGGGTGCATGATGATTTTCCCAATAGCCATTAACAACCACAGGGCATCCGATCAGAAACAGCATAGCCAATCACCTTTCGATGTTCAAGGGAACACGGAAGCTCGGTCAGGCGTGGAAGTTTATTTCGGGGGTTTGGAAAGCATTGGTTTTGGGCGTTGTTTTACCATGATTAACGAGGTTGAGAAATGAGCTGGCAACCCTATGGCCTTGATGATTGTGCCCAAAAAGTGGTACTTGACGCCATCAGACGTGATCCATCATGTAAGAGCTTGAGACAGGTTTTCAAGATGCGCACAACCTGCGCTTATGGCCTCGAAAGGTTTTGGGGCGAGTATTTACGTCTTAGCAACGGAAACCAAAGCGACGTAATGCAAAGCCGCATTATCCTAGACACTTGGAGGGCACTCAAAGATCAGATCCTTGACGGCACAGGGATCAGCCTTCCCTACGACCCAAATCTCGATTTATCCAATAAAAATGACGTGAGTCAGTCGTTGGCAAAGCTATGGGAACTCAGAGCTCACAATCCAAAGCAAATCCAGGTTGTATTGGCTATTCTAGTTAGTTTTTGTGAGGCCATCATCTGGTGGAAGAATAGGCTCGCCCCAGGTTCACTTACTGATAACGACTAATCCATGAGCTATTCCAATCGCGGGATCAGAAAACAGTCTCAACCCAGCAACAACCCAGCCTTAGCCCGCAGCCCAGTCAGAAAGCCTGGAGCCAGCTTGCCACCAGTCAAGTCGACTCGAGATGAATTTGATGCTGTGCCGATGGAGTATCGCGCACAAGTAAAACAACGTTGCCAAAGACATTACGTTGAGAAAAAGCCAAATGGAGCGCCAAACAGCTGGAGATCCAATATCCAGCAATGGCACGATGAGTGGCTGAAAGGCATCAACACGACGATTGCCGATGGGGAGGGGAATAATCACTGTGGCGATTCAAATACACTCATTGAGGAGATAGAGATTGACTGGCGTCTTTTAACCAATTCCGGAGTTGACGAGGGTTTTATTAGGCCCGTGATCAACAGTCGCGGCTGGCCCCTCATACCCGGAAGCAGCATAAAGGGATTGTTCCGCAATCAATGGCTGAAGCAAGGGCTTCCCTCTGATCAACTTGAAAACCTCTGTGGCTCGCGAACGAATAACAAGCCACTCCATCAAGGCCTTCTTCGCTTTCATTCTGTACACGTCCGAGAGCGTTCATGCCTGGAAAGATCACTGGACATTACTCATTCACAGGAGAACTGGCAGCTTGGAACAATTGCTGATCAGCGCAAGATTGAACGTAAGGCGATAGGCTTAGTCAGTCTCTGGAAGCCTAAGCTAAGAGTTGTAATTTCCAGCCAGCCTAAATCTATAACCGCTGAGCAGTGGAAGATTATCCGTGATGTGCTGATTCAATCAGTTGCAGCGGGGATTGGCGGACGAACTGCCGCAGGCTACGGCCGAACAAGGCACACCAACGTATACAAAGAAGTGTTTAGTTGCCAGCTTCGAGGTCAAGGCATTGCGCCAAAGCTTCTGGATGTCAGCGGCAGCGCTGAATTTAGGCCAGTGTCGTTGCGAGCAGCCATTCGTGGTATGGCCATGCGGTTGTTTGCAGGCCTTCTGCCAGCACAGCTTGCGGTGAAACAGGTTGAACGGCTTTTTGGCAGTCTCAATGGTCCGACTGTAGGCCTCCTCGCCTGTCATTTTCAGGAATCCGAACCAACAAGTATAGGCATACCTGTAGGGCCGTTCGAGAGTGGTTTTGGATTCGGACGATGGAAGCACCAGCCACCCGCAGTAATGGATCTGAAGGGATCACTGGTATGGGAGCTTGTGAGGCCCTGTGCATACAGGCAAGAGCTATCGAGACTGATCGCGGTATTGCATGGCTTGGTGATGAGTCTTGGCGGATTCAGCAAAGGATGGCGTCGCGTTGATCACCGACTATTCCCTCTTTATCACGATCAGACTTATTACGCAAAGACTCCTATTGGATGTCACTGGGATTGGATCGGTCTTCCTGCTGATCAGGGATGGATTCAAGTGCGTTCCAGGCCAGGCCTTGAGGAGCTTTTAGAAAAGGCAAGGGAGTGCGCTTTTGTTTGGCTGGAAACCCAGGGCATCAGGATCCCCTCACCACCGCTCGAAAGCCCTTCCAGGTGGAGGGAAGTCATTCACCCTAAAAAAATGTTTGTCTGGGCCAGACAGGCAGAGACTCACGAAGACTGTATTGCTATCGACTGGTTTCATCGGGATCAGATCAAAAGCGGCAAGCCAGACATCCGTGATGTCCGATTCAAGGGTTCATCGCTGACAGGACAGGCAAGTTTCCCATCAAAAGTAGGCCATGTCTGGCATCGCATGCTGCCACTTCATTTGAACTCTGATTACGATTACGAACCCATTGCGGAAGCCTATGCGGACCAGGACAAGATCATCCCAAAGATCTGGACTGGAACATACCTTGAAGTGGTGACCTTCTTTGCTGGCATGGACAATCGTTCTCTTGAAAATGACTTTCTTCAGCTGATGAACAAGGCGTCAGGCGGTCAAGGCGCAAACTTCAAGCCTGTCCGGTTCGCATGACCCGCGTCCTGATCGTCAGTGTCGGGGGTAGTCCGGATCCGATCCTCAAGTCGGTTGAGTTGCATCAGCCCGATGATGTGATCTTTGCCTGCAGTGCGCCGCCCTGTTCGGCGCCGAGCCTGGAGCAGGTGATCGGCGCTGGAACGCCCTGTCGTCACCTCATCGAGGACCACGAAGAGCTGCGCCCCAACCTGGTGACGCAGCTGAACCTGGAGGGCTTCCGACCTGATCTGCAGCTGATCGAGCTGCCCGATCCCGATGATCTCAACGACTGCCTGCTGCGGCTGCGCGCCTTTGTAGAGTCTTTGTCGGCACGCTTCAACCAGCTGGAGCTGTGCGGCGACTTCACCGGCGGCACAAAGTCGATGAGTACCGCCCTGGCTTTCACCCTGTTTGACCAGCAGGCCACGTTGAGCGTGGTGAGTGGGCGACGAGACAACCTGGTTCGCATCGAGAAAAGCGAAGGCTTGCTGATCGTTGATCCCATCCCCTTGCTTGCTCAGCGGTTGATTGAAGAGCGCCTGCCGCCGCTGCTTGAAGCCCACTTCTACGAACGTGCGCGTAGCCTGGTGCTCGATTTCCGGCGGGAGCAGGCCCAGCGCTTGAGCCCGTCTCAGCAGAAGGCCCTGGGAGGGTTGGACGAGCAGCTGCAGGTGCTGGTGCTCTGGGATCGCTTCCTGTGGCGTGATGCCCTTGAGGCGGCCAAGGCCTGTCGGTTTGATCAGCTCTGGCCAGAACTGTACGCCTGGTGGTTGCGGGTGGAGGCCGCCATCGATTGGGATCCAGCCGACGACCCAGCCGTGGCGATTACCGGCTACGAACTCGTACAGGATCTGCTGCTCAACGCTGAGCGGCGAGGGCGACGGGGCTGGTATGACGACGCCGTGGCCCGCCTCTACCGAGCCACCGAGCTGCTGGCCCAGACCTACATCCGCCTCGAACTCCGCCTTGCCACACCTCCCGACACCACCGGCGTCATGGGCCTCTACCGCTGGCTGCAGGACTATGAGGCGATTAGCGGCAAAGGCAAAGCCGAGCGCGGTCTCGGCAGCATCTATGCCAAGCACTGGCGTGAGCTAAAGCGGCTGTTTGATGCGCGTAACCGCTCGCTGCTGGGCCATGGCCTTCGACCGATCGATCAGCCCACCTGGCAATCCCTTCAGGACCGGGTGACGAGTCTTCTGAGCATCATGTTGCGCGACCTTGAGATCGAACAGGGACCACCGCCTAGCCAGTTGCCTGGATTGGCATTGCTGCGCCAGCCTCTACTGCACAATCTGCTCAATAATCTGGAGATCAACCAATCATGAAGGATGTTCTGATAGTGACCCTTGGCACCAGCCCGGAGCCGATTATCAACTGCATTACCAGTCTCCGACCTTGGCGGGTGGTTTTTTTATGCAGCATTGAAACCAAGACCCTGGTCGAGACTGTGCGGGGCCGGGTGCCGCTGCCAGATTTCAATGAGGCAAGAGATGTCGTGATTTTGCAGCAGCGCCTACGCAGCGGCCATGGTGAGGACAACTGCAATGAGCTGGATCAACTCGATCACGTCTACATCCGGTCGCTTAATCTCTTTCTTGTACTGCGTCAGCAGAACCCAGGCTGTCGCTTGATTGCGGACTCCACCGGCGGCACCAAGACAATGACCACCGGCCTGGCCATGGCCGCCGTTGATGACGGATCCGTGAAGCTTTATCTCACGGGCAACGACCGCACCAGGGGACAGGCAGCCTTGAGCGGCTACAGCGCGCCGGTGGCGGTAAGCACCGCCCCTATCCACGCACGCCGTCTGCAGGACCGTGAACTGCCGTCCCTGTTGAAACGCCATGATTACGAAGCCGCACGCCAGGCGGTGCGCAGGGTTCAGGCGTATTCAGACCCTGATCCAGAGACGCTCCTTTGGCTGCGAAAGCTGGAGGATCTGCTGGTGGCTCTCGATGCTTGGGATCGCTTTGATCACCTCAGGGCACTGGAGGTACTCACCCAGCTTGGCGAACGGTGTCTGGATCAGAAGCTGCTGTTTCCGCTCAAGCGGGTTATCGCCTCCCGCCGGCTGCTCGATCCAGTGGCCCAAGAACAGAAATGGCCGCAGATGAAGGGCCACGGCCTAGAGGCAGTTGAGGATTTGCTACTGAATGCCGAACGCCGTGCAACCCAGGAGCGCTTCGACGATGCCGTCGGACGCCTGTACCGTGCCATGGAACTCACCGCTCAGTTGCTGCTAAAAGTTGCCGTGAAGGACCAGGTAGGCCCGGATGGAATTGAAACCGCCGCTGTAGTGCTCGATCATCTACCCGCCGCCATTCAGCCACGCTGGCGCGAGGTCGCCTCGCGCAAGACCAATGGGACGCAGGGAGCGCCGCTGGAAATCGGCCTCACCGACGCCTTCGACTTGCTGGCAGATCTAGGCCACTCAACTGGCCATTGCTGGCTTAGGCAACGCAACACTATGATTAATGCGCTCCAGATCCGCAACCACAGTCTCTTCGCCCATGGTTTTGCACCGGTCGGTTATAGGGGCTGGCTGGAGCTCTCCAACACGCTTGGTGGCTTCCTGCAAGTAGCAATTGAGGAACACACCGCAGGCGCTGGCAACAGCCTGTTGATGGCGCAGTTCCCAACCACCCTGGCCGAGCTTCTTGTCGGGCTTTGATGATTTCGACTGAGCATCAGCAGACGAACAAGCTCCGCCTAGGCGCTTAGCATGTGATCAACGGGCTCCCGGTGGTGCGGGGGAAGGCCTAGGTCCTCAGACGATGGGCCGCCGTGATCGGCAGGACCTCGAAGCCATCAGCCTGCATCAGTCCTGGCAGGCCTGCAATGTCGCGCACCAGTTCAGACAGCTTGGCCCGATTGAGCTTGAGGCCCAGCACCCACACCGAAGCCGAGTTCATCTGGATCTTGTTAGTGGGCGCCAGGCAGCAGGGCGCCCTTTTCCCAGGCGACAAGCACATCAGCCGAGCCCAAGGTTTGCCCGCCTTGGCCAGCATGCCATCCAACGCTGGCGAGAACGTCTGGGATCATGCGCGAGCCCAACCCCCAAACACCAACGGGGGCTGGCTGGTGACGGTTGAGCCCCTGAATCGCGGCCAGGATCTGGCTCTGGTCGTCTCGGTGACCCACAAAGCCCGGCTGGATGCCAAGCGTGCGATCGACACCTTGGCCCTGCCGATCGGGCGACTGGCCCACGCCGGCCTGCAGCAGCCCGGCCCCGATGCCGTGGTGGACGGTGGCCACGCCCGCTAGCTGGCGGACGCCCTGGCGATGCAGGTGCGAGAGCTGGTGGTGGCCGATCCACCCCGCCGGCTGCATGTCTTTGCGGCCTGTCCTGTGGGGCTGATGCTGCTTTTGGGGCAGCGAGCGGATGCGTGGGGGCCGACCACGGTGTATGAATTCGCCTTTGAAGACGGCAGTCGAAGTTATTTCCCTGGGATGGCATCTTGGCTGGTTTAGTGCTTTCCCATCTGTAAGACCTAACCTGTGAAGAGCTATAGCCCAGAGCCTCGGTGGGCCGGCCTTAACCAAGCCGCTGCGAGAGCCAGGCAGTGAGGTCCGCGGCCCCTTGGAAATCAAGCAGTGCCTCAGCCAAGGCTTCCAGCTCTGCCAGTGGTAGGGCCTGGATGTGGGTCTGCTGGTCTGTGGAAAGGGGGCCGCAGCGGCGTTGCAGCTGGCGAAGGGTCATAGAGGCGGCTTCTGCCTGGCGGCCTTGTTGCTGGCCTTCCTCCAGCCCCCGCCCAAAGATTTCTTTGTAGGCCACGCTTCTGGTGAAGTCGTCGAGTGTGATCCCTCCCATGGCGCAGATGTCGGTGATGGAGCGGCCGTTAAACCTTGAGAGCAGGATAGCGGCAATCACGTCATCGATTTCGCCCGCCAGGGGAGTGGAGTCGGCCTGCCGCCGGATGGCGGCGGAGGAGGCGGGCAGCTGCTGCTCCGGCAACAGGAGCAGGCCGAGGGCTTTTTGGAGTGGCGGGGCGGAGGGTGGCATGCGCTCGGGAGCCAACTCAATCCAGTGCACGCGCTCCTGCAGGAATTCGGCCACGGGCATCGGATCGCCGAAGTTGAGATAGCGAGAGGGGCAGATCACGAGTACGCGCCAGTAGCGCAAGGGTTGGCCCTGGCGGTGCTGATGCCAGAGGAGGAGGCTACTTTCGTTGTAAAGCCGCAGTAAGAAATCAGGTTTGGCGGCCATCTGGGCTTCCATGATCAACGCTGGCTTGTCGTAATGCTGCTCGGGAGGGGGGAGAAAGAGGCCATCGATGCGTACCTCCCGCTCTTTGATCACCGGCGCAGTAAAGGTGTAGCCCTCCATGTCAGCCAGCAGACTGGTGACCAGGGGCAGAAGGCGCTCGGTGCGCTCCTGGAACAACCAGAAGAAGAGCTTGTCGCTGGCGACCACTTGGGGCTGCGGGAGTTGATCCCATCATCGCTTGGGAGGGTCTTCCAACTCAAGTTGGCCCTAGCCGCAGCTGAAGCCACGCTGTGGTGGGAACATCCTTTGATGTTTAGTCTAAATATTTGCTGGTTTTGCAATCGAGCAATTCAATAATACATCCATAGAGCTTTGGCAGGTTGAGCTAAGGGCTGATTCTCCGGAGAGTATTGTACTAGCCATGGGGATAACTGATGTTCAATCAATAGGTTCACTAACGAGTGGTGACCTTTTTGCGCATGCCTTTGTGCTCGGGTTCTCTCAAACACCAACCGCTGCCGAATCCTGACTGATAACACCACCCCTATCCACCACAGCACTACCCACCCCCCCCACCTCAACCGACCCAAACAGAGTGGCAACAGCCTGATGCCGCACCGTCACTCGGCAATTCATACCCAGCTCACAGGGATGGTCGAGCGGCAATTTCAGCCGCAGGCGCTGGCCCCGGCATTCCAGCAGGGCCAGCCAGGCGGAGCCGAGAAACTCGCGGCCGACCAGCTGCCATTCGCCCTGCGGTTGGCTTTCCAGCTGTAGATCCTCCTGGCGCAACATCACCTCCAGCGGCTGGCCGGCCAATGGCTGTCCAGCGACGCTCTCCCCATCGCCATGTTGGCCTTCCCCAGCCCAGCGCCATTGGCCGGCGGGAATGATGCCCAGCGGTGTTACTAATTGACCGGCCTCCAGGCTGGCGTTCAGCAGGTTTGCCTGCAATAAGAAACGGCCCACGAAGGCGGTGGCCGGCTGTTGCACCAACTGCCTTGGTGGCGCGATTTGATGCACTACCCCGTCTCCCAGCACCGCCACCCGGTCGCAGATGGCCAGCGCCTCCTCCGGGTCGTGGGTGACGATCAGGCCGCTGGCGCCAACGCTGCTCAGCACCCGGGGCAGCTCGCTGCGCAATCGCAGCCGCACCTCCACATCCAGGTTGGAGAAGGGTTCATCCAGCAGCACCACCTCGGGCTGGGGGGCCAACGCCCGGGCCAGGGCCAAGCGCTGCCGCTGGCCGCCCGATAGTTGGTGCGGATAACGGCGCTCCAGACCCTCCAGCCCCAGCAGTTCCAGCAGCCAGCGCATCCGGCTCAGGTCGTGGCTGCGCCGCAGGCCAAAGCAGGCGTTTTGCCAGGCATCGAGGTGGGGAAATAGGGCGTAGTCCTGAAACACCATGCCCACCCCCCGCCGTTCTGCCGGCAGCCACTGCTGGTGCCCGGCCACCTGGCGGCCCCCCAGCCACACCGACCCCCGTTCCGGCCGCTCGAAGCCCGCCACCAACCGCAGCAGGGTGGTCTTGCCGCAACCCGAGGGGCCCAGCAACCCCACCAACTCGCCCCGCTGCAGTGTCAGATCGATCTGGCGCAATGTCCAGCCGCCGTTGCCGTCATTGGCATTGCCATTAATAGCGCCATAGCGGTGCCAGACGTCCCGCAGCTGCAGGTGGGGGGCGTTGTTTTCGCCGTTCATGCTCAACTGCGCTGCTCCAATGAGGGGATCAAGGCGATTGCTGCCACTAAACCAAAGCCCATGATCAGCAGGGCCGGCGCCATTGCATAACCCACCCGCTCATCGCTGGCGTACTGAAACACCCGCACCGCCAGGGTGTCGAAATCAAAGGGCCTTAGCGACATCGTGATCGGCAATTCCTTGATCACATCCACAAACACCAATAACAAACCCACCAACAGGGGCCCCCGCAGCAGCGGCAGATGGATGCGCCCCAGGGTCTGCCACCAGCTGCAGCCCAGGCTGGTGGCCGATTCGTCGATACTCGCCGGGATACGCTCCAGGGCGGCATCGAGACCCTGCTTGGATACGGCCATGAACCGAACCCCATAGCCCCACACCAGCAACAGCACCGGATTCAGCTGCAATGGCCCCCCCACCAGCAGCAAGCCCAGGGCCAGCACACTGCCCGGAATGCCGTAGCCCAGGCCGGCCATAAAGCTGAATTGATTCACCAATGGCCCCTCACTCCAGCGGCGGCTGATCGCCAGCAGCAGGGCGCAAAAGGCCGTGATCGCCGTTACCAGCAGGGCCAATCCAAAGCTGCGGCCCGCCAGGGCCAGCAATTCGCCCAGCGGTTCCGCCGCCATCGCCTGCCAGCCCTGCAAAATCCACAGGCCCGGAATCAACAGGCAGGCCAGCGGCGGCAGCAGGGTGATGCCAATGGCGGCGGCGGCGCGCCAGCCCGCCAGCGGCCAAACGTGGCAATTGGCGCTGCCGCTGCCCAGGTTCCAGCGGCGGCTGCGGCGCCGCAGGGCCCGCTCCGCCGCCAGCAGCAGCACCACGATGGCGAGGGCGGCGAGCGCCAACAGGGCCGCCCCGCGGGGGTCGCCATCGACTTGCCAGCGATTCAATATTCCCGCCGACAGGCTCGGCACCCCCAGCAATCGCACCGCCCCCAACTCATTCACCACCTCCATGGCACTGAGGGCGACGCCGGCGCCGATCGAGGGGGCCGCCAGCGGCAACGCCACCCGCCAAAAACTCTGCCAGGGCCCCACCCCCAAGCTGCGGCAGGCCTCCAGCAGCTGGCGGCCACTGGTCGAAAAACTCTCGGTGCTCAGCAAAAACACATAGGTGTAATTGGCCAGGCTGAGCAGCAGCACC
>Ga0209088_10000894_pt1 | contig 20145 bp, 16 predicted proteins | sample S_140625_EF_Meta_FD_187324 | JGI IMG/M metagenome (GOLD analysis project Ga0209088, IMG submission 187324) | Freshwater microbial communities from Lake Simoncouche, Canada to study carbon cycling - S_140625_EF_MetaG (SPAdes) (version 2) | ecosystem: Environmental > Aquatic > Freshwater > Lake ... | reverse complement strand
TGAAGCGTCACGGTATTCCGACGGCTGATTACCAAACATTTAGTAGCGCTCAGCAAGCACATGCCTATATTGATTCCAAAGGCGCGCCGATTGTGATTAAGGCTGATGGACTTGCCGCCGGTAAAGGTGTTGTCGTTGCCATGAGCTTAGAGGAAGCGCATGGGGCAGTAGACATGATGCTAGCTGATAACAAATTAGGTAATGCGGGTGCACGAGTAGTGATTGAAGAATTTTTGACTGGCGAAGAAGCGAGTTTTATTGTGCTAGTTGATGGCAAAAATGTTCTCGCATTAGCAACCAGCCAAGATCACAAACGCTTACTCGATGCCGACCAAGGCCCCAATACTGGTGGGATGGGCGCTTACTCCCCCGCCCCTGTTGTTACACCAGAAATCCATGCACGTGCTTTGCGTGAAGTCATCATGCCAACAGTCAAAGGGATGGAAACAGATGGCATTCCTTATACGGGCTTCTTATATGCTGGCTTAATGATTGCACCGGACGGCAAGATCAAGACTTTGGAGTTCAACTGCCGCATGGGTGATCCAGAAACACAGCCGATCATGGCTCGCCTGCGCAGTGATCTAGTAAATGCCTTAGATCACGCTGTTGATGGCAAACTCAATGTAGTGGATCTAGATTGGGATCGTCGTACTGCTTTAGGGGTAGTACTAGCGGCCTATAACTATCCAGATACCCCACGCAATGGTGATGTCATTACCGGTATCCCGGCTGATACTGAAGATCAAATCACTTTCCATGCGGGTACTAAATTAGAAGATGGGAAGATACTCACGTCGGGTGGCAGAGTAATGTGCGTAGTAGGCCTTGCGGATACTGTTCGTGGTGCCCAACAAAAAGCCTATGATGTCATTGATCAGATTCAGTTTGATGGTATGCAATATCGCAAAGATATTGGTTATCGCGCAATCAAGTAAATAGGCGAGCTCCCTTGACAACACAACACACCCAAATTGATATAACAGCCCTAAGAGATTATTTCTTAGGCTTGCAAGATCGGATTACGAGTGCAGTTAGTACTCTTGACGGTAAGGCCTTTGTTGCTGATGAATGGCATAAACCTGAAGATAGCAAACTCAAGGGCTATGGTCGCACCTGCACTTTAGATAGCGGCAACATCTTGGAAAAGGGTGGTGTGGGTTTCTCACATGTCCGCGGCGATCAAATGCCACCTTCCGCTTCCCACCATCGCCCTGAAATGGCAGGCCGCAGCTTTGAAGCATTAGGCATGTCATTGGTGTTTCATCCAAACAATCCTAAGGCCCCTACCACCCATATGAATGTGCGTTGCTTTATTGCGCAAGCTGTGGATAAAGAACCGGTTTGGTGGTTTGGTGGTGGCTTTGATCTCACTCCTTATTACGGCATTGACGAAGACTGTAAACACTTTCATCAAACTGCTAAAGATGCTCTAGACCCATTTGGTGAAGAGCTCTATCCTCGCTTTAAAAAATGGTGTGACGAATATTTTTATTTAAAGCATCGTGATGAGCCCCGTGGTATTGGCGGAGTGTTCTTTGATGACTTTAATGAGCTAGGCTTTGAACAGAGTTTTGCAATGACTCGTGCAGTGGGCGATGCTTTTATCAATGCCTATCTGCCGATCTTAAAACGCCGCTATCAAGACCCTTTTACGCCGGAAGAAAAATCTTTCCAAGAATATCGTCGTGGTCGTTATGTGGAATACAACTTAATCTTTGACCGAGGCACTATCTTTGGACTGCACTCTGGTGGAAGAACAGAGTCGATCCTCATGTCGATGCCCCCAGTGGTGCAGTGGTGGTACAACTGGCAGCCTAAGCCTGGTACGCCGGAGGCTAAGCTCTATGACTATTACCTCAAACCACGCGATTGGTTAGCTTGAGCAGCATTCAGAAAATTGGCATTCTGGGTGGAACTTTTGATCCGCCGCATATTGGCCACTTAAAGCTGGCAAGTCATTTTGCGAAAATACTGCAATTAGATCAATTACTTCTCATACCTAGCGGCGAGCCTTGGCAAAAAGGCGCTGATATTACTCCTGCAGAAATTCGGTTTCAGTTGACGGAAGGGGCTGGTATAGATTTAGCCAGAACGTTCTTGTATCTAAAAATTCCAACCCAAATTGGAGTTGATCGAATTGAAATTGAACGAGCAGGTCCAAGCTATAGTATTGATACTGCTAAATCCCTCAGGGAGCGCTTTGGTCCCAAGGCCAGTCTAACTTGGCTTACAGGTGCAGACTCTCTAATTCATCTTCCAAGCTGGAATTCTTGGCGTGATCTATTTAAATACATGAACTTTGCAGTTGCAAGTCGGCCGCACTACGATCTAGATACTGAGATGAGTCCTGAAATCAAGGAAATATTGAAAGTACGCCAAGTATTTGATCCAGCGGCCCTGATCAATGAGCCATCTGGCCTCATCTATGTAGATGAAAGCTTGTCAGTCGATCTCTCCTCTACTGATCTGCGCGATCGCCTCAAAACACCCGCTCGCGACCAGATTGCTTCAGAACAAATACCCACACATACCTTAGAAATCATTACAAAGCTGGGCTTGTATCAGTAATCAAGCTAAGATCATCCTAAATACTAAAAAATATCATTGAGAAACCATGGACTTACGTAAATTACAACGCGTCATTATTGATGCTCTAGAAGATGTTAAAGCGCAAGATATACGCGTTTACGACACTACTAAACTCAGTGAGCTATTTGATCGTGTGATCATTGCTACTGGCTCAAGCAATCGTCAAACACGATCACTTGCGATGTCTGTTAAAGAGGATGTCAATGCTAAAGGTGGTGAAGTGATCTCCATCGAAGGGTTAGAAACTGGTGAATGGGTATTGGTGGATTGTGGCGATATCGTTGTCCATATCCTCCAACCGATGCTGCGCTCTTACTACCAACTAGAAGGCATGTGGGGTGCAAAACCTGTACGCGTTAAATTAGCTGGTAGTAAAGGACTTGTAAAGGCCAGCGATTTAGAAGACGACGAAGAATAAGTTCGTCTCGCTTTTTTCCCTGCCCCATTCTTAATCTGATTCTTCGTCTTAGTCATGCGCTTAACCATCGTTTCTGTCGGTCACAAAATGCCCGATTGGGTTGCTACAGCAACCCAAGACTATGTCAAACGGATGCCAGCAGACTGCAGTATTGAAATTAAAGAAATCAAACCTGATCTCACGCCTGCCAAAGAAGCGATCAAGATTGCTGCTGCCATTCCAAAAGGCTCAAGAGTAATTGCTTTAGATGAGCGCGGCAAAGATCAGACAACACAGAACCTAGCAACTCAACTGGCCTCATGGCGCCAAGAGGGCTTTGATATCACCTTTTTAATTGGTGGTGCTGATGGCCTAGACCCTAGCCTGAAATCCAATGCGCAAGCAATGTGGCGACTCTCTAGCTTAACCTTGCCACACGCTATGGCTAGAGTGTTACTCGTTGAACAACTCTATCGTGCATGGACTATCTTGCAGGGTCACCCCTACCATCGTGAGTAATCCCATGTACTCTTTCATCTATCTCGCTTCACAAAGTCCACGACGCCAAGAGTTATTAAAACAAATGGGCATCCGCTATGAGATGTTAGCACCCAGCCCGGGTGAGGATAGCGAAAGTATTGAAACTCCACTTCTCCATGAAAAAGCTCGTTCCTATGTTGAACGCGTTACCTTAGCGAAAAGCAGCACTGCCTTGGTACGCTGGCAAAAAAGTGGTCTTGCATGGGCGCCCATCTTATGCGCTGATACCACTGTGAGTCTGCCGGGCAACAGTGAAGGTGAGATTTTAGGAAAGCCTACGGATGAAACTGACGCTACCCGCATCTTAAATATACTCAGCGGTAACACTCACGAAGTTTTGACAGCTATTGCCCTGACTATTGATCCAAGTCATAAACCGCTTTGCTTGGTACAGGTATCAAAGGTTCATTTTGACAAGCTATCACCAGAGCAGATAGCTGCTTATATTGCCAGCGGCGAGCCGTTTGGCAAAGCGGGTGCCTACGGTATTCAGGGGCTTGGAGGTGCATTCATTCCCTCGATTGAAGGAAGTTATAGCGGTATCATGGGATTACCCATTTTTGAAACTGCACAACTTCTAGAGCGCGCTCAGGTGACATGCCTATGAACGAAGAAATCCTGATCAATATCACCCCGCAAGAAACGCGGGTGGCCTTGATCCAGCAAGGCGCTGTTCAAGAACTGCAAATTGAACGTACACGTCAACGCGGCATTGTTGGCAATATCTATCTTGCTAAAGTCGTTCGCGTACTTCCTGGTATGCAATCTGCTTTTATTGAAATTGGTCTTGAGCGCACAGCTTTTATGCACGTAGCTGACATTGTCCAAAATAATCCGCAAGCCCAAATAGAAAAACTATTGTTCGAAGGTCAAACGATCTTGGTACAAGTGCTGAAAGATCCTCTTGGGACCAAAGGTGCTCGTTTGACAGCGCAACTGAGCATTGCCGGTCGTAACCTGGTATATCTACCTCCAGCAGGCAGCGATCCTGCTACCGAAAAATATATTGGCGTCTCTCAACGCATTGATCAAACAGAAGAACGTGAAGCAATTAAAGCTAGACTAGCTAGTCTGATGGCTGCCGATGAAAAAGGCGGCATCATTGTGCGTACTAGCGCCCAAGAAGCTTCCGATACCGAGCTTTTACATGACATGCATTACCTGCGCACTACCTGGGAAAATATTCAGGAGGCCAAAAAACATCGGGCAGCACCAAGCCTGCTATATCAGGATCTGAGTCTGGCTGAACGAGTTTTGCGAGATATCGCCAGTGAAGAGACTACCCAGATTCGGGTGGACTCTGCTGAAAACTTTGAAAAGCTCAAAGTATTTTCGAATCTATATATGCCCAATCTATTGGGTAAGCTAACGCTTCACCGGGGGGAGCGCGCTCTCTTTGACCTATTTGATGTCGATGCTGAAATCAATAAAGCCCTGGGTCGTAGAGTAGACCTGAAGTCTGGGGGCTACCTCATGATTGACCAGACAGAGTCCATGACAACAATTGACGTGAACACGGGCAGTTATGTCGGCGCCCGCAATCTAGATGACACTGTCTTTAAAACTAATTTAGAAGCAGCTCAAGCCATTGCGCGGCAATTGCGTCTACGCAACCTCGGTGGCATCATCATTATTGACTTTATTGATATGCTCGGCAAAGATCATCAAGAATCTGTTCTCTATGAACTCAAGCGTAACCTTGAGCGCGACCATGCCCGTACCTCAGTGAGCGAATTTTCTGCACTAGGCTTAGTAGAGATGACGCGCAAACGAACTCGTGAGTCCTTAGCTCACATCACCTGCGAGCCATGCGCTACCTGCATGGGCAAGGGTGAAGTAAAAACAGCTCAAACCATTTGCTATGAAATTTTACGTGAGATTGTGCGGGAGCATCGCCAGTTCAATCCACGCGAATTTAGAATCGTTGCAGCCCCTGATGTCATTGACTTATTTCTCGAAGAAGAAAATCAATTCTTGGCTCAACTAGGTGACTTTATTGCTAAGCCGATCACCCTTCAAGCTGAAGGCAGCTTTCGCCAAGAGCAATACGATATTGTTCTGAGTTGATTTATTTAAGCGTTTGAAAACTGAATGCGGTGTAGATTGGCATAAAGCCCGTCTTTTTTGATTAAGTCTTCGTGTGAGCCATTCTCAATAATTTGGCCATGCTCTAGAACCACAATACGGTCGGCATGCTCAATCGTCGATAAGCGATGGGCAATGACTAAGGTTGTTCTACCAGCCATCAAACGGTCTAGGGCATCTTGCACTTGTCGCTCCGACTCGGAATCTAAAGCAGAGGTAGCTTCGTCCAAAATTAAGATAGGAGCATCCTTATAGATTGCTCGAGCAATTGCCAGACGCTGACGCTGACCCCCAGATAGGCGATTGCCGTTATCGCCAACCATTGAATTCATACCTTCTGGTAGCTCTTTAATGAGAGCTACCAGGTTAGCCGCTTCTAATGCCTCCATTACTCTTTCCCGATTTATCCCCTCTTGACCGCTAGCACCATAGGCTACGTTTGCAGCAATCGTATCGTTAAACAGAATGACATCTTGGCTCACAAAGGCAATTTGTTTTCTGATGTCAGCCAATACGATATCTTCTAGGCGAATATCATCTAAGAAAATATGTCCGCTTGTTGGTTTGAAGAAACGAGGTAGCAAATTCACTAGTGTAGATTTTCCGCCGCCAGATGGCCCAACAAAAGCGACTACCTCACCAGGCTTAATGGAGAGATTAATTCCGCGTAAGGCATCTTGTCGGCCCGCCTCTTGTTCATACGAGAAACCAACGCCCTCAAAGCGAATGCTACCTTTGGCTTTATCCAAGGACTTCATATTGAGCCTGCGATCCTCAGCCTCTTCCAAAGGTTGATCCATTAGCCCAAAAATCATCTCGGCTGCTGTAAGGCCTCGTTGCAACGGTTGATTGATATCGGCTAGGTGCTTTAATGGAGAAATCACCAATAACATTGCCGTGATAAAGGCGGCAAAGCCACCAACTGTCGTGCCTTCTGTAGCAGACTGCAGTAAGGCGACTACTAGCACCACCGACAAGGCCATCGAGGCAATGAGCTGGGTTATTGGCTGGTTCAAGCCACCCGCTACAGCTGACTTCAAAGCAAATTGGCGAAGGCGTTCAGCTTTTTCGAGAAAGCGATTCATCTCATATTGCTCAGCGCCATGCACTTTAATAATCCGATAACCGGCAGCAGCCTCTTCAACGATATAAGCTAGATCACTCGTCAGAGTTTGCTGCTCACGATTGAGAGATCGTAGGCGGCGGTTAATCTTACTCATGATGTAAGCAATGATTGGAAAAATAATTAGGACAATTAAAGTCAGTTTCCAGTTGAGATAAATTAAATAGCCCATCAGACCAATCACCGTCAGGGAATCACGCACTAAACTAATTAACATCCCACCCATAATGGAAAGAACATTATTGACTTCAAATACAACCGCATTGATCACATGAGATGCTGAATTTTGTTGGAAAAAGATTGTTTTAGCGTGCAGCAGAGTTTGAAACATTTGCTCGCGTAACTTCAGAAGAACCGAATTAATCACACGCGATAACAAATAGTTGGATAAAAATTGAGCCAAACTACGAACCATCGCCAAGCCAACCAAGAAAACAGGCACCTGCCAAAGCTGATTGTTCAGTTGACCTGTAAAGCCGCGATCAAGTAAAGGCTTCATCAAGGCAGGAATTGAAGTCTCTGACGCGGCGACAAAGGCCATGGCCACCAAAGACCCAATAATTAAGCCAATATGGGGCTTAAGATAGGTAATTAAGCGATTTAGGGCAATTCGGTCTTGAGCATTCATATAATGAATTATGCCCACCTTATCAGTCATACTCATCACCCGCAATGAAGAGGTCAATTTGGACGATTGTCTAGCCTCCCTAGAGGGCATTGCCCAGCAGATCGTTGTGGTGGATACGGCCAGCTCAGACCGTACCCTAGAAATAGCTCAAAACTATGGGGCAGTGATTGCCAGCCCACCCGATTGGCCCGGTTTTGGCCCCCAAAAGAATCGCGCCTTGGATCTGGCAACTGGAGATTGGGTGCTCTCTCTAGATGCAGATGAAAGGCTAACCCCTGCCCTTAGAGCTGAAATTCAGATAGCTATCCACCATAGCGCCCAGGTGGACTGCTTTGCTATCCCAAGACTATCTTGGTATTGCGGACGCTTTATTCGTCATTCTGGCTGGAGTCCGGACTATGTTGACCGTCTTTTTAAGCGCGGCACTGCCCGCTTCTCAGATGACTTGGTTCATGAACGCTTAATTCCGAATGGTCAAGTAGCCAAACTAGAAAATCCGATACTGCACTACAGCTTCATGAACTACTCACAGGTCTTACAAAAGATCGATCGCTACTCCACCGCCTCTGCAGAGCAGGCCTTTGCTAAAGGTAAAACGAGCAGTCCTCTCAAAGCAGTACTTCATGGCTTCTGGGCATTCTTTCGCACTTATATTATTCGTGCAGGCTTCTTAGATGGTGCTCAAGGGTTTGCTTTGGCAATCTCCAATGGCCAAGGTACTTATTATCGCTATATCAAGCTGTGGCATCTCAATCAGGATTCTAGTAAATGATTTCGATTTTGTTGGCCACTTACAACTGGCCGCAAGCTCTCAAACTTTGCTTAGAGTCTCTTGCGACACAAACCGATCGCCATTTTGAAATCATCATTGCCGATGATGGATCTACTGATAACACCAAGCAAGTCATTGAACAGTTCAAGGTCTCTTCATCCATTGCTATTAACCACTTATGGCAAGAGGACCAAGGCTTTCGTAAAACCATCATTCTTAATCGAGCCATCGCTGCTGCGCACGGTGACTATCTAATATTTCTAGATGGGGACTGTATTGTGCAACCCGATTTTGTTGCGCGTCATCGGCAATTAGCCCAAAAAGGATACTTAGTTACCGGCAGCCGCGTACTCCTAAACGAAAAACTCACTCGAGAGCTGCTGACTTGGTCTCATTGGGACTTTAAGCGCTTTAGCGCCAGTCTTTTGGGTGAAAGATTTAGTGGTGGCATTAATAAATATTGGCCTCTCAAGATGAAGTTTGGTAATGGCTCTTGGCGGGACTATAAAAAGTTTGTCTGGCGTCGTATTAAGGGTTGCAATATGGCTTGCTGGAAAGTAGATGCCAAGGCTATCAATGGTTTTGATGAAACCATGACTGGCTGGGGTCATGAGGATGCCGATTTCGTGTTTCGCTTACAACGGCACCATATTATTCGTAAATCAGGATCGTGGGCCACTGAAGTTTTGCACCTCTTTCATAAAATTCATGATCAAAGTAATGCAGCCGAGAACGCCCGCCGTGTCCGTGAAAAGATTCTGGCAAAGGCTATGTAACATAGTCTATTTCATATGACCTCCTTCTCAGATCTTCAACCTAAAAAAGTATTATTCATCGCTACGCGGCAAATTGGCGATGTACTGGTGACTACTCCGCTCATTAGCAAGGCAAGAGAATTATGGCCAGATGCGCAGTTTCATTTTCTAGGCTATCGCGGCAAGCTCGATATGCTTTACGGCAACCCTGATATCGCGAAGATCATTGAGACCTCTGATCGCCCCGGCTTCGGCGAATACCTATCACTGTTCAACACATTATTTCAGCGCTATGACTTAGCTATCGTTACCCAGCCTAGTGATCGAGCCTACCTTTATGGCTTAGTTGCTGCTTTTAGAAGGGTTGGCGTTTTGGGTGGCCACCCCCAAGGTAAAGAGGTGGAGGATAAATCCAAGAGAAGTAAAAGTGAAAAGCAAAACGCTTGGAAGAAATTCATTTGTATGCATACGGTAGATGTGGATTACTTTAATCAACACGTCATTGCAGAGAAACTGCGCTTGCTCGAAGTCTTCTTCAGAAACCCTGCTGAATTATTTGACAAACCGATTTCTGTAACACCACCCATTGGTGAACCGCTGACACCTGTGATTACCAATACACTCACCCAACCCTATGCCGTGGTTCACCCAGGACCACTCACTGCGTATAAGCGCTGGCCTCTAGCGCACTGGCAACATCTGATTGCTTGGCTTGTTGCTAGAGGGTTTCAGATAGTATTAAGCGCCTCTCCTGCTAAGCAGGATTTGCAACTCAATCACGACATCATCTCTCTTTTAGACGATGCGACTACTTCCAAAGTAATTAACGCTGCAGGCAAACTCTCCATTTCACAAGCGGGCACACTATTACGTGGCGCCGCACTCTACATTGGCGTTGATACCTCCATCACCCATTTAGCAGCAGCTTGCAATACTCCGACGATCACTTTATTTGGCGCAACCCCCCCAACAAACTTTGGCCCATGGCCCAATGGTTTTATTGGTGAACAACCTTATCAACTTCGGGCTCGCTCACAAACTGTTGGTAATGTCACTATCTTGCAAGGTCCTGGCGAATGTGTTCCCTGCCGCAAAGCAGGCTGCCTTGATCGCGCTGACAGTAATAGTGAATGCTTGGATTTATTAGAACCTGCTCAAGTTATCACAGCAATTGAGCAAACGATCAAAATTACTTAGTGGTACTGAACCTGAACTGGGTCTTTTTGTTTTGAGGCTAGCAATTGATTGAGACTATGCAGGCAAGCGTCATCAGGATAAATGCGTAACTCTTCTGGGAATTGCATTAAACAAGCCCCGCCACTCGTAGTCACAGCAGCGGTTAGCATTAAACCCTTGACGCCATCATTAGAGCCGGGCGTTACTGGTCGAGCAGAACTCAACTTTGGATCCCTGACACGATTGGCCATTAAATAAGGTCCGATTTGACTACGTAGCATCTTGAGATCAATTGCAGAATCAAGGCATACGTGCACATTGCGAGCAAAACGCATACGCGCCCCGGTAATATCCATCACCGCTTCTGAAACTACTCGCATACCGCCCGAGAACTTATCTGGTGTGACATTAACCTTAGCAACCAACATCTCATCTTCTTTGAGCCAGGAACGATTTGGCTCATATACTTCGCTGTAAAGGGTCACCTCAATAGCGGCGCTACCATCATCAATCGTGGCAATCATCATGCGACCACGTTGCCCTGTGAGCATCCGAGCTGATGTAATGATGCCGGCAATTAATTGATCTTTACCTTCAGCTACTTTGGCTAAAGGTTGGCGAATGAAGTGTGAAGTTTCATCACGATAGGCATCAAACATATGCCCTGTTAAGCAAAGTCCTAAGGCAGTCTTTTCTTCCTGGAGCCGTTTTTTCTCAGACCAGACCGGCTCACGAACTAACTCTGGGAGATGGCGATCTTCTTCGCCAGCAGCTTCAAACAAACTCACCTGATGAATCGAGGCTTCTGCTTGTTCTGCAGCTTCAATGGCTCTTGCTAATGAAGCTAATAAGGTAGAGCGGATGTCGTAGAGATTACCGCCCGCAGGAACTAAATCACGATAGAGGCTATCAAATGCACCGGCACGCATGAGTGCTTCAATGGCGCGGCGGTTCACTTGTCTGCGATCCACTCGGGCACAGAAATCAAATAAGTCTTTAAATGGCCCGCCAGTCTCGCGCGCTTTGACAATTGCTTCAATCGCAGCTTCACCAGTACCTCTAACGGCACCTAGACCATAACGAATATGTGCAATGGGTGAATCAGGTGCGGCATCAGGTGCGCGCAAGGGTGTGAACTCATAGACGCCCGTATTGATGTCGGGCGAGAACACCCGAATTTGATTTGCCAAGCAATCGTCATACAAAATCTTCACCTTATCGGTGTCATCCATCGCGAGCGATAAGTTAGCCGCCATAAATTCAGCTGGGTAGTAGGCTTTGAGCCAAGCAGTTTGATAAGCTAAGAGTGCATAAGCAGCAGCATGGGATTTATTAAATCCATAGCCTGCAAAACGCTCCATCAAGTCATAAATCTCGTTTGCCTTACCTTCGCTAATGCCGCCTGCTTTTGCGCCATCACTAAAGATCTTGCGATGCTGCGCCATCTCTTCTGGCTTTTTCTTGCCCATCGCACGGCGCAACATATCGGCGCCACCCAAAGAGTAGCCACCAATCATCTGTGCCATCTGCATCACCTGCTCTTGATAAACCATGATGCCGTAGGTCTCACGTAGGACTGATTCAATACGCGGATCTGGATACTCTACTTTTTGACGACCATGCTTACGCTCAATAAAGTCTGGAATCAGATCCATTGGGCCTGGACGGTACAAAGCCACCAAGGCAATAATGTCCTCAAAGCGGTCAGGCTTGGCTTCCCGAAGCATGCCTTGCATGCCACGGCTTTCCAACTGGAACACGGCAACGGTGTTGGCTTTCTTGAGCACATCAAAGGCTTTTTCATCATCAAGCAACATATCGCCAATACTCCAACCCTTGCGATCTGCATGAAGTGCTTTAATCCAGCGCTCTGCTGCAGCTAAGATGGTGAGCGTAGTCAAACCCAAGAAGTCGAACTTCACTAGGCCAATAGCTTCAACGTCATCTTTGTCAAACTGACTGATCACCGAGTTGCTATCTTGATCCTTACTCTCTTGCGTATAGAGCGGACAAAAATCAGTCAGACGTCCAGGAGCGATCAATACACCCCCAGCATGCATACCGACGTTGCGAGTCATGCCCTCTAATTGCTGTGCAAGAGAAAGTAACTGCCGCACTTCATCTTCATTTTTCTCACGCTCGGCTAATTGCTTCTCTTCTTTCTTGGCCATTTCAATGGTCATATATTGACCTGGCTTATTTGGAACGAGTTTGGCAATGCCATCTACAAAGTTATAGCCCTGCTCTAGCACTCTCCCTACATCCCGAATCGCTGCTCGCGCTGCCATCGTGCCAAAGGTGGCAATCTGACTCACCGCATCCTTGCCGTATTTATCTTTGACGTACTGAATCACACGGTCACGACCGTGCTGGCAAAAATCGATATCAAAGTCGGGCATCGATACCCGCTCTGGATTTAAAAAACGCTCAAAGAGCAAGTTGTAGCGCAGTGGGTCAAGGTCAGTAATACCCAGGGAGTAGGCCACTAAAGAGCCTGCACCAGATCCGCGACCAGGGCCTACCGGCACGCCATTATTCTTTGCCCAGTTAATGAAGTCTGCCACGATGAGGAAGTAGCCCGGGAATCCCATTTGAGAAATCGTCTTGACTTCAAACACTAAACGCTCGTGATAGCGTGGCATTTCTTTAGCGCGCTCTTCTGCATCTGGGAAATTACGCTCCATATGACGCTCAAGTCCAACCTCAGATTGGGCAAGTAAATATTCATCCAGCGTAATACCAGGAGGCGTCGGAAAATCTGGCAAGCGTGGCTGACCCAGCACAAGTGATAAGTTACAGCGCTTGGCAATTTCAACGGAGTTTGCTATTGCAACAGGCAAATCTGCAAAACGCTGTTCCATTTCTACTTGCGTTAAGAAGTATTGCTCATCATTAAATTTCTTAGAGCGTCGTGGATTGCCTAACAATTCACCTTCAGCGATACAGACCCTTGCCTCATGGGCCGTGAAATCACTCTTTTGCATAAACTGTACTGGGTGGGTTGCTACTACCGGTAACTTCAACTCACTAGCAAGATGGCAGGCTAGCTGGAGCTGCTTCTCATCCTGCTGATGTCCCCCACGTTGAACCTCAAGGTAAAAAGACTTGGGGAATAATTTTTCATAGCGTTTTGCGGCAATTTTGGCTTGATCTTCTTGGCCCGCTAATAAAGCAGCACCAACTTCACCCTGACGCGCACCTGAAAGCGCAATCAATCCGTACGCCAGGGTTCTCTTCGCTTTCTTATCTTCTGCTTTTGCAGCAGGCTCACTAAACCAAGCAGAGTTCACTTCAGCGCGACCGCGCGATTGGTTCTCCAAAGAAGCTCTACTGAGTAACTCACACAGGTTGAGATAACCAGAATGGTTTTGTACTAAGAGTAATAAACGATGTGGCTGATCTGGATCTTGGGGATTACTAACCCAAACATCGGCACCTGTAATGGGTTTAATACCAGCCGCACGGGCTGCTGTATAAAAACGGACTAATCCAAATAGATTACTCAGATCAGTGAGGGCTAGAGCGCCCATTTCGTCTTTGACAGCAGCGGCGACAGCATCGTCAATACGAACAACTCCATCCGTAATCGAAAACTCGGAATGAAGGCGAAGATGTACAAAACGGGGTAAAGCCATGAGATGATTTTAGCTGTGTCTACATTGAAAAACCCCTCATCCCCAGCCGACGGCTACCGCGGGCGATTTGCCCCCTCTCCCACTGGCCCACTCCATGCCGGATCACTGGTTGCCGCCCTAGGAAGCTGGTTGGATGCCCGTAAAAATGGGGGTCAATGGCTGCTCAGAATCGAGGATTTAGATACCCCCAGGTGCATTCCAGGGGCAGACCAACAAATCCAAGCGCAACTGCTTGCCTGCGGCCTTGCTTGGGATGAAGTGCCTACCTACCAGTCTGAGCACCAAGGACTCTACCAGGAGGCCCTAGAGCGATTAAATAAGCTCAAATTACTCTACCCTTGCACCTGCTCGAGGCAGACCATTGCCAGTGCTTTGGCTAACTTGGGAATTGAAACCCCCCGTAATCAGGAAATGGTTTACCCAGGAATATGCAGGCCAGGTCAGTTACAAACCCATTCACCAGAATTATTAAAGACAAGCAAAGTCGCCTGGCGACTTGCCCTTCCCCTACATTGCCAGATTGAATTTACGGATGTAAGACTGGGCCATCAAAGCCAAGACCTCAATACAGAAGTGGGTGATTTTATTCTGCGCAGAAACGATGATTTATTTACTTATCAACTGGCAGTGGTAGTCGATGATGCGCAGCAAGGCATTACTCATATTGTGCGTGGCGAAGATTTACTCGGCAATACTGCTCGGCAAATTCATCTGCAAAAGATACTGGGTTATGAAACCCCCCAATACCTTCACCTGCCTTTAGTACTCGATGAGTATGGGGAGAAATTGAGTAAGCAAACCTTGGCAACTCAGATTAATACCGAAGATGCAAAAAGCACCCTTGCAGAATTACGCAAAGCGGCACAGCATTTGGGATTGAGAAATTTGCCTGATGGCGAGAACATCACCATTGCAGAGTGGCTTTTAGCGGCCACCCATGTTTGGCGCTGAACTACTTCTTTTTAAAGCCGCCCAATAAAGCACCAACAGTTGGCTTGGCAGGCGTAATCCCCACTTTCTTTTCTTCAGGCTTTGCACCCTCTGTAGTCTGAGGTGCAGCACTGGGTTCATAAGGCTTGTAGAAAAATGGGTCAGACATTTTTGCTGGTGCGCTGCTAGGTGAAGATCTGTAAGATGAATGGCTACTTGATGGCACCCTACCTTGTGAAGGAGAGCCTTCCGGCAAAGGTTTGATGTCAAGCTTACGCTTCATCAATTTTTCGATGTCATCAAGCAGACGCTTCTCGCTTGCATCTACCAATGCAATTGCATCACCTGTGCTACCGGCACGGCCAGTACGACCAATTCGATGAATAAAGTCTTCTGCGTTGTATGGCAATTCATGGTTAATCACACAGGGCATATCCGGAATATCTAAACCACGCGCGGCAACATCAGTTGCGACCAGTGCTTCGATAGCGCCAGATTTAAATGCATCTAATGTGAGAGTGCGTTCACCCTGACTCTTATCACCATGAATCGCACCCGCTTTAATGCCATCACGCTCCAGCGCACGAGATAATCTGGCGCAGCCCAAACGACTATTCGTAAAGATGATGCATTGACGTGATAGACCCTTGCGTGTGCGCTCTTCTAACACTCTCACAATGGCATTTTGCTTATCAGCCGAGGCCACCATATGCACTACCTGCTTGACAGTATCTGCAGCAGCGTTCTGACGTGCTACCTCTACTGTTACCGGAGTACGTAAATAACTCTGTGCCAGTTTTTTAATTTCTGGTGAGAAGGTTGCTGAGAACAGTAGGGTTTGTCTTTGCGCGGGAATCAAATTAATAATGCGCTGCAGATCGGGTAAGAAACCCATATCGAGCATGCGGTCAGCTTCATCGAGCACGAGAATTTCTACTTGGGATAAGTTTGCTACTTTTGAACCAATGTGATCAAGCAATCGGCCTGGTGTAGCGATCAAGATTTCAACGCCGTTACGCAAAATCCCAACTTGCTCTTTCATATCCACACCGCCATAGACCACAGCAGCGCGCAAATCAGTATGTTTGGAGTAGCTTGCGGCATTCTCAGCTACTTGCACTGCCAACTCTCTGGTTGGAGTGAGCACTAAAGCACGAATCGGATGACGCGCTGGTGAAGCGCTATTGCTAGCATGACGCAAAATCTGTTGGATGATTGGCAATACAAAGGCAGCTGTTTTACCAGTACCAGTTTGCGCTGCGCCCATCAAGTCACTACCCGCTAAAACGTGTGGGATCGATTGCGCTTGAATCGGAGTAGGAATGGTGTAGCCCTGCTCGAGTACCGCCTTTTGAATCTTTGGATCTAAACCAAAATCAGCAAAAGTAATTGTTGCCGGAGGGGCGGTGTCAGTAACGCTAGTGGTACTAGGGGCGACTGTATCGTCAGCCCCTGTAATAGAAGTTATTTCAGTATCAGTATTTATCAAGGTAACTTACAGAATAGCGGCAATGCCGGCCTTAGCGGTTTCAGCATCCTCCGCCGATTTAACGCCGGAAACGCCGACTGCGCCGATGGTAAACCCGTTTACCTCGATATTGACACCACCCTCCAACATGCCCGATACGTGCGGGGCGGATAAGAAAGCATGACGTCCGTTATTAATAATTTCTTCGTAAACACGTGTCTCGCGTTTGCCCATGGCAGCAGTGCGTGCTTTCTCTTGAGCAATGTAAGAAGACAAAGGTGCACAACCGTCGCGACGAATTAAGCCCAACATATGGCCACCGTCATCACACACGGCAATTGTCACTGCCAAATTATTTTTAGCTGCATGTTGATCGGCTGCATTCAAAATCTTTTGAACATCAGCCTGAGTTAAATAAGGTTTAGTCGCTAACATGTTTAATCTTTCTGTCTCGAAAATGGCGCATCTAATCTGTGCGCTTCTATATAAGTACTTGAATTATAAGGGGTGCAGCCCGATTGACCCTGAGGATCTGGCTCCACCCCGCTCTCAATGCTAAAAACGGATTATTTTAGGAATTCTTGCGCAGCAACTACCCCACTTGCCTTGGGTTTGAAGCCCATAGAGCCCAAACTCATTTCTACGCCACTTAAGGCCGCCATGAGGTTGAGCTCATTGCAGTCACCCAAATGTCCAATACGGAATGCCTTACCTTTGATCTTGCCAAGGCCAGTGCCCAAGGAGAGATTAAATTTCTCTAAAGCATGCTTACGCAGGACATCGGCATCCATGCCCTCAGGTGTTGCAATACAGGTGAGTACTGGTGAATAAGAATCGATGTCCTGACACTGAATCTCCAATCCCCAAGCCTTCACTGCTTCACGACAAGCTGCAGCTAAACGTTGGTGGCGAGCAAAAATGGTATCCAGACCTTCAGCCAACATCATGTCCATGGCTTCATGTAATCCATACATCAGATTAGTGCTTGGTGTTGTAGGCCAGTAACCATTTTTATTGGATTCAAGAATTTCATCCCAGGCCCAATAGGCTTTATGCATTTTGTTTGCTTTGCTTACTTCGATTGCTCTTGGTGACAAAGCATTAAAGCCAATGCCTGGAGGCAACATCAAGCCTTTTTGTGAACCAGAGATGGTGACGTCAGCGCCCCATTTGTCGTGCTCATAGTCTGCGGAACCTATACCAGATACGCTATCTACCAGCAATAAGGCTGGGTGCTTTAAAGAATCAATTGCTTTACGAACTGCAGCAATGTTTGAAGTAACGCCAGTAGAAGTTTCGTTATGCACTACGCACACTGCTTTGATCTCATGCCCAGTGTCTTTGCGTAAACGCTCTTCAATGACAGAAGCATCAACACCCCAGCGCCAAGAATCTTGTCCAGATTTACCGACCACTTCAACATCAAGACCAAGACGTTTACCAAGTGCACGCCACAAGTTTGCAAATTGACCAGTCTCATAAAAAAGTACCTTGTCGCCAGGATTAAGTACATTGACTAAAGCACCTTCCCAAGAACCTGTGCCGGAAGCGGAATAAATGATGACGGGCTGCTCGGTCTTAAAGATCTTTTTAATGCCATCTAGAACCTTCAAACCAAATACGCCAAACTCAGGACCGCGATGATCAATCGTTTGGTAGCTAATCGCACGCAACACGCGTGGAGGAACTGGACTTGGGCCAGGAATATGTAAGAAATGGCGTCCGGATGCGTGGTTATCGAGTTTGAGCATGTTTTGTCTCGCTGAGTTTGGGTTGAATAATCTCGCTAGTGTAAGACAATTTTTGCCAATTTTCTATTTTGTATACAAATTATTTCTAGAAAACCTTAAAATAAAGCCATTATTTAGGGTTTAAAGCCCATATTTATGCTTTATGATAGCTTATTGATATTTTTGTATACAAATTTAGAGTCTAGGAAACGGATGCCATGACGGTAATAGAACAACCGAATTCTCAGAACTTGCATGAGGCTATCTTCCAAAAGCTCAGACTTCTTTTGGTGGAAGGCAAGATTGTTCCTGGCAGCAAACTTAATGAACGCGAATTGGCTGAGAGCTTAAATGTTTCTCGCACTCCAATCCGGGAAGCGATTCGTCGCTTAGCTGCAGATGGTTTAGTTGAGCTGATTGCTAACCGTGGCGCGATTGCCGTGCAACTTAGCCTTGAGGATGTGATCAATACCTTTAATGTGATTGCAGACCTAGAAGGTTTTTCTGGAGAGCTAGCTGCAAACAATATTAGTGATACCGCCCTCTCTGAATTAGAAGCCCTCCAATACGAAATGATGGCTTCGTATGCTCGCCGTGATCTATCGACTTATTACAAACTCAATCTGCGCATTCATCATCTAATTAATCAAGCGGCCAATAATCCAGTACTAGCTCAGCTCTTCTCTCAAGTGAATGCCCGTATTGAAGCCCTGCGCTTTAGATCCAATCAAGATGGCGTCAAATGGGAAAAGGCTGTAGAAGAACATCAAGAGATGCTCGATGCCCTAAAGGCCAGAGACAGTGCCCGTATGCGCAAAATTATGATTCAGCACGTCCAAAACAAACGTGATGTTGTAGTGCAGTTACTCAAGGCTGAAACCGAAGCCACAACTGCAGCAGAGGCAGTTAAATGAATAAACCCCTCGATCTCAAAGAGCTGATGGTAGATCAAGCGCAACTTGCTAAACGTTTGCGTCAGGAGACATCTGGGGAGGTGATGACTGATAGCGCGAGTCGTGGTCGTTATGCTACCGATGCTTCTATCTATCAAGCCATGCCAGTGGCTGTCTTTGTACCGAAGACTTCCCAAGATATTGCAAGTAGCATTCAGATTGCATCTGAAATGGGTGTGCCTGTGCTCCCCCGTGGTGGTGGCACCAGTCAGTGCGGTCAAACCACTGGCGCAGCATTAGTTATTGATAACAGCAAATACTTCAGAAACGTTCTTGATCTCAATCTAGACAAAGGCTATGTCGAAGTTGAGCCAGGTATGGTGCTCGATCACCTCAATGGCTCACTCAAGCAACACGGTCTTTGGTACCCAGTAGACGTTTCTACTGGTGGGCAAGCAACCATTGGCGGTATGGCAGGCAATAACTCTTGCGGTAGCCGCTCCATTGCTTACGGCAATATGGTGCATAACGTTCTAGGCATTAATGCTTGGCTAGCAGATGGCAGAGTTGCTGAATTTGCTAACTATGCAAATAGCTCCGGGGTTGCTAAAGAGCTGGGTAACTTTGTAAAAGGCTTGGCTAATACGCTGCAGCCTGAGATTGAAGCACGCTTTCCGAAAGTTCTAAGACGCGTTGCGGGTTACAACCTCGATATCTTCCATCCCCAAAGCGAATTACCGTACACCCAAGATGGTAGCGTCAATCTGTCACATCTATTAGTGGGTAGCGAAGGTACGCTAGCCTATTTTAAATCCCTCAAACTCAAGTTAGCTCCACTGCCACAGCATAAGGTGCTGGGCATTGTGAACTTTGCGAGTTTCTACAAAGCAATGGATAGCGCTCAGCATATTGTCAAACTGGGTCCTACTGCTGTGGAGCTAGTGGATCGCACGATGATTGATTTGGCCCGCAGCAATCCGAGCTTTCAGAAAACGATTGAGACTGCACTGATCGATCACGCCGCACAAACACCAGAAGCTATTCTGTTAGTGGAGTTCTCCGGTGAGGCCCATGCCCCACTACTAGATAAACTCAAAGCCTTACAAGAACTGATGAGTGATTTAGGTTTGCCAGGCTCAGTAGTACCAATGCCTGACGCCGCTTTGCAAAAGAATCTCTGGGAAGTGCGCAAAGCAGGTTTGAACATCATGATGAGTCTTAAAGGTGATGGTAAGCCAGTAAGCTTTATTGAAGATTGCGCCGTACCACTAGAAAGCTTGGCTGATTACACCCAAGCATTAACTGAAGTGTTCTCTAAGCATGGATCAAGAGGCACTTGGTATGCCCACGCCTCTGTAGGAACTTTGCATGTGCGCCCTATTTTGGATATGCGCAGAGACGGTGCACAGAAGATGCGTGCC